>Ga0137410_10001048_pt1 | contig 19030 bp, 19 predicted proteins | sample CZODoug1_16funga_FD_108878 | JGI IMG/M metagenome (GOLD analysis project Ga0137410, IMG submission 108878) | Vadose zone soil fungal communities from Angelo Coast Range Reserve, California, USA - CZODoug1_16fungal (Illumina Assembly) | ecosystem: Environmental > Terrestrial > Soil > Vadose zone... | reverse complement strand
TGGTGGTCGCCGTACGAATGGTCCGCTCACGGTCGGGCGCGAAGTTCGGCGAATGCTGGAACGGCGGCGAGACGCCCTTCGCCTTCGCCTCGGCGAATTTCTGTGGCTCCGTCGCGCCGACCCAGAAGAGCACGGCCGGCGCGCCGGCATGCCCGTACTCGCTGAAGTCCTCGGAGCCCATCTCCCGCTGGAACGGGACCACGTTCTCGTCTCCGAGCGTCCGCCGCAGGACCGCGGTGAGCCTCGCGGTCAGCACCTCGTCGTTGAAGGTGGCGCGCGTCGTCCCTCGCGGGTCCACGGAGATGGTGGGCTCGCGCGGAGACCCGGCCGCCGCCGCCTCCCCCTTCGCGACGCGGGCAATGGCCGCGAGCAGCTGCTTCTGCACCTCCTCCTTGTACGAGCGGACGGTGATCTGCAGCTTCACTTCCTCGGGGATGATGTTGCTCTTGGTGCCGCCGTGGATCGATCCGACGCTCACCACCGCGGGGTCCTGCGCGTTGATCTCGCGCGAGACGATGGTGTGCAGGGCCACCACCGTCTTCGCCGCGAGCAGCACCGGATCCACGGTCCTGTGCGGGTTGGCCCCGTGACCGCCCCGCCCGTAGAGCGTGACCTCGACCGTGTCCATGTTGGACAGGGCGAACCCCGGGACGAAGCCGACCTGTCCGGCGGGCAGCAGGGCATGGTCGTGCACGGCGAGGGCGTAATCGGGCTTCGGGAAACGGGTGTAGAGCCCGTCCGCGAGCATCGCCGCCGCGCCCGCCACGATCTCCTCCGCCGGCTGGCCCACCATCACCACCGTCCCGCGCCACCGGTCCCGGCCGCGCGAGAGCAAGGTGGCCGCACCGATCCAGGAGGTCATGTGCACGTCGTGGCCGCAGGCGTGCATCACCGGCACCACCTCGCCGGCGTCGTTGCGCGCTTTCACCTTGCTTGCGTAGGGCAGCCCCGTCTTCTCCTCGACGGGCAGGGCGTCGAGATCGGTGCGCAGCAGCACGGTCGGGCCTGCCCCGTTGCGCAGGACCCCGACCACTCCCGTGCGGCCGACGCCCGTGGTGACCTCGAAGCCGAGCCTGCGCAGCCGCTCGGCCATCTTCGCCGCGGTCTTCTCCTCGTGGAACGCAGCTCCGGCGTCTGGTGGAGGTCGATGTAGAGCGCGTCCAGCTCGGGATAGATGGCGCCGACGCCCAGGGGATCCGGAGCGGCGGCCGCGGGTAGCGCGAGCACGAATGCGCAGGAGGCCGCGCCCAGCAGGTGCAGCACGGATCGGACGCCGGCGATCATCAGGGTCGACGTGTGCTTCACCGCCGCACCGCCTTCGCCGAATCGAAGTACGTGTGCTTCGAGCCGCCGGACCGGAGCGATTTGGTCCGGAGCTGGAAAGTATAGCTGGTCTTCGACGGATCGACGTCCCTCCCGCCGGGGTCGGTGGCCAGCTGGATGGTGAGACCGGTCGCCGGCGCATCGGGCTGCACGACCTCGCTTTCGACCCGGTAATCGCCCGGGGCCGGCCCTTCCATCGCCTCGAGCAGCGGACGCCCGTCGGTGCCCTGAAGCGCGAGGCCCAGGACGCGCGCGACGGTCGGGGCGAGGTCCACGTTCCCGGTAGGAAGCGTGTCCTTGAAGCCGCGCCGGAAATCCGGGCCCGCGGCGATCAGCACGTTGTGTACGTCGCGAGGGCTGAAGCTGCCGTGCATCCCGCGGTAGGAGTTGCCTTGCAGCAGCCCGGCGTACTCGATCCCGCGGACGCCGTTCACCACGGCGTCCTCGTCGTAGTCGTAGCTGAGGAGGATGTCCGGATTGCGCGTCGCGTTCGCCGCCCGGATGGCGCCGAGCGGCAGCGTCCCGGGAATCCGCCCGTAGCGGTCGTCCACGAAGAGGGCGCCGACCTCGGTCCGGCCCTGCAGGAACCGGATCGCCCGGCGCACGAGCCCCGGGTCGTGGTCGGGCACGTAGACGTAGTCGCTGCCTCCGTTGACCGCGACGACCAGGGCGCCCGGAGGCAACTCCGCCGGCACCTTCATCGCCGGCACCTGGTATTTCTGTCCCGCCTTGCCGCAGACCGTGCCGTCCTGGTCCGTCGATACCGGATACACGGGCGCGCCGTCCGACTTGATGCCGGCCGCGAGCGGAACGTAGCTGCATCCCAATCCGTCGAAGGCGACGAATCCCGCCCGGCGCAGCAGGTCGGCCAGCCGGACCAGGCCCGAGACGGAATGACCCTTGGGATCCACCTCCGCGGCTGCGCCGTCGCGGATCGCCCGCAGCGGGAACAGGTCGAGAGGTCCGGACACGTTGCTGTGGCCATGGTCGGAGACGACGATGAGGTCCGTGCTCGCCTCGAGCCCCAGCTGCTTCAGCTTGTCGCCGATGCGGCCCAGCAAGGCGTCGGTGGCGCGCAGCGCGTCGTGCCAGTTCCGCGTTCCGAGGCCATAGCTGTGCTGCGTGGAGTCGGGATCGCGCAGCCAGAGGACGCTCAGCCTGGGCTGCTTGCGGGGCAGCACGTGCTCGAGGTACGCGGTGACCATGTAGTCGAGCCCGGCCTTGAACCGGCTGCCGGAGGCGTCGGTCGGGTCCGACGAGACGCCGTCCTTGAGCCGCTCGGGAGGCTTGAACTCGGTGGGGTTCCCGTTCGTGGAGGAGAGCACCAGGTCGCCGGACCCGTAGGCGTTGGGCGCGGTCGCGGGCAGGGGCACTCCCAGGCCCTGGAGGTCCTTCGCGAGCCAGAGGGGAAGGACGGTCTTCTCGTCGAGCACCATGCCGCCGCGTTTCGCGTCCTGCAGGTATGCCGCGCCGTTCTTGCCCAGCGCGAAGGTCTGGATCCCGGCCTTCTGCGCGGCCTCGAACAGCGTGGGCGCGAGGAGCAGCCTGCCCTGGAGGTGCCGGCCGAGGTCGTCGAGGATCGCGTAGTCCTCCGAGAACACCGGCTGGTGGAAATCGACCGGCTTGGCGGCGGAGTCCTTCCCCTGCGCGCCCGGCTGCCAGACCACGTTGCCGTAATAGCCGGTGGTGCCGGGGAAGCCGCCGGTCGCGAAGCTGGCGGAGTTCATCATGGTGAAGGTCGGGTACGTGGAGTGGTGGTCGGCGAACTCGGCGCCGGCCTCGCGTAGCCGGGCAAGGTTCGGCGTGTCGGCCGGGTCGATGGCGTCGGGCCGCAGTCCGTCCCAGACGACGATCACCACGTTCCTCTCCGTGGGCGTGGGCGCGGGCCGGCTGGAGGCCATCGCGCACGCGACGAAGAGGGAGAGCGCGACGAAGATCGCGCCGCGCAGGGCTGCCTTCCGGGTCCTCGTCATGCGTGTCTCCGGAGGCATGAGCTAGACCCGGATCGGCGAGGGGGTGTCAAGCGCCGCGCCCATCTCCGGGCAGATTGCGGGAGCCGCCGTTGTGCGCTATAGGCGCGCCGCTTCCACTCGGAGAAAAACCCATGGCCCGCAAGAAGATCGCCCTCATCGGCGCCGGACAGATCGGCGGCAATCTCGCGCTCCTCGCCGCTCAGAAGGAGCTGGGCGACGTGGTGCTCTACGATGTGGTGGAAGGGGTCCCGCAGGGCAAGGCGCTCGACCTGATGCAGGCGCGCGCGATGGACGGCTACGACGTGCGCATCACCGGCACCAACAAGTACGACGAGGTGGCGGGTGCCGACGTGGTGATCGTCACCGCGGGCGTGCCGCGCAAGCCGGGGATGAGCCGCGAGGACCTCCTCGGCGTGAACATCAAGATCATGCGCGACGTGGCCGGCAGTCTCAAGCAAAAGTGCCCCGACGCGTTCGTGATCGTCATCTCCAATCCGCTCGACGCCATGGTCTACGCGATGAAGCAGATCACCGGCTTTCCCAAGGAGCGGGTGGTGGGAATGGCCGGCGTGCTCGACACCTCGCGCTTCCGGCTCTTCGTCGCCGAGGAGCTGAACGTGTCCATCCAGGACGTGCAGGCGCTGGTGCTGGGCGGGCACGGCGACGACATGGTGCCCGTCACGCGCATGTGCTCGGTGGGCGGGGTCCCGCTGGAGACGCTCCTGAGCAAGGAGCGCCTGGCCGCGATCGTGGACCGCACGCGCAAGGGCGGCGGCGAGATCGTCGCGCTGCTCAAGACCGGCTCGGCCTTCTACGCGCCCGCCACCAGCGCCATCGCCATGGCGGAGAGCTACCTGCGCGACAAGAAGCGGGTGCTGCCCTGTGCCGCCTTGCTGCAGGGAGAGTACGGGATCAACGGCTACTACATGGGCGTGCCGGTGGTGATCGGGTCGGGGGGCGTGGAGAAGGTGCTCGAGGTCGAGCTGACCGCCGACGAGAAGGCGATGTTCCAGAAGTCCTTCCAGTCGGTGAAGAAGACGGTCGACGAGATCAAGCTGTAGAGCGGACAGCAGAACGAGGCGTCGAGGGGTAGCAAACGGCGCGGGGGCGCGCTAGGCTCCGGGCAACCGGCCGTGACGGCCGGGCGAGGTTCGCGATGAAGAAGCTGATGTGGATCGGCGCGGCCGTGGCGGCGTTGCTCGGAGCGCGCGCGGCCGGGGCCTGCGAGGACGAGCACCAGACCGCCCAGCTGCAGGAGCAGAAGCCGCAGAAGAAGGTCGCCGCGAAGAAGGCGGCCAAGAAGGCGCCGGCGAAGCCCGTAGTGGCCCAGAACGAAAAGCGATAGCGGGAATCACGTCATTGCGGCTCGGGGCCCGCTGCGCTATGACGCGCGGCTCCGGAGGGTGCAATGGCGGAGCATTACATCGTCGTCGGCGGCGGCCTGGCCGGTCTGATGACGGTCATCAAGCTGGCGGAGGCTGGCAAGCAGGTTGACGTCTTCTCCATCGTGCCGGTGAAGCGCAGCCACTCCGTCTGTGCCCAGGGCGGGATCAACGGGGCGGTGAACACCAAGGGCGAAGGCGATCACCCCGACATCCACCTGTACGACACCATCCGCGGCGCCGATTTCCTCGTCGAGCAGCCTCCCGTGAAGGGCATGTGCTACACGGCGCCCGCCATCATCTACCTCTTCGACCGCATGGGGGTGCCCTTCAACCGCACTGCCGAAGGGCTGCTCGACTTCCGCCGCTTCGGCGGCACCCTCCACCACCGCACCGCCTTCTCCGGCGCCTCCACCGGGCAGCAGCTCCTCTACGCCTTGGACGAGCAGGTCCGGCGGTACGAGACCGACGGTCGGGTCCGCAAGTTCGAGTACTGGGAGTACCTGTCGTTCGTGAAGGACGAGCAGGGCGCTTGCCGGGGCATCGTCGCCGTCGACATGCGCAACATGGAGATCCAGGCGTTCCCCGCCGACGCCGTTTGCCTGGCCACGGGCGGCCCCGGCATCGTCTACGGCCGTTCCACGAACTCGACCATCAACACCGGCTCGGCCAACGGGCGCACGTACATCGACGGCGCCATCTATGCGAACGCCGAGTTCATCCAGGTGCACCCCACCGCGATCCCGGGCCAGGACAAGCACCGCCTGATGAGCGAGTCCGCGCGCGGCGAGGGCGGCCGGGTCTGGGTGCCGCGCAAGAAGGGCGACACGCGCGATCCGCGCGGAATCCCGGAGCCGGAGCGCTGGTATTTCCTCGAGGAGAAATACCCCAAATACAAGAACCTGGTCCCGCGCGACGTGGCCAGTCGCGAGATCGTCCACGTGGTCCGCGACCTGGGGCTGGGGGTGGAGGGCGAGGAGGCGGTCTACCTCGACGTCTCGCACATTCCCGCCGACGTCCTCGACCGCAAGCTCGGCGGCATCATGGAGATCTACGAGAAGTTCGTCGGCGTCGATCCGCGCCACACGCCGATGAAGATCTTCCCCGCCGTGCACTACTCGATGGGCGGGCTGTGGGTGGATTACGAGGCCGACGCCAACAACGACATGGTGAAGGACTCGCCCCGCCAGCAGGCGACCAACGTGCCGGGGCTCTACGCGGCCGGCGAATGCGACTACGCCTACCACGGCGCGAACCGGCTGGGCGCGAACTCGCTGCTCAGCTGCATCTACGCCGGCATGATCGCGGGCCCGGCGATGATCAGCTACGCGAAGAACGCGGCGCCGAAGAAAGGCGACGTGCCGCAGGGCCTCTTGCAGGGCGCGCAGAAGCAGTGGGTGGAGCGCTTCGAGTCCATCTACAAGATGGCCGGCAACGAGAACCCGTACGTGATCGGCCGCGACATGGGCGAGCTGATGCAGCGCGTGTCCACCGTGGTGAAGCACAACCGGGAGCTGGACGAGGGCATCCAGGCCATCCGCGGCATGAGGGAACGCTGGAAGAACGCCAACGTCCTCGACACCGGCCGTACGCTCAACCAGAGCGCGGCTTACGTGAACCAGCTCTGGAACATGCTGGAGATCGCGGAGGCGATCCTGGTCGGGGGGCGGAAGCGCGACGAGTGCCGGGGGAGCCACTACAAGCCGGAGTTCGACCTGCCGCAGCCCAAGACCAAGGACCCGCGGCAAGATCCGGAGTGGATGGAGGCGTGGCGCAAGCGCAACGAGAAGTGGCTCAAGTTCACCATGGCGCGCTGGTCGCCCGCCGGCCCGCAGGTCGCCTTCGAGCCCATCCAGAGCCTGTCGAATCCGATCCTGAAGCCCGAGCCTCGCTGGTACGCCTGAGGGAGACTGAAACGCGAATGCCTGCGCCCATCCTGGTCCGCATCGAACGCTGCGACGGTCCCGACGCGCCCAAGCACTGGGACGAGTTCTCCGTCCCGTACACGAAGAACGCGAACGTCATCTCCGTGCTGATGGAGATCCAGCGCAACCCGGTCACCACCGCCGGCAAGCGCGTCCCGCCGCCCGTATGGGACCAGGCCTGCCTCGAGGAGGTGTGCGGCTCCTGCACCATGAACGTGAACGGCAAGGTGCGGCAGGCTTGCTCGGCGCTCATCGACCGGCTCGAGCAGCCCGTCACGCTGCAGCCGATGAAGAAGTTCCCCCTGGTGCGCGACCTCTCGGTGGACCGGCAGAAGATGTTCGACGCCTTGAAGCGCGTCCGCGCGTGGATCCCCATCGACGGCACCTACGATCTGGGACCGGGTCCGCGCGTGGCTCCGGAGGACCAGGAGATCAACTACGTCCTCTCCACCTGCATGACCTGCGGCTGCTGCCTGGAAGTCTGTCCACAAGTCAGCGAGACGACCGGATTCATCGGGGCGGCGGCGATCTCGCAGGTGCGGCTCTACAACAACCATCCCACCGGGAAGATGAACGCCTCGGAGCGGCTGCACGCGCTCATGCTCCCCGGCGGCGTGAACGACTGCGGCAAGGCGGCGAACTGCGTGAAGGCGTGCCCCAAGGGAATCCCGCTCACCTCCAGCATCGCGGAGATGGCGCGCGAGACGACGCTGCAGGCGCTGCGGGACTTCCTGTACAGGGATGAACGCAAGGCCGGGTCGGGCCCGGGCTGATCCACGCCGCTCGGGCGTCGCGGATGTGCAGGATCTTGCACGGCCGGTGCTCGCAAATCCGTGAAAGCACGGGTGCGGCAAACTCGCGAACCCTGCTGCACCTCGGAGCATCCGAGCACTCCCATGCTGCGCCTCCACGACGTCTCGCTCACCCGGCTCCCGCCCCTCCACGACGTGAGGGAGGCGGTGGGGCGCGACGTGCGCGGCCTGTGGGCCGGCGTCGAGGCGCTGGGCCTGCACGAGCTGCCCGCGGCCAACGAGCCCACCTTCGCGCCGCGGCTGGAGCGCGTGATGCAGAGGGGCTGGCGCCCGCCGCTGGGCTGGATCTCGCTCGCCGCTGCCGGCGCGCTGCTGGCCGGGCTGGGGTTCGCGCAGATGAAGGTACAGCGGCACCTCACCACCGCGGTGAGGGCGGAGCCGCAGAAGGCGCGCGCGTCCAAGCAGAAGAAGCTGCCCCGCGCGCGCATCGTGGAGCGGACCGCCTACAGCCGCGGCACCTGACCGAACACCGCGTTGGCCTCGCGGTAGGTCCCGCAGTGCGCCTCGACGCTCGCTTCGAGCGGCTTCGCGTACCCGCCGCCGAGGGTCAGGACCACGGGAATGCCGCGGTCGCGCGCCGCGGTGAGGACCATCCGGTCGCGCGCGCGGAGCCCCTCGTGCGTGAGCCGCAGCCGCCCCAGGGCATCCTGCGCCAGCGGATCTACGCCGCCCTGGTAGAACAGGACGTCCGCGCGCGCGGCATCGAGCACCGCGGGCAGGTGGCGCGCGAGCAGCGCCAGGTATTCGCCGTCCTCGCAGCCGTCGGGCAGCTCCACGTCGAGCGAGCTGCGCTGCTTGCGGAAGGGGAAGTTCCGGGCGCCGTGCATCGAGAAGGTGAACACCGACTCGTCGGAGGCGAAGATCGCCGCGGTTCCGTTGCCCTGGTGCACGTCCAGGTCGACGATCACCGCCCGGTCGACGCGTCCCTCGAGCTGCAGCAAGCGGGCGGCGACGGCGTGGTCGTTGAAGACGCAGTACCCCTCGCCGTGGTCCGCGAAGGCGTGGTGTGTGCCGCCCGCCAGGTTGCCGGCGACGCCGTTGCACAGGGCGTCGCGCGCGGCCAGCACGGTGCCCTGCACCGAGGATCGCGAGCGAAGCACGAGCTGCTCGCTCCAGGGGAAGCCCAGCCGCCGCACCTCGGCGTCGCCCAGACCGCCGCGCACCACGGACTCCACGTAGCTTCGGTCGTGGACCAGGAGGAGCACGTCCAGCTCGACCGGCCGCGACGGGGTCAGGTCCTCCGAGCGGAGCGTGCCCTCGGCGAGCAGGCGCTCGCGCAGCAGCCGGTACTTCGGCATCGGGAAGCGGTGCCCGGGCGGCAGCGGCACCGCGTACGCGTCGCAATGGAACACCCGCACCCGACGCATTCTGCGGAACGCGCCTCGGCCCCGCAACCGGCGCGGTCAGAGCGTCAGGCCGGCGGAGCGGAGCTCGGCGAGCGCCGGCCCGAAGTCGAGACGGCGCGCCTTCTTCCGCAGGGCGGCCGGCGCCCACTCGTGCCAGGAACGCAGCACGACGGCGTGGCGGCCGCTGTCGGTGTGCTCGGACGCGGCGAGCACCAGGCCGCGTTTCTCCAGCTCGAGCCTGGCCGGCGCGCGCCCTTCGAGCCGCAAGGTCCCCTCGCGTTCCACCTCGTCGAGCAGCTGCCTCGCGGGCGCCGGCAGCCTGCTTGCGGCGGCCTGGCGCCACTCCGGATCGAGCACCACCCGCGCGAGCTGCGGCCACAGTGCCCGGTGCACGAAGGTGACCTTCCCGCGCACCAGCTTGGCGCCGAGCACCTCCGGCGAGTCCTCCAGCGCCGAGGCGATGGAGAAGATGAGCCCGCCCCGGGGATGCCCCCACCAGCTGCCGCGCACTTCTCCCGCGATCTCGCCCACCAGCGAGCGCGGGCGCCCGGCGGGCGTCAGCGTCAGCACCCGGTCGCGGCGCAGCAGCTCCAGCGCGTCCTGGGGAGTCCGCAGCAAGATGGACGGATTGTCGCAGATCCTCGTGCAAGGGCCATCGGCTTGCGCGGCGCGCACGCGCGGTGTATCTGCGGCGCCTCCGAGGTGCCTCGATGAAGATCCACGAATACCAGGCCAAGGAGGTCCTGCGCAGGTTCGGCGTCGCCGTGCCGCGCGGGAAGCTCGCCACCACGCCCGAAGAGGCGGCCTCCGCCGCCCGCGAGCTGATGGCCGGCAAGCCGGTGTGCGTGGTCAAGGCCCAGATCCACGCCGGCGGCCGCGGCAAGGGCGGCGGGGTCAAGCTGGCGAAGAGTCCCGAGCAGGCCGCGGAGCTGGCGCGCGCCATGCTCGGGATGCAGCTCGTGACCCACCAGACGGGGCCGCAGGGGCAGAAGGTCCGGAAGGTCTACGTCGAGGAGGGCATGGACATCGCGCGGGAGCTGTACCTGGGGCTCACGCTCGACCGCGCCATCTCCCGCAACGTGCTGATGGCCTCCAGCGAGGGCGGCGTGGAGATCGAGGAGGTCGCGGCGAGGCATCCGGAGAAGATCCTGCGCGAGGCGATCGATCCGGTGGTCGGGCTCGCGGGGTACCAGGCGCGCGACCTCGCGTTCGGGTTGGGCCTGGCCGGCGGCGCGGTCAATTCATTCGCCAGGTTCGCCAGCGCCATGTACCGCGCCTACCAGGAGACCGACGCCGCCATCGTCGAGATCAACCCCCTGGTGGTGACCAAGCAGGGCGAGGTGATCGCGCTCGATGCCAAGATCAACTTCGACGACAACGCGCTGTTCCGCCACCCCGAGGTGGCCGCGCTGCGCGATCCCGACGAGGAGGACCCGCGCGAGGTCCAGGCCAAGGAGCACGACCTCAACTACATCGCGCTCGACGGCAACATCGGCTGCATGGTGAACGGCGCCGGCCTTGCCATGGCGACCATGGACATGATCAAGACCGCCGGCGGCATGCCGGCGAACTTCCTCGACGTGGGCGGCGGCGCCGACGAGGAGAAGGTCACCGCCGCGTTCAAGATCCTGCTCGCCGACCCTCAGGTCCAAGCCGTCCTGGTGAACATCTTCGGCGGCATCATGCGCTGCGACGTGATCGCCGCCGGCATCATCGGCGCCGCCAAGCAGGTGCAGCTCCGGGTCCCGCTGGTGGTACGGCTCGAAGGGACGAACGTCGAGCAGGGCAAGGCGCTCTTGCGCACCTCCGGGCTGCCCATCATCCCGGCAGACGACCTCGGCGACGCCGCCTACAAGGCGGTGGCCGCCGCCAAGAAAGCCGCCTGATTGCTTTGGGGGACACCATCGAGATGGTGTCCCCTCAGGAGTTACATGGGACTCGTCTCCTCCCTCTTCCGCAACCTCCTCGGCAAGCCCGGCGCGGCGGACTTCCGCGACTCGGCCGAGCACTTCGTGCGCGTGATGCGGGAGCACGGAATCGGGCTCACCTGGGGCCGGGACGAGCTGCTCTTCGTCGACGACCTGGTGGAGCGCCTCAAGGGCCACAACGAGTACCGCGACGCGGTGGGGTGCTACCTGGGCGAGCTGCTCGCGCGGAACTTCGCGGGCGAATGGGTGCCCGGCCACGCGCTCGGTCCGGCGATCCGGGTGACCTCGGAAAAGGGCACCAAGCACCTCTTCCCGCTCGGCTGGGTGTACCGGCGCGCCGACGGCGGCTCCGGGGAGAGCATCGCGCGGAAGTGCCAGCGCGACCTCGGCTTCCCGGCCGACGCGGACACGCTGGGGAGCTTCACCGACGGCGGCGAGCGCGTCTGGCCGCCACATTCCGAGGTCCTTCAATGAGCGTGCTCGTCGACAAGAGCACCCGCTTGCTCTGCCAGGGCATCACCGGGAGCGCGGGGTCGTTCCACTCCAAGCAGATGCTCGCCTACGGGACGCAGCTGGTGGCGGGCGTCACGCCGGGCAAGGGCGGGACGCGCTTCGAGGAGAAGGTGCCGGTCTTCGATACCGTCGTCCAGGCGGTCAAGGAGACGGGCGCCAATGCGAGCGTCATCTTCGTCCCGCCGCCGTTCGCCGCCGACGCCATCCTGGAAGCCGCCGCCGCCGGGATCCCGCTCGTCGTCTGCATCACCGAGGGCATCCCGGTGAACGACATGGTCAAGGTGAAGCGCGCGTTGCAGGGTTCGGCCACGCGGCTCATCGGACCCAACTGCCCCGGGATCATCACGCCGGCCGAGTGCAAGATCGGCATCATGCCCGGCCACATCCACCGGAAGGGACGGGTGGGCATCGTCTCCCGATCGGGAACGCTCACCTACGAGGCGGTCCACCAGGTCACCCAGCTCGGGATGGGCCAGTCGACCGCCATCGGCATCGGAGGCGACCCGGTGCACGGCCTGAGCTTCGTCGACTGCATGAAGCTGTTCGCCGGCGATCCGGAGACCGACGCGGTCATCCTCATCGGCGAGATCGGCGGAGGGGAGGAGGAGGACGCCGCCGCCTGGATCGCGGCCAACTACCGCAAGCCGGTGGTCGGCTTCATCGCCGGAGCGACCGCGCCTCCCGGCAAGCGGATGGGCCACGCGGGCGCGATCATCTCGGGAGGGAAGGGCACGGCGAAGGACAAGATCGCGGCGCTCCAGGCGGCGGGAGTGCACATCGCGGGCGGGCCCCACCTGCTCGGGAAGACGATGCAGCAGGTCCTCGAAAAGTGATCGGCGGCCAGTCTGACGATCTGGGGACACCATACGTCGGTCGTCGTATGGTGTCCCCGGATCTCTCGACCTCGAACACGGCCCCGTTCCTCGAGGTCACCGGCCTGCGCAAGGCGTACGCGTCGCGGAAGGGCGGCGAGGTCGTGGCCGTGGACGGCCTCAGCTTCCAGGTGCGCCCCGGAGAGGTGGTCGCGCTGCTCGGCCCGAACGGCGCCGGCAAGACCACCGCCATGCAGCTCGCCCTCGCGCTCCTCGACGCGGACGCCGGCGAGGTGCGGCTCTTCGGCCAGGACCCGGAGCTGCTGCCAGTCCGCCGCCGCGTCGGCTACGCCCCCGATGCGCCGCTCTTCCCCCGCAAGCTGACCGGCTTGCAGGTGCTCGCGCTGCACGCGGAGCTGCTCGGGTTCTCGCGCCGGGACGCCGGGCAGCGGGCGGAACGGTTCGCGGAGCAGGTCGGCTTCGCCGACCCGGCGCGGCGCCCCGCCGGGACGTACTCCCGTGGCCAGGCGCAGCGGCTGGGGCTGGCGCTCGCGCTGCTCGGAAATCCGGATCTCCTGCTGCTCGACGAGCCCACCGCCGGGCTCGATCCGGCCGGCGTCGCCGCCATGCGCGAGCTTCTCGTCTCCCTGCGCGCGCGCGGCGCCGCCGTGCTGCTCAACTCGCACCTGCTCAGCGAGGTAGAGCGGGTCTGCGACCGCGTCCTCTTCCTCAAGGAGGGGCGCCTGCTCCGCACGCACGAGGTGCACGCCGGCGGGCGTCGGCTGGAGGTGCGCCTCGTCAACCCGGAGCAGCTCGCCGGGCCGCTCGCGCAGGCATACCCGGAGGGGACCTGGGAAGGCGACCGCTTCCGCGTGCCCGTCGCCTCCGAGGAGGCGGTGCCCGCGCTGGTGCGGCAGCTGGTGGCCGCGGGCGCCGGGATCCTGGAAGTCCGCCTGGCCGGCGCCGAGCTGGAGCAGCTCTATCTCGAGATCGTCGAGGGACGCGCGTGATCTCCTGGCCGGTCGCCCGCGCGGCGGCGCGCGAGAAGCTGCGCTCGCCCGCCATCGTGGCCATCGGGTTCTGTTTCGTCGCGGCCGTGGCCCTGGGCGGTCGCGCCGGCGCTCCGCGCGAGGCGTTCGGCGGGTTCGGCATCCCCTTCCTGGTGGTGCTGACGCTGGCCCTGGGCGCCGGCCTCCTCGCCGGCGAGCTCGAGTCCGGCCACGCGCAGCTGGTCCTGCTCCGCCCGATCACGCGCGCTGCGTGGGTCGGCGGGCGCCTGGCCGGAGCGGGCATCGCCCTGGCTGCCGTCGTCGCGGCGGCATGGCTGGCGGCCGTGGGGGGCGCCGCCCTGCGCGGCGGCGAGGCGTTGTCGCTTTCCGCGATCGCGGTCCTTCCCCTGGCCGTTCTCTGGGCATTCGCCTGGCTGTCGGTGCTCGCTGCGATCGGCGCCGTCCTTCCCGGCTGGACCAACGCGGCCGCACTGGTCTTGGCTGCGCTCGCCTGGGCGACGCTGCGGGGCACCCTGCCGGCCGCGCTCGGGCATCCGGAGTGGGCGGCCTGGTTCGCGGAGCTGAGCAAGTACCTCGGTCCCCAGGACCCGCTGCAGCTCGCCTGGAACCCGCGCGAAGGGCTCGGGGCCGGGCTCTACGACCTCTCCTGGGTGTTCTTCGCCTGGCTCGTCGCGGTCCTCCTCTTCAACCGCCGGGAGCTGGCGCGGAGGCGCACTTGAGCCAGCGAGCGATCCCCCGCCTGTTGCCCGCGTTGCTCGCCGCCTCGCTGCTGGCCTGGATCGCCTGGCGTCTGCTGGCTTGACTCAGGCGGTGGGTTCAGGTACACAGCGCCGCTTTTCCAAGGGAGAAAAACGATGTCCGTCAAGTTGCGCCTCGCGCGCCGGGGCGCGAAGAAGGCGCCCTTCTACCACGTGGTCGCGACCGACTCGCGCAACCCGCGCGACGGCAAGTTCACCGAGGAAGTGGGCACGTACGACCCCAACACCAAGCCCGCCCGGGTGAACCTCAAGACCGACCGCATCGAGCACTGGCTCAAGCTCGGCGCCCAGCCGTCCAGCACCGTGGCGCAGCTGATCAAGCGCGCCCGCAAGTCGGCGGAGCAGCCGAAGCGGTAGCCGTCCTCGGGCCGCCGCGAGGGTCGTCATGACGCAGGCGCCCGGGCAGGAGCTCCTGGCGGTCGGGCGCGTCGCGCGCGCCCATGGCGTCCGCGGGAGGATCGTGCTCGTCCCGTACAACGAGGAATCCGAAGCGCTAGCGAGCGTCCGGGCGCTGTGGCTGCGCAGAGGCGAGGGCGAGCCGCGCCGGTACGAAGTCGCGCGAGCGGAGCGCGCCGCGCAGGGTTACCTCATCGCGCTGCGCGGGTTGGACGATCGCGACGCGGCCGATGCTTTGCGCGGGACCGAGGCCCTGGTGGAGAGGTCCTCCTTGCCGGCCCCGGCCGAAGGAGAGGTGTATGCGGCGGACCTGCTCGGCTACGCGGTGTGCGACCAGTCCGGTGCGCCGCGGGGCGAGGTGGCGGGCGTCGAGACGGCGGGGCGGCAGGAGCTCTTGCGGGTGAGCAATGACGGGCGCGAGTCGCTGGTTCCATTCGGGCTGGTCAAGGAGATCGACGAGGGCGGCCGGCGGATCGTGATCGAGGCCCCGGACGGGCTGTTCGAGCTGGAGGAGTAGGTGGAAGTGGTCGTCTTGACCCTCTTTCCCCGCATGGTCGCGGGGCCCCTCGCGGAGAGTCTCCTGGGCAAGGCCCAGGAGAAGGGGGTGCTGCGCGCGCGCGTCATGGACGTCCGCGAGTTCGCCGCCGGCAAGCACCGGGTCACCGACGACGTGCCCTACGGAGGCGGCGCCGGCATGGTGATGAAGCCGGAGCCGCTGGTCGCAGCCATCGAGGCGGCGCGGGCGAGCTTGCCCGGGGCGCACGTGGTGTTGCTTTCGCCCCAGGGCGCGCGGTTCGACCAGCGCAAGGCGGAGGAGCTGGCCGGCCGGGCGCGGCTGGTGCTGGTCTGCGGGCGTTACGAAGGCGTCGACGAGAGGGTGCTCGCCTACGTGGACGAGGAGCTGTCCCTGGGCGACTTCGTCCTGCAGGGAGGGGAAGTTGCGGCGCTTGCGGTGATCGAGGCCGCGGCGCGGCTGGTCCCGGGGGTCCTGGGCAACGAGGAGAGCACCGCCAGCGAGTCGTTCGGCGGCGAGATGGTGCTGGAAGGCCCGCAGTACACCCGGCCGCCTTCGTACCGCGGCGCGGAGGTCCCCGAGGCGCTGCTCAGCGGGGACCACGCCCGCATCGCGCGCTGGCGCCGGCGGCAGGCGCTCCTGCGCACCCGGGACCGCCGCCCGGACCTGTTCGAGAAGCTGCGGCTCTCGCCCGAGGACCAGCGGCTGATCGAGCGAGAAGAAGCTTGACGATTCCTTGGTTTTCAGAGAGCACTAGGACACTCTACAAAGGCTGGTCCGAAGGAGCGGTGCGAAGATGCGCGCGAAGGCGATCGAGCTGGTGGAACAGAGGAACGTGAAGCCCGAGGCCCGCGGCCATGTCCCGGCGTTCCGCGTCGGCGACACGGTGCGGGTGCACACGAAGATCAGCGAAGGCGACAAGGAGCGAATCCAGATCTTCGAGGGCGTGGTCATCCGCCGCAAGGGCGGGCACCTGAGCTCCACCTTCACCGTGCGGAAGGTTTCCTACGGGGTGGGAGTGGAGCGCATCTTCCCCGTCTACTCTCCCCGGATCGACAAGATCGAGGTGGTGGCCAGCGGTCAGGTGAGGCGCGCGCGCCTGTTCTACCTGCGCCAGCTGCAGGGCAAGGCGGCGCGGCTCAAGAGCGCCGAGGAAAGCGCCGCTCAGTAACGCGGGGGGCGAAGGCTACGTGCAGCTCACCGAGCTGCTCTACCAGCGGGTGAAGGATCTCGGCGCGCAGGGGCAGATCGCCCTGCGGCCCGGATACGTGGCCGTGGTCTCCCGGGCCGCCTCGCTGCGCAGCGCGCTCCTGGCCGCGCTCTTCCCCGGCCCGGACGACCTGCGCCGCCTGGTCGATGGCGAGGGCCCCACGCGGATCGGGCTGGGGCTCGTCTCTGGAGACGGCACTCCGTACCGGCTCCTGCGCGAGCTGGGCGGAGCACGGCAGCTGCAGCGCTTCGACGCCGCGGGGAAGAAGTTCTCCACGTTGTCCGAGGACAACCTGGAGATCGAGTCCTTCCTGCGCGTCGAGTGCGGCCTGCCCCCGGCCGACCACTACTTCAGCTTCTTCATCCTGGAGTCGAACGAGCTGCCCTCCCTGAAGGCGCGCGGCGTCTCGGGTCCCGAGGCAGTCGTGGACGGCGCCAAGGTGCAGGCGCTCAAGCAGGAGATGGAGCAGACGCGCCGGTACGAGGGGATCCAGGACCGGCTATTCAAAGTGCAGCAGCGCCTGCACGAGCTGACCGAGCTCAACCACCGGTTCCGCCAGGCGCAGGACGAGCTGAACGCCATCCAGGCCGAGCTGGCGCGCTCGCCGTGGACGCCCGAGCAGATGAAGGACCTGACCGCGCGCGCCGGCCGCGCCAAGGAAGACGTAAAGAGACGCGACGACGCGCTGAGCGAGCTCGCGTACAAGCGCCAGCGGGCCATCCAGACCACGCCGCCGCCGGCGGAGTCGCTGTGGGGCAATCCATGGTTCGTCGTCGGCCTGCTCCTCGGCATCGGCATCGATGCCGTCGCGGTGTGGCTGCGCAATCCGACCATCGCTTTCGCCGGCCTGGTCCCGTTCTTCGCCGCGCTGGTCGCGCTGCTGCGCTGGATCCAGGTCGACGAGGCGGACAAGGAAGCCGCCACGTACCTCAAGGAGCTGAAGGAGCGCGAGCAAGCCGTGCACCGCCTCTACAACGAGGAGCAGGCGCTGCTGAAGAACGCCATGAAGGCGGCGCACGTCGACTCGGCAGCCGACCTGGTGCAGCTCTTCGAGGAGCGTGAGAAGGTGATCCGCTCCCGCGAGGATGCGCGCGCCCTGGTCGAGGAGCTGCGCAAGCAGCCCGACCTGGCCCGGGTGCCCATCGAGAGCCCGCTCCTCGAGGAGGAGAAGCGCAAGCTGGAGGCCGAAGTGTCGGCGCAGGGGTTCGCGCGTCCCATCGGCGAGATCGAGATGGACATGAAGCACGCCATGGGGCTGGGCGGCTCGCGCCGGGGCGGCACGATCGTGCCCGAGCCCGAGGTGCCGCAGAACCTGGTGGACAAGGCGGCCGAGCTCCTCAACCTGTCGCCCGACGAGGTGTGGGAGGCCATCGGGCAGCGCCTCTCCGCTTACCTGTCCGCGCTCACCGACAAGCGCATCGTCTCCAGCACCACCGACGAGAAGCGCCACTGGGTGCTCTCGAACGCGGACGGCCGGAGCGGGCCGTACCATGGCCTGCCGCCCCAGCTGAAGGACCTCGCGTACGCCGCGCTGCGGCTCGCTCTGCTCGAGCGGGTGGCGGCCTACAAGCGGTTGCCGGTGGTGGTCGACGACGCGTTCTCGGCGCTCGAGCCCGCCAAGCGGGCGCTCATCGCCAAGATGCTCAAGGGGATCGCGGCACAGACGCAGATCATCCACCGCACCGTGGAGGAGCCACCGCAAGGCACCGCCGACCTGGTGGTCCAAGCGTGAGCACCGCGCGCCAGCGCCTGGGCGACCTGGGCGAGAAGGCCGCCGAGGAGCTGCTCGCGGCGCGCGGCTACCGGATCGTCGCCCGCAAGCACCGCTGCACGCGCGGCGAGGTGGACCTGGTGGCCGAGCAGGGAGATCTGCTCGTCTTCGTCGAGGTGCGCACGCGCGCGACCGCCGCCTTCGGCGGGCCGGAGGAGACGGTCGGCGCGGCCAAGCAGCAGCGGCTGGTGCGCGCGGCGCGCGACTTCCTCGCTCGCTGGCGCGGTCCGCCCAGGGGCGCCCGCTTCGACGTGGTCGCGGTCGTCGACCAGCCCGGCGGGCCGCTCCTCACGCACTTCCCAGGCGCGTTCGACGCGCTCTATTAGTCGCACGTCTTGAGCGGCGCCGATGGGGTCGGGCGACTTGTCCCGACAAGTCCGTAGGGAAATCCGGGGAGGAAATCCGGGGACACCATACGCAATTCGTCGTTGAAGCCTTGCCGACTACCTGTTTTTAGCGGAGTTGGGGACACTGAATGCGTATGGTGTCCCCGAATTTCGGTGAGCCACAGTGCGGGTGTCATCGGATGTAGTCTCGGATCCGCCGTGCCCCTCTACGTCGTCGCGACGCCGATCGGCAACCTGCAGGACGTGACGGCGCGGGCCCGGCAGGTGCTCGCCGCCTGCGACGGCGTGGTAGCCGAGGACACGCGCCACACCGGGCAACTTCTCAAGCACCTGGGCATCGAGAAGAAACCGTTCCACGCGCTTCCGGCGTACGACGAGGCGCGCCGGGCGGACCCGATTTTGCGGCGGCTGGAAGAAGGCGCTTCGCTCGCGCTGGTGACTGACGCGGGCACACCTGGAGTAAGCGATCCCGGCGCGCTCCTGGTGCGCCGCGCGGTGGAGCAGGGTGTGCTCGTCGTTCCGGTGCCCGGGCCGAGCGCCGCCATCTCCGCGGTGAGCGTGAGCGGATTCGCGCAGCCCCGCTTCCACTTCGCCGGGTTCCTACCCCGCAAGGCGAAGTCCCGCGCGGCCATGCTCGAGGAGCTGCGGCCGCTGCGCGCGCAGCTCGTCTTCTACGAGTCGCCGCACCGGCTCGCCGCCACGCTGCGAGACTTGCAGGGGGCGCTGGGCGATCGCCCTGCGCTGGTCGCGCGCGAGCTGACGAAGGTGCACGAGGAGCTGGCGCGGGGGACGCTCTCGCAGCTCGCCTCCCGCTTCTCCGGCGAGGTCCGCGGGGAGGTCGTGGTGGTGGTCTCGGGAGCGCCTGCCGACGGTGATGAAGAGGAGGACCCCGAGGACCTCGAGCGCGAGGTCCGCGAGCGGCTCGCGCGGGGCGAACGGCCCAAGGAGATCGCCGAGGCGCTCTCCCGCAGCCACGGCAAGCGCGAGGTCTACCAGCTCGCGCTCAAGCT
>Ga0137410_10001046_pt1 | contig 19049 bp, 14 predicted proteins | sample CZODoug1_16funga_FD_108878 | JGI IMG/M metagenome (GOLD analysis project Ga0137410, IMG submission 108878) | Vadose zone soil fungal communities from Angelo Coast Range Reserve, California, USA - CZODoug1_16fungal (Illumina Assembly) | ecosystem: Environmental > Terrestrial > Soil > Vadose zone... | reverse complement strand
GAGACCCTCGACCGCTTCCAGATGGTCGGCAAGAAGGACCTCTACCCGACGCAGCTCTCGGGCGGCCAGCAACAGCAAGTCGCCGTCGCGCGCGCAATCATCGCCGAGCCGCGGCTGATCCTGGCCGACGAGCCCACCGGCAGCCTGCACTGGCGGCAGGGCGAGGCGATCATGGAGATGCTGAGCGGCCTGAATCAGAGCGGCACCACGATCATTCAGGTCACGCACGACGAGCGCGTCGCCGGCTTCAGCCGGCGCGTCATCGAGCTCGCCGACGGCTGGATCTCGGCCGACAAGAAGCTCAAGTGAGCGGCTCCGCCACCCGTTGCACCCCGCTCGAGGCGCGAGCCGGGCTGTCGTCGGCGGAAGCTATCCGGACCGAGTTTCCGCGGAAACTTTCGCACAAGATTGGTGCGAAATCCCTCCGCGGAGGGCGTGCGTTTCGCGAGTAGCGGGCGGCCGCGACGATGAACGAGCTCAGGCAGGCATTGCGTCGCACTCTCGCACAGCCGGCGCTCTCGTTCGTGATGATCGCGATGCTCGCGCTCGGCCTCGGCGCGACTACCGCGATGTACTCGATCTACCACGAGGTGCTCGAGCGGCCCCTGCCGGTGGCGGCACCCGAGCAGCTCGTGAATCTCGGCGCGCCCGGGCCGAAGTACGGCACCACCATCTGCAACGCGACCGGCTACTGCGACCAGATCTTCAGCTACCCGATGTTCCGCGACCTCGAGGCGCGGCAGACCGCGTTCGCCGGCATTGCGGGACACGGCCTATTCCAGGCGAACCTGTCGTACCGCGGCGCGGCGACTCCCGGTTTGGGCACGCTGGTGTCGGGCGCATACTTCTCGGTGCTCGGCGTACGGCCCGCGCTCGGCCGGCTCATCGGACCCGAGGACGAGCCGCGCGTCGGCGAGTCAGCGGTCGCCGTGCTCGATTACGCCTACTGGCGCGACTACCTCGGCGCCGATCCCGGCGCGATAGGACAGACGCTCAGCGTGAACAGCCAGCCGCTCACGATCGTCGGCGTGGCCCCCGAGAGCTTCTTCGGCACCACCTGGGGCGTGCATTTCAAGGTGTACGTGCCGCTCACGATGCGCTGGCTCATGCAGCCCACGTACCGACGCGACGACGACACGCGCACCGCGTACTGGGTCTATGCGTTCGCGCGGCTCGGTAGCGGCGGCTCGATGGAGCGGGCGGCCGCATCGATCAATGCGCTGTACTCGGGAATCTTGAACGAGGTCGAGGTGGCACTGAACAGCGACATGCCGCCCGACATGCTCGAGCAATTTCGCCGCCGCACGATCACGCTCGCGCCGGGCGCACTCGGCCAGAGCTTTCTGCGCGACCAATCGACGCCGTTGACGCTGCTGCTCGGCATCACCGCGCTCGTGCTGCTGATCGCCTGCGCGAACATCGCCAACTTGCTGCTCGCGCGCGGCGTGGCGCGCTCGGGAGAGATGGCGCTGCGCGCGTCGCTCGGCGCGAGCCGCGGGCGGCTCGTCGGCCAGCTGCTGTCGGCCGCGTTCGCCGCGCTCGCCACCGTGCTCGCGGCGGTCGGACTCTACGGCGTGCTCGCCTACAACGTGGCGCAGCGGACGCGCGAGATCGGCCTCAAGCTCGCGCTCGGCGCGACGCCGCGTCAGGTGCGGACCATGGTGGTGAGGCAGGTCGGCGCAATGGCGGTGGTCGGGATGGCGGTAGGGCTCGTGGTCGCGATCGCTGCCGGCCGCGGCGCCGGCTCGCTGCTCTACGGCCTGTCCGGCTACGATCCCGGTGTGCTCGCCGCCGCCGTGGCCGTGCTCGGCGCCGTGGTGGCGGCCGCCGCTTATCTTCCTGCGCGCCGCGCCGCCCGCGTGGCGCCGATGGAGGCGTTGCGCCACGAGTGACGCGATCCTCGTCGGCCGCCCACTTGCGCGGCCACCACACCTTAACTATCAATACGTAGACATCCCATGCCAGCACGCCCACCCCGAGTCTTCATCGCCGACGATCAGCACGACGTGCTCGAGTCGTTGCGGCTTCTCTTGAAAGGCGAGGGCTACGCGACCGACACGTTCCCGCGCACCGACACGCTCTTGGGCGCGCTCCGAGCGCGGCCCGCCGATGTCGTGCTCATGGACCTGAACTACACGCGCGACACGACGTCGGGCGAGGAGGGGCTCGACGCGCTCGCGAAGATCCGCTCGTTCGACGCCACCACGCCGGTGGTCGTGATGACCGCCTGGGGCAGCATCGAGCTCGCCGTCGAGGCGATGCGCCGGGGCGCGCAAGACTTCATCGAGAAGCCGTGGAACAACGACCGCCTCCTGAGCGTGCTGCGCATGCAAGTCGCGCTCGGCCAGGCCCTCAATCGTACGCGGGCGCTCGAAGCCCAAAACCGCGAGCTCACCGGCGCCGGTGGCGACGAGCTCATCGCCGAGTCGGCCGCGATGCGGCCGGTGCTCGAGACGATCGAGAGCGTTGCGCCCACGGACGCAAACGTGCTCATCACGGGCGAAAGCGGCTCGGGCAAGGGGCACATCGCGCGCCTGATCCACGCGGCGTCGCCGCGCCGCGAGCACAGTCTCGTGACGGTCAACATCGGCAGCCTGCAGGAGACGGTGTTCGAGAGCGAGATGTTCGGCCACGTGAAGGGCGCGTTCACCGACGCGAAGAACGACCGCGTGGGACGCTTCGAGCTCGCCGACGGCGGCACGCTGTTCCTGGACGAGATCGCGAACATTCCGGTGCCGCAGCAAGCGCGTTTGCTCCGCGTGCTCGAGGACGGCCAATTCGAGCGGCTCGGCTCGTCGCGCACGCAGCAGGTGGACGTGCGCGTGCTCGCCGCGACGAATGCCGATATCGACGGCGAGATCGCGGCGGGCAAGTTCCGCGGCGATCTGCTCTACCGGCTCAACACGATCCACATCCGCTTGCCGCCGCTGCGCGAGCGCGGCGACGACATCGTGCGGCTCGCGCAGCGCTTTCTCGCGCGCCACGCGCAGCGCTATCGAAAGAACGTGGTCACGTTCACCGAACCTGCGTTGTCCGCGCTGCGCCGCTACTCGTGGCCGGGCAACGTGCGCGAGCTCAGTCACGTGATCGAGCGCGCGGTGCTGATGGCGCGCGGTGCTCAGATCGGACCCGCCGACTTGAGTCTCGACACCGCGCCCGCCGCAGCCGACCGCCGGCCGATGACGCTCGAGGCCATCGAAGAGGAAGCGATCCGCGCGGCGCTCGGGCGTCACGACGGCAACGTGGTCGCCGCGGCGGACGAGCTCGGCATGAGCCGCTCGGCCCTCTATCGGCGGCTCGAGAAGATGGAGCTATGAAGCGCCGCCGCGTCCGGTTCCAAAACCGGGTGCAGCTGCTCGTTCTCGTCACCGTCGTCCCCGCATGGCTCGCGTGCGGTCTGCTGCTGCTCGCGTGGGACGCGAGCACGGCCTTGCGCTGGACGGTCTTCTCGCTGATCAGCGTCTCGGTGGGCATCGGGCTCGCGGCCGTCCGGCATCACACGATCCGGCCGCTGCAATCGCTCGCGAACATGCTCGAGGCCCTGCGCGAGGGCGACTACTCGATGCGCGGCCGTAACGTCGACCCCGAGGACGCCTTGGGCGAGGTGATGGTGGAGGTCAACACGCTCTCGCGCACGCTCTATACCCAACGCCTCGAGGCGCTCGAGGCGGGCATGCTACTGCACAAGATCATCGGGGACGTGGACATCGCGGTGTTCGCGTTCGACTCCGATTGGCGCTTGCGACTCGTCAACCGCGCCGGCGCCGGCTTGCTCGGCGGTACCCCCGAAGAGTTGGTGGGCCGCGGTGCCGGGGAGCTCGGGCTGCTCGCGATGCTCCTCGAACCGTCCGGCCGAATCGTCGCGCACGTGTTCCCCGGTGGCGCGGGCCGGTGGGAGGTTCGTCGCCGCACGTTTCGCGAGAGCGGCAAGGCGCAAGAGCTGCTGGTGATGTCGGACTTGAGCCGCGCGTTGCGAGACGAGGAGCGCCAAGCCTGGCAGCGGATCGTGCGCGTGATCGGGCATGAGCTCAACAGCTCGCTGGCGCCGATCAAGTCGATGGCGGGCACGCTGCGCAAGCTGATCTACCGCGAGCCGCCGCCGGAGGATTGGCGCGACGACGCCCACTCGGGCCTCACGATCATCCACGACCGCGCCGAATCGCTCGAGCGCTTCATGGGCGCGTACGCCCGGCTCGCGCGCTTGCCGCAGCCGAATCGCCGCGACACGGAGTTCGGCGCGCTCGTGCGCCGGGTCGCCTCGCTGCATGGCAGCCGCGTCACGCTCGAGGACAGCCCGGCGGTGCGGCTCGCGATCGACGCCGACCAGATCGAGCAAGTGCTGATCAACCTGATCCGCAACGCCGTCGAGGCCGCCGGCGAAGCGGGCGGCGTGCGCGTGCGCTGGGCGGCGGAGGAGGGGCGACTCGTGGTCGAGGTGGAGGACGACGGGCCCGGGCTCGCACGCACCGACAACTTGTTCGTGCCGTTCTTCACCACCAAGCCCGGCGGCACCGGTATCGGGCTCGTGCTGTCGCGCGAGATCGTCGAGAACCACGGCGGTCAGGTCGCGCTCGAGAACCGCGCGGGCGCGCGCGGCTGCATTGCGCGAGTGCGCTTGCCGCTGGCGACGCCGTCGCCGCTCGCCGCGCGCCAAAAGTAGGGACAGGTTACTTTTTCGGCGCAGCGGTCCGCCCGAAAATAGGGACATGTTGGATTTTTCGGCGGAGCGGTCACGCCCCTCTCGAGCGCCGGCGCGGCCGAAAAATCCAACATGTCCCTATTTTCGGGCGAGCTGCGCGTTGGCCCAGGGGATGAAGTACTTCCAGTTCGGGCCGTCGGTGTGGCCGCCGTCATGCTGGCGCCAGGCAAGCGCGCCGTCGAGGAGGCTCGTGCCGACCGGCGGCATCTTCTCCGCGCGATAGTCGTCGGACTTGCCCAAGCCCTTGGCGCCGAGCAAGCGGAACACGGGTTGCGCCGCGATCGCGGCCATGTAGCTGCCCTGCTGGTCGAGCCACTTCGCGTCGCCTTGCTCGGGCACGCCGTAACTGATGAAGGTGGGCCGCGGCGCGCAGAGCGCGATGAGCTCGTGCGCGTCAACCGGCAGATCGCCGGCGTTCATGCTGCCGAACGTCGCGTCCGCTGCGCCGTATTTCAGGAAATTGCCGGCCATCCAGTGGTACTCGCCGCCGCCCGTGAGGTTCTCGACGGCCTCGCCCCAGTTGCGCCGGTGCAGCTTCGCGCCGCCCTCACCGGACGAGCCCACGAGCACCACCGCGAAGCGCGTGTCGAACGCCATCGCGATCAACGCGGCCTTGCCGTAGCGCGACACGCCCTCGACGCCGACGCGCTGTGCGTCGACGCTCTGCTGCGTCTCGAGATAGTCGAGCGCGCGCGACGCGCCCCAGGCCCACGCGCGCAGCGCGCCCCAGTCGTCGGGCTTGCGCGGCTCGCCCTTGTTCACGAGACCGATGATGCCGCGCGTGAGGCCGGCGCCGCTGTCGGCCTGCACCGTGGTCGGCGAGAGCGACGCGTAGCCCCAACCGGCCGCGATCAGCTGCTCGGTGGCCGGCGGGTCGGCAGGTCGGTCGACGTTGGGCGGAGGAGCGGGCGGCGCGGGGCGCTGCGCCGCGTTCGCGTTCGGCCGGCAACCGGGCCCGGGCGGACCGCCGAACGGCGACGGCGGCGCGCCGGACGCGTCGGGCAACAGGCCGCCGCCGAACATGATCATCACCGGCACCGGGCCCCGCGCGTCGGTGGGCGTTACGAGCGTCATGCAGATCTCGACCGAGATCGCGGGGAACGCGCCGTTGTCGACGCGGCCCACGAGCTGTCGGCCGACCACGCGCCGCGAGCCCACGAGCCACTCGCGCGTCTCGGCGACGCTCCACGCGACGGCCGGCGTCACGCGCGGCACCCGCCCCAAGACCTCGCGCTCGAAATCCTCGACGATCTCCGGCCGCCGCTCGCTCCACCACGCGGCCGCGGTCGCGACCTTCGCGCCGCTCTTCGACGCGAGCGGGTCCGGCAGCACCGGGAACGGATTGGCGAGGCTCTCGTCGTAGTTCGCATGATTGGGCGCGGACTCGGTGCCGCTCGGACCCGGGCGCAACGCGCGGATGCCGAGCCGGGCGAGCATGTCCGCGTGATCCTCGGCGGCCGTCCAGGCCTTGGGCGCGGGGCTCGCGCCGCCCGACGGGGCTTGCGCGGCGGCCGGCAGCACGGTGAGGAGCGCGGCGGCACAGAGCGCCGTGCGGGCGGAACGGAGAGCGTGGTTTTCGATCATGGGGCGGCCTCGAGGTGTGGCTGGCTGTCGATCATCTTGGCGAGCTGGCGCAGCAGCTCCGTGCGCTCGCGAGCGCTGAGCGCGGCGAGCATGGCGCCCGCGTCGGAGCGGCGGGTCGCGACGACGAAACGATTGAGGGTCTTGCCCCGCCGCCCGAATCCGACCTCGATCACCCGCCGGTCGCGGGCCGCCTGCTTGCGTTCGACGAGACCCTTGGCGACGAGTTGGTCCACCGTGTACGTGGCGGTGCTCAGGGGCACGGCGAGCAGCGCGGCGACGGCGGCCATCGTCATGCGCCCGTCCGTGCCGAGCGCGCCGAGCACGCGCAGCTCGCGGGGGGAGCACGTGGGCTCGTTCGCGTCCTGTGGACGGCGGCGCGGGGTAAGGCGCTCGGACAGCGTGTCGAGCTGAACGAGGAACGCCTGCGTGTCTTCGTCGAGGTCGCTCGCCATGTAGCGTCGAGTATACGCGGTGCCGCTTGGGCGTTGACAGGCAGCCCCGTGCGCGTTTCAATCGTGCGCCGATACTTCAAGTCTGAAAGTAATTCGCACGGGGAGTGCGCGCTACAAAAAGGGGGCCTGCCATGATGCTTCTTGCTATCGCGCGGGCGAGCTTGCGAACGCTGCTCGCCGCCGGATTCGTTGCGCTCGTAGTGTCGCCCGCGTCGAGCCAACAGCGCGCGTCCGAGCGCTGGGTCGCGACCTGGGCCACCGCGCTCGTCGCGCGGCCGTTACCGCAGCCCGGGGCAGGGCCCGGCGGCCCCGGCGGTCCTCCTCCCGGCAACCCCGCCGCCGTGGGCGCGTCCTGCGCGGCTCCACGGCCCAGCCCGCCGCCGGGGGCGCCGGCCGGCAACGCGGGGCCGCCGCGCCCCCCTCCCTTCACGGTGACCAACCAGACGCTGAGGCAGATCGTGCATGTGAGCGTGGGCGGCGATCGCGTGCGCGTGGTGCTCAGCAACGCGTTCGGCACCGCGCCGCTCGAGATCGGCGCGGCCGACGTCGGGTTGCGCGACAAGGACGCTGCCGTCGTGGCGGGCTCGGTGAAGCCGCTGACGTTCGCCGGCAAGTCGAAGGCGACGATCCTGGCCGGCGCGACGCTCGTGAGCGACGCCGTGGCGATCAAGGTTGCGCCGGTTTCCGACCTCGTGATCGACCTCTATGTACCCGGCGACTTGGGCGTGAGCCCGTCGCCGGTCACCACGCACGGCGGCGCCTCGCAGACGAACTATCTCTCCGAGACCGGCGACCACACGGGCGAGCCCGGGTTCAAGGTCGCGGGACAGACCCGCTCCTGGTTCCTGCTGGCCCGGGTTGAGGTGCCGGCAAGCGCCAACACGCGCGCGGTCGTGACTTTCGGCGACTCGATCACCGACGGCGCAGCCTCCACCGTCGACACCAACAACCGCTGGCCCGACGGGTTGGCTCGGCGTCTCGCCGAGCAAAGCGGCGGCAGCGTCGCCGTGCTCAACGCCGGCATCAGCGGCAACCGCGTGCTCGGCGACGGCGCCGGAGTGAGCGCGCTCGCGCGCTTCGACCGGGACGTGCTGATGCAAACGGGCGTGACGCACGTCGTCGTGATGGAAGGTATCAACGACATTGGCGTCGCGCGCAACGACGCGAACCCGAGCGCCGACGACCTCATCGCGGGCCAGAAGCAACTCATCGAGCGCGCGCATGCGCGCGGCCTCAAGATCATCGGCGCGACGCTCACGCCGTATGACGGCGCGGCCTACTGCACGCCCGAGGGCGAGGCGAAGCGCCAAGCGTTGAACCAGTGGATCCGCACCAGCGGCGCCTACGACGGCGTGATCGATTTCGACAAGGCCACGCGCGACGCGGCGGCGCCGAGCAAGTTCGCGGCGACGGCCGACTCCGGCGACCACCTGCATCCGCGCGACGCCGGCTACAAGGCGATGGCCGACTCGATCGACCTGACGCTGTTCCGCTGACTCCCTCTGTCCCTCGGGTCAGACCCCACTCTGTCCCCAGGGTCTGACCCTGGGGACAGAGCGGCCCGCCCTTGACCGGCGGGCCGTGAGTCTTCAGGCTCTCGCGGCTTTACGGTCGCCGAAGCTCGAATGAACGTCTCCGCCGCCGATTCCCACCCGCGAGCGCTGAGCGGGCCGCTCATCGCGTTCGCGCTGATGGCGCTGCTCTGGGGCTACAACTGGGTCGTGATGAAGGTCGCGATGCGCTATTGCGGCCCGCTCGACTTCGCGGCGCTGCGCGGCGGCTTCGGCGTGCTCCTGCTGTTCGGCGTGCTGATCGTGCTGCGCGTGCCTCTCAAACCGCGCCACGTGGGAATGACGATTGCGCTCGGCCTGTTCCAGACCACCGGCTTCGTCGGGCTGATCTCGTGGTCGCTAACGGCCGGCGCCGCCGGCAAGAGCGCGGTGCTCGCCTACACGATGCCGTTCTGGATGATCGCGTTCGGCTGGCCGTTCCTCGACGAGCGCCTGCGCGGCTGGCAGTGGCCCGCGGTCGGGTTCGCGCTCGCGGGCCTCGTGCTCGTGCTCGAGCCGTGGAACAGCGACGCGACGCTCGCGAGCAGCGTGCTCGCGCTGGCGGCCGGCGCGTCGTGGGGCGTGAGCGTGATCATCTTCAAGAAAATACCCGTCGAGAGCCGCGACGACCTGCTGTCGACGACGACCTGGCAGATGTTCTACGGCGTGGTCCCGCTGATCGGGGCGGCACTCGTCGTCCCCGAAAGGCCGATCGAATGGAACGGCACCTTCGAGGTCGCGCTCGTCTTCAACATCGTTGCCGGCATGGCCGTCGCGACGCTGCTCTGGCTCTACATCCTCCAGCGGCTGCCCGCGACGATCAGCTCGTTGAGCTCGCTGGTGGTGCCGATCGTGGGCGTGCTTGCGGCGTGGCTGCAGCTTGGCGAGCGGCCCAGCGCCGCCGAGGGCGCCGGCATGGCGTTGATCCTGGCCGGCCTCGCATTGCTGGCGTTTCGGGAGCGTGGGACACAGCCTTGAGCCGCTGGCAATAGTACTTTGATCCGAATGCAGCCCGGCCGGGCGCCTCCTAGAGTGGCGCCATCCGGCCGCGGTCCGGTCACCTCGCGGTGCGCGTGCGTGAACCGCCGGCGCGGCCTCTCCACACGGGAGTACGTCGATGAAAGCTGCAAAGTGGTTGGTGACGATGGGCACCCTGGTGCTGCTCGGCGGCTGCGCCACGAGCGACTTTGTTTCCTCTTGGAAGGCTCCGGACGCGACGCCGCTGCAACTGGCCGGCGCCAAGGTCGCGGCGATCGTGATGATGCAGGATCAGTCCTCGCGCCGCGCGGCTGAAGACGCGCTCGCGAGGGAGCTCACCGCTCGCGGCGTGATGGGCGTGCCGCTCTACATGATCGTTCCCGACGCGGACGCCAAGGACGAGGCCAAGGTCAAGGCGGCCCTCGAGGCGGCGGGCTTCAACGGCGCCGTGACGATGCGGCCCGTGAGCAAGGACAAGGAGATCGTGTCGACGCCGGTGACCTACATCGGGCCGACCTACGGCGGCTTCTACGGCGGCTACTACCCGTACGGCTGGGGCGGCGCCTACGGCGGCGCCGTCGTCGGCGGGGACATCAGGACCAACACGATCGTGACGATCGAGACGCTGGTCTACTCGCTTCGCCAGAACAAGCTCGTCTGGGGCGGCCAGAGCAAGTCCACGAACCCGAGCTCGGTCGACAAGCTGATCCGCGAAACCGCCCAAAAGACCGCGCGCGAGCTCCAGCGCCAAGGCCTCATCCCCACCGCCTAGAAAATGGGGACATGTTTCATTTTTCGCCAGCGGACGGCTGGCGAATGGCGCCGCGCCGCGAAAAAGGCAACATGTCCCTATTTAATGGAGCCAGGCGTAGCTGAACTTCGCGAAGAACGTCCGGCTGGTGCGCGAGAGGTCGTCGAGCCGGTCGTCCTCGAAGCTGTTGTCGGAGTAGCCGAGATAGAGCACGGTCTGCGGATTCAGCTTGTAGGAGTAGAGCAACTGGGACGCGACCGTCAGCGTCTTCTCGTTGACGTTTGCGGCGACGAACAGCGGCACGTTGCGCTCGACGAGCTGCCGCTGCACCGAGAAGCGTAGGAAGCTGCGCACGTTGAATTGCCACGTGGCGCGGAAGTCGGTGAGATCCGCGTCGAAGATCTTCTGTCCGTCCTTGCTGTCGAGCCGCGACGTGGTTTGCCGCAATCGCAGCAGCAAGTGCTGATTGACGTTCCAATCGATGTTCGGCTGGACGCGGAGCTCCTCCGCAAGGCGTGAATTCGCGAAGTCGACCTGGTCGCCCTTGTTGATGCTGATCGAGAGGTTGATCCCGCCGCGCGGGCGCAGCTGGCTGAACAGGAACATGCCGTTGCCCTCGTAGAGCACGCCGTTCCAGAAGCGTTTGTTCGGGCCGCCGCCCACCTGAATGTACGACTGCATCGGCCCGCTGAACGACACGTACGGCTGGAGGTTGCGGTCGAGCAGCTTTCCGGCCATGTTCTCCGTGGTCGTGCCGTTCAGGCCGACTTGGATCTGACTCCAGCGCTGCTCGCCGCGCTGCCACGTATGGCCGCTCTCGAGCTGCGTCTGCTTCATGTCGACGCGTGCAACGAAGCCGGAGTCCGCGCGGAAGCCCGGCTCGTAGTAGCGGTAGCGCAGGTCCGCGTACCACTCGCGGCTGGAATAGTTGTAGCGCAGCATCGCCGCGTCGCCCTCGAACGCGCCGAGCGGCTGCGAGAACCTGGTGGCGGTGGCTTCGGGATACTCCGTCTCGGAGTGCAGCACCTGGAAGCGCAGGCTGTGCTGGCCCGTGATTCTGAGCCTGCCGTCGAAGCCCGCGACGTCGTTGCGGTAGTCGTCACCGTGGCGCATCGTCACGAGCGCCCCGACCTGCGAGTTGTCGAGCACGCTGCGCGAGAAGTGTCCCACGACGGTGTCGTTCGACTCGTCGAGCGAGGTCTGCTGCGACGTGAGAGGTCCGGGGAACAGCAGGTTGGTGACGGCGTCCTTGGCCGCAAACGTGCCGAACGCATTGTCGCCGGGCTGCCCCGTGAGCTTTGCGCCGAGGTCGGGATCCGCGACCGTGCGCGTGAACACCGCCTGGATCGGCGTCGAGAAATAGCTCGCACCTTCGAGGAAGAACGGCCGCGACTCCGGGAATTGCAGCGCGAACTGATTGTTGACGTTGAGCTGCGCGACGTCGGCCTCGACTTGCGAGAAGTCGGGATTCAGCGCGAGGTTCGCGGTGAGGTTCTGCGTAACGGCCCAGCGCACGTTCAAGCCGACTTCGGTCTCGCTGTCGCCGTGGACGAGCGGACCTTGGGGACTCGCACGCGCGTCGGTGCGCGAGCTGGTTAACGACGGCACCATCTCGAGATTCTTGCTGGCCTCGACGCCCGCGAGCCCGCTGAACTTCTGGAACTGGCACATGTAGCAGTTACGGCCGCGCTCGAGCATGTTGTTCGAGATCCGGTGGCGCATCGAGCGCGGATAGAACCGCAGCACGTCGAGGCCCCAGACGCGGTCGCCGGTCGTGCGCGCAAAGCGCAGCTGGGACAGCGGTATGGCGATCTCCACCGTGAACCCTTGGTCGCCGATCCTGCCGGCCGAATCCCAAATCGCGTCCCAGGAATCGTCCTCGTTGCCGACCACGTCGTCCTGCGTGAGGTCCATCTGCACGCCGAGCGGATTCACGAAGAACTCGTAGCCGTAGCGCGCGTCGTTGAACGAGTCGATGACGATGCCGACGAAATCGTCGTTGAACGCGCTGTCGCGGTCACGCAGGTAGGCGCGGATCTTGTCCGGCTCGGGGTCGCGGGCGTCGAACGCGATCAGGAGCCGCGAGCCGTCCTCGACGAGATAGGCGTGCGTCTCGACGGGAGAGGGGACGTTCTCGCCGGGGCTCGTCTCGACCACTAGGTCCACGACGAGCGCCTCCTTCCAGATGGCGTCGTCGAGCAGGCCGTCGATGGCTACGCTGGCGTCGGAATGCGGCAGGCGGGGCAGGTCGGCGCTCGCGCGCGCCACGCCCGCCGGCTCGGCGCTCGCGGGTTGGGCGGCCGCGGGCTCGGCGCTCGCAGACTGGGCAGTTGCCGGCCCCGTCTGCGCGAGCCAGACCGCCGCGAGCCACGCCGCGAGGGCGCTCGCTGTGCTCGGGGAGCGCACGCTCAAGGGATCCGGCGTCCGGGTGGACGGCAGCCTCGACGATCGCAGTGCACGAAACCCCCACGACAACGATACGGAACGGAGCTTAGATGCGCGGCCGACGGCATTGGTTACACGCCAGCGGCGGTGGTCGCCGCAGCGGCGCCTCGGATGTACCATCGCTGCATCGAGCCCCCGCAAATCTTACGCGTAAAGATGCGTAGCGGGGCGAGGGATGCGTCTCATGAATCGTCATACGTGGCACGCGGTCGTCGTGTCGATCGGAGCGCTCTCGGCGGGGCTGCTCGGCGGCTGCGGCGCCGGCAGCGAGCCGGCTGGGGCGGCCCAGGTCACCCGCGCGGCCGCCTCAGCGGCGTCCGCCGGCCAGGTCGCCGCCCGCGCGCCGACGTCGGGGTCCGCGAAAGCCACCGAGCTCGGGTTCACGGGCGTGTGGTTCCCTGTCGGTAGCTTCGAGAACCCGGCCGGCCCGGCACCCTGGTCCAACACGCCCTGGCCGTCCGACCCGCCGTTCACGGACTGGGGCCGGGCTGAGACCGCGCGGCTCGCGGACCACAGCAACTTCGTCGCGTGCTCGCCGGTGGGCCCCGTCTACCAGATGTGGGAGATCGGCCTGTTCCCGATCGAGCTCCTGCAGGCGCCCGATCAGATTGTGATCCTGCGCGAGTCGAGCATCTTGCCGCGTCGGATCTATACGGATGGCCGCGGCCACCCCGAAGATCTCGACCCGAGCTGGATGGGGCACTCGATCGGCACGTGGGAAGGCGACGTGCTCGTCGTCGACACCGTGGGCACGAACGGCAAAGCGCGCGCGATGAACGGCGTGGGCTCGAACGCCCGAGTCAGCACCGGCGACCGCGTGCCGCGGATGCCGGCGAGCGACCGGCTCCACGTGATCGAGCACCTGCGGCTCGTCGCCGCCGGCGAGATCCTCGAGGACGAGATCACGATCGACGACCCCAAGACCTACACGCAATCGTTCACGGTCAAACACTACTTTCAGAAGCGCCCCGACCTCGACGTGCTCGAGTACTACTGCGACGAGAACCCACGGGAGAGCGGCGATGTCGCGGAGCAGTAACCGCTTGCTGGCGCTCGCCGGGTTGGCGGCCGTAGGGGCGCTCGCGGCCGCGGCGCCCGCCGGCGCGCACCACTCGTTCGCGAGCTACGACCGCACCAAGCAGGTGACGCTCAACGGTGTCGTCAAGGACTTCCAGTGGGCGAATCCGCACGCGTGGATCCAAGTTGTCGTGTCGGACGCGCAGGGACACAGCACGCAGTGGGGCGTCGAATGCGGCAGCCCGAACATGATGGCGCGCACGGGCTGGAAGCGCACGTTGCTCATGCCCGGCGACAGCGTGGTCGTGGTCCTGAATCCGCTGCTCGACGGCCGTCCGAACGGCTCGCTCGTGCGAGTCACGCTCGCCGACGGCACCGTCCTCGGCCCCGGCGACGCCCCCAAGCCGCGCCCCCTCCCGACCGAAAAATAGGGACATGTTGGATTTTTCGTCGTGACGTGTCAGATCTCGACCGTTGCGACCGAAAAATCAAACATGTCCCTATTTTTCGCGTGGGTGAGCGCCGGGGGCCGCCAGAGCGTCGATGATAGGAGCGCCGGCTCGACGGGCAAGAGGGACGATCGTCCAATCCCGGGGCGCGCGCCGGGCGGCGATGCTCCTGACGGTAACCTCCGGAGGTCCCATGGCGATCCGCTCCGCTCTCGTTGCGTTGGCGTTGACGCTGGCCGCAGGCCTCGGTCACGCCCAACAGCCCATCACCTACAAGTCCGCGATCGTGGCGCTCACCGAGGATCCCGAGCTGCGCGCGCAGTTCGAGGACGGCTTGGTCAAGAAGGCGCGCGCCCACGAGTACGACGCCGTGCCGAGCTACACGATCGTTCGCGACATCCGCGAGGCGCGTAACGACCGGTTCCTCGAGGCGCTCGCGGCGCTCGGCGTGGAGGCGGTGCTGATGCTCCGGCCGGCGGCCGTAGGGCCGGGCGCCTCGCTCGAGTCGGTGCGTAACGAGGTCTCGCCGAAGCTCTACGCCGACATGCAGAAGTTCGCGAAGAAAGTCAGCACGTCGGGCGACCAAGACCTCATCGCGGTCGTGCACATGGCGATTTACATAGTGAAGGGGGGCAAGTCGGAGCTGATGTCGTCGGGCGCCGTCTGGCTCGACCAGCCGGTGACCGACCGGCAGGAGGGCATCGACCGCCTGCAGGACCTCATCCTCACGAACGTCGACGCCGTGCGGCCGGCGATTCGGCAGCGGCTCCGGTTGCCGCCGCTCGACGCGAAGCCGTGACGCAGTCGAACGCCCAGGCCTCAAGTTCTAGGCAGGAGGCGCCGAAGAAGGGATTGGACTGACCGGCGGTGCAGCGGCCTGGCTGGCACTCCTGCGTGTTGGCGGGCGGCTCTTGGCATGTGGATTGCAGGAGAGCTCGGTGCAGGGAGGGAGGGGAGCTGAGCCGAGCAGTGCAAGGAGCAACGCATGCGCAAGTCAGGACTCGCTCCGCTCTGGCTGTTGGCAGGACTCGCGGCGGCAGCGTGCGACGTGAGCGCGCTCGCCGGGCCGGCGCCGGGATCGCCCATGATGATCGGGGGCCGTAGGATCGGCTCCGCCACGGCGCGGCGCTACGGAGTCGGCCGCGACGTGCTGGCCACGGTCGCGCTCGTGAAGGGCGCCGGCGAGGCGCGCCGGCTCAGCAGTCGCGCCGTGCATTTACCCCTCGACGAGTACGAGCCGATCGCCGAGTTCGATTATGCGTTGTCGCCGGAGTGCGGGGGCTATGCGTTCCGGGTCTACGAGACGGCCCGGACCCAAATTTTGGAATTCGCATATTCGGACGCGGACGGCGCCACGTTCCTGATCCGCGACTACGTGCTCGGCGCGAATCCGTTCATCAAGCCGGGCCTGTGGGGCGCGTATGACCACACGGCCGACACGATCCCGTACATGCGGGCGGAGCTCGGCGAGACGCTGCCACCCCTGCCGCCCTACACGTATCTCAAGGCGCTCGTGACGGGCGATTCCGAGGGCCTTCAGCGCGAGCTCGGCATGGCATACAAGCGGGCGGTGCGGGCCGCGGTTCGCTGCCCGGTCGTCCCGCAGCTCGCCGCCGCCGTAACGAACTGACGCCGTCGAGCTCCGGCTCGAGGGCGCTCGCGTGTCGCCGATCGGCGACGCTCGGGCCGCGCACCTCCGGCGTATACTCGGCGCTCATCGGGGACGGTTCGGGGAATCCATGCAGTCGTCATTAGTCGGCGCGGCTTGTCTCGCCGCCATCGCCTCCGTAAGTCTTGCCGGGTGCACGGCCTTCGACGGGGGAAAAACGCAGGGCTCCTGGACGCGCGTCGCGCGGTACGGCGGCGAAGCTGACGTGCTCGCAACCGTCGCCGCCGTCAAGCGGACGGGCAAGGCGCAGAGCATCAGCAACCGCGCCGTCCGCTTGCCCGTGCAAGAGTTCTATCCGATGACACGGTTCGAGTACGAGCTGCCCGCGGCCTGCGGCAACTATACGTTTCGTGTCTACGAGTCCGGCACCACCGAGATCCTCGAGTACGCGCTCGTCGGCGCCGACGGAACCGAGCTCTCGATTCGCGACTACATTGCCGGGACCAACCCATTCATCAAGCCGGGGCTGTGGACGGCGCTCGACCACACGGCCGACAGCGTCTCCTTCATGATGACCGACTTCGCCGAGACGAAGAGCCTGATCATCCCCGAGGTGTATTCCAAGGGGCTCGTGACCGGCTTGCCCGAGAGCTTGCAGCGCGAGCTCGGCGCGAAGTACCGCCAGGCCGTGCACGCCGCAGCGCTCTGCGAAGGGCAGTCGGAGATCGTCGCTCGCAAGTAGCCCGCTCGTCGCGCCGTCGAGCGGCGGAGTCGTTGCGACTCCGCCGCCCGCTGCGAATCAATTCGCGGCGATCGCCTCGCGCGGGAAGACCGGGATCATCTTCCAGCCGCTGTCCGTGCGGATCAGCAAGAACTTGGTCGCTTCGCGGATCTGAGCCAGACCCGGATCTTCCGACTGATCCGCCGGCAGCTGCACGCACGGCTGCAGGCAGTCGACGAGGGCGACGTTCGGATCGAGGCCGGCCCAGTCGATGGTGACGAGGTCGTCCGCGGCGCTCACCGAGCCGACACCGGCGGCGATCGCCTTGTTGACCTTCGCGCTGACGGAGGTTCCCGCGCCGGTGGCCGACACGAGCGTGTTGTTGACGTTGTCGATCGAGTACCTTTGCCCGGCGCTCACCGTGATGAGGCCGGTCGCGGACGCTTCCACCACCACGGGGCTGCTGTCATCGCGGCCCACGAAGCCGCTCGCGTTCAGCGTTGCGTCGGTCGCAGCCTTGACGTCGGAGTCGCCGTCGTGCACCAAGTCGCCGCCGAGCGCCGCGACCGTGACGCTGTTGCCCTTGATCTGGCCGAGAGTGGCGTTGCCCGTGACGCTCGCGTTGACCGTCGTGCCCGCGTTGATGTCGAGCGTGATGCCGGCCGAAGTTGCAGGTGCGGTGAACACGATGGCCTGGCCACTGGTACCAACGGAGCCGCCGACGGCGGTCAGACTGGCGCTGCCGGCGGCGATGTTGGCCTGCGTCGCTGCACCGCTATGCACGATGCTGCCCGCGCTCGTCACGACCGTCACGCCGCTGCCCTTGAGCAACCCGAGGACCGCGTCTCCGGCGACGACTCTGACGTTGGCCGCGGCCGTGCCGGAGTCGATGTCGAGCGTGACGGAGCCGCTCTGCTCCTCGAGCACGACCGCGCCGCCCTGGATGTTTGCCGCGTTGACGTTGGTCTTGAGCGGGGCACTGGTCGAGCCGACGCCGCCGGTGGCGCCCGTGATCGTGAGCGTCCCGGCGGTGACGACCGCGCCGCTCGAGTCGGTGATCGTCTGGACGTTCGTCAGCGTGAGGTTGCCGCCGCTGACCGTGAACGCGCCTACCACGTCGGCCGTGTCGCCGGCGCCGCCGGTCACGGCGAAGTTGCCGGATTGAGTGCCGGCGCCGAACCTGAAGCCATCCGCGCCGCTGCCGCCGTTCACCGTGCTGAAGCTCGAGAAGGCGAGGGTGCGGCCACCCGAGGTGTACGTGCTCCCCGTATTGCCGGCCAGCAGCCACTGAGCGGCACCGGCGAGGCCGGTGATGACGTCGGCCGCCGTCGTGCTGCCGCGCACGTCGTCCACGTTGCGGAAGCCCTGCGTCACGCTCGCCTCGGTGCCGTTGAAGCCGTCCGTGCCTCCCGCCGCGGTGAGCACCACGTTGCGCGCCGTTTGGTAAGCCGAGAGATCCAGCACGTCGGTGCCCGCGCCGCCGTCCACGACGCCCGCGGTGACGTTGTTGGCGAACACGAAGAGATCGTTACCCGCGCCGCCGTTCAACGTTGCCGTAGAGCTCGCGTTGACGTTGAAAGTGTCGACCGCCGAGCCGCCGGTCAGCACCTCGAAGCCGGCGAGCGGCAGAGTGCTGCCGCCGCTCGCGTAGCTCAAGGCGGCGCCGAGGGTCCACGTGCTGGCCGCGTTCAAGCCGGTCAGCGAGTCCGTGGTGCTCGCGCCCGCGCGCAGGTCGTCGATGCCGGCAAAGGTGTCGGCGCCACCCACGGCCGTGCCCGAGAAGCCGGCAGCGACGGTGGACGCCAGCGTCACGTTGCGCGCCGTCGCGCTCGAGCTGAAGTCGAGGATGTCGGTGCCGAGGCCGCCGTCGACGCCGGCGAACGCATGGCCGATGTTGAAGGTGTCGTTGCCGTCGAGGCCTTGCAGATTCTCGAACGACGAGAACGTCACGCCGGCCACCGTGCCGGCGGCTGCGGCCGTGCTGGCGAACGTGTCGGCCGCCGTCGTGCCCTGGAGCACGTCTGCGCCGCTCGCGCTGCCGACGAGGTTCTCGATGCTCGTGTGCGTGGTGACCGCGATCGTGACGGGACCCGCCGACCCGGCGTAACTGACCTGGTCGGTGCCGAGCCCGCCGTCGATCGATGCCGCGCTGCCGCCGGTATTGATCTGGATCACGTCGTTGCCGCCGAGGCCCTGGACGGCGCCGGTGAGCGCGGCGCCGAGCGTGAACGTGTCGTTCTGCGCGCCGCCCGTGAGGTTGTTGATGTTGGCAAAGCCGCCCACGCCCGTCGCCGTGCCCGCGTTCGTCGCGGTGAGGACGAACGTGGTCGCCACGTTGCCGGCGATCAGCGAGTTCGTGCCGCCTACGCCGTCGATCGCACCCGCGAGCGTGCCGCCGTTCAGCGTGAACGTGTCGTTCTGCGCGTTGCCCGTGAGACTTTCGACGTTGCTGAAGCCGGCGCCGACGCCCGTCGCCGTGCCGCCGTTCGCCGCCGTCACGACGAACGCGTTGGCCACGTTGCCGCCCGTCAGCGTGTCCGTGCCGCCCGCGCCGTCGACAGCGCCCGTGAGCGTGCCGCCGTTCAGCGTGAACGTGTCGTTCTGCGCGTTGCCGGCGAGGCTTTCGACGTTGCTGAAGCCGCCGGTCACGCCCGTCGCCGTGCCCGCGTTCGCCGCGGTCACCACGAACGCGTTGGCCACGTTGCCGCCCGTCAGGGTGTCCGTGCCGCCCGCGCCGTCGATGGCCCCCGTGAGCGTGCCGCCGTTGAGCGTGAAGGTGTCGGCCTGCGCATTG
>Ga0137410_10001045_pt1 | contig 19060 bp, 16 predicted proteins | sample CZODoug1_16funga_FD_108878 | JGI IMG/M metagenome (GOLD analysis project Ga0137410, IMG submission 108878) | Vadose zone soil fungal communities from Angelo Coast Range Reserve, California, USA - CZODoug1_16fungal (Illumina Assembly) | ecosystem: Environmental > Terrestrial > Soil > Vadose zone... | reverse complement strand
TCTTCAGCCAAGGATCTTTGGTGCCGCCCTGCGCCTGCATATTCTGCAACTCGTTGAGCGGCAGATTGAATGGCAGCCACTCGGTGATGCGGACCGTGAGTTTGCCTTCTTCCTTCAGCTGCTGATACACCTGAAAATCCGCCCACTCGGAACAATCCTGGACGGAAGTGACACCGTTCCTGGCGACGTTCTTGAGGACCAGCTCGATTCCCTTGCGTCGTTGCTCGGCCGTGGGATCGGGAATCCGCACTTTCACCAGGGATATTGCGGCGCCTTCTTTTAACATTCCCGTAGGCTCGCCAAGTGCATCGCGCTCGATCTCACCGCCGGGCGGATTGGGAGTGTTTTTGTCAATCTCCGCGCTCTTGAGCGCAAGAGAATTGGCGACGGCTACGTGGCCGGAGATGTGCGTAAGGATGACGGGATTCTTGGGCGCGACGGCATCGAGTTGCTGCCGATTGGGGAATCTCTTCTCGGGCCAAAGCGTGTGGTCCCATCCGCCACCGGTGATCCATTCGCCCTCTTTGTGCTGGGCGACTGCGGCGGCGAGGCGCTTCTGCATTTCTTCCGCGGAGGGCACACCCGTGAGCGGGACGGCGAGTTCATCAGCGGCGGCGCCACCAAGATGCACGTGGGCATCGTTGAAACCAGGCATCACGAACTGGCCCTTCAGATTGACGGTTTCGACGCCTTCTTGGCCGCCTCCGCAATCGAGCAGGACATGGTCCATCTTGCCGACGCAGGTGATCCTTCCTTCGCTAAAGGCCAGAGCTTCGGCCCACGGGTGCTCAGCGTCATTCGTATATATGCGGCCGTGCGTGTAATAGATCGTGCGTGGAGGCAGAGTTTTTTGCGCCGCGTTCGTTTTCGCATGGAATGCCGCAACAAGTGCGGTGACAGCAAGAGGGAGAATGGCTGAAAGGAATCGAATGCGATTCTTGCGGGTTTTCACTGGGATTTCTCCTCCGCAACTCCGGAGATTCCGAGGATGGTGAGCAGCGCGCGCTTCAGACCAAGTTCCCGGCCCGCGGAGTCGTACCATTCCTGCAACGAATGAGCCCCGCCGCCGTTACCGCCAGCCCCGATGGAAATGGCCTCGATTCCCTGAGAGAGAGGGATATTCGCATCCGTTGAAGAGCGTTCAATGCGCGACTGATTCCCGACAAACTCGTCGGCGGCGCGAAGTGCGGCCAGCAGCGGAGAATCCGCCGATAATTCCCCGCCTGGACGACTGCCCAGCAGTTCGACCTTCCACTCCAGCTTGCCCTTGGAACGGTCACGCGCCGATTCCATCTCGTCGCGGACGCCCGCGATGATGCATTCGCGAAGCGCGGATTCGAGGCGTGTCAGTTCGTCCTCGCTCTCCGAGCGAATGTCGACTTTCAGGCGTGCTTCATAGGGAATCGAATTCACTGAGGTGCCGCCTTCGATCTGTCCGATATTGAAAGTAGTGCGAGGAGTGGCAGGAACTTTGGTGTTGATGAAACGAACGGAGCCGCGAACCAGGGCGTTGATGGGATTGGGCATGCCGAAGTCCGACCAACTGTGGCCGCCAGGACCGGTGATCAGGGCTTCGAGGCGGCGAGAAGCCAGCGCCTTCGTCGTCACGTGGTCGGTACCGGAGCCATCCAGCACCACAACTGCTTTGAGTTTCCCGTTGTAACTATCCACAATTGCGCGCATGCCGCGCAGATTGCCTTCGCCTTCTTCGCCAACGTCGGCGACGAATAGAACCGTGCGCTGAGGCTTAACGTGCGCGAACTGCGCAGCGCGGGCCAGCGCCACCAGCGCCGCCAAGCCACTTCCGTTATCGGAGATTCCGGGCGCGGTCATGCGGCTGCCTTCACGATGAACTTTTACTTCAGTGCCGGGAGGAAATACGGTATCCAGGTGCGCGGCAATGGCGACTATTTCTTTTTCATTAGCGCCGCGCAGCTCGCCGATGACGTTGCCCGTCTTGTCGATCTGCGCCTGCAATCCGGCTTCGGCAAGCAACACTTTGACGGCCGCGGCGCGCTCCGCTTCCTGAAAAGGCGGTGCGGGGATTTCCGTGATGCGAACCTGCTGGTCATTGACCCAGGAAATATTCGGAGTAAACCAATTGAGCGCGGCGCGGACTCGCGCGTTGTCGGTAAGCCGTGAACTTTGGGCCTGGCGTGGCGTATGGGGAGAAGCAGCGGAGCGAACCGGCATACTCAGAAGAATAACGCAAAAGAAGGCGTGTTTCACCGTCGGGTTACAACGCCGTTTTCGGCTCAATTGCGTGCGGCCTCAGTGCAGAGAGCGAACACTTCGTCGTCGGTGAGAACGCGCGGGGACTGCTTGGCGGCGTCAAAGATGCGCGTGACGGTGGCATCGTCGGCGGGAATGAGGTGCTTCTCCAGCCAGAACAGCACATTGGATTTACCGCTCATCGGGCCGATCTCGATCACCTGGTCGAGACCGAAGAGGTGCGCGGGCACTCCGCTGTAGACGGCATTGGCGAGCTCGAGATCATTTTTGCGAAAGGCTTTTATGAGCGCGGCGGCGTGGACGCCGGTGGCGGTGCGAAAGGCGTCATGGCCGACCACCGGATAGTTCGGTGGAATCATGGTGTGCGTGGCCTTGGCAACTTTTTCGCAATATTCCTTGAGGCGCGAGAGATCCTGCTGGATGAGCCCCATGAGGCGAAGGTTGACGACCATCAACTCCATGGGAGTGTTGCCGACGCGCTCGCCAAGAGCGTTGGCCGCGGCGTGAACCTGGTTCGCGCCGGCGGCAACTGCCGCGAGCGAATTGGCGATGGAAAGGCCGCGATCGTTGTGCCCGTGCCAGTCGATGCGAATTTTTTCGCCGGACGGTTTCACGACTTCGTCGATCGCGAACTTGACTAGATTGAACGCGCCGGCCGGCGTAGCGTGGCCGACGGTGTCGCAAAGGACGATAGCGCGCGCGCCGTTTCGAATCGCCGTCGAGTAGAGCCGTTTCACGGTTTCAGGATCGGTACGAATGGTGTCTTCCGTGACGTACATCGACGGAAGACCGTTCTCGACCGCGAACTTTACGGCTTTCTCCGTAGTGCGTTCCAGGTGATCGACGGTCCAGTCTTCGACTAGGCGGCGAATCGGGCTGGAGCCGAGAAATGTTGCGGCTTCAATCGCAATGCCCACTCTCTGCGAAATTTCGACGATGGGGCGAATGTCGTTTTCATGCGTGCGCGCCGCGCAGTTGGGCTTGATCTTCATTCGATGCGTGGCGATTTCGCGGGCTAGCGCTTCGGTGTGAGCAAAAGCACGTGGCCCGGCGCCGGGAAGACCGATATTTACCGCGTCGATCCCCAAGGATTCCATCAGATGCAGGATTTCGATTTTTCCTTCGATACTGGGGTCGAAGACGGAAGGATTCTGCAAACCGTCGCGCAGCGTTTCGTCATCCAACAGGACGCGCGTGCCGGACGGAATTGCCGGCGGCGTGGCGATGTTCCAGTCGTAGATCCATTCGTTCTGCGGCACGGCGGGCCTCGATTGCTCCCAAATCGTAAACTCTAATTGCGCAACGTATAGCTCTGTGGCTGCTGCGCGGGATCCGGGCGGTACAGCGTTTTGCAGAATTCGCAGCGGTAGATTTCGGCTTTCGCCCCAATCATTACCGCGACTTCCTTCGGGTAATCGTAATAGCGCTTCAAGTGGCCGTTGCAGAGCTTGCCCTTGTCATCTTTTTCATCGCAGGCGCGCTGCTTGGGCTTGCGCGTTTTGATTTTGGGTGACGCTGCAGTCTCTTCGGGCATGGTGATCCTCTCTACAATCCGTGGTCGCGGAAAAAAGTTTTCATGGCGCTGCGCACGTTACGCAACTTCGCGCCGATACCACCCGAAAATTCAAATTGGAGAAAAGCGTCTGCGGCGCGTTCCAAATCTGCGCCGTAACGGTACCACCAGGGCTTTTCGCTGCGTGGCAGCCCGTCGACATCAATGTATTTCATTTGAACCATCTCGAGCAGCCCGGGCTTGCCATGGGTGCGGCCCCAACCGCTTGCGCCACACCCGCCGTGCGGCGCTTCAGCAATACCAAAATAGCTGATGGCGTCGTTCACCATCACCGCGCCGGCGTGAAGTTCTGCAGCCAAGGCCATTCCTCGAGTCTGGTTCTTCGTCCAGACGCTGGCCGCAAGCGCAAACGGTGAATCGTTAGCTTGGTCGATCGCTTCTTTGGCATCCTTTACCGCTTTTATCGCGAGGATTGGGCCGAAGGTCTCTTCTTGAAACAATTTCATGGAGGAATCGACGCCCGCGATGACCGTGGGCTCGAAAAAGTTTGGGCCAAGGTCGGGGCGCGCGTTGCCGCCGCACAGAACGCTAGCGCCACGCGAAACTGCATCGTCGACTAGATCGATCATGCGCCTCACGTGCTGTGGCCGGATCAGCGGACCCACGTCGGTCGCAGGGTCGTTTCCCGGACCAATGCGGAGCTTCTTCGTTTTCTCCACGCAAAGCGCTGTGAATTTTTCCGCGACCGCCTGCTCAACAAACAAACGCTCCACGGAAAGGCAAACTTGTCCACAATTCGTGTAACTACCCCAGACGGCGGCGCTAGAGGCCACCTCCAGATTCGCGTCCGCCAGAACGATCATGGCATCTTTGCCGCCAAGTTCCAGCACCGAGGGGATTAGCTTTTTTGCACAAGCTTCGGCGACGCGACGGCCGGTAGCCACGCTGCCAGTGAACATGACTTTGTCCGGCGATGCATCAATCAACGCCTGGCCGACTTCCCCGCCGCCCTGGACAATTTTGACGAGGTCTTTCGGAAAGCCGGCGTCGATGAAAAGCTTCTCGATCAACACGCCGCATTGCGGCGTGAAGTCGCTCGTCTTGCATACCACCGCATTTCCCGCCGCAATCGCTGGAATAATCTGGCTCAGAGGGATTGCCAGCGGATAGTTCCACGAAGAAATGATGGCAATGACACCGAGCGCGTCGTAAGTCAGGTAACCACGCTTGGCCCTTGCGGCAGTACTGTGGTGCGGAACGCGCCTGGTGCGAAGAGCGTTCGCAGCATTGCGGGACCAATATTCGGCTGAATCGAGAGCGACGAAAATATCGGCGAAGAGCGCTTCCACGCGCGGCTTGCCGGATTCTCGAACAACTGCATCCGCCAACTCATTACGCGACGCCATCATCCGGTCGCGAAGCACGCGCAGCTTTGCGCGTCGATCGCGAACGGACAACATTCGCCAAACGCCGTGGGCAACGCGAGCATGAGAAACGATCTCCGGCAGCAGAGACGCCGGTGTTCTCTCAAAATGCGCAAGCACTTCGCCCGTGGCCGGGTTGATCGAAGGAAGCGTGTTGATAGGGATGGCCGTGGCCGCCATAAGCGCGATTCTAACCGATTTTGCGGCCGAGAGGTGACTGCGGCACTCGACACCCGCCGAATTGGCTTCCATTCGGCGGGTGCTGGGCTCGTTCGCGTTAATGGTTCGACTTCGGGGCGAAAAGATGCAAGTTCTCGGCCTTCCAACACATCGCATCGTGGATGCGGTTTCTTCCGCTGGGGTCGTCGAAAAAAATCCGCTCTTCGACAGGCCCGGGATTCATCTTGCGATACTCTTCGCGCCCGGGCCTGCCGTTTGCTCTGCGCAAGAAGCGCCCACGCATGCAAGGGAGGCGAGAACGACGAGCCCGGCATGGATCGTCCTGCGAAAAATCATAGTTGCTCCTATGAACATACTTTTTTTGAGCTTTCACGCGCGGGCCATGGGTCACTCAAAAAACCTTGGATTCTCGGTTCACTTGGGCAGCAGACACAATACGAGGCTGAACCAAGAATAGTTTCCCCGAGTAGGAAGAAAGCATCCTACGGCCGGCCGAGCCGCCACGCCTCTTCGTGCTGCACTTCAACCATGACGAGGCCACAAGGAGGCACAGTGGGGCCGGATTTGGAGCGGTCGCGCAGTTCGTACAAGCGTTCGATATCCGCAGGCGCGAGTTTGCCGCGTCCGACGTCAAGGAGCGTGCCCACCATCTTGCGCACCATATAGCGAAGGAACGAGCGCCCACGGACCGTGAAGACCAACTCTTCGTTGTCCGCGGTCCGCGCCAACTCAGCCGAATAGATTTCGCGCTCGGTGGATCGCTCTTTGTCGTCCTCTTCGGAGCCAGTCGAAGCCGCAAACGATGCAAAGTCGTGGGTGCCAACGAAGCGCGCCGCGGCGTCGCGCATGGCGTCTTCGTCGAGCGGAAACGGATAGTGGAGGACGTAGCGCCAGATCATCGGCGGCACGATTCTCCCGCGATACAAGCGGTAGCGGTAGGTTTTGCCCCGCGCCGACCAGCGCGCGTTGAAGTCCGGCCCGACTTCCTCCGCGCTCACGATTCGGATCGTGGGCGGCAGCAGCGCGTTCAACGCGCGTTGAAAATCCTGCGCGCAAAGATGCGATTGCGTTCGAAAGCTCCCGACCTGGCCAAGTGCGTGAACCCCCGCGTCCGTGCGCCCCGTACCATGCAAGACGACGTGCTCCTGAGTGAGGCGGCGCAGCACGTCAACAATTTCACCCTGGATCGTGGGCTTGCCCGCTTGAATCTGCCAGCCGTGGAAATCCGTGCCGTCGTACGCGATGGTGAGCTTGAAATATCGCATGCAGGGGTGAGGATCGAAACGTCAGAGCGCGCTGCGAACAAAGCGGCTCCCCGGCTTCACCGCTACGCTGCCTCCACGGCAGAGCGGGCAATCTTCTTCCTCATAGCTGGCGATGGGCAGTTGGATCAACGACTGCGCTTCCACTTCGAAGTCGATTTTGCCGCCGCTCCGGTCAATCAGCGCACCGGCAGCAACGACGCGCGCGCCGGCCTCTTCCACAACGTGGATCGTTTCCTGCGTCGAGCCCCCCGTGGTCCAAACATCTTCAACAACCAACACATGCTGGTCTTGAGCAAGTGAGAACCCGCGTCGCAGGGTCATCATGCCGCTCGCGTCGCGCTCCACAAAAAGGGCGGGCGTTCCGCCGCCAGGAGAGTGCTTCTGCTCAGGCAGCGCTCGCGCGACTTCCTGTCCGATGATGAGCCCACCCATCGCCGGCGATACCACGGCATCAATTCTCGCGTCTGAAAAGAGCGCCGCCAGCGCCTGTCCCAGCTTCTCGGCGAAGCGCGGATACTGCAAGACGAGCGCACACTGGACGTACGTACCGCTATGCAGCCCGCTGGACAACTCAAAGTGTCCGTGCCGGATAGCGCCCGCCGTCTCGAACATCTTCAGCAATTCTTCGCGTTTCAGCATTTCGGCCCAGCCAACTGCCGCCGGCTCCCAAGCGTCGAAATGTCAGGAGATTAGCCGCCGCTTCCCGCGTTGTCAAGGAACAGAGCCCCTGCTAGACTGCTTTCTTCGCCCGGCCGGCGCGGCGCAGCCTTCGGGGTGGGTTCTGGGCATCTTCGACGGCTCGAATCGCGCAACTGTCAGATTTCAGTCGTGACCTCAAAACGGTCCACTGCCTGAAACAAATTCCATTCTGCGAACGTTTTACAGAGTTGAGTGCATATAAATCAAGTCCCCTTGGGGGATGAAATCTTGAGGGTAAGGAGCACTATGAAGACGCTGTATGCTCGACCGCTGTTGGCCGCCATACTGGCCGTAACGCTCGTCGGAGGACCCATTTCCCCAGCCTTCGGGCAAGATGCGCCGCAAAATCCCCCAGCAACGCAAGCCAAGCCCGCGACGGCCATTGTGCCGGTTTCGCTTGGCTCTGCGAAATACAGCTACACCCGCGCGCCCAGACCTTTTCCCAACCTGCTTGCTCCTTATAGCCCGATCAAGATTGCTGCGCCTGTGCTCACCAATTCGCCGCGCGTCGACCAGCTCATCCATGACGGAAAGCTGGAGTTGAGCATGCAAGAAGCAGTCGAGTTGGCGTTGGAAAACAGCATGGACATCGTGGTGCAGCGCTACAATCCGTGGTTCGCGGACACCGGCATCCTCAAGGCGAAAGCCGGAGGCTTTGGCGGCACCACTCCTGGCGCCGTGTTTGGAGGCTCGACGGCGAATAATCCGATTCTGAACTTCGATCCCCTCATCACGACAACGCTGACCATCGACGACCGCAATGTCCCGGTGAACAACCCGCTGACTTCCGGTACAGGCACTGGGTTGTCCTCGCTCGCAAGACTGACGTTGCACAATTCGACGTTTAACTCGCAGTATTCCCAGGGATTCCAGACCGGAACCACCTTTTTCACTGCCTGGGACAACACCCGGAACTCCTCGACTTCGGCCGCAAACTTGTTCAATCCCTCCGTGCAGTCTTCGATCTTCGTGGGATTCCAGCAACAGTTGCTGAACGGTTTTGGACGCTCCGTCAACACGCGCAACATCCGCATCGCCAAGAACAACCGCAGGATCGCGGACTGGGCGTTTACCCAGCAGGCCATCACTACGGTCACGAACACCATCAACGCTTATTGGGAACTCGTGTTCGCCAGGGAAAATGTAAAAGTTCAGCAGCAAGCCGTGACCGTGGCTCAGAAGCTCTACAACGACAACAAGAAGCAGCTGGAAATCGGCACGATGGCGCCGCTTGACGTCACTCGCGCCGAATCCGAGCTCGCCACCGACCGTCAGAACCTGATCGTGGCGCAGACCGTGCAACTTCAGGATCAACAGACACTGAAAAACGCCATCAGTAAGAATCCTCTGGCGCCTAATTTCGTGAACGTTGAAATCATCCCCACGGATTTGCCTTCGCGCCCGGAGGCTATCGAGGCCCCCTCGTTTGAAGACGCGGTAAAAGAAGCATTCGCGAAGAGGCCGGAATTGCAGGAAGAAGCGCTCAACCTGTTGAATGGAGAGATCGACCTGAAGGCTACGCGCAACGCGTTGCTGCCGACGGCTACGCTCACAGCGCAGTATGGAACCGTCGGACTCGCTGGCAACCAGACCCAAGTCCTCACCTCTGCCACCACGCAGGGCACTCAATTGATTGATAACACCGGAGCCAAAATTAATGCGTTCATTCCAATCACTGTGCCAACCAGCACGCAACTCGTTACCGCCGGCTTTGGCGACGCCATGAGCACTGTGTTCAAAAACCAATTCCCCGACTACCAGGTATCATTGAACTTGCAGATCCCCATCCGCAATCGTTCCGCGCAGGCGGACAATCAGCGCGCCATCCTTACGCAGCGTTGGCTCGAAGCGCAGTTGCAGCAAATGAAGAATGCCGCGCTTCTTGACGTCCGCAACACGTACATCGCCCTTACGCAGGACCGCGCCCAGGTCGACGCCGCCAGCAAGGCCCGCGAACTCCAGCAGCAAACCTTTGATGCCGAGCAGAAAAAGTATCAGCTCGGTGCGTCCACCGTTTACCTCGTCATTCAGACGCAACGCGACCTCATCAACGCGCAAGGCACGGAGCTCCGCGCCCTGGCTAACCTCGCCGAAGCCAAGGCCAATTACGAGCGCGCCGTCGGCCGCACGCTGGAAGTCAATCGGGTCACCATCGCCGACGCCAAGTCCGGCGAAGCCGAGCGCGAAACACTCATTCCCGGCACGCTCCACGGTCAAGTGGTCGGGACAGAAAAACTCTCATTTAACGCCGGCCAAAAGTAATCTCGTTTAGAAATTGTTATGCTCGGCCCGCGTAGCTACTCGCTGGCCGAGTTTCCTTTTTCTGAGGCTCACGCCGGCCTCCTCTTCGAAGCCGGGCGGCCCGTCACGCCGTCATGCCCTCTTGACAAGCGAGAGTCGCGGGCATACGGTTTCTCGCACGGCCAGTCTTTCCTTCTCGGAAGTTCCCCATGAATTGCGAAACCATGCTTCAGGAGGAGAAGCTATGAGCGAAACTTTGAATTACAAGTACGCATTCCTTTCCACGCTTTTGATTTCCGGAGTACTCGTTCTCGGGTCGCGAAGCGCTCCGCCACAGGACAAGCCGCGTACCCCTGCCGACGGCCACGATATTCATGTCCTGGCTCCCCACAAGATGGATGGCAAAGTGATGGGCCCCTACCATCACTACTGCAAACCCGTATCGAGTGACGTGCTCGAATGCCTGATCTATGAATCCACCGAACCGAATGCCCTGCTCAAACAGGTGGAATACTTCGTTGCCAAGAACGTCTCGCGGTCCAATGTCTCTCTGGAGACCTGGAATAAGTTCTACCACGACCACACGGTCGAGATTGCCACTGGCCGGGTGCAGGTTCTGGACCGTTCGCCCGAGGAAGCCAAGAAAATTGCCGAGGCCGCCGCCCAAACCGACGGCATCATCTTTCACCTCTGGTTGCCCGACGACGGTAAAGCTCCAAACGGGACTGTCGGGCATCCGCAGTCCGTGGGCCACAAAGAATTGACGGCCAAGGAGTACAGCGCAAAGTAACAACACTGCTGGCATGTCATTGGCTTCTTCCCGTCGCTGCCATCAGTTGCCACAATCAGGTGTCTAGTGTCGGAAAAGGGTGACACCTGCGAGGCGGAGCGGTTTTTGCCCTTTCGTGATGCAAGGTCAATGACTTGCTCACTCGGGCTTTGCTAATGAAGGACAAATCTGCTTGCTAAGCCCTTCGCTGCGGCGCGCTTGCGGCTCGTTCCTACCTCCGTGGCAATTGCCGTCTCAGAGGCCATTCGTCTTGGCAAGAAGGCCCGAAAACCATTGGCTTCGGGAATGCACCGTCTCGCTAGAACAGGAGGCCGCCCATGAACACACGCTCGGCCCGTTCAAACCACAGGTCAACGGTTCTGATGATCCTGGTTGCGATGTTTGCCGCTGGCGCGTCCGGTTGTGAATATTTCGTGGATGCACTCTTATTCTCGCCAGAGATTACGACCAAGAAGCTGCCGAACGGCACAGTCGGAGTCCCTTACAGCGCCAGAGTAGAGGCCAGTCATGACTTGGGCGCTAGTTGGGGCATCACCGGCGGTAAGCTTCCACCCGGCCTGTCCTTTGATGACTCGAGAATTTCCGGCACGCCAACAGTGGGCGGGAGTTTCAATTTCGAGGTCACTGTCACGACCTTCACCTCGGAAGTCGATAATGAAGACTCGCGGCGATTCACAGTGCTGATCCTGGATGTAACGACGCAAACCCTTCCCGACGGAAATGTGAACCAAGCTTACGGGCCGGTCACGCTGGGCGCCATCGGGCTCGTCGGCACTCCAACGTGGGCCATCGCTTCCGGAAATCTTCCCGACGGAATCACGCTCTCCAGCACGGGCGTGCTGGTGGGCACGCCGACCACCGGCGGAACGTTTCCGTTCACCGTCAAAGTGACTGACCAAGATGTGCCTCCGAAGTCGAAAACCCGCGACCTGACCCTCGCGGTACTCAACCCGGTTCCCATGACCGCTTCCGTGTCGCCGAGCTCGGCTGCAGGCAGCGGTCCATCTCTCAATCTCATGGTGAACGACTCGAATTTTGTGACTACGTCCGTGGTTACATGGAATGCGGCCGACCGCCCCACTACATTTGTGAGCGCATCGCAACTCATGGCGGCGATTCCGGCAAGTGACATTTCCACGGTCGGAACGGCAAGCGTGGCGGTAAGGAGCCCGGCACCTCACGGGGGCGTTTCCAACAGTCTCGCTTTCGACGTCGCCCCGCCTTCGAGCTCATCGTTCCTGCCGGAGCGTGTGAGCGTGGATACACAGGGCAATCAGGCCAACGGACCAAGCTCGCGACCGTCAGTGAGCGCCCGCGGGCGTTTCGTTGTGTTTGAATCATTAGCGAGCAACCTGGTGCCCGGAGACAACAATCGCGCGAGCGACGTTTTCCTCCGCGACACTTGTCGAAAGGCTGCGCCGGGGTGCATCCAATCAACCGTCCGCGTTTCGCTGGGCAACGACGGTTCGGAGCCCAACGGCCCGAGTTTGGTCCCTCCATTAACGGCGACGGCCGCTACGTAGTATTCACATCGCTGGCGGACAACCTCGTTGGCAAAGACGGAAATTCAAGTGCGGACATTTTTCTGCGCGACACTTGCATGGGTGTTACCGCCGAATGCCGGCCATCCACGGCGCTTGTCTCGGTGGACAACGCTGGCGTCCAAGCCAATTCGAGCAGCGATCTTGGCAAGATCAGCGGCTCCGGGCGTTTCGTCGCCTTTGTTTCCGCCGCCGATAATCGCTGACGACACAAATCTCAGCGAAGACATTTTTGTCCACGATACTTGTGCCGGCGTCGCGGAGCCGTGCTCCCCATCGACGTCTCGCGCGTCCGTGGGACGCGGCGGCCAGCAGGCAAACGGCGCGAGCACTATGCCGACTCTCAGCGCCGACGGGCGATACGTGGCGTTCATTTCCAATGCGTCGAACATTATTCCCGGCGTAATGGCCGCAGCATCGCAAGTTTTCTTCCGAGACACTTGTGCAGGGACGCGAGAACTTTGCACGCCCTCGACTATCGGCGTGTCCGTTACGGATACAGATGTACCGGGTGACGGCCCGAGCCTGCATCCGGCGATCAGCCCCGATGGACGATTCGTGGCGTTCTTGTCGACCTCCTCCAACTTGGGAACCAGAGGAGACATCACTGCGCGCCAGATTTTTCTACGGGATACCTGCGCGGGAACGACGAATGCGTGCCGGCTTTCCACCATGCATATTTCTGCCTCTTCCGACGCGAGGGAGGGCGAAGGCGGCGGCAGCGCTCCAGCCATCAGCGCGGAGGGACGTTATGTGGCTTTTGTTTCCGCCGATTCTTACCTGGTTCCGGACGATGCAAATCAGTTCGTGGACGCGTTCGTCCATGATACGTGTCTGGCATCCACTGCCTGCATAAAGGCCACGTGGCGCCTCTCCCGCGGCATCTTTGGGGCCGAGGCTGACGCGGACACGCTAGCTCTCGCGTTGACGCCCGACGGTGGAGTCCTTGCCTTCACGTCAACGGCTTCGAATCTGGTTCCCGGCGATACCAACGGCGTTGAGGACATCTTTGTAATTTCGGCCAGGGAGGACGGTCCCGCCCTCTGAAAATAGCTGGCCTGGCAACGATGTTGCGACTGGCCATTTTCTAGCGCCACGGCAGCCCAACCGTGTGCATTCTTGCTGCTTGGCACTGCGCCGCACTTGCCCGTTCCGTACCTTTCGAATAGCATGGAATTCTCAGGCGATTTGCATCGTTGCCTGATGAGTCTTCAGGAGCGACACGGATGAGCGAACAGCGCAAAGGATCCACACAAACCGTGCCGCCGTCAGAAGCTACTTCCGCACATCGCGAGCCCTCCGCCAAAGAACAAGCGTGGGAGAAGAACACTCTCCAGCCCACTCTTGAAAAAAGTCCTGAGCGCCAATCCGAATTCACCACGATTTCCGGGCATCCGATTCGCAGGCTTTACACCAAAGCGGATTTGCCCCATTGGGACCCTGACCGCGACCTCGGCTTCCCCAGCGAGCCTCCTTACACCCGCGGCATTCATTCCTCCATGCACCGCAGCCGCCTATGGACCATGCGGCAGTTCGCGGGCTTCGGCACCGCTGAGGACACCAACCAGCGATTCCGTTATCTTCTGGCGCAGGGTCAGACCGGACTGTCCACGGCTTTTGATTTGCCCACGCTGATGGGCTACGACTCCGATCACGCGCTCTCCGAGGGCGAAGTCGGCAAGTGCGGCGTGGCCATCAGTTCGCTCGCGGACATGGAAGTGCTCTTCGACAAGATTCCCCTCGCCAACGTCACCACTTCGATGACCATCAATTCTCCCGCCGCGGTCATCTGGGCGATGTACCTGGCCGTCGCCGAAAAGCAGGGCGCGGACTGGAAAACAATCTCCGGCACGCTGCAGAACGACATCTTGAAGGAATACATCGCACAGAAGGAATACATCTACCCGCCGGAACCTTCGATGCGCCTGGTGATCGACACGTTCGAATTCGGCGTCAAGAACACGCCGAAATTCAATCCCATTTCCATCAGCGGCTATCACATCCGCGAGGCCGGCTCGACGGCAATTCAAGAACTAGCGTTCACTCTGCGCGATGGTATGGAATACGTCGAATGGGGAATGCGCCGCGGCCTTGACGTGGACCAGTTTGTGCCGCAGCTCTCGTTTTTCTTCAACGCGCACAACGATTTCTTCGAGGAAATCGCCAAGTACCGCGCCGCCCGCCGCATCTGGCACAAAGCCATGGTCGAGCGCTACAAGTCCAAGAATCCGCGCTCCTGGGCGTTGCGCTTCCACACGCAAACCGCCGGATGCTCGCTGACTGCGCAGCAGCCCTACAACAACGTCGTCCGCACCGCGATTCAAGCCCTCGCTGCCGTCCTTGGCGGCACACAATCTCTTCACACGAATTCACTCGATGAAGCTTGGGCTCTCCCCACGGAATTCGCCGCTACCATCGCCCTGCGCACCCAGCAAATCATCGCCCACGAAACTGGCGTCACCAATACTGTCGACCCGCTCGGCGGCTCCTACTTCGTCGAGACTCTGACCAACGAAGTCGAGCGCGGTGCCTGGGAATACATCGATCGCATCGACGCCATGGGCGGCATGGTCGCCGCCATCGAGCGCAGCTATCCGCAGCGCGAAATCGCCGAAGCCTCTTACCGTTACCAGATGGCCGTAGACAAAAAAGAAAAAATCATCGTCGGCGTCAATGATTTCGTTTCCGAAGAGAAGCCTCTTGACGTGCTTCAAATTGACGAGACCGTCGCCCACCGCCAGGCCGCCCGCCTGAAAAAACTCCGCGCCGACCGCTCCCAAGCAGAAGTCGATCGCCGCCTCAACGCCCTCCGCGCCGCCGCCAAGGGCGCCGAAAATCTCATGCCCTTCCTCTACGACGCCGTCAAATCCTACGCCAGCCTCGGGGAAATCTGCGACGCCCTCCGCGACGTCTTCGGCACCTACGAAGAAGTCGCCATCACCTAACCCATGCCAGAGAAAAAAATCAGAGTACTGATCGCCAAGCCCGGCCTGGACGGCCACGACCGCGGCGCAAAAATAATCGCCCGCGCCCTCCGCGACGCCGGCATGGAGGTCGTTTACACCGGCTTGCGCCAGACTCCCGAAATGATCGCCTCGGCCGCCGTCCAGGAAGACGTCGACGTCATCGGCCTCTCCATTCTCTCCGGCGCGCACAACACCATCTGCCCGCAGCTGATGAAACTCCTCCACGACAAAGGAATGAACGACGTCACCGTTCTAGTCGGCGGTATCATCCCCGAAGCCGACATCCCTACGCTGAAGCAATCCGGCATCGCCGAAATCTTTCTTCCCGGAACCTCCACACAAGACATCGTGGACTTCATCCACAAGCGCGTCGCCTAGTACTAAATTGAGCCTAACATAAGTAGTTCCTGTGGTACCATGCCGCAATCTCGGAGGTCGTGATGAGTACTTTGTTGCGTCATGCGTCTGCCGTAGTTCTATTTTTTCTGGCGCCTTCCGCACAACTCGCTCCGGCTCAAGACAAGCCAAGTACGGCTTCTCCCGCTCCCTCAAACTTCCGGACGGAATACGCCAGCGATGATGTCGGTGTCCTCGTCGAGAATTCTGGTTGGGTAGATCTTTCCCAGGAACTCCCATCCAAGACTCGCACTAAACGGGGCTTGGTTTCAGCGCTCAGTTACGGAGTAGTCCCCGGCGCGATTATTGCTGAATATCCGGGACAGCACGCAGAGCTTCAGATCGAAAATCGTAGGCCGGTCTTTTCCATTTGCAACGTCCCCTCCTTCCCAGGTGCCCCGGCGCTCGTGAGGCTGCATCCTAAAAGAGATTCGCGTGAGCTCGACGCGGGCAGGCTACCCGCCGTGGGCGCCAAGATCGCCGAGGCCAAGCAGTCTGATCTGGTTCCGGCAGAAGTAGTACGGCCGGAAAATGCTTGTTGGCTCTTGCGACAACGCGAGGACCTCCCGGCCGGTGAGTATGCTCTGATGCTTGGAACTCAGAATATGAGCATTTTCGCGTTCACGATTACCAACCCGCCGGTCGCGAACCCGGCCGCAGCGTCAAAGAAACCGTAGCGGCCACTGGACTCCAGTCCATTCAGACATGGCATGACCATGGCTTGTTCTTGTACGTTTACTTCTCTCCCCCTTTCTTTCGACTCTCATACATTCGCTTCGCTTCCCTGTTTAAGCTCTTCACGCGGTTCTTCCAATCCTGCCTCGCTTCAGGATCGACTTTCCGCCGCACAAATTCCTGCTCGCGCAACAGCTTGCGCCGGTTTTCAAACCGCCCGCGATCGAGTGTTCCCATATGCAGAGCCGCCTGCACCGCGCATCCCAGATCCCCTTCATGCCGGCAATCGCTGAATTGGCACTCTCTCGCCAGCAAATCAATGTCCGCAAAAGCTTGCGCAACACCGTCTTCCGCGTCCCACAGTTGCATCTCGCGCAACCCCGGCGTGTCCATGAGCAGCGCGCCCCCGGGCAAAACGAACAGTTCCCTGCTGCTCGTGGTGTGCCGTCCCCGGCTATCGCTCTCGCGCACCGGGTGCACTCCTTGCACCGTCTGCCCCAGAAGCCGGTTCACAATCGTTGACTTCCCTACTCCTGATGACCCGAGCAACACCAACGTTTGTCCGGGGCTGAGAAACTCCTCCAGTTCACTGAATCCGTCTCCTGTTATCGCGCTCACAACACAAACAGCCGTGCCCACCGCAACGCGCTCCATCTCCACGCGCTTCACGCGCACGTCCTCGCAGGCGTCCGGTTTGTTCAAAACGATCACCGGCTTCGCCCCGGACTCCCAGCACTGCGCAAGATATCGTTCCACTCGTCGCGGATTGAAATCGCCATCCAATGCGGACACGAGCAAAGCCACGTCCACATTCGCCGCAATCACCTGTTCCTCCATTTTCTTTCCCGGCGATTTGCGCACAAACTTGCTCCGTCTCGGCAAGACCTCCTGGATCACCGCGGTCGCGTCTTCGCCATGAAGCTCAGCCGCCACCCAATCGCCGACGGCCGGCCAGTCTGCACCCTCGTCCGCCGCAAGCCGCAGCTTCCCGCTCGCCTCCGCCCAGCATTCGCCGAACTCTCCCGCGACGCGCCAGAATTTCCGCTGCTGCGCAATCACGCGCGCCGGTCCTGCATTCTTCCAATCCCCACTGCGCCAAAACGCTTCAAAGTACGAATCCCATCCCCAACTTGTAAGAGATCCAGCAATGGACACGGATGAATCCTCCCGCGGCCATGGCACAACACACGGCCGCCGCTAGCGCCAAATCAAAACAGCTATCGCTCTAATGGATTGGATTTGCGGGAGGGATGCTGCGGTCAGTTTCTGCCAGCCGCGGAGACACACCTGCCCGCGAGAACTTTGCTGGTGGTTCGCACAGGCACCTCCGTGGCTGAATTGAGCAATGCCGCGCATTCGCGCTGCATTACCCTGAATCGAATCTTAGCGAGGCGCCGACTCCGAGTCAACACGAGACATCCAAGTGGCGGCTCGCTTTCCGTAATTAGAAGCGCGCAGCACTCGGGATTACGGCCCACTAGAAGGCCAAGCTGTGAATTTGAGGCCGATCGGATAGGCCGACCGGATTCGTAAACCGTGATCTGCGGACCTAAGCTCTATTACCTTTGGTTCGAGATTATAGGCGATGGGATTCCAAGTCTTGGAGTCGCGCAACATGAGGTGCAAGCTCGCTCCTGCTTGAGAAGAAGACGGCGCAGCGCCTTCACTGAACCGAGGGAGATCCACCTGAAACATCCCATTCTCGTCCGGAGAGACAGTTGCCAGCCGAATCTCAGCAACAGCACCATCCGTGATGCCGAAGAACTCGTGCGCCCAAAAAGCCATGTACGTGATGACTAACTCCGCATTTTTGTTTTGGACCAGATCCCTCGGTACGATTTGTCCTGAAAGCACAACGCTCCGGACAGGTTTGCATTCAAACTCCTGCTTGACTCTTGAATCATCCGCCAGAGGAACTACGAATGTTTGAATCTCGCAGCCTGACGCGTATACGATCATCTTGATTTCGGATGCGGCTTTGCCGTCCACTGAAGCCGCAACTTCGTAAGAGCGCAGACCAGCCCGCTGCTCGGCGTAACCTCCAGACCCTCCGAACGGGCCAACCATGAAATAGACAATTCGGACCGCTTCCGACGGCACGTTTGAGGGAAGTAAAATAGAGACAGACGGAGAAATACCCTGGCCTGAAGTAGTCTGTGAGGCTAAGGATTGCAAAGCAGCCGCGAAGAGGAGAATCGCAAAGACGCAGCGCCAAGCCTCCCACATCAGAGTTCTCATATCGCCTACCTTACGATCGATTGCTACTCCAGAATGGCTTCACTTCCGCAATCATTAGACACCCTAGAATAGGTGATGTGCCCCGCTCAGTGAACGATCTTCCCGTCCGTATCCCGGATCTCGACCTTGCCCAAATTCAGCTTCTTCATGTCCTCTTCGATCTTCGCGCGGTCGCCCACCGCAAGCACGATCATCTTGTCCGGCAGAATGTATTTCTGCGCCATCGTTTGCGCTTTTTCGACTGTCACGGCATTGATGCGCTCCGGCAGCGTCGAAAAATAATCCAGCGGTAGATCGTACGTGAAAAGCTCCGCGAAGGTCGCCGCCGCTGCCGTCCCGCGTTCGAACCTCCCCGGCAACGATCGCGCGATGGAATCCTTCGAGAGCAGCAGCTCCGCCGGAGTCATCTGCGTGTCGCGCATCCGCTTCAGCTCGTTAAACAATTCTGTGGTCGCCGGAGCAGTCGCGTCCGTTCGCACATCCGCGCCGGCGATGAACGGCCCGGGCGCGCGATGGAACCTAAAGAATGAGAAAGCCCCATACGTATAACCGTGCGCTTCCCGCAAATTCATGTTGATGCGGCTAGAGAACAGTCCGCCGAGGTCCGTGTTCATCACTTCCACGGGAGCATAGTCTGGCGTCGACCGCGCCAGCCCCATCGAGAAGCAAATCAGCGTCGTCTGCGGTGCTCCTGGACGGTCCACCAGGATCAGTTTCGCGTCCGTTGTCTCCGGCGTACTCAGCGCCGGAGGAGCTGGCCTGCCCGCCTTCCACGCGCCGAATTGTTTTTCTACCGCCGCCCGGACGGCCTCCGCCTGAACGTCGCCAAAGATGGCGAGGACACAATTGTTGGGCACAGCCAGCTTTTGATGAAATTGCTTCACGGTGGCGAGCTGAATT
>Ga0137410_10001043_pt1 | contig 19070 bp, 19 predicted proteins | sample CZODoug1_16funga_FD_108878 | JGI IMG/M metagenome (GOLD analysis project Ga0137410, IMG submission 108878) | Vadose zone soil fungal communities from Angelo Coast Range Reserve, California, USA - CZODoug1_16fungal (Illumina Assembly) | ecosystem: Environmental > Terrestrial > Soil > Vadose zone... | reverse complement strand
TCCCAGTATACAAGTTGCGCTCTTCCTCATACCGCGCGATGAACTCTGGATCGCGGCGCTTTAGATCCCCGTAATCCACTCGCCCGCTGCGCATCATCAGCGCATAAGCCAACTCAATCGGACTCAGGTTTATGTACTGCCGCGCGTTCTCAAACCAGCACATGCTTTCGTACGCCGCCGCTTGATACTCATCAATGATCGGCTTTCTGGTCGCCTCGAATTCTCTCAGCGCGGCGTCTACAGCTTTCCTGCGTGCAGAACTTTCGAAAAGCGCTATGGCATCCTCGAGCGCGAGTTTCGTCCCCGAGCCAATCGAGAAGTGTGCGGTATGTAGCGCATCGCCAATCATCACTACATTCTCAAAAAACCAGTTTTGATTTTTTACCAGCAGGAAGTTGATCCATTTGGAATTGTTTGACAGCAACGGCTGACGGTTCAGATCGGTTGCAAAAACTCGCTCGAGGTAAGCGCGCGCATCATCGTCGCTCATTGCGGAGAAGCCGGCCGTGTTCCACGTTTCCTGATCGCATTCGATGATGAACGTGCTGGTGGTCTGATTAAACTTGTAAGAGTGGGCAGCAAAGACACCCGCTTCGTTTTCACGGAAGGTCAACGTCAGGCCGTGGAATAGTTTATTCGTCCCATACCAAATGTAACGATTTGGCCTAACGTCCAAACTGGGAACGAAGCGATTCGAGTATTGTTTCCTGGCGGTGCTGTTGACGCCGTCGGCTGCTACCAGAAGATCGGAGTTGGTGCGTAACGAATCAACATCGGGAACTTCAGTGCGGAACCGCAATTCGACGCCGAGTTGTTCCGAGCGGCGCTGTAGGATCTTGAGAAGCCGAAGGCGGGCGATCCCGGAAAAACTGTTACCATGGATTGAAATCTTCTCCTGCGCGTGGACAACGTCGACGTTGTCCCAGGCCGCAAACGCACGGGTGATTTCGGCATGTGATTCCGCGTCGGCAGCGCGTAAATTTGCCAACGTCTTTCCGGAAAACACCACGCCCCAGCCGAAGGTGTCGTCCGGTCCATTACGCTCGTAAACCGTGATCTGGTATGCGGGATTCGCCTTCTTCATCAGGATTGCGAAGTACAATCCAGCCGGCCCGCCGCCGATGATGTTGATTTTCATTACCGAAAACAGCTTAACCGCCAAGACGCCAAGAGCGCCACGGAAAACAACCATTAATCGGTGCAGTTGAATTGGCGGCCTTGGCGTCTCGTCGGTTACGTTACTCCTTCAGGAGCTGGCTCGCGATGATGAGCTTTTGTATTTCGGAAGTGCCTTCATAAATTCGCAACGCGCGAACGTCTCTATAAAGCCTTTCAACCACGCTGCCGCGCACGAGTCCCGAGCCGCCGTGAATCTGTACCGCGTTATCGATAATGCGGCAGGCTGCTTCCGTTGCGTAGAGCTTTGCTTCGCTCGCCTCGCGAGTGACGCGCGCCGTTCCGGTGTCTTTGAGATGCGCGGCGCGGTAGACCAAAAGTCTGGCCGCGTCGAGCTCTGTAACCATGTCCGCGAGTTTCTCCTGAATCAGTTGATGCTCGGCGAGCAGACGACCGAATTGTTTGCGCGTAGTTGCATAACGCACGGCTTCATCAAGCGCGCGCCGCGCCATGCCACACGCCGCCGCGCCTACGCTCGCGCGAAAAGTGTCCATGGTGCGCATGGCCAACACGAAGCCGTCGCCTTCCGCGCCGACCAGGTCTTCCGCCGGCACGCGACAGCCTTTGAATTCGATTTCTCCGATCGGATGCGCCGCGATCATCGGAGTGCGTTCAACCACGCTGAAGCCCGGCATCTTTGCGCCGACGATGAAGGCGGACAATAAGGCGCGGCCGTTGTCATCGGTTCCGGTTCTGGCAAAGACGGTGTAGAAATCGGCAACGCCGGCGTTTGAGATGAAACGTTTACGGCCGTCGATCACATAAGCATCGCCGTCACGAGTTGCTGTGGTCTTGATGGCGGCGACATCGGAGCCGGCGTCGGGTTCCGTTAGGGCAAAAGCGGCAATTGCTTTTCCTTCGACTGCGCGTGAAAGCCAAAAATCGCGCACGTGCTCCGGCGCGGCCTGGCTGATGGCGTAGGTCCCCAGTCCCTGCATTACGAAAGCGAGATCGGCGAGCGCGGAAGAGTAAGCGAGCGCCTCGCGAATTAAACAGAGCGCGCGGACATCGAGCTTGGTGCCCGGCGAAGCGACGGCATAATGCAATGCGCCTGCTTTCGCCAGCACACTGACGTATTCGCGCAGGCGAGCGTCAACGTCGCGCTCTTCAATCGCGCGCGTCTCAATCTCGAGCTCAACAAAGGAGCGTATGTCGCCGGCCAGCGTGCGATGTTCGGAACTCAGGAAGGGAAGTTGATCAATGAATTTGTCCATAACTCCACCGCACTCCAATTATTCAAACCGAGGCTCGCGTTTCGCTACGAACGCATCATACGCCTCGCGATAATCCTGATGCTGCATGCAGATGGCCTGGGCCTGTGCTTCGCATTCCAGGGCTGCGTCCAGGTTCATATGCGCCTCGCGATCGAGCATTTCTTTGGTTTTTGCGAGCGCGAACGACGGACCTCGCGCCAGACGCTCGGCGAGTTCGCTTGTGGTCTGTGCCAGTTGATCACCGGGCACGACCCGATTGTACAAACCTATTCGTTCCGCCTCCGGAGCGGAGACGAAGTCGCCCGTGTAAAGCAGTTCGGTGGCCTTAGCCAGCCCCACCACTCGCGGCAGCAAATACGTCGCGCCCATGTCGGCGCCGGACAGCCCCACCTTCACAAACAGAAATGCAATCTTCGCTTCTTCGCTGGCGATGCGCAGGTCCGAAGCGAGCGCGATGCAAGCGCCTGCGCCGGCAGTGGTTCCGTTGAGACTGGCGATGACTGGTTTGTGTAGCGCGCGAATGTTTCGCACCAGCTCGCAAGTCATTCGAGTAAACTCAAGCAGCCCTTCCATGTCGCGATTGAAAAGCTCGCCGATGATATCGTGCACATCGCCGCCGGAGCAGAAGGCCCGTCCAGCGCCGGTAATTACCACGACGCGCACGTCAGTTTCATTTTTCAACGCCGCAAAGGTGTCGGTCAGTTCGCGATAGACTTCGAAAGTTAACGCGTTGAGGCGCTCGGGACGATTGAGCGTGATCGTAGCCACGCCATTCACGCTCTTTTCGTAAAGAAAAGTCTTTGAAGTAAACATCAATGACCGATCCGGCTTATGGGTTCAAAACGGCGACCGCTTCAATCTCTACCTTCGCCTTTTCTTCGAGCAAACCTTTCACTTCAATCAGCGCCATTGCGGGAAAGTGTTTCCCTATGCGCGCGCGATAAGTTTCGCCGATCTCCTTCAGGTGTAGCTTGTATTCCCTTTTGTCGGTCACATAGATCAGCAGCCGCGCGATCTGATCCGGCTTACCGCCGGCTTCAGTTACCACAGCAATAACATTCGCGAGCGCGCGATCGAATTGTGCCACGAAGTCTTCGCTGACGATCGTCTGCTCTTTGTCCCAGCCGATCTGGCCCGCAACGAATAGCAATCGTCCTACTGCATCGGTCAGGACGCCATTGGAGTAGCCTCGCGGTGCGCCAAGTGTTTCTGGATTAATGAACTTGAAAGTCATAGGAAGCGCGCTCGGGAAAACAGAGTGAGCAAGTTATTAGATTCCCTCGCGAGGGGCAAGGTCAAATCACTAGCTGCTTTGTTTTCGCTGTTGGCGCTGGCGTCTTGGCGGTTCGTCACCCATGCGTAGAAATGAAAAAGGCCGCCTCGTCGGAAGGCGGCCTGAAAACGGTCATATTCAAAAAGAGGTTATTGCAGTACGTCGTCGAGGCGCTTTGCGAGTTGGTTCACGAGATTGCCGCTTGGATCAAGTCCGCCGATTGGCTCGCTCGGGTTACCGCGCTTGTCGATAATGACTATCGAGGGCAACTGATCGACGCCAAACTTTTTCGAGACCGCGCCATCAGGATCGCGCAGCACAGTGAGCTTGAGACCATACTTCTGGGCAAACGCGCGCAGTTGTTCATCGCTCGCGAAGTTCTTCGATTTCGGATCCTCCGACTCGGTGCTTACCCAATAGACCACCACGCCACGCTCGCTGTATTCGTCCGCAAGTTTTCTAAGGCCCTGCAATTGGGCTTTCGAAAGCGGCAGCCAGGAAGCGCCAAACGCCAGCACCACCACTTCGCCGCGCAGGCTCTCGGAGGTGATCGTCTGGCCGTCAGTCGAGCGCAGTGAAAACTCCACCGGCGCGCGGTTTTGGGCCAACACCAGGGATGAGCCCAGCAGAACCAGCAAAAACAACGCCATGAACGACTTTCGATCTATCAGAAACATTTACTCTCCTTCGCCCGATTTCAGGAAGCCGGGCACAGCATTAGATGAGTAGGATAGCCTTTTAGTTGGTCAGTTTGTCAGCCCTGTGAATGTAAAGCAAACACTGGCGTTTTTGCTCAGTTGGCTTACCCTAACGTCACTCGAAAGGAGGTTGTTCCGCCGGCGGAACGCCAAAAATCTCCTGGTGCAGAGCGCGGTAATCATCCCACGTGTCCAGGTCGCGCGCAATAAAATTCGAGCTGACCGCAACGCGTTTGACCTGCGCTTGATGGAGACTAAAAAAAGCCTTCAAGCCGCCGTCAGGGTCGAGGTTTAGTAATTCATCGCGGAAGTTTAGATCGACTAACACGGGATGCCCGCCGCGCTCATTCCAGGTTGGCTTGACGAGCTGAGCACCCTTCTTCCATTCACTAATCAACAGCTCGACTACTTGTGTGGGTACTACGGCATGGTCAGCCGGGTTAATGATCACAGCTTTGGTCGCTTCAGGAAGAGAGCTAACGCCACACGCGATTGAAGCGCTCATCTCGCTCTGCGGATCCGGGTTGACAACAAGACTGACGCGTGCGTTCTGGAGATGATCTTTTAGGCTTTCTGCTCGCGGGCCCTGGCCGTTAACGACAACCACAGTCTCGATGCCGCCGCCGCGCAGATTGTCGATGCAGGTTTCAATTACGGTCTTTGGGCCGAAGGGAAGTAGCGGCTTGAACGCGCCCATGCGTTCGGAGCGACCGGCAGCGAGTACGATGGCGACGACATCCTGATGAGTGTAGGGGCGGGGCTCGTCCCCGCCCGCTGTTTGGTGTTGATTATGAAGCTCGTTGGGCGAGACCGATGGATGAAGTGTGGTCATCATTCGCGGGCAGGGACAAGCCCTGCCCTTACAGCAACTCTTGTAACGCGCGCAGCGTATACTGCCGCGTCATCTGTTTACGCCAGTTCATGACGAAGTCAGTGTTGTCGAGCGGGCGCGCTTTGACGTAAGCAGCTTCAGCGGCGGCCTGGATGTGATCGTTATCGAATGGCTGGCCGATCAGCGCCGCGCCAGCCTCGGCGATGTTGAGTGGCGAGGGAGCAATGCCGCCGAGAACTATGCGCGCGTTTTTAACTCGGAGCGTTCCTACTGGGACCGCGGGCGTCTCGCCCGCACGGTTTTTCCCTTCGTCTATTTGAATCCATGCCGCAACTCCCAATACCGGAAAATCAAACGCACCGCGGCGGCGCAGCTTCTGATACGAAGCGCGCCAGCCATTCGTCGGCGGCAGTTGAATGTCAACCAGCAACTCGTCTGGCCGTTTCTTCAGATAATCGATCCCGTCGTCGTTGTAAAAACCCGCCGCGTCGATCGTTCGTTCGCCGAGCGTTGAAGCCAAACGAAACTTCGCGCCAATCGCCACCATCACCGGCACGAGATCCGACGATTGCACCGCCCAGCACTTCGAGCTTCCCGGCGCCACCCAGCAAACGTCGCCGTCCTTCTTCAAGCAGAAGTTGATGCCCTTGCGCCACTCGTAATTCTGATCGTAGTAGTTGCAGCGTGTGTCGAGCAGCAGGTTGCCGCCGATGGTGCCCATGTTGCGCAGGATTGGCGTGGAGATCGTGCGCGCTGCGTGCGCGATAACCGGATAGTCGCGATTGATCGTCTCGTTTTCACAAATGTCAGTCAGCGTTACAGACGCCCCGATCCTCAGTCCCCGTTTTCCGTCACCTGTGATCTGATTCAACTCCGGAACACGCATCACGGAAATAACTGTGCGTGGTGTCTGCTGGCGCCGCTTCATGTTTGGATAAAGGTCGGTCCCGCCAGCCACAAACTGCCCCTCCGGCCCGGCGCCGGCCATGATCTTCACCGCCTCCGCGATTTCTCGCGGCACACGGTAATCAAATTTGGGCAATCGCATCATGATTGAGAATCAGTAATTGAAGCGAGCCGTTTGCTTTGTCAGTTTCAGAAGGTCCCTTCGGACACATAGCCATCGTATCCATCCTGCGGACCATTCTCGTAATAAATGAACGCATGAGAATGTGCTTCTCTGTATAAGATTGGCGAGGGGTTTCTACCCAAATTTATTACGTAAACAGGAGCTAAGTACTCAGGACCGAGAAAAAATTGCAGTTTGGCCAGCAACCACCGGAAATTAACTCCTGTTGCTAAGAGGTGCCCCCAATTCTGGGGACGATACCCTAGTTTGATCTCACGAGAAATCTGCCTGGGTGTGAACGACACAAAGCGGTCCATGTCGCTAATTGTACCTTCCCTTATGAATGTCCGGACGTCTGCGAACGTTTCTTCCGAACCGCGAAATCTTCCCATCTGTTTAAGGAAATAGTGAAAGCCGATCTTTACCAAGGCACGAAAATAGTTGCTTGTGACCGTCACAATCGTTTTGGTCTCAATCGTTCCTCGCTCGGGACACCGATCCAACGGCATCTGACCGTCGACTGTGAGTCCGGTTAACAGATAGTCCATCCGTTCTGTATCGGTTTCAGGTGCAATTACGCGCGCTTCTTTGAAGCGTTCTACACCCAAAGACTTTGCCAATCTCTTGAACATTTCGCGCAATTGAGATGGATCTCGCACGTCGTCGCCGATTGGGAGGATATGACTAGTCCCTGACTCCGTGAAAAAGACGATTTGGGTCATGTAGTCTATGCTCTTCGTTCCCCTGTTCAATTGCCAAAGAATTTCAAAATTTTCTCCGGGGAACATTCCTTTCATCACTAACGGTTCAGTGCCCGCACTTCCTCGCGAGAAAGGTGAAACCTTCTTGTGGCCAGGCCGGCCCTTTATGGCCAGCTTTTCTCGAACAATGCTTCTGGGCCACTGCGGCAAAATTGTTCTTCGGATAATTTAAAGCTATTGTTGCATTGCTCGCAGACTCGATTATCGAGAGTTTCGTAGTTCCGAAAGTTCCCAAGACATCTGGGTAGATAGTGTTCTCGGCTAAGCTCTTTTTCCCGATTACAATAAATGCAGTTCCCAACCACGATATTCTGAACCCCCATCTGCCGTTGCTCCGAATCAACCCGTTTATGTGTTCAACTCAGGGTGACGCTTGAGAAAGCCGCCACGCTTCATCTTGTAGCGCCCGGGTTTCATCGTTGCATCTTCATCGATTCCGGCTGCCAGATCGGCTTGGTAGTCTTCTTCCGAAACCTCGATGGTTACGTTTACGCCGTCGTCTTCAATGACAGTGAAGACAAACGGTCTAGCGGTTGATGGTTCTTGTCCGCTCATAACCTTCGGTTCTGGTCATCGGACTTGTGATGCCTGACGCCGAACTTTCTTCGGACTCTTTCCAGCTGGTGTGACTAGCCTCTTCGCAGCCCTCGCGATTACTCGCAAAGCCTCATTGACGGATTCATCGTCAGGAAAGGCCTCTCTAACGTCGGGCTCCAATAAAACGAGGTTCGTGCCGGAGCGATATCGTTTGGCGTAGATTCCCCGACCGACAATTTTCATTTGCTGAAATCGTATTCGGGTCGTAGATCATCCTCCAACTCTGTTTCGTTTTTCTTCCTTCTCATAAATCTTTCGAGCGGTGGCCACTTTCAATCTCGGCAAGAGCGACTTACGCAGCCACAAGAGCGGGTCGATATCGCAGCTTAACAATCTCAGCCAGATCAGTAATATCTGTCTGAGCCTGGACCTTTCCAAACTCATCTACGAACTCGACGATAAATCCGCCGGGATGGTCGGGGGTCGATTCGAAGACTTGAAGAACGGTTCCGATGTCTCCCCGATGCAAACCCGCATCGGGTTGATCGACTAAGAGCGCTACAATGTCATTTTCATTGATATTGTCCATTTCGATCACCCCTTACTTCACGTAACAACTCGTCAACCGAGGGAACTCTGTACCAAGCTCTACTATCCAGCAGAACCTAACGACAGCGAACTTCCCTTCGTACTCTACGACTGAGTCTATTACATACTTATCGCCGAATACAGAGGCCGTGCCACGTTTGGCATCATCATGCACGGCTATCTCATGCGCCAGTTCGCGCAACCACTCAGCATCCTTTAGTGTGATTCCAAGCGCGGCCCTGAACACTCTCGCCTTATGTTGGCCGACCGGATGGTTTGGATTGAGGCTATAGTCGCGCAGCTTTTCGATTTCAACGACCGCTTTGTGGCAGCTTGGTAGTCGCACAACTTCATCAGACTAGCATCACGAATGCACGGCGACGCGCGGCATGTCGCGCCCCACCAAATTCAGTTTGATCTTGATCACCGGCTGGTCGGGATGCGCTGGGTTTGGTATCACGCGGTGGTTGGTGCAATCAACCTGAAGGTCGAGGCTTTCAAGGACGGTCTGTCCGATCAGCACTTCGGAGCCCAGCACTAACATCTCTTCAGTTGTGCGACGACCAAGTAATTTAATGCCGACCATTTCAGTGACGTCGACGTCTTCCGCCGCATAGGTGGCTCTTGCTTTATCGACTATAGCCAAACCAAGGAGTTGAACGACCTGAATCGGCAGAACGGATCGGACTGCGCCTGTGTCAACCAGTGCATCAGCCTCGTAGCTGCGAATCCTATCCGCCGTGAGCAATCCTCGCCGAACCAGCGCCTCGTCAACGCCATTTGTGAGTTTGACCTTTACTCTTACCTCTCGCAACGGTGCATTCCTCTCCTGGCTGTCATTTGCAGGAAGCGCAATCTTGTCACTCCGCGCAGCGACACGGATTGTGCTGACCTCGTCTTGGGAACGCAATTCGTCCTCGCTTGATGTAGTTATCTTATCCATGCAAATTCTCTGGCAAATATCTATGAATGCACCGCCACGCGCGGCATCTCTCTTCCGTCGCCACCTTCGGCTGGCGTCAACACGCGCAAAGGCTCGGGCCACTCAACTAACGGAACTGAGTCGGGGCCATAGCGTCCATCGCGGCCCTTCGATTTTTCCCGCAGCGCTTTCAAAACTTTCTCCGGCGTGATCGGCACTTCATCGATGCGCACGCCCACCGCGTCGTACACTGCATTCGCTACCGCCGGCGGCACTGGCAGCAGCGGTCCCTGGCCAACTTCCTTCGCGCCGTATGGTCCATTTGGATCTGGATCTTCGATTAGATAAGTCTTGACGTCGCACATCTCCATCGTCGTGGGACTCTTGTATTCCAGCATCGACGGAAACTTGTGCACCACGTTGCGATTGGCGCGATAGGCCATCTCCTCCATCAAAATCTCGCCGAGGCCCATGTAGACGCTGCCTTCAACCTGCCCCATCACCAGCATCGGATTGATCGACTTGCCGATGTCGTGCGCAATCCAGATTCGCTCAACAACAACAATACCGGTCGATGGATCGACATCGACTTCCGCGACGGCGGCGGAATAACTGTACGCCGGCGACGGCCCCACACCCGCGCCTTTGTAACGACCGGGTGAGCGTGGCGGCGAGTAGGAACCGACGGTGCCGATGGTCCCAAACTTCGTTTCTGCCAACACGACAGCCTCAGCAAAGGAGACACCAACTTCAGGATTCTCCACGTCGAAGACCCTACGTTCGCCGAGCGAAATATTTTCGATGGGGACCGAAAGCTTTTCCGCAACAGCCATCACCAGCAACTCGCGCGCACGTTCGGCGGCTTGAATCGCCGCGTTTCCAGTCATTAAAGTCACGCGGCTTGAGTAGCTGCCCAAATCCACCGGCGTCAAATCCGTGTCTGCCGTTAGGACGCGAATGTCGAAAGGATCTATTCCGAGAACTTCGGCGACGATGTAAGCGAGAACTGAATCAGAGCCCTGGCCAATGTCGATTGATCCGCACATCACGCAGACGCCGCCCTGGCGATCGAGTCGCAGTTGCACGCCCGACTGCGGCATGTTGTTCCAGTAGATTGGCAGGCCCGCGCCGCAGATGTACGAGCTGCACGCGATGCCGATGCCCTTGCCGTATGGCAGCTTGCGATTGCTTTGGTCCCATCCGGAGAATCTGTTCTTCCAGTCAGAGCCGGCGACAACCTTGTCGATACATTGGCCCAGACCCATGCTGCCGATGCGCAAATAGTTCGCGGTCACCGTGTTCGGTTTGACCAAATTTGCCCTGCGCATCGCTGCCGGATCCAGTTTCAATTCTTCCGCGATCTTGTCGAGGTGAACTTCCAGCGCGTAGCGCGGCTGCGGCGTTCCATGTCCGCGCTTGGGTCCGCACGGCGGCTTATTGGTAAACGCCCGCAGTCCCTGAAACTTGTAACGCGGCACGTCGTACGTGACGGTCTGCAGCGCGCCGGTGTAAAACGTGCTGGCAACGCCATAGCTGCCGTAGGCGCCGCCGTCGAGGTACGACTGGAAATGCATTCCGGTTATGGCGCCGTCCTTTTTCACGCCGGTCTTGACGTGCATCAACACTGGATGACGGCCGCGATGACAATAAAAGACTTCTTCGCGCGTGAGCGTCACCTTCACCGGCCGCCCCGTCATCATCGAGAGTTTGCAGACGATGACTTCGTGGTTGAAAGGATCGCTCTTGCCGCCAAAGCCGCCGCCGTTGGGCGTGGCGATCACGCGAATGTGGCTGGCAGGCAACTCCAAAACTTTCGCCAGCGCGCGATGAACGTAGTGTGGCGTTTGCGTCGAGCTCCAGAGCGTCAGCTTGTTGTCGGGATCGAAATTGCCGACGGCGGCATGTTGCTCCATCGGCAGGTGGGTGTTGCCTTCGTAGAAAAAAGTGTCCTCGCGAATAAGATCCGCCTCGGCGAAGCCTTCCTCGACGTTGCCAAATTCCAGTGAAACTTTTTTATGAATGTTTCCCGCGTCGCCGTATTCATGAATGCGTGGCTCGTCGATCAGAATGGCTTCATCGATCGAGGAAATCGTGTTCAGCGGTTCATATTCCACCTCGATGAGGTTCATCGCGTCGAAGGCGATGTCCTCGTCAATTGCTGCGACTGCCGCTACCGGATCGCCGATGAAACGAACTTTGTCGATGCAGAGCGCATGTTCGTCCTGGCTGACGGGAAGAATTCCGTAAGGGATTGGCAGATCCTTGCCGGTGACAACTGCGAGCACGCCGGGCAACACTACCGCCTTCGAGATGTCGATGTTTTTGATCACGGCGTGTGGCAAATGAGTGCGGAGAATTTTGCAGTAGAGCATGCGCGGCAGCACGATGTCGTCCGCAAACTTCGTCTGGCCGGTGCACTTCGCGCGCGCGTCAACCTTGCGAAAAGGCTTGCCGACCACTTTGAGAGCATCGCCGTTGTGACTGTTCCTGATCATAACTGTTGGGGTGGGGCTTGTCCCCACCCGACGTTTCGCTGTAGGGGTGGGGCTTGTCCCCACCCGACGTTTCGCGGGCAGGGACGAGCCCTGCCCCTACAATCATTCCAGTCCGTAGACGCTCTCGCGCGGCAGCTCCATTTCTTCACCACGCATGCGCGCGGCTGCCAGTTCCACGGCTTCGTAGATTTTTATGTAGCCGGTGCAGCGGCACAAATTCCCTGACAGAGCTTCCTTGATCACTTCGCGATCAGGATTAGGATTCTTTTTCAAAAGCTCTTCAGCAACCAGCAGAAATCCGGGTGAACAATAACCACACTGGGCGGCGCCTGTATCGGCAAACGTATCCTGCAAGGGGTGAAGCTCGGCGCCCTCAGCCATGCCTTCGATCGTCTTGACTTCCTGGCCTTCGGCGTCCAGTCCCAGCATCAAACAGGAGAGAATCGAGCGTCCGTTTACCAGCACGGTGCAGGTGCCACACTCACCGAGTTCGCAGCCATGCTTGGTTCCGGTCAGGCCGAGGTCTTCGCGCAAGACTTCCAGCAGCGTCTTATGCGGCGCAAACGCAACTTCCGCCGGCTCGCCGTTCAGCGTGAACTTTATATGAGACTTTTGCTTGCTTGGCTCAGACATCACTTGACGTGAGAGATTCTAACAAAGGCGGGACGAAAACCGCAGGTGTCCGAAAGTTAGCCCTTCGTCGTGGCTGCATCTTTCTTCGCTTTGTTCAGCGTCGTGTTGTCGATCAGGCGGGTCTTGCCGACGTACGCCGCGACGGCAATCATGACCGGGCGCTCGTCAAGTTTGTCCAGTTTCTCCAGCGTCTCTGCATCCACCACGCTCACGTAGTCGACACGCACGCGCGGCTCAGATTCGATGGTTGTCCGGACAATCTCCTCCAGCTTGGCGGAATGTCGCTCACCCTTCTTGAAAACTTCCTTTGCCTTTGTCAGCCCACGGTGAATGACTGAAGCCGACTGTTGCTCTTCAGCGCTAAGGTAAAGATTGCGCGAAGAGATCGCGAGCCCCGAGTCTTCGCGAACGGTGGGCAACACCACTATCTCGGTATCGAAAGCCAGGTCCTTGACCATCCGTTTGATAATAACAGACTGTTGCGCGTCCTTCTGACCGAAGAAAGCAAAGTCGGGGCGCACCGTATTGAGGAGAATTGCGACTACGGTAGCGACGCCGCGAAAGTGGCCCAGCCGTGTTTCGCCTTCGAGCGGTTTTGATAGTCCACTCACATTTACGTAGGTGGAAAAATCCTTCGGATACATCTCCTCCGCCGAAGGAGCAAAAATATAATCAACGTTGTAGTCGGTCAGGAGCGCGGTGTCTTTAGTTAAATCGCGCGGGTAGTGTTCGTAATCTTCGCTTGGCCCAAACTGCGTCGGGTTCACAAAGACCGACACCACCACCACGTCACACATCCGGCGCGCTTCCCGCACCAGACTGAGATGACCTTCATGAAGCGCGCCCATCGTCGGCACCAGCCCGATAGTGCGATCCTGCTCGCGGCGAATTTTGCGCGCGACGGAACTCATGCGCTGACGGCGATTAATTATCTCCATAGTTTATTTGGGAGAATCAGGACTTCCTGACTTTAGACTCGTTAGACAGCGATTCTTTAGCGGGCGCGGTGAGCTTGAGTTCTTCCGCAGCTTCCGCGGGCAACGCATACGATTCAGCCTCTGAAGGGTACGTCCCACTGCGTACGTCATCGGCATAGCGGGTGACGGCTTCCGTCATCACCTCATGCAGGTTTGCGTAGGGCCGCACAAACCGTGCAAGTTTTCCAAAAGACAACCCGAGCATGTCGTGTAACACCAGCACCTGAATATCGCAGCCGGCGCCGGCGCCGATGCCAATCGTAGGAATGCTGATGCTTTCAGTAATCAGACTCGCGATCTCGCGCGGCACAACTTCCAGCACAATCGCGAAAGCGCCCGCGTCTTCCAGCGCGCGCGCGTCGTCAAGCAACTGTCTTGCAGCGGCTGCGGTCTTACCCTGCACGCGATAAGCGCCGAGCTTGTTGATCGACTGCGGCGTCAAGCCGATGTGGCCCATCACCGCGATCTCTTCGTCAACCAGACGCTTTACCAGTTGCACGCGTTTATGCCCACCTTCGAGTTTGACGGCTTCGGCGCCGCCTTCTTTGACGAGGCGTAATGCATTTCTCACCGCATCGTTCGCGCCCGTATGAAACGAACCATAGGGCATGTCGGCAACCAGCAGCGCACGCTGCACCGCGCGTCGCACCGCCTTCAGGTGAATCAGAATCTCATCGAGCGTCACCGGCACCGTGTTGCCGTAGCCCAACACGACATTCCCCAGGCTGTCGCCGACGAGAATGATGTCGATGCCGGCCTCGTCCACAATGCGTGCTGTGGGAAAGTCGTAAGCGGTCAGACAAACCAACTTTTCGCCGCGTTGTTTGCTTGTCTTCAACGACGGTGCGTTAACTTTTTCAGGACGCTCAGGCTTGAGATAAGGCATATTTCGCTCTTCGGGCCACGCACGGGGCGGCCAATTTTATCTGCCAATCATTGGCCATAACGCAAACCTTAGTTTGCGCTTTGAATCAATAGACGGGAAATATGTAAGGCCGCTTCGCAAGTGGCGCCATTATAACGGCAAAATGAAAAAAAGGGGAAAAAGGACGGTGGATTCGGAAAAACAATCGAATTGAGCTAGCTGGAAAAATTCTTGGGCGATCACGCACCGACTCGAGGCGTGGGACGTTGATAGCGACGAAGCAGGTTTCGTCCAATGATGTAAAGGAAAATAAAAACGCCGAGGGCAACACCAGCGACCATAGCCGCTCCCAGCGGGTTCAAAACGAAGTGGCAGCCTGCGGTGCCAGCGTACGCCCAACCGCCGCCGAACACCAGGAAAAACCCGGGACCCGCCATGACAAGCAATAGGACCGTCGGGATCACAAGCAGAGTAACGGTCCACTTAAACAATCTTAATGATGTAACGCCTGGGAACGCCACAGGTTTTACTCCGTCTGAATGTTAATCCGATCGTTTTCGGGACTCCAGCGTTTTACATCCGAGCTGTCCGTAATCTCTCTAAGCAACTCCTTAATGGTGCGATGCAACACGGGGTGCTGGAGGTTTGGGCAGAGTTCCGCGAGGGGTTCGAGCACAAACCGCCGGCAATGTAGTCGAGGATGCGGCAACTTCAGTAACTTCGTTTCGCATATTTCGTCGCCGTAGAGCAGCAGATCAAGATCGATAGTGCGCGGGCCTTTTGCCGAGTAGCGCCTGCGACCGAGGGAGTGTTCCACTTGCAGTAGTCGCGCCATAACTTCTTCTGGCGGCGGAAGCGCGTCGCCGCCGAGCTCGGCAACCATGTTCAGAAAAGTTGGTTGCGGGAAAGTTTCCATCGGCTCAGTTTCATAAATCTGAGAAAGCCTGATCACTTCAAGTCCGGCGTCGAGCATTCCACGGATGCCCAGCAACAGATTTCCAGCGCGGTCGCCGAGATTTGAGCCGAGACTGACGTAGGCATTCATGAAAGTAGACAGCAAAACAGTAAACAGTGAACAGCAAACAGCAGACAGCCAAACTTGCTATTGGAGTATAGAATGAACGCGGCAGTAGGACGAAGTAACAGAAACCGTTCGCGGAACCAAGCCGTATTTTGCTGTTTGCTGTTTGCTGTTTGCTGTTTGCTGTTTGCTGTTTGCTGTTTGCTGTTTGCTGTCTACTGTTTACTGTCTACTGACCCATGCGCCAACTCCGCACATTAATCTGGCTCAAGTGGACGCTATTTCGGAATTCACTCCGCTCACGAAAGGCGGTCGCCAATCGCATCGCGACTCTGTTCGCGATGCTAATCGCCCTTGGCCTCGCCCTACTGATCGCGTTGGGTCTCGGCGTTGCGGCCTATGCTTTGACTTCGCCTGAAGCAGGTCTGCAAAACTTACAACGAGGGACGCGGGCCGGCGAGCCGAACATTCCTTCGGCTGAGTTTATATTCTTTTCGATCTTCTCACTGTGTTACCTGCTTTGGGCGACCCTGCCGTTAAGTATTGGCACCAACCGTCAGTTTGATCCGGGCAACCTGCTGCTTTATCCAATCAGTTTGCCGAAACTCTTCGCCGTGGATTTCGTCAGCGAAGTCGCCAGTCTGCAATCCGTGTTTGCGATTCCGGCGATCATCGCCATCGGCGTGGGCGCCGGCCTGGCCCATGGAAACCTCGTCGGTGGACTCTTAATCGCCTTGTTTGCCGTCTTGTTTGGAGTCGCGCTGTCAAAATGGATCTCAAGCTCGATCGGTTCGTTGCTTCGCAAAAAGCAAACTCGCGGCGAAACACTGCTCGCCCTGATCGGTGTGGTCGCCGGTTTGGGCGGCGCCTTGTTTGGCCAGATCGCGCCAATGATCTTTCGTCACGCGCGTTCGCTTCCGGCGCTGAGGTGGACACCGATGGGCGCGTTGGCCTACGCGCTCACTCACGGTCTGCAAGCCGGCCACGCGGCTGGTTACGGGCTCGCGCTGGCCACAGTCGCTTCATACACAATAGTTCTCGTCTGTATCACCTATTGGTTATCGCGCCGCGCGATTCTTGGGGGCGGGCGGCCGCGCCGCACGCGCGCGGCGGTTTCGGTAGGACCACAAACTCAAATCCAGACCGGCTGGCAAATTCCGCTGCTGTCGCCGGCGTTATCAGCGATCGTCGAGAAGGAGCTGCGGTATATGCTGCGCAACGCGCAGGTGCGAATGATGACGCTCATGCCGCTGATCCTCATCGTCGTGAGAGCCATGAACCGACGGCGCTTCGGCCAGGTTGGCTCAGGAAGCGGGACTTTCGCCGCCGACTTTTCCAGGTATGACGATGGGTTGATGGCGACTCTGGGCATGCTCTATGTCTTCCTGATTCTTGCCGGACTCTTCTGCAATCAGTTTGCCTTCGAAGGCGGCGGAATGCGCACGCTGGTGCTGGCGCCGGTCGATCGCAAGATCATTCTCGTCGGCAAGAACATTTCGATCTCAACGGCGGCAGCGATTTTTTCTGCTGGCCTGCTGGTAGTTAACGAGCTGGTGTTTCGGGACCTTACCGCCGGCTCGATGCTTTTTGTTGTCCTCAGCTTTGTAATCTTCGCGGCCTTGATGTCAGTGATGGGAAACTGGCTCTCGGTCCGCTTCCCAAAGCGCATGAAGTTTGGCAAGCGGCTGAATGTTTCCGGTGTGGTTGGGTTGTTGCTGATACCGATGATCTTCGTCCTGGCTCTACCACCTTTGGCGGCCGTGGCGGCGGGCTATGTCGCGCAGAGTTTGCTGATTGAGTATGCTACACTCGCTGTTCTGGCAGTTGTTTCAGTCGGCTTTTATCTGATGATGATCAACTCTCAGGGTGAGTCGCTCGCGCGGAGGGAATTGGAAATACTCGAGGCGGTCAACGACCCGGGGAGCGACTGAATTGTCCGGTTGGTAAAACGCTTGGGGAATGGGTCAGGGGGAAAGGGAAAATACCGGTTCCCCTTTACCCCTTCCCCTTTTCCCTCGGACTTGCGGCCCCGTCAATACACAAATGGCTCGCAGAAGATTTCGCAGTAACCAGCGACACGAACCCTCAACTGAGCGTTCCTTCCAGGAGTATTATCTCTCAACCCCCGCGCCGCAAACCTCCCGCACTGAGCTGCTGCGCTTGATCCGCGGCGGCGAAGACACATTTCTCGAGCTGAAAGTTAAGCTCTCAAACTCCGAAAAAATTGCGCAGGAGATCGTTGCGCTCGCTAACACCGGCGGCGGCACCGTGGTTTTCGGAGTCAACGATCAAATGCGCATCGAAGGCGTGGATGACCCCGAGAGTGTTCAGGAAGAATTGGCGCGCATTTGTCGCGAAGACATCGAGCCGCCGCTGGTTCCTTTCATCGATCGGATCGCCTTTGACAATGGCCGCCGCGTGGTCGCGCTTGATATCGAAGGCAAGCGCAGGCCGTATCGCACTCGCGACGGCCGATTCTATTTGAGAATTGGCGCCGACAAGCGCGAGGCGACCAGCGAGGAAATCTTGTCGCTGCTGGATGAAGCTCGTCCGGTGAGATTTGAAAACATGCCGGCGCTCGGAGCGGCGACTACCGACATCGACGAAGCACACTTGTGGACTTTTCTTCGCGAGTTTGAAGGCGACGCTTTCAACGACGCCGGCGCGCGCGGTTATCCGACCCGCGACGTGCTCGAGCGTGATCTGCTATTGGCCACAGAATATGGCGGCGAGGTTGTGCCCAGCGTCGCGGGCCTGCTTCTCTTTGGTCGCGACGAACGCGTTTCGGAATTGCTGCCACGCGCCGCGATTGCCGCGACGCGATTTGCGGGCGACTCAATCCAATCTGCCGTGGTCGAGCGCGTGAGTATCACCGGTAATCTGTTCACCCTTTATGAAGCGACCTTGCGCTTTGTTTCCCGCTACTGCGATCTATGGGACGAGCGCCCCCGAAGTCTTCCCGCGGCCGAGATTGCCGACAGCCCGGTGGCGGCCCGCGCAAATTATCATCGCGGCGCGCTGAGCGAGGGAATCTCTAATCTACTTTGCCACCGCGATCTCGCCCTGCGCGATCAGCCGACGCGCCTGAATATTTTCGACCACTCTATCGAACTCATTAACGCTCGACGAACGGCAGGCTTTTCGCCCGTCGCGCAAAAAGCGATTCGCTATGGCGTGCCGCAGCGTTTGAATCCACAGCTGGCAGCAATATTTTCCAGTCCGGCTTATGGATTGAAGCTGCCGCAGGGTGGGCTGCCAATGTTGTTGCGCGCGAGTCGTCTATTTTCAAACAGACGGACGGAGATCATTGCCATCAATGATGAGTTTCGCGTTAGGCTGCATGGGGCGTGAGGAGAGTGGGCAGTGACCAGTGGCCAGTGGCTAGTAAGCAAAAGGCACAAAGCACAAAGCGCAATCAGTCTTAGGTAATCGGCACAAATGAAGAAGGCAGCGAAACTTCGGCTCGCTGCCTTCTGCTTTTGCCTAGGGCCGACTGCTAACTGCTTTCTGCCCACTGCCCACCGCTCAGTGCTTCGCGGATGCGTCGGGTTTGGGTGCGTTGTAAAACTGCCGCGCCTGGATAACGTATTCCTTGTCGTCGTAAACACCGTCGCCGTTTACGTCGATGCTGACTTTGATCTTGTGTTGCTTGCCGTCATGGACGTCGCCGGGATTGAACGCAAGGCTGTACTGGCTGCGCAGGAGCGCATTGATCGAGCCGAGCACTTTTGGTAGTTCGCCCGGGAAGGTAACAGGGAAGTAAGCGCCGCCAGTTTCACCGGCAAAAGTTTTTAAAGTGTTCTGCGCCTGGAGAAACGTCATTCGTCCGGGCATTCCCGTCAAGCTGTCGGTCGCCGGAAGTTGGTTCTCATACTTCTTAAAGAAAAGCTCGCCAGTTCCGATTATATAGATCGGAATGCCGGCATTCTGCGTGACCTTCCGTGCGTCGCCGTAGTTAATCTTGCTGAAGGTATCTATGCCCGAGGCGACGAGTATTATCGCGCGGCGC
>Ga0137410_10001037_pt1 | contig 19135 bp, 22 predicted proteins | sample CZODoug1_16funga_FD_108878 | JGI IMG/M metagenome (GOLD analysis project Ga0137410, IMG submission 108878) | Vadose zone soil fungal communities from Angelo Coast Range Reserve, California, USA - CZODoug1_16fungal (Illumina Assembly) | ecosystem: Environmental > Terrestrial > Soil > Vadose zone... | reverse complement strand
GGCCTCGGTGAGCCCGACCACTGCGACGGAGTCGGCGCCGCGGCCGGACACGAAGTAGATGTCGACGACGGCGAACACGGACTCCATCGCCATCTCGAGCATCATCGGGATCGCGAGCAGGAACACCGCGCGCCCGATGCTGCCGGTGGTGTAGTCGTGCTCGTTGCCCGCGATAGCCTCGCGCAGCAAGGCCCAACCGCGCCGCCACTGGCCAGGGAGCCCTGCGTCCAACGATTCGGTGCTCATCGAAGGCCTCGCGCAAAGAAAACGCCACAACCGCCGCGAAGTGTCGAAACGCAACGCACGAGACGGCGCGTTGCACGGACGAAGGCTTGCGGCGGAGGTTGCTCGAGAGGGATCCCGGCGTCTTCGAACCGGGGCGCGCAGTTTAAACCAATGCGCCGAACGCGCAAGTTGCACCCGCATCGCCGGGAAAAATAGGGACATGCTGCTTTTTCGTCGAAGGGCGTCGGTCATCGTCAGCCCGACGCCGAAAAAGCAGCATGTCCCTATTTTTCCCCTGGGCTATGCTAACGGCCTCCCGCGGGGTGCTAAGAACAACGATGACCGAGACACGCAACGAATACCTGGTCCGCGAGTTCTTCGAGACGCTCTCGAGCGGCGACCTCGAGGCGCTGCGCCCGCTGTTCCACCTCGACGGTAGCTGGGAGGCCACGAGCCAGTCGATCCCGGGCGCCGGCATCGTGAGAGGCCGCGACAAGATCATCGACGAGTTCCTGGCGCCGATCCGCGGCCTGTTCGAGCCCGGCGACCCGAAGGCCGTGATCCTCCGGATCTTCGCGAACGGCGAGTGGGTGGCGGCGGAGACGGAGGGCGTAGGTATGCTCAGCAACGGCAACGAGTATCACAACCGCTACGCGTGGATCTTCGAGATTCGCGACGACAAGATCTACGCGCTGCGCGAATACATGGACTCGCACTACATCCTGAAGCAACTGAAGATGCTATGAGCACCGCCACGTACGACATCGTCACCGTCGGTTCCGGCCACAACGGCCTCGTCGCGGCCGCGTATCTCGCCGCCGCCGGCAAGAAGGTGCTCGTGCTCGAGCGCAACACTTGGTTCGGCGGCGGCGTCGTCACGCGCGAGCTCACCGTGCCGGGCTTCAAGCACGACCAGCACTCGATGGCGCACATCTTCATTCAGGCCAATCCCCTGCTGAAGAACGACGAGCTCGGCTTGAAGGCGAAGCACGGCTTGAAGTATCTGTTCCCCGACACGCCGATGATGTCGGTGTTCGAGGACGGCACCACGCTCGCGCTGCATCGCGACCGCGAGAAGAGCTGCACGGAGATCGCGCGATTCTCGAAGAAGGACGCCGACGCGTTCCGCTGGCTTGCGCAGAAGGCCGCGGGCTACATGCCGATGATCGAGTCGTCGCTGTACACCACGCCGGCCCCGCTCGGCCCCACCTACGCCCTCATGGACCAGAGCCGCGAGGGCCGCGAGCTCTGGCGCTACATGCAGATGAGCTCGCACGACTTCCTCTGCACGCTGTTCGAGAACGACAAGGTGCGCATGCACTTCGCGCGCATCGCCGGCGAGAACCTCGTGTCGCCCGACGAGAAAGCCACGGCGCTCGGCGCATTCGTGTTCGTCGGCTTCCTCGAGGCGTACGGCATCGGCGTGCCGGTTGGCGGCTCGGGCACGCTCACCGACGCGCTGATCGCGAGCATCCGCTCGAACGGCGGCGAGGTGCTGGGCGCGGTGGACGTCGAAAAGATCCTCGTCAAGAACGGCCGCGCCGCGGGCGCGCGCGCGAAAGACGGCCGCGAGTTCGCGGCCAAGGACGGCGTGATCGCCGCACTGCACCCGCACGATCTCGGCTCGATGGTCGAGGGCCTCGCCCCCGAGGTCGTGAAGGACGCATCTGCCACGCAGATCTCCGACATCGCCTGCATCACCGTGCACGCGGCGCTGAAGCAACCGTTGAAGTTCCGCGCGGGCTCGCACGTCAAGGCCGTGATGATCGAGCTCTTGCCGAACAAGTACGACACGATCCGCAAGTCGTTCGACTGCCTGCGCTACGGCGAATTCTCGACGTACCCACTCGTGGGGCTCGGCTCGCTCACGATGTTCGACCCGTCGCGCGCGCCGCCCGGCCAGGCGACGATGCACGTGTGGGACTACGTGCCGTATCAGCGCGCGGACGGCCGCGGCTGGGACGACACCAAGCACCACTACGCGAAGCGCATGCTGAGCCACATGGAGAACTTCCTCGACAACGTGGCCGACAACGTGATCGCGTATCACAGCGACAGCCCGATCGACATGGAGCGCACGTCGTCGAGCTTCCGCCGCGGCGACCTCCACGGCATCGCGTCGACGACGTATCAGTACGGCGCGCATCGGCCCACGCCGGATCTCGGCGGCAACGTGGTGCCGGGCTGCGAGCGGCTCTACCTCGTGGGGCCGTTCCAGCACCCGGGCGGGGGCGTGTTCGGCGCGGGGCGCGCGGCGGCGGTGCGCGCGTTCGACGACCTCAAGCTCGACTTCGGCCGTGTGGCCTCTGCCGGGGGCAAGCGCTGATGCTCACGCTCTACTCCCCCGATAACTCGAAGCTCATGGAGATCGAGAAGCTCGAGCGCAGCGGCAACGAGCTGCTCATCAAGGGACGCGCGTTCGGCGCGATGCCGATGACCGCGCGGCTCACGGCGGCCGAGGCGCGCAAGGGCCTCAAACTGCTGAACTTCAAGCTCGCGCTGTTCCTGCTCACGTTCCTGCTGCGCTGACGTGCGCTTCTTCAGAAATATCGAGTCCTAGCGGTCACCCTACCCCAGGTATCATCGGGACTGGATGCGCACGCAAGACACAAGGACGGGGTACGGCTGGGTCTCGATCACCTTGCACTGGCTCACCGCCATCATCGTGCTCACGATCTGGTTCATCGGCAGCTCGATCAACGTGGGCCAGGATGGGCCCTCCGAGAGCACGTTGCGCCTGCACACGTCGATCGCGATCAGCGCGTACGCGCTGCTCTGGCTGCGCATCGTCTGGCGTTTTGTCAAAGGCCATCCGGGGCCCATGCCGAAGCAAGCCGGCGTGTTCTACGAGATCGGCAAGTACTGCCACTACGCGATTCTCGTCGCGATCTGCTTGATGCTGATCTCGGGCCCCATGATGGTGTGGTCGCGCGGCGCCGAGATCCACGTTTGGAATTGGTTCACGATCCCCGGGCCGTTCGGGATGAGCATGTCGTTGTTCGACGCGATGCACACGACCCACGTCTGGTGCTCGCGCGTGATCATCATCGGCACGGTGCTGCACTTGGGCGGCGTCTACAAGCACGCCGCGTTCAACCAGGACGGCACGTTCGGCAAGATGCTGGTCGCGGCTCGCACCGAGTCTGCTGCGCCGCAAGGGGACGCGCCGCCCTCCCCGCAAACGAGGGTGGCGCCGGAGCAGGCCGGCTAACGTTTGAGCTTGGGGTCGATCTTCGCGCGCGCGCGCATCGCCTTGTGCGTCGCTTTCCAACGCGCCTTCGTGCGGCCCGCGAGGATCGGGTCGCGCTTGCGCTCGACGGCCGCAAGCTCTCGCTGGAGTTTCCGGTAGCTTGCGAGCCGTTCGGCGGGCAGCGCGCCATTCGCGACTGCGGCGGCGACCGCGCAGCCGGGCTCGCGTTCGTGCTTGCAGTCGCGGAAGCGGCAGCGCTCGGCGAACGCGAGCACGTCGACGAAGGTCGTGTCGAGACCGCCCTCGTCCTCGAAGAGGCCGAGCTCGCGCAGACCGGGCGTGTCGATCAGCACGCCGCCGCCTTCGAGCTCGATGAGCTGGCGACCGCTCGTGGTGTGGCGGCCCCGGTCGTCGCCGCGCAGCCCGCCAACGGTTTGCACGTCGCGGCCGATCAGCCGATTCGTGAGCGACGACTTGCCGACGCCCGACGAGCCGATGAAGCCTATCGTGCGGCCCGGTGCGATGTGCGCGCGCAGCTCGTCGAGCCCTTCGCCCGACACGGCGCTCACGCGCACGAGGGGGACACCGATCGCGGCGCGGTCGATCGCCTCGAGCAGCGGCTCGAGATCCGCGTCGAGGTCCACCTTGTTCAGCACGACCACCGGCTTGGCGCCCGTGTTCCAGACTGCGCTCACGTAGCGCTCGAGCCGCCGTTCGTTGAAGTCGCGGTTCACGGACGTCACGACGAAGAACACGTCGACGTTCACCGCGATGAGCTGGCCCTCCGCCTCGGTGCCCGCGGCGCGACGGATCAGCGTCGTTCGCCGGTCGAAGACGTGCTGGATCGACGCGCGGTCGGGACCGTCGATGACCGCGACCCAGTCGCCGACGACCGGGCGCTCGAGCTTGCCGAGCGTTTTCATGAGCCGGCCGGGCAAGTCGCCCAGCGGCGCGCGGCAGCCCGCGAGGTGGAAGCTGCTCTGCCCCTCGGCGACGATGCGCGCCGGGACGCAGTCCGTGCGGTCGAGCCGCGTGAGCTGCTCCGCGAAGAAGGCGTCAAAGCCGAGGGAGATGAGCGTGGTCAATGGGTGGGGTCCGGGTTTGGCGTTAGCTTAGCGCGGACCCGTGACGCGGCCGCAAGGAGGTGCGATTCGAAACTCGGGGTGCTCATCCCGGCACCCTTGTGCCAGAATACGCGCCCTCGGGGTGTAGCTCAGCCTGGTAGAGCACTGCGTTCGGGACGCAGGGGCCGTAGGTTCAAATCCTATCACCCCGACCAATCCAGACAATGACTTAGCACTGATCCGCGCGGGCAATTCGGCTTCGTACGGAACCCATACGGAAAAGGCCGCCCGACTGATGGAGGAGGTATTTCGATGCCTGAACTCGAACTCGACGACGCCCGATGGGACTTCGACCGCAACGCAATGAGATTTCCCGCTCGGCTGGACGACGGCACGCGAATCGACGTGTTGGTATCGCAGGAAGCACTCAACGACCTTGCGGGGCTCGAAGACACGGCGGAGAACGCCCGAAGGACTTTCGACGCAAATCACGATGTTGTCGAGACTGCCGCCGAGGGCCGAATCAAGCGCGGAGACTTCAACGCACCCGGGGAAATCATCGTCGGGATAGCCGATTTGCAGCACGCCGCGCGCTAGCCCACCTTTTCCGGGGATGCACCGTCACGCCCATGCACGAGAAGGTTCAGCGAAAGTTTTTCGGAGCCATCCTGCGATATCTGCGAGCTTGCAACGTTGGTCCCCATCGGCTCGTGCTCAACGATCACGAAGCAGGCTCCTTGCTGTTCGACCTAGAGCAGGAGCACTTGCATCAGTGGATGCCTTTTTCCGCCACGGCTAGAGAGGTGATATGGCGGATGCGCTCGCGGGTCCGATCCAGACCATGGAGCATTGGCGACGACGAGGTTACTACGCTCGAAGGAGCACTCGGGCGGGAAAATGTCGAACATCTAGCGCAGGAAATAGTGGATTTTCTAGCGTCGATTCCCTATCCATCGACGTTCTGGGCACGATTGCGGGGAGTCAAACTAGCGCTTACCGAGCCGGTCGATTTGGGGCCATTTCGTCTGCGCACCGTGGGCCAGGCGCACGCGACGCCCGAAGACCTGCTGCCCGACAACATATTCGCTGGCAGGGGCAGGCCGGGCTTAAGCGTTGGGGAAATGCCGCGCGCGATACTCAGGGCTGACGATATCGTCTTGGAGATCGGGGTCAGTGGTTACTCGAGCCACAAAATTAGCGACTCATCCCCCATTCAAGCGCTGTCACTGCTGAAAGAGTTCCTAACGCTCGCCGACGCCGTGGAAGTCCTGGCACCAAACCGCAGAGCGGAGCCCGATGATGCGCCCGCTCTAATGTTGGGCGAACTGACTGCCGAACCGCAAGCCACCGTGTGGCTCAATGACATCCCGCCCAATGTCACCCGCCGCGTCGAAAGCCACGGGCTAGCCGAGAGCGTTGAGCGACATCGACTCCGTGTGCCAGCCATAAAGCGGATAGTCGAGCACCCGCCTCCGAAGCGCGTCGAGGAGGTTCGCAATCGGCTCGACTTCCTTACGAACATCTTCGCGCCTGATGCGGACAAACACACGACCTCGTTGCGCACGGCCGCACAGTGGTACTTCGATTCTTGCGCCGAGCCCAACGAGACCACAGCGTTCCTGTTTGCGTGTCTCGGGCTAGAGTCGTTGCTCGGCGGCGATCGTCAGGAGACGGATGGGGTGGGGCTCAAAAAACTGCTCGCAAATCGGCTCGCTTACTCGATCGGTGGGGATCGCGCGTCACGCGAGCAGGTAATCGGCGAGTTTCACGGCTTCTACGACAAGCGCTCGGACCTCGTGCACGGTCGTGCGCTTCGGTTAGATCGAGAGAACCGGAAATGGCTCACGCAAGGCCGCGAGTGGTTGCGTCTATCTATCCGGAAGGAGGTCTTTGCCCGCCTCAATCCGCCCTATTACCAGGAAAATTTCTAAGGGCAGCGCCCGAGAAACCTAGCGTTCAAAGTGAGTTTCTCCCGGGGCGTGGGAGCATCCCGGGCTAGCCCAGCACGCGACGGACCGAGGCATCCGACACACCGACCTCGCGGGCGATGGCGCGCTTGCCGAGTCCGCTCCCCGCGAGCTGCTTCACTCTCTTGTGTATGTCCGCCGACAGCGACGGCCGACCGATCCTCTTACCCGCCGCGCGAGCCCGAGCGAACGCGCGGGAGCTCGATCATTACACGCCGGCCCTGTGGTCGTTCGAGAACCCCGCGTTCCTTGACGCGACCGACGCCGGGACCAACGCGACACTCGACCGCGCGGACAAGCTCATAAAGGACCTGAACGCGTTGCTGCCCTAGCGGATCGCCGAACCATGACGGGCACGCCACCCTGCCAACTCCGCAGCTGGATCTTCAAAATGGCGGATACCGCTCGAAGTACGCATGAAGTTCGCGATAGCGACCCGCCAGCTTTTCGTCGCCACGTTCCGTCCAACGGGCGAGCTGCGCAGCGACGAACTGTGCCGCATCTCTGTGGAGAGCGGGGTGTTGGTCGCACGATACGTAGTTTCTGAATCCCTGACCCAAGTAGTGAACGCTCGGCACGCCATCATCATAAACAATGATCAACTCCTTGCAGATCGTTGACAGTTGTCGAACGTACTCGCTCTCTGGATCGTCGCCGGGCACTCGCTCGTGCTGGTCAAGGTATCGGACAAGCTCGCTTCCCAATGCGATCCGCGGGTAGCGCGCGACCCTACTTTCTAGTTCGTAAGACTTCGCGACGACGCACCCATACAGCTCGTTCTCGTTTAATTCCGCGCCCCAAGCAATCTCTATGCCACCGCGTATCGGCTGTCGAGCAGCCAGACTAATGAAGCACAGCGAACCAGCCGCTCCAATTAGCGCATAGACGCCATTCATCGGGACGGACACATCGGTCGCTAGCGAGACGTAACCGACAAGCCCATCAGAAAATCGCTGGTACTTCAGCTCGGTCTTCTGCTGTCGAATAAATTCCTCTCGCTGATCCGGCCTAACGAGGTTGCTATTCGGAGGTCGTTGCGACTCGCCATAGAATTTATCGAACCAGCAGTGGAGTCGACTGATCGCGCCGATACTCTCCTTTACGAGCGCCAACAACTCTTCTTTCGATGATGGAATAAGACCGCATCCTCGGAGCGCGTCTCGTTGTCCCAAAATATCGACGAAAGCCGCCGCGTAGTTCGCCACTTTCACGTCACTAGGCATGTTGGACTCCCCCACTGGTTCGCATGCGTTGGATCATACGGCGAGGCCAACCCCATTGGTTCAAGTGTCGCCTCCCGGTCAAGGTGGCGCGGTGCCGCCGGCGCGGCATTTCACCCTCGCCGAGCAACGCTCGCACAGCCCGCTCATGCACGCCAAGCATGATGGCTACGTCGCGCACGCGGATGCCGGCGCGGATCAGTGCCGCGACCGCATCAGGGTCCGGCTGGCTCAACGCAAGCGTGAGCAATTCGTCCGCGACCACGGGAAACTATATTGCGAACAGTGTGGCGTGGACCCCGTCAAGATCTACGGCGCGAAGTACGGCGCGGCGTGCATTGAAGTGCATCATGCGCGAGTGACTGTGGCCCCTACGAAGCCGGGGCACCAGACGCAAATGAAGGATCTCAAGTGCCTCTGCGCCAACTGTCATCGCGTAGAGCCCAAGCGCGTGCGCGTCGCGACCGTGCGCACTTTGACCACCTATCGGCAGCGGCGAGCGGGGCGCGACCGTCTCGGGATTGCGGCGAACCGCGGACGGTAGCGCTCTTGCCATGCGTGCTTCCGTCGGTGCATATTGAGTGACGCCAACGAACAACACGAACTAGGCGACAGCGATGGACCTTATTGGGGGACTCCTTTCGACGGCCTGCCTCGGGCTTGCGCTCGCAGGGCTGCTGCATTTGCTCATAGAGATCGGCGTTTTTCTTTGGGCCGATGTTTGGCTGTCTCCCATCGAGATGGTTGCCGCTGAATACCCGCGGATTCACGCAGTACCCTGGATTGCGCACCCAGAGCATTTTCTGGGCGTACACAGCATCTTGATGTCACCCTACTTTGGCCTCGTCGCGGTGCCAGTGGGAGGACTACTGTTCTACGTGTTCCTCTACCTTGCCGGCTACGCCTCTTATTACGAGCTACGGAGTATGCACACTGATACGGAGGAGGCGGAGGAGGCCGAGCGGCTTCGGCGGCTTCGAGAAACGGCGGACCGCTAACCACCGCTGCGTGGACAGCTTATCTGTACGTCTGCACGCCCGACATCGCGAGCGCCAAGCGGCGTTCCGCGAATCGGTGGAGATCGGGTTCGCCGACCGTTACCGGCTCCGCTCACGCGGGCGGCTACAGCCGCACGCGCTGCGGGACCGTAGGGACTGAGCAAATCGCCTCACCCCGACCAGGTTTCCCTTCTCTACTCAGCCACTTACGCGACGATCAGCTCCGACGCTCCGCGCGTTCGTCCTTCGCGGGTGCCTGCTAAGTGCATTCCTGCAGGAGTTTGGCGCATCCCGCGGCAGATTGGCCGTCTGCGCTGGTGAAGCAGCGCGGGCGGCCTAACCACAGCCAACACCCGGAGCGGGCGATCGAGGCGTTGATCGCGAGCTGATGCCCAAACACAGATCCGGCCGTCACCGACACCCCGCTTCGGCGGGATTTCTTTTTCAGTCGTCCGTGATGATCGTCGGATGCGTCTCTCTGAAATGCCGTTCCTCGTCGGTCGCGGCAACTAGTTCGTCCTGCGCCGCCTGCAGTCTTGCGAACTGCGCAGCCGATGCGCGGGGGCGGGCCGCCATCACCTCGGTGTTCACTGCGTTGTATCTCTCCTGGGCGCGCGCTCGAACGTCGCACAGTGCATCCCATTCCTGTTTTGGGGTCATCCGCAACCCTCCCATTGGTTGACCTGGTGCCGCCGCGACGTTCGGCTTGTTTCGCTCGAGTTCAAGCGCAGCCGCGAGGGCGTCTTGCCGCGAGCAACCACCAATGCGACATTGGCAGCCCAATGAGGGACGAGATCCACACCTTCAGCGTTCAGTGCATCGGGTGCGGCCACCTGCCGCAGCAGACGCCTGCCAGGGCCGTCCTGCGCGAGCAGTTGAAGGCCGGCCAAGAGATCACCCACTACTGCTCCAATTGCGACCGGAGCTGGCCAGCCGACCAAGCGACCAGGGCGCTTCTCGCGCGCCAACTCGGCGTCAGACACCCGTCGACAACGCGTCAACCCTAACGGCGCGAAAATGCATCGGTTCGTAGATCCACACCGCGTTGAAGGTCGATGCAGACAGGCAAGCGCGCAGCTCTTCGCGGATGCGATCGATGGCGTTGAGGTGTTGTATCTCGCCCTGCTCGATGTAAGCCAATAGTTCAAGAGGCGTCGAACCGACTGGATAACGACGCCGCAGCTTCCGTCCGAGTTGCGCGATCTGCAGCGGAAATGCGCCCCCGGCGCTTATCGTCCGAAACCACGGCCCCTTGCCAATCTGCTGGCGCTGCACCCATATCGAGGTTAGGGCGGGAGGCGCACCCTTACGATAGAGCGGCACCTCATCACGAAAGCCCGGCGGAATTTCGGCGAGAGCATCCCACAAGAACGAGAGTGCCTGCTCACGTTCCCTTGCCCCCGTGTCCGCGGCGAATCCGACCGTGACGATGGCGTCGCCGAACCTCGAGACGATCGCGTCGCGTCGCGCCTGTTCAAGCTCGTCGAACGCACTGTCGATCCGGTATTGCGCCTTCGCGAGCAGACTTCGGCTCTGTAAGTCGAGAGGGTGATTCAAGCGCACGAGCTCGAAGGCGACCCGTCCGCGATTACTCACCACGACCTCGACGTCCGGTGATGGCGGCGCCGGTTGCCGTAGCGTGTCCGACTCAATTGGGATATCCGCGGCCGCGCAGAAATCCAGAAAGACCTGGCGTTCATGGTCCTTCTTCTCCTGCTCAAGTTCGGCTTTTGTCGGCTCTTCGGCGCTCATGGCCGACAGCAGCGTACATCGGTTGAGCAGGAAGCGTCAGCTCCTTGACACTTCACGCGCCGGCCTCAGTGCCGGCGCTTTCTTTTGGTGGCAGACTCGGGCCGGGCTCCCACCAATCGTTCTGTTGCGCCGAATACCTTATGCCGTTAGCACGATTTCTCGTAAGCCCTTTCGAGGAAGCAGAAAAACTCGCGCAGACTGCGGGCCGCTGGATTGTCGCCACCGTCGATCCGCAGATCTTTTGGCCGAAACGTAAACAGACTATCGACTACGACAACAAGACCTTCTTGCTGCTCCCAAGGACGGAGTCGTCGAGCCCCGCTGTAGCGCTGCGCGCCGACGCATACTTGCTGGAACCAAACGACGCCCGCAAGGCCATCATGCGGTTCTGCACGGCCTTGAGTTGGTCAGAGCGCGGCGGGTTAGAGATCGTCGCCATGACCGGCGGCAATCTGCCGAGGCCTGTCAATGTATTGAGTGGGCGAGGGACAACAGAGATCATTGAGCCGGACTCCATGCCAGTGCTGACTGACGAAGTACATCGGTGTGCGCTTGCCCTTTATCGAGAGGGAGTCTCCCTCCGAAATCCTTTTTATGCGTTTCTAAGCTTGTACAAGGTGATCTCCGCAGCGCTTCCCGTTGGCAGACAGCGGGCGCGCTGGATAGAGACCGCTCTAGGAGATCTGGACGACAGACAGGCCGTAGAGCGGAGGGATGAACTTCTCGCCGCAGGAACCAACGTGTCCGAATACGTGTGGGATGAAGGCCGAAACGCAATCGCGCATGCGGAGTTAGACCCTCACGTCAATCCCGATGACACGGAGGATCACTTTCGACTTCAGCAAGATCTTCCACTCATCCGAAATCTCGCGGAGCTCGCGATAGAGAAAGTTTTGGGCGTACCGCGACCGCACACGCTTTGGAAGGAGCACAAGTATGAGCTGGGCGGTTTCCGTCGGATCTTTCCGGATCAGTATCTCGAGCTGATGAAGCGCGCCGAGCCATTGCCCGAGGGCGCGACAGTAGAGATGCCCGATAGCTTCACTGTTGTCGCTCGCCGCGGAGCTGAGATCATAGCTTTCGAAAATCTGCGACCTCAGTTCACCGGGCAAGCACCGGAAGGCTTGGTACTCGATTTGATCTCGGACCACGATTCCGTGGTCTTCAGGGTTCTCCTAGACTTCGCCCATGAACGATGTTCGTTTGAGCCGACGGGCGGGATCGGTTTCAAGCAAGATCGGTCCACACGGGTAGGACTCACTAACGAAATCAGAGTTCTGCGGTTTCAGCGCTGCGTTCTCAGCAATGGACATATCGAAATTTGGGACCCCGCCACGGAGACGCTCTACGGACGCTCAGAGACCTATATCCCACTGAACGTAATGGTGAACCACGAGTTCTTCGCCCAGACGATCGCTGAATTGGAGGCACTCCTACTCAGGCGCGCGCAGGTCGAGGCGGAGCACGCCCCTCAGTAGAATCGGTTCACGGTAGGTCCGACGTCCCCCCGCCTTTGAGTAGGCGTCAGCGAAGCGACGTTCCACAACTGGAAGGCGAAATACGGTGGCCTCGATGCCTCCAGCTGCGGCGGTTGAAGGAGCTCGACGGCGAGAACGCGAAGCTCCCTTTCGGGATGCGTCTGCTTGCCCACCAGCAACGGGACCATGTTATCGATCGGCGCTGAGGTCTGTCCCTTCGGTCGGTGTTTCGTCGTCACGAATAAAAATCTGCCACGAACGCCGCGTTCGCGTCTTGACCTTTCTTGCGGTCGCGGGTGGTCGACGCTCCGGCGCGACTCGACGTATTGGTCGCTGACTTTTCGCTTCCCGCCTCACCCCATACGGTTTCCTTCGATTCGCGAGTAGCGATAGCCCGAGTGCAAAAACGGCCGGGACAACCCACGCCCAGCGATGTTGGGCGGAATGTTCCTAACACATCTCTAACAGTCCTCATTGACAGGTAACGATAGGGACAATAGAGTCCCGAACAAGCCCCCGAACCGTGCCCTTCAAATGATGGAGTCCCAAGACCTCCTCTCGGTCTTCGAAATCGCGGAACGCCTGCGGCTGCACGTAAAGACGGTGCGCCACTACGTGCGTGACGGTCGGCTAAAGGCCGTGCGTATCGGCAAGCAATACCGCATAGCACGCGCGGATCTCGAGGCGTTCACCGGCCTTCCGCTACCGCTCACCGACAGCGAGCGCGCGAAGCGGCAACGCCACATCGGGGTTTCCTGCGTCGTCGAAATCGATGCGATCAGTCCGGAGTCCGCGGGCCAGCTTGAGAGTGCGCTCAAGGCATTCGCGCATCGCTCGCAAGGCGGCGAGGACAATGTCCGCGTGGAGGCGATCTACGACCGGGATATCGGGCACCTAAAGCTCATGCTATTCGGCGGAGCAGCTGGAACAGGGTCAGCGCTCATGATCATCACGGCAATACTCAAGAAGTGACCCAATGCAACAGGATCCAGGCAAAGAAGTCGCATCGCGGGTAACCAGAAACACCGACGTAAGCGGCGTGTTGCACGTGGATGGGATCGATCAGGAGCAAGTCGAGCGGTCGACGCAACATGTGCGCGCGGTCGCGAACGCGTCCACGCATGGCCCACTGACTGTCGACGCTACCTACGACGAACGAGCCGCGCGGCTGACATTAAGCATTCGTGGCAGCTTGTCGGCGGTTCTGCGCCTGTTCAGCAACAAGTCGGCAGACGGCGAGCGGCTCTTCGAAGACGGCACCGAGAGTTCGATCGCGTTGGACATCGACGGCGTCGGGAAGGTCAAGGCGGTCGCAATCACCGATCACCTCCTGAACGCAGCGAAGAATCATCCGCAGAGCGATCGGCCGCTCGATATGCGCACGGAGCACGATGATCCGCGACAGCGGCTGCACTTGAGCCTCACCGGAAGTCTGTTTGCGACCTCCTACCTGCTGTTCGTCGTCAATCTCCACCTCACGCAATCGAGAACTTGAGCGGCCCCTCAATGAGCGAACCACTTTTCGAAACCGTTCCCGCGGAACATCGCGAGATCGCGCGCTCCGCTCTTGCGGCCGCGTTCGACTCTCACACCGTCGAGGCGTTGCGGCCAGTGGCGGGCGGCGTTTCGGGTGCGCTGACTTACCGGGTCGAGGCGCGCGGGAAATCGTATCTGCTCCGGATCGAGACGCGACGCAGCCCGCTTCGGAACCCTCATCAATACACCTGCATGCGCGTTGCTTCCGAGGCGGGCATCGCGCCCGCGGTGCGCTACTGCGACGCCGACGCCGGCGTCGCAGTAATGGACTTTCTGCAGCAGCGCCCGCTCAGCGAATTCCCCGGCGGGCCGCAAGAGCTCGCGAAAGCGCTCGGCGGCTTCGCGGCTCGTCTGCAGCGGACGCCCGCGTTCCCGCGGCTCTGGGACTTTCCGCTGGTCGTCGACCGGATCTTCGGCTTCCTTCGCAGCTCGCGGATGTTCGCCGCCGGTCTACTCGATGGGCACGCGGAGGGCCTCCAGCGAATACTTGGCGCCTATCGCTGGGATGCGTCAGCACTCGTATCCAGTCACAATGACCCGAACGCGCAGAACATCATCTTCGACGGCGAGCGGCTCTGGCTGGTCGATTGGGAAACCGCATACCGCAACGATCCACTGACGGACGTCGCTATCCTCGTCGAGAACTTTGCACCGACGCCGGAGCTCGAACGGGTGCTCGTCGAGGCGTGGTTGGGATACGAACCAAATCGCACGTTGCGTGCCCGCCTCGTGCTGATGCGCCAGCTCACACGACTCTACTATTCCGGGCTCTTGCTGAGTCTTGCGGCGAGCCAACTGCGCCAGGCACCCGAGCCAGACCTGGCCGCACCGAGCCCGGATGAGTTCCGCGCTGCGGTTGCACGTGGCGAGTACGTGCCGGCCTCTCAAAAGACGATGTTCATTCTCGGGAAAATGTGCCTCGCGGCCTTCCTAGCGGGCTTGTCGATGCCCGCGTTCGAGGAAGCGCTCGCGATCGCGCGCGAAGCAAAGTGAACGACGTCGCTGACGACCGAACCGTGACTCGTGCTTCCTCCGACGCCCCCTGTTTTGAGTAGCGAGGAAGTTATTGCCGCAGCAAGAACGCGGGTACGGCCATCAACGCCAGCAGCAGCGCGATCGCGATGACGGTCAGCGCGACCCGTAACGGTTGCGTGCGCAGTACGTCGGCGAAGGTCTCCGCGGTGCCGCTGCGCTCCGCTTCGGCGCGTTCTTCGCGCGCGCGCGCCTGACGTTCGCGCTGGTACTCGGCCATCAGGCGCTTCGCCTCCGCGACGTCGCCGTCATCGCGGATCCAGATGCCGCCGGAGATGCCCCACCGATTGGGGCGGGTCTCGTAGTAGTCGATCCCGCCGGAGTCGAGAAAACGGCGCACGTCGTCCGCCTCGTCGTCGGGCACGTCGCGCAGGTTCAGCAGCAGCTTCGACATGCCCGGATGATAGCGGACGAGACACGCGGTCCGTCTCTGAAAACTCCTCGTCGCCGTCTGAATCGTTTTGAAGGTTTCTGTTGAGCTCGTGCCTCGCTAATCAATGCGGCCGTATCGGACTTTGATGCCACGCGGGACGACTCGCCGGTGGCGTACCCTCGGCTGAGAAAGGTGGGGTATTCGCGTATGTTGAGCCTCAAGATCCTCTGTGTCTGCGCGGCCCTTGGCACCGCGGCTGCCGCGTCCGCACAAGAACGAGCAGACCGCATCTATAGGACTGCCGTGGTCGCCCTCACGAAGGATCCGGCGCTCAGGGCGGATTTCGAGCGCCAGCTCGTCGCCAAGGCGCGCGAGCACGATTACGACGCGGTCACGAGCTACGACCTCGTGCCGAATGTCACTGACGTGAGGGGAACCAAGTTCGTCGACACGATGTTGGCAAACAAGGTGGACGTCGTGTGGTTGCTTCGCCCTGCCGCAATCGGCCCGGACGCGTCGCTGGACTCCGTGCGCAAGGAAGTCAGCGCGAAAACTCTAACGGACATGCGCGATTTCGCGAAGAAGGTGAGCCCCTCCGACGGCGATGACTTGCTCGCGGTGGTTCACCAGGCCGTCTATCTGTTCTACGGCCGCGACCCCGTGGTCATTTCGTCCGGCGCAGTGTGGCTCGACGAGCCCGTTCAGGATCGGGCGGAAGGCATCGCGCGGGTCCAGGACTTAGCGCTCGCGAACATCGATGCCGCACGACCGGCCCTCCGTCGTTATTACAGACTGCGGCAGCTCGAGCCGGCGACGCACTAGTCTCGTCGAGCGGTGGACGCTGCCCGTCGGTACGCACCGCTTGCACCGGCGGCCCGCCCGGTCGTCGTGCCGGGCGGGCCGGTTCAAGGCTCCCTGCTGCCTACGTCCGCAGCGACTTGAACGCTGCGCGGAGATCGCTCACCAGGAGCTCAGGCTGTTCCCACGCCGCGAAGTGCCCACCCCTGTCGTGCTTCTTGTAGAAGAGCAGATTGGAGTAGGCGCGCTCCGTCCAACTCCGCGGAGCCTCGTAGACCTCTTCAGGGAAAACACTGACGGCAGCCGGAACGGAGATCTTGAAGTCGTTGAAGAAGGCGCCCCTGTATTCCACGTAGAGACGAGCGCTGGAGACGCCCGTGTTCGTCAACCAGGAGAGTGTGACGTTGTCGAGGATATCGTCCCGTGTGATGTCGCCGTAGGGCTCCCCAGCGACAAAGAGTTTCGCGAGGTGCCCGTAGCTGGCCACGTCGTGATCGATCAGCCAGGCGGCAAGGGCGACGGGTGAGTCCGCCAACCCATACAGGGTCTGCGGGTGTGAGGCCATCATCACTTGCGTTGGGATCTGCCGGTAGAGGGCCGCCATCTGGTCGTATGCCCGCCGCTCCTCAGCCGAGAGACCGGCCGGCGGCGGCCCGCCGGACTGAAGCGCCTTGGAAACGTCAGCGGGCGCGGTGCCGGGGAAGTTCAAATGGATGCCGATCAACTCCGGAGGTGCCTGCAGCGCCATCAGGTTCGTGACGAACCCACCCCAATCACCGCCTTGCGCGGTGAATCGGCGGTAGCCGAGCCGCTTCATCAGCTCCACCCACGCCCGCGCCATGCGAGCAGGGTCCCAACCGGTTGTCGTGGGCTTGCCTGAAAACCCGTAACCGGCCATCGACGGGATCACAACGTGGAAGGCGTCCGACGCGCTGCCGCCGTGAGCCGTGGGGTTGGTCAGCGGATCGATGATCTTCAGCTGCTCGATCGGCGAGCCGGGCCAGCCGTGAGTGACGATGAGCGGCAGGGCATTCTCATGCTTCGACTGCACGTGGATGAAGTGGATGTCCAGCCCGTCGATGGTCGTGATGAAATTCGGCAAGGCGTTCAGTCTCGCTTCGACCTTGCGCCAGTCGTAGTCCGTCGCCCAATACCGCGCGACCGCTTGGATGAAGGCGAGCTGCACACCCTGTGACGCATCGGCAGCCGTTTCCTTCTCGGGCCAGACGGTGGCCTTTATGCGCCGGCGCAATTCGGCCAGCTCCGACTCGGGAACGTTGACGCGGAAGGGACGAATCGCAGTGGGGTCACCGCGCGACTGTTGAACTACTGCACTCATGGCTTTGCTCCTTTGTTGATGCGAATGGTTGCGCACCCCCTGGCGCACAACTTGAGCGCGATCACATCAGGGCAAGGAGTTCGGTTCTATTGCGCCTTTTGGTCAGGCGCACTGAACATTGGTTTAGTGGTGCGCCGGCAACGTGAAGCTGAATACGGCGCCGCGGGGCTGATGCGCGTCTACCCACAATTGCCCGGAATGTCCGTCCACTATGGAGCGACAGATCGACAGACCAATTCCAACTCCACCGGCCTTGGTGGTGTAGAAGGATCGGAATATCCGCTCGCGATTCTCCGGAGCAACGCCGGGTCCCGAGTCTTGGACCGTGACCAACAGTTTGCCCTCCGGAATGGATTGGGTGCTGATCACCAATTCGCGCGCGTTGTCACCGACGCCAATCATTGCCTCGATTGCATTGAGGATCAGATTGAGCATGACCTGCTGCAGTTGCACTCGATCCGCGTGGACCGGTGACAGCCCGTCTGCCAGACGCATCTGCAACGACACCTGATGCTTCAGCAGCTCACCGCGCACGAGCAACGTCACTTCCTCGATCGCTTCATTCAAGCCGACACCTTCCATGCGCGGCGGCACTTTCTTCACCTGGTCGCGGATACCGCCGAGGATTTCTCCGGCGCGATAGGTCTCCTTGACCACGCACTCGATCGCCTCCCTGACCTCCGCAAGGTCCGGAGGGTCCTCGGCGAGGAACCGCAAAGCGGCATGCGCATTGTTGCGCGTTGCGCCAATGGGTTGATTGATTTCGTGCGAAATAGACGCGGTGAGCTGCCCCATCGTTGCCAGGCGATTCGCATGCGCCAGATCCGTCTGCAGCGCGCGAAGCGCGTCCTCGCGCTCGGCGAGGTCTCGGTACAGGCGCGCGTTCTCCATCGAGATGGCCGCTCCCGAGGCGAGTAGCTTGAGGACGGCCATTCGCGAGGGCGTGAACACGTGACGCGCGAGGTTGTTCTCGAGATACAGCATTCCGAGCAGCCGAGTCTGCTTGAGTATCGGCAGGCAGAGCACGGAGCGCGCGTGGTGCTCGCGAACGTACTCGTCGTCGGAGAATGAGCTCTGGCCCGACGCGTCGTGCAACAGAACGCTCTCCCTCGTCCGAGTGGCGTAACGAAAAACGGAGACGGGCAGATGCGCGGCCGTTACGTCTGTCTGCCGCAGCTCGACCTTCACGTCGCTGCTGCCGATCGTGGCTTCGGCCTCGATCCGGTATTCATCCCCGCGCGGAAGAATCAGCAAACCGCGTTCGGCGCCCGCGTGCTCAATTGCTGCGCGCATCAGCGCGTCGATCAGCCTCTCAAACACGATCTCACCAGAAACCGCTTCGGACACCTTGATCACGGTCGCTAGATCGAGGTGCTCGACGGGTGTCTGTATCGTCCCTGTCGCAGCGGCGATCGACCCCTCGGCTCCGATCTGCGGATAGAGCTGCTCGAGTTGTCGAACCTTTGCATCCGCGCCCCAGCGGCGATAGCAGTAGCGAGCATCCCGCAGGTAGGTCGCCGCAATTTTCTCGACGCCGCGCGCCGCGTAAAAGCATCCGGCCCGCTCGTTCGCGATCGCTTCATTGTGGACAAAGCCTTGGGTGTGCGCGGAACGCACGGCTTTCTCGTAGAGATCTTGAGCGTCAAGCACGCGCCCTTCAATCCGGGCGATTTCCGCACCCACGATTGCTGCGCAATTCTCAAAGGTGACAGGGTTGTGCTGGGCCCACGCTTCGAGCTGCTGGTGGTGACCGACTAGAGCCTCGAAGTGTTGCCGCCTCTGGTCGCCAGAGGCAACATCGTGAGCTGCCGCATGCGCGAGCGCACCGTAGAGGTGAAATTCGACGGTTTCGAAGTTTGACGGCGTGTTCCAAAGGAGAGGTTGCGCGTTCATCGCAGCGTCAACGGCAGACGAGTGGTCCCCGGCAAGAAATCGTGCCTGCAACTTGCGGACCCAATAGAAGCACTCGACAAACCCCAAATTGCGGTTGCTGGCCAGATGGAGCTCAGTATCACGTTCGTCGTATCCGTCGTGATCCAGCCGCCCGAAGGTCGCGGTGAGTCCGCGCAGCGTCCGTGTCAGCCCAAGCTGCGTGTTGAGGACGCCATTCACAACACTTAGTTGGGCCTTGCGGGAAAAAGCCAGGCCGCGTTCGGCTTCCGC
>Ga0137410_10001034_pt1 | contig 19142 bp, 14 predicted proteins | sample CZODoug1_16funga_FD_108878 | JGI IMG/M metagenome (GOLD analysis project Ga0137410, IMG submission 108878) | Vadose zone soil fungal communities from Angelo Coast Range Reserve, California, USA - CZODoug1_16fungal (Illumina Assembly) | ecosystem: Environmental > Terrestrial > Soil > Vadose zone... | reverse complement strand
TCACCAAGCGGCGCCAGAGCCTCATGGATGAACGGGGCCAGCGCAACGAGTTGCTGGCGCAACAGCGGCAGGCCCTGGCCAATCGCATCGCGGCGCTGCGGTCGGAACAGGCCAGTATCGAGCGCGAAATCACGGTGCTGAACGCCCGTGTGGACGTCGCCGAGCGCGCCGAGGCGCTGCACCGGAAACTGTCCCAGCAGGGCTTCATTTCCGAGATGCGGCTGCAGCAGGTCGAATCCGAAACGCTCGAGCAGCGCGCGCGCACGACCGCCCTCGAGCGCAACCGCATCACCATCCAGCGCGAGCGCATGACGCTGGAGGGCGAGTTGAGGGACCTGCCGCTCAAGTCCCGCAACGAGGTCGCGACGGTGGAGCGGAACATCGCGCAACTCGATCAGGAAATGGCGGAAGCGGAGGCGCGGCGCGAGATCGTCGTGCCCGCCCCACAGGATGGAACGGTCACCGCCATCGTCGCAGTGCCGGGCTGGTATGCCAATGGCTCCGTTCCCCTGCTCACGGTCGTATCGGGCAGCGCGCCGCTGGAGGCGCATTTGTACAGCCCGAGCCGCGCCATCGGATTCGTCAGTCCCGGGCAACAGGTCCGGCTGCGCTACCAGGCGTTCCCGTACCAGAAGTTCGGGCAATACGAAGGCACAGTGAAAAACGTGTCGCGCTCCGCGATCAGTCCCGCGGAACTGCCTCCGCAGATCTCCGGTATCGCAAGCCTGGCGAGCGCCGCCGGACCGCAATCCGCCGCAAGCGAGCCGGTCTACCGCATCACGGTGAACCTCGCGAACCAGGGCGTCACCGCCTACGGCAACCCGGTGCCGCTGCAAGCCGGCATGCTGCTGGAGGCGGACGTGGTGCTCGACAAGCGCCGCCTGTACGAATGGGTGCTTGACCCGCTGTTTACCCTCACCGGGAAGTGGCAATAATGAGTCTGCTCGACAAGCTGCAGATCGGTTGGGGGGCACGGCTGCCGCTTACATTGCAGACGGAAGCCGCCGAGTGCGGCCTCGCCTGCCTCGCGATGATCACAAGCTACTATGGTTCCGCGGTCGACATTACCGAGCTCCGCCGCCGCCTCGCCGTCTCGTTGAAGGGCGTCAGCCTGAAGGACCTGATCGGCATGGCCGACCAGCTCGGGCTCGCATCGCGGCCAGTACGTCTCGAATTGGACGAGCTGCGGCAGCTGAGGACGCCGTGCATCCTGCACTGGGACCTTAACCACTTCGTGGTGCTGAAGAGTGCCGACGGCGACGGCATCGTGATCCATGACCCTGCCGTCGGCGTGCGCCGCCTGCCGCTGCCGCTGGTGTCCAGGCACTTCACCGGCGTAGCTCTTGAGCTGACGCCGGTGGGCGGGTTCGAGTCCGCCGAGGCGCCGCCGCGCGTCCGGTTCCGCTCGCTCATCGGGCGCATGGTCGGGCTCAAGCGCAGTCTCGCTCAGCTTTTCCTGCTCGCGCTCGCGATCGAGGTATTCGCGGTGGTGAGCCCGTTCTTCATACAGTGGGTAGTGGACCATGCATTGGTCACGGCCGATCGTGACCTGCTGATCACCCTGGCGCTGGGCTTCGCCCTCGTGCTGTTGCTCAGGATTTCCGTCTCGGCGATGCGCGGCGCGATGGTGATCGCGCTGGGCGCTTCAGTCAAAGTCCAGGGGCGCTCCAATCTCTTTTCCCACCTCGCGAACCTGCCCGCCGCGTATTTCGAGTCGCGCTATATCGGCGACATCATGTCGCGTTTCTGCTCGCAGGAGACGATCCTGCAGGCGATCACGACCGACGTGGTCGAGGCGCTGCTGGACGGGCTCATGGCCGTGCTCACGCTGGCGATCATGTTCATCTACGCCCCGGCACTCGCAACGCTGGTGGTGCTGGGAGCGATCGCTTACGGGCTGCTGCGCTGGGCGTTCTACCTGCCCTTGCGGCAGGCGTCGGCGGAGACCATCGTCTGGAGCGCGCGCCGCGACAGCCATTTTCTCGAGACGCTGCGCGGCATCAAGACGATCAAGCTGTTCAATGGCCAGGAAGACCGCCGCGCCCATTGGCTCAACCTGCTGGTCGAAGCGGTGAACCGGCAAATCACCACCCAGAATTTGCGGCTGCTGTTCCGCACTGCCAACGCGCTGCTGATCGGCGCGCTTGCGATCCTGGTGATCTGGCTCGGCGCCATGCGGGTGATGGACAACCAGATGTCCGTCGGCATGCTGCTCGCCTTCATCGTCTACAAGGACCAGTTCCTCGACCGGGTAAGTAACCTGATCGACAAGTCCGTGGAACTCACCATGCTGAGACTGCACGGCGAGCGGCTGGCGGACATCGCCCTCACGCAACCCGAAGCGCGCGGGGAATTGTTCGATCCCGCGGCAACGCGCCGCCCGCTCGCCGTCGAGGTGAGAAACCTCCGCTTCCGCTACAGCGACAACGACCCGTGGATACTGGACGGCGTCAATTTCCGCGTCGAGCCCGGCGAGACGGTGGCAATCGTGGGGCCTTCGGGCTGCGGCAAGACCACGCTGCTCAAGATACTCGCGAGCCTGCTGCAGCCGTCCCAGGGTGAAATTCTCATTGACGGAGAACCGCTGGCGCGAATCGGCATTGCACGCTGGCGTTCCATGATCGGCGTGGTGATGCAGGACGACCAGCTCTTTGCCGGATCCATCGCGGACAACATCAGCTTCTTTTCCGAGCGTCCCGAGCTCGAGCGCATCGAAGAGTGCGCCAGGCTCGCCGCGGTGCACGAGGATATCCTCGCGATGCCCATGGGCTACAACACGCTGATCGGCGACATGGGCACGGTGCTCTCGGGCGGGCAGAAGCAGCGGGTGCTGATCGCCCGCGCGCTGTATCGCCAACCGAGCCTGCTCCTCATGGACGAGGCCACCAGTCACCTCGACATCGTGGCCGAGAGAGTGGTGGGCGCCGCGATCCGCGCCACGCGGGTCACCCGCATCATCGTCGCGCACCGGCCCGAGACCATCCGCTCGACCGACCGGGTCATCACCCTTGAGCAGGGAGATGGCCGGAAACTGCATAGACTGCTGCAAAGCATGAATTCGGAGCCGCTCAACGCGTAAACGCGTCCGCCACCCAGGCGAATCCGTTACAATGGCGCCCCATGACTGCGCCACGTATCGCCCTGGTCCACGCCATGCCGGTCGCCATCGAGCCGGTGGCCAACGTATTCCGCGAGCAGTGGCCGCAGGTGCGCATCACTCACCTGCTGGACGACTCGCTGCCGCCCGATCTGACGGCCGCGGGCAGCATCACGCCGGCGATCATCGAGCGCTTCGTTACACTCGCGCGCTATTGCGAAAAATCCGGGGCCAACGCGATTCTGTTCACGTGCTCGGCATTTGGAACTGCGATCGAGGCGGCCAGGGATTCGGTCCGGGTTCCTGTGCTGAAGCCCAACGAAGCGATGCTGGAAGAGGCGCTGGCGGCCGGCAACGACCTGGGGCTGATCGCGACATTCGAGCCCAGCATTCCCTCCCTCAAGAAGGAATTTGAGGACCTCGCCTCCAGCCGCGGCATCCAGCTCAAGCTCAGGACCCGCACGGTGCCGGCAGCCATCGCCGCGCTCCTGCTGGGCCAGGTGTCGGAGCACAACCGTCTCATCGCGGCGGCAGCGGCCGAAATGGGCCCGTGTGACGCGCTGGTGCTGGGGCAGTTTTCGATGGCCAGCGCCGCGGCCGGCATTCCCGGGCGCAGAGTATTTACCAGCCCGCACTCGGCAGTCACGCGCCTCAAGCAGATTTTCGACGTCTGATAAGTTCAGCTATCAGCTATCAGCTGTTAGCTATCAGCTAGTAGCTGTTTGCCAAGCACAATAAATCTGAGGGGAGGTAGCTCATGATTTCGCTCGTCCGCAGCCTTGTGATTCTCGCCGCCGCAATCGCAAGCTTTCCAGCCTATAGCCAGACCTATCCGACGAAACCCGTCCGTTTCGTTGTTCCATTCGTGCCGGGCGGCCCGACCGACATCCAGGGCCGCATGCTCGGCGAAAAGCTCGGCCAGCGACTCGGCCAGCAGGTCATCATCGACAACCGCGGCGGGGCCGGCGGCAACATCGGCATGGAGCTCACCGTGAAGGCACCGCCCGACGGCTACACCATCGTGATCGCCACCGTCGGCACCTGGGCGGTCAACCCCCACCTCTACCAGCTGCCGTTCGATGTGGTGAAGGACTTCGCGCCGATCACCCAGGTCTCGACCTCGCCGGGCGTGCTGGTCGTGCACCCCTCGGTGCCGGTGAAGAACGTGAAGGAACTGATCGCGCTCGCGAAGAAGCGCCCAGGCCAGCTCAACTACGGCTCCTCCGGCGTGGGCGGCTTCGGCCACATCAGCGGCGAGCTGTTCGACCTGATGACCGGTACCAAAATGACCCATATCCCCTACAAGAGCTCGGCGCCCTCGCTGGTCGATCTCATGGCCGGGAACATCCAGGTACTATTCAACAACATGATCTCGACCACGCCTTTCGTGAAGGCCGGCAAGATCCGCGCGCTCGCCACCACCGGCGCGAAGCGCTCGCCCGCCCTGCCGGACCTGCCGACCCTGGATGAATCGGGCCTGAAGGGCTACGAAAACTCGTCGTGGTCCGCGGTCGGCGCGCCGGCCAACACGCCGCCGGCCATCGTCGGGCGCCTATACAAGGAATTCATGGAAATCCTCAGGATGCCGGACATCCAGAAGCGGCACGAAGAAGTCGGCGCCGAAATCATTGCCAGCACGCCCGAGCAGTTCCACGCCTATCTCAAAAGCGAGGTGGCGAAATTCGGCAAGCTGGTGAAGGCCGCAGGAATTAAAGCCGCCGCGGGCAGCTAACGCAGCCTAGTTGCGCGAGATCCAGGCCTTCGCCTGCCTCAACTCCGGGCGGGTATCGCCTTTTCCGGCAAGCTCAAGCAGCTTCGCGTTATAGGCGCGCGCTTTTGCCACGTCGCCGGCCTGCGCTGCCGCGAGCGCCGAGCCGTGGGTACCGCGGAATCGGTTCGGATCGTGCCGGGCGGACACTTCGAACTCCTTCAGTGCCAGTGCCGGCTCCTTGAGCTCCAGCAGCATTTCGCCCAGCAACTCGCGCGCCGGCCCGATGTAGCCCGGCGTAACGGTCGCTTTTTCGCTTGCGTCCTGCAGGTCGGCGGCCTCGCGCATCATCGTAAGCGCGGATTCATGTCTGCCCAGCGCAAGTTCAACCCAAGCCTGCGCGCTGAGGCGCTGTACCTCGACCTGGCCGGTCCAGTAAGCGTCCTTGCGCGCCGCGAGCGTGTCGCGCAGCCGCGCGAGCTGCGCCACGTCCTTCTGAGCGGAGTCGGCGTCGCCCGAGCGTGCCGCGCCGATTGCGCGCGCGAAGTGAATCGTGGCGTCGGCATAGGGAAACTTGCTCGCGCGCGGCTCCAGCTGCGCCGCCATTTTCCAGTCGCCCCGCTCCATCGCGTAGCGCGCACCACCCGCCGCGAGCGCGTAGGCGCCTGGGCTGCGCTCGTAGCGAGCGGCCTCGGCCTCGCCGCGCTCGACGGCGCGCTGCGCATCCGTATCGCGCGCCAGCTGAAGCATCGCGTAAGCCTGGTAATCGAGCGCGTGCAGGATGTCGTCCGGCGTGTTGTTCTTGCGCGCGGTCGCCTCCGCGCGCCGGTTGGCTTCGATCGAGTCTTCCCAGGCTCCGACGCGCGTGAAAATGTGCGAGGGCATGTGCTGCGCGTGCGCCGCCGAGGGCGCAATGGCCGCGTATTTTCGCGCCGCCGGCAGGCCCTTGTGGGCAATCGGCGGGTAGTCGTAGCTGTGAATCAGGTAGTGCGCCGCGCCCGGATGCTCGGGCTGCGCGGCGACAATCGGCTCAAGGATCGCGGCGGCCTTGAGCGGGCGGGCATAGGTTTTGTCGTTCGGGTCCGCCGCAACATTGAGCGCGAGCGCATAGAAGATCGCGGCTTCCGTGTCCTCCGGGTAGCGCTGCGCGAGCTGCTCCATGGCCTTTTCGTATCTCAGCACGCGCTCGCGCCAGGGCGCCTGTTCCGGCGTGTAGAGAGCGGCAATCGCTTCGACGTAGTCACGCTCGCGCTGCGTCTTCGCCGGGGCCGCCAAGGCTTTGTCCACTGCGGCCCGGCCTTCCAGCAGCACGCTCTCCGCCGGTTGCCCGTTAAACGGGTTGAGCATCCGGTTCACGCCTATGCCCCAGTAGGCGATCGAGCACGAGGGGTCGGCCTGGAGCACGTCGAGGAACGTCTTGCGGCCTTCCGGGAACCAGAACGAATGCAGAAGCGCGACGCCACGCTCGAACTGCGCCTGCACCTTCGGATCACAGGAAGTCGGGAAACCCACCTTGCCGAGTTGTTCCGGAGTCCGGCCGGCGGCCTGCTTGGGATCGTCGTCGTGCGCCAGCACCACCTGCACTGCGAGTCCTGAAAAGATCGCACCTAAAATGAGCATCTGCCGAGTATTCATGTTTCCTCCGTTAATGCGAGTGGTTCACCGGATTTGCCTGCGAACGCATTGAACGCGAACGTGAGTAATAAAGTCCCGAAGAAACGACTAACCTTTGGCGAAGAATGCGAAAATCCACATAGATCAGCATGTTGGAACGAGGCCACCTTAAGGTCGAACCATGCCCGTTAGCACTGAATCCCCTCCCGCCCCGGACACGAAGCGGCTTGAGGTCGGCGACTGGGTGGTCGAGTCCGCTCTGAATCAACTCTCGGCTGTGGGCAAGACCGTGAAGCTCGAGCCCAAAACCATGGCGGTTCTTCTCTACCTTGCGGACCGGTCGGGGCAGGTCGTGAGCCGCGAAGCGCTGCTTTCAGCCGTCTGGCCCGGCGTGGTGGTGAGCGACGATTCCCTCACCCAGGTCGTCATCAAGCTGCGCAAGGCGCTGGGGGATGTTCCGGAGAAGCCGGTCTATATCCAGACGATTTCGAAGGGAGGCTACCGGCTCATCGCCCCAGTGGTCCGGTCGACGGAAAATTCCTTCGTGCCGGTCCGGCCGGCCGCGGAACCCTTGCTTGTCGAACGCAAACGGCGCGTTCCATGGATGGCGGGCGCAGGCATAACTGTACTGCTGTTCGTCGCGGCTGGAATCTGGTGGATCAAGGGCGATCGCGCAACCGGTGTCTCGCCAGGGCGGGTACCCACCGCAAGCACCGCCACCGCGCGCACGGCGCTGCCGACCGTGGTCATCAAGCCATTCGAGGCGCTGAGCAACGACCCGCAGGAAGTGTTGCTGGCACGGGGCATCACGGCGGACCTCGTGACCGACCTCTCGAAGGTGTCGGGGCTCTCGATCATCGGCAATTCTCCGCTGGGCGAACCGGCGGGCGGCGAGAGGCCGCCCGACGCTCCGCCAGTCCGCTATGTCGTGTCAGGATCCGTCCAGCGCAACGACGAGCGCCTGCGGCTGCAGGTTCATCTCACCGACACCGGGTCCGGAAAGCTGTTGTGGTCCGAGCGTTTCGACCGCGCTCTGGGGGATTTCTTCGCGATCCAGGAAGAACTTGGGCCGAAAATTCTCCGTGTGCTGCCTGCGAAGGTGAGCGAGGCTGAATTGCGGCGCGTGGCACAGCGCGACACCCGGAATCTGGAAGCCTACGAATACTTCCAGCGCGGGCAGCCCGCGCTGCTGGCCCGGCAAAGAACGCAGAACGAAACCGCTCGCGAAATGTTCCGGCGCGCCATCGCGCTGGACGCAGCCTTTGCTCGCGCGTATTTAGGGCTCGCGCTGACTTACGCCGCGGACTATCGCAATCAGTGGGCCGGAGACGGCCTCGCCGCGCTCGACCGGGCGGATGAATTGGCCCGGACGGCATACCAGATCAACCCGGACATTCCAGAGACGTTCTGGGTGCTGGCTTTCGTTCACCTGGAACGGCGCCAACACGAACAGGCGCTGCAGCACCTGGAGACCGCCGTCCGGCTCAACCCTTCGTACGCCGACGGCTATGCACTGATGGGTGGCATCAACACGTACATCGGACGCCCAGCGGAAAGCTTGCGGTTGCTGCGCATCGCAATGCGCCTGGATCCCCAGGCGGGCTCTCTATACTTTTTAAATCTCGGGAGGGCTTATTTTTTTCTGGGTGACCTGGAGCAGGCGCGGGTGAATCTGAAGCAGGCGCTGTCGCGCAATCTTGAGAATCTGGAGGCGCATGTCTACATGGCGGCGACGCTCGCAAAGGCCGGCGACAAAACAGCCGCAGCTTTGGAAGCCGACGAGATCCGCGCGCTGCAGCCTGGTTTTTCCATCCGCCGTTGGCTGGAGACCTATCCGATGACCGACGATATGCAGAACACAAAGCTCGTGCAGGCGCTGGGCGAGCTCGGATTCTGAGCGGAAGCGCGACGCTCGGCACCTGGTGAAAGCCGCCGGCATTAAAGCCGCCTCCGGCGGGTGGCGAGTGATAAAGTGACGTAGTGATGCAGCGATAAGTATCCGGTCGTAGAACCGGGGGTCGCAACCAATGGAGGGGAACATGAAACGACCGTTTCTCCGAAGGGCAAGAGCAGCCGGGTTTCATTTCATCCCTCATCCCTCCGCCCTCATCCTTGGCTGCGCGCTCGCGGCCAGCACCGCGATAGCGCAGCCGTATCCAACCAAACCAGTGCGGGTCGTGGTCGCCTTCGCGGCCGGCGGATTCGCCGACGGGGTCGCGCGTCTCGTCGGCCAGAAACTGTCCGAGCGGCTGGGGCAACCGGTGGTGATCGACAACCGCGGCGGCGCCGGCGGCAATATCGCCGCGAAGCTCGTGGCGGCGGCTCCCGCGGACGGTTACACGCTCCTGGTCAACACCGCCGCGATGTCCATCAACGTCAGCCTGTACAAGAACCCGGGATACGAGTTCAGGGACTTCGTTCCGGTTGCGCTGACCGGCTCCACGCCGGGGCTGTTTGCCGTGCACGCATCCAATCCCGCCAATTCACTGCAGGACCTGGTCCGCGCGGCCAGGACCAGGGGCCTGAACTACGCGACGGCGGGCGTCGGCAGCTCCTCCCATCTGGCCGGGGATTACCTGTTTCGCTCGCTCGCCGGGCTCAATGCCACGCATGTTCCTTTCCAGGGCGGTGGGCCCGCCGTCGCCGCGGCACTCGCACAGCAGGTCGAAGTGCTGAGCCTGTCGATGCCGCCCGTCGTCCCCCACATCAGGAGCGGCCGGATGAAAGGGCTGGCGGTTTCCAGCCTCAAGCGTGTCGCGGCGCTGCCGGACGTGCCAACGGTCACCGAGGGAGGCTACGCCAACTTCGAGGAGCGCTCGTGGGTAGGCTACTTCGCACCGGCAAGAACGCCGGCGGGTGTCGTGAAAAAACTGAACGGCGCGGTGAACGAGGCGCTCGCCGCATCCGACGTCAGGGCGCGGCTCGACGCGCTCGGGCTGGAATCGCAACCGGTTTCGCCCAGGGAGTTTTCGGAATACGTCAGGTCCGAAGTCACCAAGTGGGCAACGATCGTGAAGGCGACCGGAATCGCCGCGGAATAGCCGCGATCAGGCCGCGATGGTCGAGGACACCAGCACGAATTCCCCCGCGCCCGTCGGCCGCAGCTCGAGCCTGCGCTTGTGGAAAGCCGCCAGCGCGGGACGATGGCCGATGCTGACGACCGTCGTGTCCGGCATTCGCTCTTTCAGCAGGCGATAGAGCCGCTCCTCGGACGGCGTGTCGAGCGCGCTGGTCGCCTCGTCCAGCATCAGCCAGTCGGGCTTGCGCAGCAGCGCACGGCAGAACGCGATGCGCTGCTGTTCCCCGACCGAGAGCTCCAGCGCCCAGTTGCGTTTCTCGTCCAGTCGCCGGGCGAGGTGCGGAAGTCCACAATCGGCAAGCACCTCCTGCAGCTGCGCGTCCTCGAATCTCCCGCTCCATTCCGGGTAGCACATCACGTCGCGCAGGCCGGCGACCTGCAAATACGGCTTCTGGGGCAGAAACAGCACACGCGCGTTCCTGGGCAGCGTAATGCGGCCGCTTCCGAACGGCCAGATGCCGGCAATGGCGCGAAACAGCGTGCTCTTGCCGATGCCGGAAGGCCCTGTCACCAGCAACGCCTCACCCGGCTCGAACTTTTCGCTTGCGCTGTCGAGCAGCACGCGCCCGTCGGGCAGATGCAGTCGCACGCCATCGAGCACGATGGCGCCGGAATCTCCCCGATCCTGCGCCACGCCGGGACAGGTCCGGGACTCCGCGCGCGCCCGCTCGATCGCGTTGTGAAATCCGATCAGGCGATCCACCGTTGCTTTCCATTCCGCAAGCCGCGAGTACGCATCGACGAACCACGACAAGGCGACCTGGACCTCCCGGAACGCCGACGCCGTTTGCATGAGCCCGCCCAGCTGGATCGCGCCCGAAAAAAAGCGCGGTGCAACCACGATGTAGGGGAAGATGACCGCAACCTGCGCGTAACCATAGGTGAATCCGGACAGTCTTTTGCGCCGCTCCATGATATCCCACCAGTTGGTCATGACGTCGCGGAAGCGTCCGACGAAATTGCGCTTCTCGTCGCCTTCACCGTGATAGAGCGCGATACCTTCCGCATTTTCTCGGAAGCGCACCAGCGAATAGCGCAGATCGGCCTCGTAGCGCTGCTGCTCGAAGTGCAGCCCGACCAGCGGCTTGCCGATCTTGTGCGTGAGCCAGGTGCCGACGACCGCGTAGATCAGCGCGACCCATACCATGTAACCCGGGACGTCGATCGATGCACCGCCCAGCGCAAGCGTGAGCGGGCCCGACAGTCCCCACAGGATGCCGATGAACGACACCAGCGTGACCACGGTGCTCATGAGGTCCAGCGTGTACGTCAGCGTCAGCTCCGAGAACAGCCGCAGGTCTTCGGAAATGCGCTGATCAGGGTTGTCGGTGCCGTGGTCGGTGAGCTGCAGGCGGTAATACAGGCGCTCGTCGAGCCATTCGTTGAGATAGTGCTCGGTCAGCCAGCGGCGCCAGCGTATCTGCAGCAGCTGCCTGAGATAGAACGCGTACACCGCCACAAGGATGTACGCCGCGGCGAGCCAGCAGAATTTTCCGAATTGGCGCGCGAACTCGGCCTGATCCCGGTCCTGCAGGGTGTTGTAGAACGCGTTCTGCCACTGGTTGAGTTCGACGTTGATGTAAACAAGGGTGAGATTGAAGGCGACGACCACCCCGAGCAGCAGGCGTGCCGACCAGCGCTCCTCGGAATACCAGTACGGGCGGGCCAGCACCCAGAAGTCGCGCAGAAAAGCCTTGGTCTTTTGCGTCATGGCATAGGTCGATGGCAGGAAGAGGAAACGCCATGTTACGCCCCATCACGTCACGCTTCACCCAGCAGCTTCCTCGCCGTCTTGTGGTCGATCCATTCCCGTTCCGCCGCAGTCAAGCCCGGGATCGCGTCCACCTGCCCTACCTGCAGGTCCGCGCCTTTCGGCGCCATGTCGAACGGGTTGTCAGTACCGATGACGACGTGGTCCGCGCCCACCATGTTGATCAGGTGGCGCGTGGACCGCGGTTCGTGCGTGAGGCAGTCGAAGTAGAAGCGCTTGAACAGCTCGCGCGGCGAGCTGGCGTTGTTCACCTTCGGCTCGGGGCGCACGTTGTGGCCGTGGACGAAGCGGCCGATCTGGTACGGCATGAAGCCGCCGCCGTGCGCCAGGAGGAAACGCAGCTTTTTCAGGTCGTCGAGCGCGCCGCTGTACATGAGGTGCGCGACCATCATCGTGGTGTCGAGCGGGAAGCCGACGAAGTTGCGCAGGTAGTAGCTGTCCATGCCGCCGTTCGCCAGGCACTGGTACGGGTGCGTGAAGACGAACAGCCCGAGCTGCTCGATCGTCTTCAGCACCTTGCGGAACTTCATGTCTGCGAGCGGGGCACCCTCGATCGAAGTGGCCAGCTCCACGCCCTTGAACCGGTATTCCTTCACCACGCGCTCGAGCTCGGTGATCGCGGCGTCCGGGTCCTGCATTGGCAGGTGCGCCAGCCCGCGCAGCCGGTCCGGGTGTTTCGCCACCATCCGCGCGATGCCGTCGTTGGCCAGCCGTATGATCTCCAGTCCGGCCTCAGGCTTGAGCCAGTAGAAATAGATCGGGGGGCCGACCGAAATCGCGGACACGCTCATGCCCACGCGATCCATCCACGCGATCTTCGCTTCGACGTCGCAGAATTCCGGCAGCAGCTCGGTCATGCGCCCGTGGCTGTCGAAATAGCGCTTGCCGCCCTTCTCCTCGATGCGCGTGCCGTAGCGGTCCGGGCTGCGCTTGATCGCCTGCACCACGGTCTCCGGGATGACGTGGTTGTGCAAGTCGTACGTCACCCGCTTCTGCTTCTTGGCGTTCGATGCCTTCCTAGTGCTGCTTTTCTTTAGGGTAATCACGCCCTTCCTTTCGTGAAATCGGGAGATCGAGAGATCGAAAAAACACGGGGTTGTTCCCTCTGCGCCCTCCCGTTCTCCCGCACTCACGTCTTTCTACCTCTACTCGGGTTTAATGCCCGCCGCTTTGACGACCTTCGCCCACTTCGCGGTCTCCGCCTTGAGCGCCACCGCAAACGCTTCGGGCGTGTTGCCGATCACTTCCGTGCCCTGCGCTTCCAGCATTTGCCGGAGCTCCGGATGCTTTGCAGCGCGGTCGATCTCGGCATGCAGACGTTTGACGACAACGACGGGCGTTTTCGCGGGAACGACCCAGCCGTGCCAGCCTGTCGTCTCATAGCCCGGCAGGCCGGATTCGGCGATCGTCGGGATGTCCGGTGCCGCCGGGGAACGCTGAGCACTGGTGACTCCCAACCCACGCACCTTGCCGTTGCGCACCTGCGGCATGGCCGGCAGCAGGTTCATGAACATGAGCTGCACCTGCCCGGACAGCACGTCGGTGAGGGCAACGCCGGTCCCCTTGTACGGGATGTGCACCATACTGACTCCCGCGGACAGTTTGAACAGCTCCGCCGCGAAATGATTGGTCGTGCCGACACCGCCGGAAGCGAAGTTGAGTTGCCCCGGCCTGGCCTTCGCCAGCGCGATGAACTCCTTCACCGAACGCGCCGGGACGCCCGGATGCACGATCAGGATGTAAGGCGTCGTCGCGAGTTGCGAAACCGCGATGAAATCGCGCAGCGGGGAGTACGGCAGCTTCGGAAACAGCGCGGGGTTGATCGCCATCGTCCCCGCTGTCGTTTGCAGCACCGTGTAGCCATCGGGAGCGGCATGCGCGCCGAGTTCGCTGCCGATCGCGCCGCCCGCCCCGCCGCGGTTATCCATGACCAGTTGCTGCCCGAGGCCCTCGCCTACGCGCTGGCTGAACACGCGCGCCACGATGTCACTCGGGCCGCCCGGCGGAAATGGCACGATCAACCGGATCGGCCGTTCCGGATATGGCTGCGCGGCCACGGCCACGCCAAGGGAAAAGAAGAAATAGAAAAGGGAAAAGGAAAGTTTTCTGACGTTATTCACAAAAACTCCGTCACCTTGTCACTGCGTCACTTCATCACTCGGCTTTAATGCCCGCCGCCTTGATCACCTTCGCCCACTTGACGGTTTCGGACTTGAGGATGGCGGTGAACTCCTCCGGCGCGTTGCCGACGGGTTCCGCGCCCTCATGGTTCAGCACCTTCTTGACCTCGGGCGAATACACGATCCTGGCGGCCTGCGTGTGGAGCCGCGCGACCACTGTCCGGGGCGTCCTCGCCGGCGCCAGAAATCCGTTCCACGGCCCATGGTCGAAACCCGGCACTCCGGATTCGGCAATGGTGGGCACTTCGGGCGCGGCTGGCGAGCGTTTGGCCGTGGTGACCGCGATCGCGCGCATCTTGCCGCTGCGCACGTGCGGCAGGGCCGCCACGATGGTAGCGAAGCTCAACTGAACCTGCCCGCCCATCAGCGCGATCATTCCGGGCGCCCCACCCTTGAACGGCACGTGCACCCAGTCGACTCCCGTCATGTACTTGAACAGCTCGCCCGAGAGATGGACACCCGTGCCATTGCCGGCCGATCCCCAGTTGAGGTACCCCGGCTTGGCTTTGGCAAGCGCGATCAATTCCTGCACCGACTTCACCGGCAGCGAAGGATGGACTACCAATAGGTTGGGAAAAGCGGACAGCTGGGTAATCCCCGTGAGATCGCGCAGCGTGTCGTATGGCAGGTCCTTGCGCAGGCTGGGATTGATGGTGATCGAGGACGCCACCACCAGCAGGGTATAGCCATCGGGCGCCGCTTTCGCCACGATGTCGGTCCCGGTGACGCTGCCAGCGCCGGGACGGTTGTCCACGATCACGGGCTGCCTGAATGCCTCGTTCAGACCCTGCGCGATCAACCGGGCCGTCAGGTCGGTCGAGGCGCCCGCCGTCTGCGGCACCACAATGCGTATCGGTCGGGTCGGGTAAGCCGCATCGGCGGCTTGCGCCGCAGGGACGCACAGCGCCATGATCAGGCTGCAAATTGCGTTGCGCAGACAGCCGTCCATGCTTCCTCCTCGTTTTTATCATTCCTGCAGAGCGGGCGCAGGATTCGCAAATGCGTGATTCGTGGGCCGTGGATCGACCCGTTAACCTGCCTCCTGCTTCACGGTTGCGAAGAAGCGCGATTGCTCCGAAGCCAATCGACCCACAATCCACGATCCACGGTCCACGCTTCTACTTGATGGCCAGGGGATTGACCGGCGACCCTACTCCCCCGGTAATCGGTAGCGCCGGCGCGACGAACAGGAATTCGTAGCGCTTGTCCTCCGCACAGTCCTTGGCCAGCGTGGTGAAGTCAAAAATCTCGCCCACCGTGAGCCCCATGATCGGAATCGTGATCCAGTGCCAGGGTTGGTTGGTGTCCTCGGACTCGTTCGGCCGCACTTCCGCGCCCCAGGTGTCGGTGGCGACGCCCGCGATTTCCCGCTTGTGCAGCCATTCCACGCTCTCGAATGCAAATCCCGGCGCATCGCCGCCCGGGTAGCCGTCCCAGCTCTTCGAGGACAGGCAGCGCTCGATGTGTCCGGTGCGCACCATCAGGAAATCGCCGCGCCGTACCCGCACGCCGTGTTTCTTCTCGGTGAAATCGAGCACTTCGTTGGTGATCGCAAAGCCGTCGGGCAGCCACTTCTTGCCGAGCGCGCGCGCCACGTCGAGCAGCACGCCGCGGCCGACCATCTTCTCGCGGGTTTTCTCGATCCCGCCCTTCAGCGCACCCGCGGAAGTCACGTTGCGGCAGTCGTAGCCGTTCCACATGGTGTCGTAGTAGAGAATATGGCCGAGGCCGTCCCACTGCGTGCCGGACTGCAGACCCATAATGACGAGATCGTCGGTGCCGCGGATCTTGCGGTGGTCGAGCACGCCGGAATAAGCATCGGTGCCGGTACGCGTCATCACGTGTATCGGGTTGAAGCGTCCGAGCGCGGGATACTTGGTCTTGCCGCCCTGCGGGCCGCGCTCGTCGAAGTTCAGCGCAAGCGAAATGACCTTGCCCTTCCTCACCAGGCGCGCGGCGGCGACGATATCCGAGGCGGAAGTGAAATTGAGCGTGCCGATTTCGTCGTCCTTGCCCCAGCGTCCCCAGTTCTTGAAACGTTTCGCCGCCTTGTGCACGTCCTTGCGCGTCAGCCTGCGATTTTTCTTGTCGCGCGTGTCTTTGACCTTCAACTTGACCGCCATGTGGAATTCCTTCTTTTATTTATTGCAGAAAGGCCTGCAGTCTAGCCAACGGCTTCGTTTTGCGTCAATCGATCAAACCAAAAACGTAGGTTGTGGATTGTGAGTGGTGGGTCGTAGTCGAGGGTAACTCGAGCTACTTGCGTTTCAACCCACCATCCACGACCCACGATCCACGCTTCATCCGGCAAGCGGAAGGGTGACCGGCTTGCCGGTGGCGGAGGAATGCTCGATGGCCAGGGTGACTTCGAGTGTTGCGCGTGCCTCGCGCGCGGTCGCGAGCGCGCACGGCTTGCCGACCGCGAGATGATCGAGCCAGGCGCGCGTTTCGGCCGCGACCGGGCCCCAGAAATCACCCAGCGCCCAGTCGCCGGGCGTGCCACTCTGCAGAAATACCATGTTGACCGGCTGGTCGGGCAGGTAGACGTGCGGTATGCCTTTTTCGGAATACATCAACTGATCGGTGTGATCGTCGTCGAGGATGATCACGCCGCCGGTGCCGAGCACTTCGACCCGCGCCGCATGCCCACGCGACGGGTACTTGTCCGGCAGCGAATAGGCAATGCCCAGGTTCACGACCGCGCCGTCGTCATAAGTCAGGATCGCGTAACTGAGGTCCTCGGTATCGAAGCCGGATTCCTTCAGCACCCCCTTCTGGCCACGGGCGAAGACTTCCCTGACTTGCAGCCGCTGCTTGTTACTATTCAACATCCAGTTCATCAGGTCCACGTAATAGGTCAGCGCGTCCACCACCGGCGTCGCGTTTGGGTTGCGCTCCAGGATGGCGGTCGCCTGCGAGCGCAGGTTGAAGACGCGCGCTGCGCCGCCGACGATGCGGCCGAGGCGCCCCTGCTCGATCTGCTCCTTGGCGATCAGATAGCGCTCCTTGTAGCGGCGGCTGTAGCCGACGTGCACGGCTACGCCGGCTTTCTCGGCGGTGCGGATGATGCGATCGGCATCGGCAAGCGTCAGCGCGATCGGCTTTTCCACCAGCACTGTCTTGCCGAGCTCGAGCGCCTGGATGATCGGCTCGACGTGTGCGCCCTCGCTCGAGGACACGATGACGGCGTTGACCTCCGGGCGGGCGATGACCGCGGCATTGTCTCCCGAGTGGAACTGCGCGCCGGTTTTCTTCGCCAGGTCGCGGGCGCGCGCCGGGTCGACGTCGGACACCGCGAGAAATTTGACGGCGGGATGCTCCGATGCCAGCCGCGCGCGCAAGCCGCCGATGCGGCCGGCGCCGATGACGGCGATGCCCAGGTCCTTGCGTACGATGACCCCTCCCTTGCAGCTGCGTGCCCTGCGAATTCGCGCGCCAATTGTAGCAGGCGCCCGGGATCGCTTGACCGCGGCGGCGCGGCCCTTCATGCTCGTGGTGAGGAGGAAAAACAATGAATGTCATCGACAAGCGGTATTTCGTATCCGTACTCATCACCTGCGCGGTTGCGCTCCCCCCGGAAGCCGGGGCGCAAACCTGGCCCGCCAAGCCGATACGCATGATCGTCCCGTTCGCCGCGGGCGGCGGCACCGATATCCAGGCCCGGCTGTTCGGCGCGAAGCTCAGCCCGGCGCTCGGCCAGACCGTGATCGTCGAAAACCGGCCCGGCGCCGGCGGCAACATCGGCGCCGAGCTCGTGGCGAAGGCCCCGCCGGATGGCTACGTAGTGCTGTTCCAGTCCGCCTCGCTCGCCGTCAACCAGACGCTCTACAGCAAGCTCAACTACAACGCCATTCGCGACCTGGCGCCGGTGCTGCTGGTCTCGTCCACGCCGCTCATCCTCGTCGTGCACCCGTCGGTACCGGCCAGGAGCGTGAAGGATCTGGTTGCGCTCGCCAAGGCGAAGCCGGACACGTTCAACTTCGGCTCCAACAGCACCGGCTCGACCAGCCACTTGTCGGCGGAGCTGCTCAAGACCATGACCGGCACGAGGATGACGCACATTCCCTACAAGGGGTCGGGCCAGGCGACCACCGCGCTGCTGGGCGGCGAGATCGACCTGCTGTTCTCCACCATGCCGCCGGCGGTGCCGCACATCAAGGCGGGCAAGATGCGCGCGCTCGCGGTCACCACGCTCAAGCGCTCCCAGGTCCTGCCCGACGTGCCGACGATGAACGACACCGTGAAAGGCTTCGAGAGCGACAACTGGTACGGCATGTTCTTCCCGACGGGCACGGCGCGCGACATCATCGCGCGCTACCACGCCGAGATGATGAAGGTGCTGAAGGACCCGGACGTCCGCACGCTGATGGAAAGGGACGGCTCGGAGCCGCTCGGCAGCACGCCGGAGGAATTCGGCGCCTACTTCAAGCGCGAGGTGGAAAAGTACGCCAAGGTGATCAAGGCGTCCGGCGCGCGGGAGGAGTAGGAACAGCAGAAATCCGGGAGGGCGGAAGATCGCGAGAGCGCGAGTGCGGCACACTACCCTCTCTTGCGATCTCCCGATCTCGCGATCTGCCGGCTTTTCAGGTCACTGCACTTTCAGCCCTGCCACTCTGACGACCCGGCCCCACTTGTCCAGCTCGGCCTTCACGTAAGCCTCGAATTCCTCCGGGGTGGTGGCCTGCACGTCCAGTCCCTGCGAGCCGAAGCGCTCGGCGACTTGCGGTGAATGCAAAATCTTGACGGTGTCCCCGTGAATTTGCGCCAGCAGCTTGCGCGGCATGCCTGCTGGCCCCAGCAACCCGTACCAGGTCGAGTATTCGAACCTGGGCAGTCCTGCCTCGTCGGCGGTGGGCAGCTCGGTGATGGCGGCCGCTCGCCGCAGGCTGGTGACTGCCAGCCCGCGCAGCTTGCCCGCCTTGACCAGCGGAACCGCGGTCGCCATGTTGGTCACCATGAACTGGAGTTCGCCGCCCAGCAGCGCGGTTGCCGCCAGCCCGGCGCTCTTGTACGGAACGTGCATTGCCTTGACTCCAGCCGCCATCAGAAACAACTCGTTGGAGAGATGGCTGGCGGTGCCCTGCCCCGCCGAGCCGAAGGCGAGCTTGCCCGGCTCGGCCTGCAACAGCGCGACGAGTTCCTTCAGGGTCTTCGCGCGCACCGTCGGGTTCACCGCGATGATGCTCGGCTGGTTGGCGAGCAGCGAGATCTCGTCGAAATCCCTGGCCACGTCGAACCACAGGCTCGGGTACAACGCCGCGCCTATGGTATGGGACGAACTCGTCACCAGCAGCGAATAGCCGTCGGGGGTGGCGCGCGCCGCGATTGCCGTGCCCATGGTACTGCCCGCGCCGGGCCGGTTGTCTACCACCACCGACTGGTCCCATTGCTGGGTCAGTGCCTGTGCCACGATGCGGCCCACAATGTCGCTGCCGCCGCCAGGCGCAAGCGGCACGATCATGCGCACCGGCCTGGAGGGATATTTCGCGGATACGTGGGTTTCGCCGTTCTGGGCCCAGGTTGCAGTGGCGGCGAGCAGCGATACGGCGAGGACGCCTATTGCTGCGTGAGGACGAGGCATTTCGATTTCTCCCGGTTCGCTCGGCGGATGCCGCAGCAATGTGACCGGGAGATTACACGGCGGAGATTGCAGTTTTCTTACGAAGCGCAAGAAAACTGATCATGAACCCCCG
>Ga0137410_10001033_pt1 | contig 19147 bp, 25 predicted proteins | sample CZODoug1_16funga_FD_108878 | JGI IMG/M metagenome (GOLD analysis project Ga0137410, IMG submission 108878) | Vadose zone soil fungal communities from Angelo Coast Range Reserve, California, USA - CZODoug1_16fungal (Illumina Assembly) | ecosystem: Environmental > Terrestrial > Soil > Vadose zone... | reverse complement strand
GTCAACGGCCAGAATGTGTCGTCGATGCGCTCGGCGGCGATACCCTACTTGCGGCGCAACCTGGGACTGGTCTTTCAGGGACAGAAGCTGCTCTACGACAGGAGCGTTTTCGACAACGTCATGCTGCCGCTGATCGTGACCGGGCAGCCCTATCGCGAAGCCGCGCGGCGCGCGCGCGCGGCCCTCGACAAGGTCGGGCTTCTCACGCGCGAGAAGGCGAATCCCGTGACCCTGTCGGGCGGCGAGCAGCAGCGCCTGTGCGTCGCGCGCGCCGTCGTGAACCGCCCGGCGATTCTCCTGGCCGATGAACCTACCGCCAGTCTCGATGCAGCCTACGCGGACGAGATCATGGAAATGTTCCACGCTTTCCACCAGGTCGGCGTCACTGTGCTGGTTGCGACGCACGACCAGCAGCTGATCGGCAAGTACCGCAAGCGCGTCCTGGCGCTCGATCACGGCAGGCTCCAGTGAGGGCGTGGCTGCAGCACCACCGCCTGAGCCTTGTGCAGACAAGCGCTCGCATGGCGGGGTCGCCCTTCGCTACCACCCTCAATGTCCTCGCGATCGGCGTCGCGCTGGCACTGCCGTTTGGGGTGTACTGCCTGCTTGCGAACCTCGAGGCCCTGTCCCGCAAGGTATCCGTCGACCCGCAACTTACCGTCTTCCTCGCGAGAGATGCCGCAAAAGCGGATGTCGCGGCCGTCGAGACCCGGCTGAAGGGAGCGAGAGGCGTGCGCGCCGTGCGCTTCATATCCCGCGATGCAGCGCTCGCGGATCTCGGCCGTGCAGGCGGCCTGGAGGAAGTGATAGCCAGCCTGCCGCAGAATCCCCTGCCCGACGCCTTCGTGGTCACCCTCTCGGCGAGCGACCCGGTGCTGGCGGATCGGCTCGAGCTCGATTTCAAATCCTTGCCCAAGGTCGCCTACGTGCAGGCGGATTCCGCATGGGTCAGACGTATGGACGCGCTGCTTCGTCTGGGACGGACCGGGGTGGTACTGCTCGCGGGATTGCTCGGCATCGCCCTTGTGGCCGTCACGTTCAACACCATCCGCCTGCAGATCCTCACGCAGCGCGATGAGATCGAGCTCTGCCGCCTGATCGGCGCGACACACACCTACATCCGCCGGCCGTTTTTCTATCTTGGCTCCATGCTCGGCCTGCTGGGAGGAATCGCAGCCCTGGGGATCGTGGTCGCCGGGCTCGCGTTTCTGAATCGCGACCTCGGGGCGCTGGCGCAGTTGTACGGCGCCGACCTTCGCCTGAGCTTGCCGAGCTCCCGCGAGATGGGTGCCGTGCTGGGCTCAGCGGCGGCGCTGGGTTGGTTGGGAGCCTACCTCTCAGTAAGTAGACACTTACTCGAAAGAGGCCGTAAATAGGGCATCTACCCAGGTGTTTTCGAATAGGGCTTCAAGAGCCTTCCCTGACCCGGAACTGGACCCGCTCTTAGCACTCTAAGATCGAGAGTGCTAAAATTGCGACCTCTAGGGGAATAGCCAATGACCAACATCAAGACCATGACGCTGCCCGTGCCTGTCGGGAGCCTGGAAAGCTATATCCACGCGGTGAACCGCTTTCCGATTCTTTCGCCCGAGCAGGAACGCCAGCTCGCGCGCAAGTTCAGAGCCGAGGATGACGTCGAATCTGCGCGCCAGCTGGTGCTTTCGCACCTCCGCTTGGTCGTGGCCATCGCCCGCGGATATATGGGGTACGGCCTGCCGCACGGGGACCTGATCCAGGAAGGCAACATCGGCCTGATGAAGGCCGTCAAGCGCTTCGATCCTGAACGCGGGGTTCGCTTGGTGTCGTTCGCCGTCCATTGGATCCGCGCCGAGATCCACGAGTTCGTCCTGCGCAACTGGCGCATGGTGAAGATCGCAACCACCAAGGCGCAGCGTAAGCTGTTTTTCAATCTGCGCAGCATGAAGCCGTCCCTCGACCCGTTGACGCAGTCGCAGATCGGCTCGATAGCCAGGCAGCTCAAGGTCAAGCCTGAAGAGGTCGCCGAAATGGAAATGCGACTCGCCGGCCAGGAGGTTGCGCTCGAGCCGTCCAGTGACGAGGACGACTCTTATGCTCCCATCGCGTATCTGGCTGATCGCTCGCCCGAGCCCTCTGAGTTGGTCGAGGCGAAGCAGGAGGAAGACCTGCGGACGCGCGCTCTCGAGGACGCCCTTGCAAGCCTTGATCCGCGCAGCCGGCGCATCATCGAAACGCGCTGGCTCCGGGAGAAGAATCCGGCGACGCTGCACGATCTTGCCGCTGAGTTCAAGGTTTCCGCCGAGCGCATTCGCCAGATCGAGGCAAAGGCGCTGGAAAAGATGAAGGGTGTCATCGCCCACGCCTGAAACCGGCGACCCGAGCTCCCGGTAGAGCCGCGCTTCGGCGCGGCTTTTTATTTGCCGGCCGATATGACGTAGCGGTTACGGCCCTGCTGTTTGGCCTGGTATAGCGCCTGATCGGCGAACTCGATGATGCTCTCCGGCCGGGTGTCGTGGGCCGGGATCAGCGAGGCGATGCCTTGACTCAGGGAAACGGTGCCGCCCGTGCCGGAACGCGCGTGAGGAATCGACATCCCGTCGATTGCACGAGCGACCGATTTCGCCACGTCTACGGCCCCTTCCACGGTCGTCATCGGAAGCACCATTGCGAACTCCTCCCCGCCATAGCGCGCCGCAAGGTCCGCGGGGCGCTTTGCGACCGACCTCAATGCGGACGCGACTTGCCGCAGACAATCGTCTCCCGCCTGGTGGCCGTAGCAGTCGTTGAATGCCTTGAAATGGTCGACGTCCGCCAATATGAGCGACAGCGGTTCGCGCTCACGCGAGGCGCGCCTGATTTCGGACAGCAGGAAGCTGTCGAAATAGCGTCTGTTCGCGATCCCTGTGAGGCTATCCTGCCGGGACAGATTTTCCAGCTCGCGGTTGGCCGCAGCCAGCTCCCGCGACATTTCCAGCAGCTTGCTTCGGGTGGATTCGATTCTTTGAAGCGCTCGGATTTTTGCGTTCAGCACGACGAAGCTCACCGGCTTGACGAGGTAGTCGTCACCGCCCGCCTCGATGGCGCGGTCCAAATCCTGATCGGCTTCCCTGGAGCTCAGAAAAATGATCGGAACCCATTCGTCGGGGCGACTCTCCCGCATTTGGCGCGCGGCGTCGTAGCCGTCCATTACCGGCATCATGACGTCGATCAGCACGAGATTCGGCCGATCTTGCAGGTAGATTTGCAGGGCCCGGCTTCCGTTCTCCGCCTCGATCACGGAGTGGCCCATCTTTTCGACCAGGCCGCGAAGGGCCGCGCGAATCGTGGCAGAGTCGTCAACGATCAGGACCTTCATGGCGTCCGCTACGCCCCGCATAGGCGACTAGAATACAACGGTTCCGGGCCCGTCAGCCCTTGGCGTTTAGCAATGTCTTGAGGTCGGCAACGAGATTCGGGACATTGCCTTGGCGCACGAACAGACGCAATCGTCCCTGTGGATCGAATACGTAGCTGCCGGCGGTGTGGTCCACCGTGTAGCTGTCCGGCGTCTTTCCCGGCGCTTTCTGATAGAACACCTTGAATTCCTTCGCTACGCGCGCAGTCGTGGCGGCGTCCCCGTAGAGACCGAGAAAGCTCGGGTCGAATGCAGGCACATATTTCGCGAGCAGGTCCCGCGTGTCCCTTTCGGGATCGACGCTGACGAAGAGCACCTGCAGCCGCTTGCCGTCCTCTCCCAATTGATCCTTCGCGACCTTCAGCTCGGCGAGCGTCGTCGGGCATACGTCGGGACAGCGCGTATAGCCGAAGAACATCACCACGACTTTGCCGCGAAAGTCCGCGAGCGTCCGCATTTTCCCGGTGTGATCGGTGAGCGCGAAGTCCTTGCCGTAGTCCGCGCCGGTGACATCCGTGTTGTTGAACGAAGGGCCCGAGCCGCTGCACCCGCCGAGGGCCGCGGCGGCAAGAACCACGCTGAACAGGGCTCGCACCGGGGCGCTCAGAGGTAGAAGTAGTGATCGACGAGCAGCGCTGCAAAAAGCAGCGCCAGATAGGCGATCGAATAGCGGAACGTGCGCCGCGCCAGCGCGTCGCTGTAACCGATGTAGAGCCGGACCGCGTATGCGACGAACACGCCGCTCAATATCGCCGCCGCCGCGAGGTAAATCCAGCCGCTCATGCCGTACGCGAAAGGCAGCAGGGCGGAGGCGAAGAGCACTACCGTATACAGGAGGACGTACAGGCGCGTGAAGCGCTGGCCGTGCGTGACCGGCAGCATCGGCAACCCGGCCTTTGCGAAATCCTCGGTTCGATAGAGCGCGAGCGCCCAGAAGTGCGGCGGCGTCCAGGCGAAAATAATGAGAGAAAGGAGGAGCGCCTCCGGGGCCACGTCCCCGGTGACGGCGGCCCAGCCGAGAACCGGCGGCATCGCGCCGGAGGCGCCGCCGATGACGATATTCTGCGGCGTCGCGGGCTTGAGCAGCACCGTATAAATCACGGCATAGCCGATGAACGTGGCGAGGGTCAGCCACATGGTGAGCGGGTTGACCAGCGCGTAGAGCATCCACAGACCCGCGCCCCCGATCGCGGCGGCGAACACCAGGGTCTGCCGCGAAGTAAGCTCTCCGCGTGGCAGCGGCCTGCCTCGTGTCCGGCTCATGACCGCGTCGAGCTTCTGCTCGACCAGGCAGTTCACCGCGGCCGCCGACCCCGCCACCAGCCAGATTCCGACTATCGCCGAGACCAGGAGCCCCGGCGGCACCATGCCAGGTGTAGCGAGGAACATTCCGATCGCCGCGCAGAACACGATGAGGGATACCACGCGCGGCTTGGTGAGGCCGAGGAACTGGCGCAGGCGCAAACCGGAGGCGGTCAGGGCGAATTGCATGGGCGGAAATCTTACCATCACGGTCCTATCCGATTCGCGAGGTTCTGAGCAGGCGCGCGAGGTCTTTCAGCATTTTCCGACCATCGGGATCGCCGGGAAAACGCAGCATCAGGCTTCCCCGCGGATCGATCACGTAGATGTATCGGGCCGGACTCCTCGGCGAGGCCAATTCCTCGGGGAGGCTCGCGTCGGGTGGGCGCGCCACCATCAAGCCCGCGTGCTCGCGCAGCAGTGCCGGGTCCGGAACGGCGGTGTCATCGAGCAGCCAAACGCGCTCGATTCTTTCCGCGTCCTTGCCCAGCGCGATACGCGCCTGGCGCATATACACGAGTTTCTTCTGGCAGCCGTCGCCGCAGGCGGCGGAATCCACCTGAAGCAATACCCACTTGCCGCGCAGCTGCGAGAGGCGGAACGAGCCGCCGTCGAGGCGGCGCAGCTCGGGATCGGAAAGGGAGCGAGGGTCGACCAGTTCCCCGTAGTTCGTCCGCGATTGCGGCTGCCAGACGAAGTAGGCGAACCAGGCGGCTAGCGTCGGCGCTGCGCAGAGCGCGAGAATCACCAGAGCAAGCCGCCGGCCGCGCCGGCGCTGCTCATCGGCCGGCGGCGGAACCGGTTCGCTTGAAGCCGAGAGCGACATAGAGCACGGCGGCGAGCGCCGCAAATGAATACCACTGCAGTGCGTAGCCGCGATGCCGTTCAACGCCCGTGTCGGGGCGCTCCCAGGCCCTCACGAGACCGTCACGAGCATCGCTCGTCTGCTCGATCACGAACGGCTGCAGACTCAGCCCGAGGCGCTTTTCCTCTCGCGGGAGAACCAGGTTCTGGCGCAAGCTCCCGGAATCCGCCTCCGGGGCGAGCTCGAGAAATCGCGTACCGGGCACGACGGCCGCGCCTTCTATCGCCTGAACGCCTTCGGGCGTGGGTACGTCGGGTAGCTTCGGGCGCACGCCCGCCGCGATCCATCCACGATTGACCAGAACGTGCATGCCACCGCTCGCGAGCTTGAGCGGCGTGACGACGTGGTAGCCGACCGCACCGTGCATCACCTTGTTGTCGAGGAAAAATGTGTCGCGCGCGACGAAGCTTCCGAGTGCCGCGACTCGGCGGCGCTCGAAGCCTGCGGCGTCGACTCGGACCGGGGGCACCTGGAGCACCGGTCCCCGCGCCGCCTCGTCCAGCATTCGGCCGGCCGCGAGCTTCTCCTCGGCGCGCCGAGTCTGCCAGTTGCCCAGAGCGATGGTCAGCGCGATGAACGCCGCGGCGGCCAACGTAGGTACCCAGCCCGGCCTGAACTTGCGGCCTGCGATCATGACCCCGCTCGACATGGCGCTAGATGGATTGGAGTACACTCGATACCGGCCGTTCCCGCTTCCGCATGAAAATCATCGTTATCCTGATCTTCATCGCAATACTCGCGAGCCTCGGCTCGGCGCTGTTCTTTCTGGTGACCGATCGCGGCCAGTCCAAGCGCACCGTCAAGGCCCTTGCGGTGCGCGTCGGGCTCTCGCTCGGCCTGTTCCTGCTGCTGATGGCGGGATACTACTTCGGCCTCATTCCCGGCAAGATCACCTAGCCGTCGGACGCTCGCGCGGCTCCGCCGCAATTGGTCCTTCGGAACTGCGCAACGCCTGCGAATCCGGCGCGTGCGCGTCTACAGCCAATAAACGAAGATGAACAGCCCGAGCCACACGACGTCGACGAAGTGCCAGTACCAGGCCACGGCTTCGAAGGCAAAGTGCTGCTCCGGCTTGAAGTGCCCGGCGAGGCAGCGGACCAGGATCGTGGTCAGCATGATGGCGCCGAGCGTCACGTGAAAGCCGTGGAATCCCGTGAGCATGAAAAACGTGGACCCGTAGACGCCGGTGGTCAGCTTGAGGTTCAGTTCCGAGTAGGCATGGGAGTATTCGAAGGCCTGCAATCCGAGGAAGAGCACGCCGAGGCCGATGGTCAGGAACATGAAGAGCGCGAGCTGCCCGCGCTTGTTCTCCTTCAGGGCCCAATGGGCAATGGTGACGGTCACGCCCGAAGAAAGGAGCAGCAGCGTGTTGATCGCGGGGATTCCCCAGGCCGCCATGGGCGTGAACGGGTCCTTGAAATCCGGCCCGGCGGAAGGCCACTGGGGCGCGAAATCCGGCCAGAGCAGCTTGCTGTCCAAGCTCCCCAGATCGGGCACGGAGAGCTGGCGGGTGTAGTAGAGCGCGCCGAAAAAGGCGGCGAAGAACATCACTTCGGAGAAGATGAACCAGCTCATGCCCCAGCGGAATGAAACGTCTTCCCAGCGACCGTACTTGCCGCCTTCGGACTCGCGGATCACGTCGCCGAACCAGCGCACCATCATGAATACCAGGATCGCAAAGCCGAGCAGCACGAGATAGCGCCCGGGCTCCCAGCCGTTGAACCAGCTCGCGGCGCCGGTCGCCATGAAGAGCAGCGCCGCCGAGCCGAAGATCATCCAGTGAGACGGGTTCGGAACAAAGTAGTGCTGGTGCTGAGCGTGGTCGCTCATTTTCCTCTCCTTGATTACGCAGCCCGGCCGATGATGAACTTCACCAGCAGAACCAGACTCAATACGAAGATCGCCGCGCCGACCAGACCGGCAATCACGACCTGCACCGGCTTGATCTGCGCCAGATCTTTTTCGTGCTCGGCGCGTCTCCGAACGCCGAAGAACGACCAGAACACCGCTTTCGCCACCTGCAGCGGGGATGCGGTCTTGAGCTCCGGTCCGCCCTGCATGGCCCTCACCCCCGGTCGCCCTGCGCTCCGTTCACCTCGAAAAAGGTGTACGAGAGCGTCACGGTGTTGATCTCTTGGGGCAGCTTCGGGTCGATCAGGAATACCACGGGCATCCTGCGCACCTCTCCCGGACCGAGCGTCTGCTGCTGAAAACAGAAACATTCCACCTTCTTGAAATAGAGCACCGCCTGCTGCGGGCCGTAGCTGGGAACCGCCTGCCCCGTCACGGGCCGGTCGAGCGCGTTCCTGACCTCGTAGAGTACTTGAATGACTTCGCCCGGATGCACCGACACACTCGCCTGGAGCGGCTTGAAGACCCAGGGCAGACGCTGAGTGTTGGCGTCGAACTCGACCGAGATGTTGCGCGTGGGGTCGACCTGCGTGTTCTGCGCAGCCAACGCATCCGGCTGGAACACGTTACGGATGCCCGTCAGCTCGCAGATCTTCTCGTAGAAGGGCACCAATGCAAAGGCGAAACCGAACATCACGGCCGCGCAGACCAGCAGCTTTCTCAACAGCTTCCGGTTGGCGTTCGTGCGTTCTTCGGCGGTCATTGAGGATGACTCATTTGAGTACAAAATATTTGAGCATGATGCCCAGAAAAAAGACCAGCGCGATCGAGCCGAGCACCACGGCCGTTCTGACGTTGTCGCGCTGCTGCGCTCGGGTCATTTCACCACCGGCTGCTCGTGGAAGCTGTGGTAGGGAGCGGGGCTCGCTAAGTGAGTCCACTCCAGCGTATCGGCGCCCTCCCAGGGCTTCTGGCCCGCCTTTTCGCCCCTGCCGAGCACCGTCACCTTCAGGATGATCCACAGGAAAAGGATCTGCGAGAGCCCGAAGCCGAAGGCCCCGATCGATGCGATCTCGTTGAACCCGGCGAACTGCAGGGCGTAGTCCGGTATCCGGCGCGGCATGCCGGCAAGGCCGAGGAAGTGCATCGGGAAGAATGTGATGTTGAAGAAGATCATCGACAGCCAGAAGTGCCATTTCCCGAGCGTCTCGTCGTACATCCTGCCGGTCCACTTGGGCACCCAGAAATAGAATCCCGCGAAGAGCGAGAACAGCGACCCGGCGACGAGCACGTAGTGGAAATGCGCGACGACGTAGTAGGTGTCCTGCAGCTGGATGTCGATCGGCATGATCGCCAGGATCAGCCCGGTGAACCCGCCCATGGTGAACACGAAGATGAAGCCGACGGCGAACAGCATCGGCGTCTCGAAGGTCATCGATCCGCGCCACATCGTGGCGAGCCAGTTGAAGACCTTTACTCCGGTGGGCACCGCGATCAGCACCGTCGCGTACATGAAGAACAGCACGCCCGCGGTGGGCATGCCGACGGTGAACATGTGATGCGCCCAGACGATGAACGACAGAATCGCGATCGAGGCGGTCGCGTAGACCATCGAGGAATAGCCGAACAGGGGTTTGCGCGCGAACGCCGGGATCACCTGGCTGATGATGCCGAAGCCGGGCAGGATCATGATGTAGACCTCGGGATGCCCGAAGAACCAGAAGATGTGCTGGAACATCACCGGGTCGCCGCCCCCCGCGGCGTTGAAGAAGGACGTGCCGAAATGGCGGTCGGTCAGTAGCATGGTCACCGCCCCCGCGAGCACGGGCATTACCGCGATGAGCAGGTAGGCCGTGATCAACCAGGTCCAGACGAAAAGCGGCATCTTCATCAGCGTCATCCCGGGGGCGCGCATGTTGAGGATGGTGGTGATGATGTTGATCGAGCCCATGATCGAGGACGCGCCCATGATGTGCAGGGCGAAGATCCCCAGGTCCATACCCGGTCCCATCTGCGTCGACAGCGGCGCGTAGATCGTCCAGCCGGCCGCGATCGCCCCCCCCGGCACGAAGAACGAGGAAACCAGCAGGGTCGCCGCAACCGGAAGCAGCCAGAAGCTCCAGTTGTTCATGCGCGCGAACGCCATGTCGGGCGCACCGATCATCATCGGCACCTGCCAGTTCGCGAAGCCGACGAACGCCGGCATGATCGCGCCGAACACCATGATGAGGCCGTGCATCGAGGTCAGCTGATTGAAGAACTCCGGATGCCAGAACTGCAGGCCCGGCTGAAACAGCTCCGCGCGGATACCGAGCGCGAGCATCCCGCCGACCAGGAACATGGTGAAGCTGAACCACAGGTAAAGAGTGCCGATATCCTTGTGGTTGGTGGTCGTGACCCAGCGCATGATCCCGGAGGGGTGGTACCCGTGATCGTGCGCGTGGCCGTGGTCAATGATTGCGCTCATAAGGTCTCCTGGGTCCGTTCGCCGGTCCGCGGGTACTTCATTTCCGCGCGGCTCTGATGTCGCTCGGCTGGATCACTTCGCCCGTCTTGTTGCTCCAGCTGTTGCGCTCGAAAGTGATCACCGCTGCGATGTCCGTGTCGGAGAGCTGCTTGCCGAAAGCGGCCATCGCCGTTTTCGGCCTGCCGTTCAGCACGATCTCGATGTGGCGACCCTTGGGCTCCTTGATGAGCGGCGAGCTGTCGAGCGCGGGGAACGCCCCCTTCACGCCCTGGCCGTTGGCTTGGTGGCAGGCAACACAGTTGGCCGTGTAGACCTTCTCGCCGCGCGCCTTGAGATCGGCAAGATTCCATTTCTTGGTCGGATCGTCCGCCGCTGCCGCGGACTTCTTCTTCTGCTCCGCCACCCAGGCCGCGTATTTTTCCGCCGACACGACCTCGACCACGATCGGCATGAAGCCGTGGTCTTTTCCGCAAAGCTCTGCGCACTGCCCCCGGTAGGTGCCCTCCTTTTCCGCCCTAAACCAGGTGTCGCGGACAAACCCGGGAATCGCGTCCTGCTTCACGCCGAAAGCCGGAACCATCCAGGCGTGAATGACGTCGTTCGCCGTCGTCAGGATACGGACCTTCTTGCCGACAGGCACCACCAGCGGATTGTCGACTTCGAGCAAATAGTGCTCGCCCTTTTTCTCCTTGCCCGTGATCTGATCCTGCGGCGTCGACAGGGCGGAAAGGAAGCTGATCCCCTCGCCCTCGCCCTTGAGGTAGTCGTAGCCCCATTTCCATTGGTAGCCGGTGGCCTTGATGGTGATGTCCGGGGTGGTGGTGTCCTTGAGGTTAAGGATCGTCTTGGTGGCCGGCCACGCCATGAAGATCAGCACGAGGAAGGGGATGACCGTCCAGAGGATCTCGACCATCGTATTCTCGTGAAAGTGCTCGGCCTTGTGGCCGATGGACTTCCGATGGGCGTAGATCGAGTAGAACATCACGCCGAAGACGACTACGAAGATAACCAGAATGATCCACATCATCTTGACGTGGAGGTCGTCGATCTCCGCGGCAACGCGCGTTACCGGCGTAGGCAGGTCCCATTGATAGGCGGCGCGCGCCGCTCCCGAAAGCGCAAGGAGCCCGGCTGCCGCGATCCCTTTTTTCATCTTGTGCCTCGTGATTTTTCCTTGCTTAGCGATTGGATAAGCTGCGCCGCAGCTTCGCACTCGCTCTGACGAAACGCTGGCCTGGAAGGATGCGGGAGATTCCTAAAAAACCGCGATAAATTAACACACTATCCCATGTCGGGCAAGCCGAGTCTCCGAGGAAAGTCGTCCTTCAGTCCGGAATTTTTCGTCGCCCATTTCACCACCTGCCTGCCGTCGCCCGCAGTGCGCGCTTCGCCCTTCCAGGCGTGGCCGTAGACGATCTCGAGGGTTGCCGGCAGTCGTCCGTCGTTGCGCTCGTTTTCGTACGCGGCGAGCATTCTGCGCCAGGCGCGTCGCCCGGTCAGCGCGCGCGCGCGATCACTGGCGGCGCAAGTCTGGCCGGAGGCTTTCAGGTCGCGGGTGAGATCCTCGACGCGAGCGTAGGTGAGCGTGATCCTCTCGACGTCCATGACCGGAGCGGCGAAGCCGCAAGCGACGAGCATGTCGCCCATGTCGTGCATGTCGACAAAGGAGTGAACGCGCCGCGCGGACGAGGCTGCAGCGAACGCCGCTTTCAGCTCTTTCAGCGTGTCAGGACCGTAACTCGAGAACATCAGCAGACCGCCGGGTGCGAGAACGCGCTGGAACTCGCGCAGCGCAGCCAGGGGATCGTCGCACCAAGCCAGAGCCAGATTCGACCACACCATATCGGCCGCCCCGGCAGGCAGCGGCAGGCGGGCGAAATCCGCGCACAGGTAAGCGCTCCTCGCTCCATGGAAAAAGCGGCGCACCCGCCCCGCAAAGGATTCCGCGCGCGAGGCGGCGCGAGTCGCCGCATGGGCGAAATCGATGCCGAGCAGGTCCGCTTGCGGATAGCGGCCGCGCAGCAGCCCTAGGCCCCGCCCGGTGCCGCATCCCGCGTCGAGCACGCGCCGGGGGACCAGGCGCATGTAATCGAGGCGCTCGAGCATTCGCAGCTCGACCTCGCGCTGCGGCGCCGCCGAGTCACAGCTTTGTCGAGCGGCGCGTTCGAACGCGCGGCGCGCCTGGAGCGCGTCCACGCGAAAAGCATCCATGCTCAGAGAGGGCGAATCCCGAGCTTGTCGAGCAGCGCGCGATCGCGCGCTGCCTCGGGGTTGCCGGTGGTGAGAAGCTTGTCGCCGTAGAAAATCGAGTTCGCGCCCGCGAGGAAGCACAGCGCCTGTACCGCTTCGGGCATCTCGGCACGCCCGGCGGAGAGGCGCACGAAACTCGCGGGCATGGCAATGCGCGCGCAGGCGATCGTGCGGACGAACTCGCTCCAGTCCAGCTTCGGCCTCCCATGGAGCGGCGTGCCTTCTACCTGGACGAGATCGTTTATCGGCACCGATTCGGGCTGCGGATCCAGGCTGGCGAGCTGAGCGATCAGGCCGGCGCGCTGCGCGCGGGATTCACCCATGCCGACGATGCCGCCGCAACAGACCTTGATACCGGCGCGACGCACGCGCTCCAGGGTATCGAGGCGATCGCCGTACTCGCGCGTGGTGATGATGTCGCCGTAGAACTCGGGTGCGGTATCGAGATTGTGGTTGTAGTAGTCGAGTCCCGCCGCCTTGAGCAGTTCCGCCTGGCCTTCGCGCAGGAGACCCAGCGTCGCACAGGTTTCAAGGCCCAGCGCCTTGACCGCGCTCACTCTCTCGGCCACCTGCTCCAGGTCCTTCTGCTTGGGACCCCGCCATGCTGCTCCCATGCAGAATCGGGTTGCACCGTTCTCCTTCGCGGCCTTCGCGGCCGCGACGACGTCCTGAAGGGGAACCAGGGGTTCGTTTTCCACCCCGGTGCGATAGCGCGCCGATTGGGGGCAATAGGCGCAGTCCTCGGGGCATCCCCCGGTCTTGATCGAGAGCAAGGTCGACAGTTGCACCACGTTGGCGTCGTGATGCTGGCGATGGATGTTCTGGGCGCGGTGGAGAAGATCGTTGAAAGGAAGGTCGAACAGCGCCTCGATCCCCGCGCGGCTCCAAGTGCCGCGCGACCCCGACTGCGCCGGCTCGCGGTGAACCGCGGTGCCGGCTCGTTCGTTATTGGCGTGGGCGACTGGTGTCGGGATCAGCATGGCGCCAAGTCCCTGAATGAATTCTGGACGAGGTCCATGAAATCATCGCGGCAAGCTTCGCACATGTCAAATCATGATGGCTTCCTCGCCCGCTGCGGGCTGGTCGCATTGAGCTGGATCGCACAGGACTGCGCCCTGTGCGGAGCGAGCGGCGGCCATGAACCGCTCTGCACGGCCTGCGCCGAAAACCTGCCCGCGCTGCCCGAGCACTGTCCCCGGTGCGCGCTTCCCTCCCCCCGCGGCTCGGTGTGCGGAAACTGCCTCGCCAGTCCGCCGCATTTCGACGGGACGCAGGCTTTGTGGCTCTACGAATTCCCCGGCGACCGCCTGGTGCAGGCGCTCAAGTACCGCGCCTGGCTCGCGCTGGCCCCTTTCTTTGGAAACAAGCTCGCGTCGCGACCGCTTCCACCCATCGACCTGGTCGTGCCGATGCCGCTGTATCCGGACCGGCTCGCGCAGCGGGGATTCAACCAGGCCGTCGAGATCGCTCGGGTCTTCGCAAAGCGCTCGCGGCTCCGCCTCGCGCCGCGCGGTGCCCGGCGCGCGAAGGACACGACTGCGCAGACCGAGCTGCCCTACGAAGAGCGGACGAGGAACGTCCGCGGGGCTTTCGCCTGCGATCTCGAGCTCTCCGGGATGAGCATTGCCGTCGTCGACGACGTCATGACGACCGGTGCAAGCCTGAACGAGCTCGCCAGGGTACTCAAGCGCGCGGGCGCCGCGAGGGTCGAGAATCTGGTGATCGCGCGTTCGGTGCTGCGCTAGAGAGCGGCCGGAGTTCTCTAGTTCTCTTCCCGCGGATCGCGCGCGAGCAACCCTTTGGCGGCTTCGCGGGGCGAGGCACCGCGGAATAATACCCCGCACACGGCGCGGGTAATCGGCATGTCGATGTTCTTTTCTGCCGCAAGCGATTCGATGGCGCGCGCCGAGAACACCCCCTCGGCAACGTGGCCGAGCTTCTCGAGAGTTGCTGCCAGCGGCTCGCCTTGGGCGAGGAGCAGGCCGACACGCCGGTTGCGCGACAGTTCTCCGGTACAGGTCAGGATAAGGTCCCCGGCACCCGCAAGCCCCATGAACGTTTCCGCCCGTCCGCCGAGCGCCGTTCCGAGGCGGGCCAGCTCGGCCAGGCCCCGGGTGATGAGCGCGGCGCGCGCGTTCAAGCCCATGCCCAGGCCGTCGCTGATCCCGGCGGCGATCGCCATGACATTTTTCACCGCGCCGCTGATCTCGACGCCGGCGACGTCGGTGCTGTAGTACACCCTGAGGGTCGGCTGATGCAGTTCGCGCGCGAGGCGCTTCGCGAACTCGGCATCGCGTGCTGCCAGGGTCAGCGCCGTCGGGAGCCCCCGGGCCACCTCGAGCGCAAAACTCGGTCCGGACAAAGCGCCGCAGGCGGCGCGCGCTCCAAGCACCTCGGCCGCGACCTGATGAGGGAGCTTCCCGCTCGCCTGCTCGAAGCCCTTGCACACCCATACGACCGGTCCGGCAAACTTTGCCGCGCGTATCTTCTCGAGGACCTGCCGCAGCCCCACGGTCGGGGTGGCGACGAGGACGAGGTCTCCTTGGGCAAGCGCTCCCTCCAGCTCCGCGGTGACGGCCACTCGATCGGGAACCGCGACTTCGGGAAGATATCGGGCGTAGCGCCGCTCCGACGCTATCGCAGACACCAGCGCACTGTCGCGCGCCCAAAGGGTGACGCGATGCTTTTCGGCAAGCGCGACGGCCAGTGCGCTGCCCCAAGCCCCGGCTCCGAGAATGGCGATCTTCAGCTCAGAGACCCCAGACCTGACCGATCTTGAGATAACCGACCTGGCCATCGGCGTGGCGCACTTTGAGCCAGCCGCTGGTCTGGGTCTCCACCACATCCAGCGCAACGCCCTGCTGCGCCTGGAATACCAGCGTCGCCTGCTCGCTCGGTGACTGTCTGACATCGGCGAAGGGCGCGGTGACCACGACCGTGCGCTTGCCGGAGAGCGCTTTCTTCTCCACCCAGGTGAGATCACCCGCGTGGTCACGCACCTTCACCCAGGCGTCGATGTTGATCACGACTTCGACCGGGTAGGAGCGGCTCGCGACGAACAGCTTCTTCGCGCGCACGGACGGTGCGTCGTACATCAGCGTGCCATTTTCGGCGACGGAGCGAAATTCCCCCGCCGCGGCGGACGATGCGAGGCCTATCAGGAACAGGGCCGCAGCGCCTCGCATCAGTGCGCCACCTCGATCTTCGGCCCATCCGGCCGCGCCGAAGCATCAACGCGCTGCTGATAGATCGCCTCGAAATTCACCGGAGCGAGCAGCACCGGTGGAAAACCGGCGCGGGTGATCAGATCCGAAACCGTCTCGCGCGCGTAGGGGAACAGGACGTTCGGGCACACGATCCCGAGCACCGGTGCGAGCTCCGGCTCCGAGACGTTGCGGATCTGGAAGACACCCGCCTGCGAAGCCTCGACCAGGAACAGGACCTTGTCGCCGGATTTCGCGGTCACGGTGATAACCAGGGTCACCTCGTGCAACACATCGTTTACGCGCTGCGACTGCTGTGTGATCTGCACTTCGAGCTGGGGCTGCTCCTGCTGCATGAACGCCTGCGGACCTCCCGGGACCTCCAGGGACACGTCCTTGACGTAGATTTTCTCGATGCCGAAACTCGGCTGCTGCGCATCGCTCATCGGAGACCCTCGGAATTGAGAAAGTAGGCGGAGGCTAGGTCCGCAGCAGGGGTTCGAGCCGACCGGCGTGCTCGAGCGCGGCGAGTTCCTCGAACCCGCCGACGTGCGTCCCTCCGATATAGATCTGCGGCACGGTACGGCGGCCGGTTTTGCTCACCATCTCCTCGCGCAGGCGCGGGTCAAGATCCACCCGAACTTTCTCGATTTCGGTGACGCCTTTGGAGTTCAGGAGCTTCTCCGCTCGCAGGCAAAACGAGCAAAACGCGGTTGAATACATCCGAATTCTTGCCAATCATTTCTCCAGGGGAAGCCCCGCCTGCTTCCAGGCGCCGATCCCGCCGCTCAGCGAGAACACCTGGCCGAAACCCTGCTTGCGCAGGGTCGCCACAGCCTTGTCGGAGCGGTTGCCGCCTTCGCAAACCACGATCACCGGCTTGGCCTTGTATTTCTCCAGCTCCGAGGAACGCCCTTCGAGCTCGCCGATGGCGAGGTGCCGCGAGTTCAGCACGTGTCCCCCCGCATACTCGGACGCATCACGCACATCCAGCACCAGAGCGTTCTGCTGGTTGATCAGCAGAGTCGCCTGGAGCGTGGAGATCGAAGGCCCCGCGGTGCTGCGACGTATGGCGGGCCAGATCAGCATCGTGCCGCTCACGACCGCGAGCGCGACCAGAAAGACGTGCTCGGTAACGAACTTGACCAGGTTCACGTCGCCCATGTCACGAGCCCGTAGCGCCGCAGAGAACTTCGCGCATGGTGGAAAGGAGTTGCAGCGTGCGCTGGTCCCTTACGGAATAGTACACGCGGTTCGCTTTTCTCCTGGCGCCGAGAATTCCTTTCTCGCGGAGGATCGCCAAGTGCTGCGATACGTTGCTCTGCGAGGTCCCGACCGCCTCCACGATGTCGTGCACGCTCGATTCCTGCTCCCCGAGCACGCAGAGGATCTTCAAACGCAGGGGATGGGCGATCGCCCGCATGGCGCGCGCCATCTGCTCTATTTGTTCCCGCCGGCCGATCAGCGCAAAAATGTCCCGAGGCTGACGCTGCGTTCGCGGCTCTCGAATTTCCATGGTCGCTCATTATAAAATGCTTTCCTGCGGCGTGATGTGATAATAGGCCGTGTCGAGGGCGCTCATGCACAGAATCGTTCTGCTGCGTCACGGCGAGTCGGTGTGGAACATGGAGAACCGTTTCACCGGCTGGACCGATGTCGACCTCACGCAACGGGGCGTCGACGAGGCTAAACGCGCGGGCGAAGCCATGAAACAAGCCGGCTTCGTCTTCGATTCGGCCTACACCTCGGTGCTGAAGCGCGCCATCAAGACCCTGTGGCTCGCCCTCGAGTCGATGGACCTCATGTGGATACCGGTGCACCAATCCTGGCGCCTCAACGAGCGCCACTACGGCGCGCTGCAAGGGTTGAACAAGGCCGAAACGGCGACGAAATTCGGCGACAAGCAGGTGCTGATCTGGAGGCGGAGTTACGACATGCCTCCTCCCGCTCTCGACCGCGGAGACCCCCGCGATTCGCGGGGCGATCCTCGCTACGCCGGGATCGCCGAATCCGAAGTGCCCCTCACGGAGTGCCTGAAAGACACCGTCGCGCGATTCCTGCCGTACTGGAACGAAACCATCGCTCCGGCCGTGCGCGCAGGCCGCAAGGTCCTGATTGTCGCCCACGGCAACAGCCTGCGCGCCTTGGTGAAATACCTGGACGGGATGAGCGACGACAAGATTGTTGAATTGAATATCCCCACCGGGCTCCCTCTCGTGTACGAGCTGGACTCCAAATTGCGCCCTTTACGGCACTACTACCTCGGAGACGCGGCCGAGGCCGAAGCCCGCGCCCGCGCCGTCGCCGACCAGGGCAAGGCCAAGACGTGACGCCCGCGCGCCGGATCGGGCTGGGGCTGCTCCTCGTCCCGGCGCTGGCGCTGGCGCAGGGCGAGGCGGAGAAACTCGAGGCACTCCGATCGCGAATCGAGGGGCTGCGCTCCAAAATCGCGGAGTCCGAAGAAAGCCGCACCGAGGTCCGCGACCAGCTGCGCGACTCCGAGCGCGCGATTTCCGAGGCGAGCCGGGCTCTGCGCGTCCTCGCGACCAGGCGCGCAGCGGCGGACGAGCAACTCAAGTCCCTTTCCAGGCGAAGCCAGGGGCTCGAATCGGAAATCGGCTCGCGCCGGGAGACCCTGGGAAGGCTGCTCACGCTGCGCTATCTCAACGGGGAGCAAAGCGGCGCGAAGCTGCTCTTCTCGGGCGAGGAGCCCGGCCGCATCGCCCGCGAGCTGCACTACTACAGCTACGTTTCCCGCGCGCAGACCGAATTCATCCGCGAGTTGCGCGCCAACCTCGCCCGCCTGAAGGAGCTCGAGGCGGAAACGCGGGGGAGAAACGCCGAGATCGCCGCGATCGAGTCGGCGCGCCGAGGCGAGCGCGCCGCGCTCCTGCGCGAGCAGGCGGAGCACCGCAAGGTGCTTGCCCGGGTGTCCAACCAGCTGCGCGAGCAACGCCGTCAGGTGAAACACCTGGAGCGCGACGAGTCCCGCTTGTCGCGCCTGGTCGAGGAGCTTCGCAAACTGCTCGCGTCCGCGTCGCCGGGACTCCGGAACGACAAAGTTCCCGAGCCCGGTGGGGGGAACAAGTCCCTTGCGGGCCTCAAGAGCGGGCTGCGCCTTCCCATCAGGGGTGAACTCGCGAACCGCTTCGGTGCCCAACGCTCGGGTGGCGGCCCTCCGTGGAAAGGCCTGTTCATCCGCTCGCCGGCGGGGCAGGAAGTGCGGGCGGTCGCGCCCGGACGCGTGGTATTCGCCGACTGGCTTCGCGGCTTCGGAAATCTGCTGATCATCGATCATGGCAAGAGCTACCTCACCATCTACGGCAACAACGAATCAGTGCTCAAACAAGTGGGCGATACGGTAAGCACCGGGGACGCAGTCGCAACCGTCGGTGCGAGCGGCGGCAACATGGAATCGGGTTTATACTTCGAAATCCGGCACGAAGGAAAAGCATTCGATCCCATGCGCTGGGTATCCTTGAAATGACCCGGTGCATAGCCTAGGGCCAACATCATGATGACGAAATTCAGGCAGGCCAGCTTGATACTGGTCGGAGTGCTGGCGGGAGTCCTGCTCAGCCTCAACTTTTCTGCGGTGGCACAGCGCGAGGCCGCGCGCTTCCCTCTCCCCGTAGACGAACTGCGCGCGTTCGCGGAAGTATTCGGCGCGATCAAGTCGAACTACGTCGAGCCGGTCGAAGACAAGAAGCTCATCACCGAGGCGATCAGCGGAATGCTGACCGGGCTCGACCCCCATTCGGCTTACCTCGACCAGGACGCCTTCAAGGAGCTCCAGGTCGGCACTCAGGGCGAGTTCGGCGGCCTCGGCATAGAAG
>Ga0137410_10001031_pt1 | contig 19164 bp, 16 predicted proteins | sample CZODoug1_16funga_FD_108878 | JGI IMG/M metagenome (GOLD analysis project Ga0137410, IMG submission 108878) | Vadose zone soil fungal communities from Angelo Coast Range Reserve, California, USA - CZODoug1_16fungal (Illumina Assembly) | ecosystem: Environmental > Terrestrial > Soil > Vadose zone... | reverse complement strand
TGGAACGGAACGTGCCGTCGGGGTTCAGGATGACGATGTCCCCCGAGTCCTGATTGGCGACGTAGAACGTTCCATCCTGGCCGATGGCAAGCCCTTCGGGGTTCTTGAGCATCCCGTTGGACGGCTCATGCCGGACGTGGCTGTGTCGCCAGGCTTTCCGGATCGTCGTCCGGAACGGCAGCACGGCGACGACGACCAGGACGACCCCCAGGGCGACGGCGAACGCTTTGTTTCGCGACATGAACACGCAGGTATACGCCCCGTTCGGGACCCGTGTTTGACCCTGCTCCCCGCCGGGGAGTATAATCGGCTCTTTCATGAGCGACGCTCCGGCCCGGAAGTCCAACGTCCTGGCGCTCACCGCCCGCTTCCTCGCCCTGGGAAGGCCCTATGTCGGGCGGATCGTCGCGACGCTCGGCGTCACCCTCGTCGCCTCCGCGGCCAAGGCGATGCAGGCCTTCGTCCTGGCTCCGCTGATCGATAACGCGCGGAAGGCCGGGGGCGCGGGCGCCTCGGCGGCCGTCGCCGCCAGGACCCCCGACTGGCTCACGCAGTTCGTGCATCCGGCGACCTGGGACGCGACCATGATCGTCGGGGTCACGCTGGTCACGTCGGCCCTGATGTGCGTCTTCGGATGGCTCAAGGACTACCTGACCAACTATCTCACCGCCCGCGTGCTGGCGGACCTGCGGAACAAGATCGCGCGCCACCTGCCGTACCTGCCGCTCAAGTACCACTACGACCGGAAGTCCGGCGACCTGCTCTCGCGCGTCACGAACGACGTCGCCGTCTGCGAGCCGGCCGCGGACTTCTACTACGACGCGATGATCGTGCAGCCGATCACCATCGTCTGCGCGCTGGCGCTGATCATCGCGGTGAACTGGAAGCTCGCGGCGATCGCCGGGGTCTTTTTCCTGATCTATACGCTGTTTCTCAGCCGGCTGGGCCGGGCCCTGCGGAAGGCGCGGAAGAAGAGCCTCGAGCACCTGGGCGACATGACCGGCACCATGATCCAGACCTTCAGCGGCATCAAGGTGGTGAAGGCGTTCAACATGGAGAGCGCCCAGGCCGACGAGTTCATCGCGCACAACGAGAACTTCTTCAAGCGCTTCATGCGCGCCATCGGCCGGAAGGCGCTGAGCGAGAACACCTCCCAGGTCTTCGTCGGCGTCGCCGTGGCCGTCGTCCTCGTCGGCGGCTACGACATGCTCCACCAGGGCCTCATGACGCCCGGCCAGATGGCGACGCTCGGCCTCGCGGTCGCGATCATCAACGGCGCCGTCCGGGAGGCGGCCAAGTCCTTCAACCGCCTGCTCGAGGCGTCCGCGGGCTGTGAGCGGGTCTTCGAGGTGCTGGACCAGCCGATCGAAACCGAGCACGAGACCGGGGTCGAGCTGCCCGCCGAGGGCGACGGTGTCGAGTATAAGGACGTCTCGTTCGCCTACGTCGAGACGCCCGTCCTCAGGCACATTTCGTTCCAGGCGCGGCCGGGGGAGATCGTCGCCGTCGTCGGCAAGACCGGCTCGGGCAAGACGACGCTGCTGGACCTGCTGTGCCGCTTCTACGATCCACAGCAGGGCTCGATCGTCGTGAACGGGGTCGACCTGAAGGGCGTGAAGCGCTCGTCGCTCCTGAAGCGCATCGCGGTCGTGACCCAGGACCCGTTCCTGTTCAACACGTCCCTGGCCGAAAACATCCGCTACGCGAAGCGGGACGCCACGCAGGAGCAGATCGTCGCCGCGGCGAAGGCGGCGCACATCCACGACTTCATCGAGACGCTGCCGAAGAAGTACGACACGGCGACGGGCGAGCGCGGCACGAAGCTCTCCGGCGGCCAGCGGCAGCGCGTGACGATCGCGCGCGCCATCCTGCGCGACCCGTCGATCCTGATCCTCGACGAGGCCACGAGCTCGCTCGACGCCGAGAGCGAGAAGGCCGTCCAGGCGGCGCTCAACAACCTCATCCATTCCGCGAAGCGCATCACCTTCGTCATCGCGCACCGGCTCTCGACGATCCGGAACGCCGACCGCATCCTGGTGCTCGACGAGGGGAGGATCGTCCAGGACGGCAAGCACGGCGAACTGGTCGACAAGCCCGGCATCTACAGCGGCCTCTACGCGACGCAGTTCAGCGCGGACTAAGAGGAACACGGAGAAGATCCCCCGTCCGGATCCTTCACGTGGGGGCCGGAGAAGAATGCCGTCTCCGGATCAGTCCTTGCTGGTGCAGAGGAAGGCCACCAGGTTCTTCAGCTTCTCGTCGCCCAGCTTCTTGAAGCCGTCGGGCATGAGGGAGACGGCGCTCGACCGGAACTGCTGAATCCTGCCGCGGGGGAAGGGGCGCTCCTTGCCTTCGGCGTCGACGAGGACGATCTTCTCCGCGTCCTGCGACAGGACCACGCCCGTCACGGTGTCGCCGCTCGTGAGCTGTACCACGTAGCTCACGAATTCCGGGTTGATGGCCGCGCTGGGTTCCACGATATCCCGCAGCACGGCCTCCGGGTCGCGCTGCAGCTGGGGCGTCAGGTCCGGCGCGACCTTGCCGCCTTCACCGCGGAACGAATGGCAGACCGAGCACTTCGCGTCGGTCCCGAAGAAGACCTCGCGCCCTTTGGCCGGGTCGCCGATGGCGGCCGCGATCGCCTTCTTCGCGGGCGCTTCCTTGGGGGGCTTCGTCGCGGGCACCCAGGTCGGGGATAGCATTTCGGTCCTGAGCGGGCGGAGGGTGGGGTCGTCGGGCTTCTTATAGTCGATTTCGAAATCGGGTTGAGAGCCTTGAAGGGTGATGCTCAGGGGGAAAGGGCCCTCGCCCGCGGGGAGTTTCAGCTCCAGCCGTCGGCGGCCGTCCGCGCCGGGCTCGCCCGCCCCCTGGACGCCGCCCGCGGCGGCGCTGAAGGGGACCGAGGCGTTCAGCAGCAGCGTGACGCCGGCCACCGGCGGGAAGACCTGGGCCCGCAGGCTCAGGCGCCCGGAAGTTTTCCAAAGAGCGCTCGGGCTTTGAAAGGCGGAGCCCCGGGTCCAGGCCTCCGCGACCGACGTCGTCGCGTGCGGCAACCAGCCTTTCCACGCCGGTTGTTCGGCGCCGTCGGGCGTCCAGTCCGCCTCGACGCCCGAGAGATCGTAGGTCGTTTCGATGCCGTAGTCCGGAAGCGAAAGCGCGTAGGTCGTCCGCCAAGGGTGGGCGCTCGTATAGATGAGGAGACCCCGCCCCTCGCCGATGGACTGCGTCCCGGAGATCTTGAGCGGGTGACGCGGAGCCGCAAGCTGCATCGGGATCACTTTGTAGCCGGGCCGGATCTTCTCGAAGCGGTCCGCCGCGCGGACGTATTCACCGCCCTCGATCGAAACGTTCCTCGTGTTCCCGCTCTGGGCGTGATCGAAGGAGACGTGGACCTCGAGAGGCCCGGTCGGCCAGACGGCGACAGGCTGCGGCGCGGGCTTCCACGAAAGCTTCCAGAGGCGGCCTTCGCCGTTCGGGCCCGAGCCCCAGTCGGGCTTGCCGCCGTGGCAGGCGACGACGACGTCGCCCTTGGGGGAAATCGCGACGTCGACCGGGAGCCCGTTGAACTGCCCGAGCAGGACCGGCTTCCCGACATAGCCGGTCCGCGTCTTCACGAGGGGGACGCGCCAGAGTTTGCCGCGCGAGAAGCCGGGCACGATCGCGTCGCCTTCCCACTCCGGCGGCCCGAAGCGCGCGTGTCCGGGCTTCTCCTCATTGAACGCGAGGCCGCACGAGGACTGGTGCTGCGGACCGAACTCCGCGATCGCGGGCTCGTCGACGACGTCGGGCAGGTACTTCGGATGCCGGTACGGGAACCCGTAGTGCCGGCCGGGGACGATGTGGAGCAGCTCGTCGAGCGGGTTGCCCCCCGGGAACCAGGTGTCGCCCTCCTGGTCGGTCGCGAAGAGGTCGCCGTGCTTGTTGAACGCGAGACCGACGGCGAAGCGGATCCCCGTGCAGACGATCTCGCGGGTTTTGCGGTCGGGCGACACCTTGAGGATCGTGCCGCGCTCGTTCTTCAGGTCGTAGTGGGCGACGCCCTCTTTGTCCACGAGGAACGGATTGGTGTAGTCGGAGCAGCCGAGGCTGAAATAGAGGTTGCCCTTCGCGTCGAGGGCGATGCCCGACGCATCGTTGCGGCTGTTGCCGTTGTGCTTCTCCTGCACCCAGCCCGAGACGACGGTCTCCGCGACGTCGGCGATGCCGTCGCCGTCCGCGTCCTTCAGCAGCGAGATGCGGCCGCGGGAGGCGATGTAGACGCCTTCAGGGGCGATCTCCATGCCGACGGGGGTCAGCAGCTCGCCGCGCTTGTCCCAGTACGGGGTCACTTTGTCCTCGAGACCATCGCCGTCGGTGTCGGTGAGAACGTGGACCCGTCCGTCGTAGCCGGCCGCGAAGAGGCGGCCGTCGGGGGCGTAGCGGACGTTGTCGATGTTGGTGAGCTTGACGGGAATCTCGCGGGCGACGATCCCCGGGGCGAAGAGAAGCACGTCCGGCTGCGGCGGCGTCTCCTGCGCGGAAACGGTTCCCAGCAGGACCAGGAGAAGCAGCGCTTTGAGCTTCATGCCATCTCATACCCTGGGAAGCCTTGAGATCAGGCGCAATTATCTTGAGATTCCTGCCCGGCCCATGATTCTGCGAATAATGGGTTGGGGTGTAACGCCGCAGGGGTTCGCGTCACATGCCCGATGGCCCCCCGTGCGGGGAGGCCCCGGGCCGCCGGCGCGCCTTTCCGGCGGTTCCGGGTCCGGGTAGGAGAGGAACGAAAGGCGTCGGGAGGATCTCATGAAGGGCATGCAGATTGGAGCGGTTCTGGCGGTTCTGGCGGTCGCGCTGGTCCTGGTCGCGGGCGCGCCCCTGATGGCGTCGGTGACGGAAGACGGCGTGACGGGCAAGGTGACGGCCTATGAGGCCGGCAAGACGATCACGGTCCAGGTCGGCGACGCGTCGAAGGAGTACAAGATCACGGCCGAGACGAAGACCGAGGGCGAGGTCGCCGTCGGCAAGGAAGTCACGCTCGAACTCAAGGAGACCGAGGTCGTCAAGATCACGGTGAAGTAGCCCGACTCACGGATTCTCGACACGGCCGCCCGGGGGACCGGCTCCTCCGGGCGGCCGTTTTCGTTCCGGGGCCTCACCCCTTGAGCGCTTCGCGCCACTGGTCGATGCTGCTGCGGATCTCCGAGAGCACCTTCTTCTCGTCCTCCTCGCAGGCGTGGATCACCTCGAACATCAGCACCGCGTTCTCCGCGCCCGAGGCCCTGATCGCCTCCACCGCCTTCTTCGGGTCGATGCGGCCCGACCTGTTCGCCTCCGGCGTGAAGGCCTGGTGCAGATCGTATTGGTCGTTGGACTGCTGCAGGTGGATGACCCCCGCCTTCGGGCTCAGCTTCCGCAGCCAGGCGTAGGGGTCGAGGTCGTCGCCCTCGCGGCCCCTGGCGATCGCGTGACCCAGGTCGATCGCGAGGCGCAGCGGGACCGCGGTCTTCATCTCCGCCAGCGCAAGGGACTCGCCGATGCCCGTCGGCGGCTCGCGCCAGCCGGCCATCGGCTCGATGAGCAGCGATTCAAGCCCGCGGTCCTTCGCCTCCTGCGCCAGCTCCCGCAATGCGTCGAGCCAGCCGTCCATGCGCTCCTGGCGCCGGATCGGATCCCCGACCTCCTTCATCGAGAGGGCGCCGAAGTAGCCGCCCATCGACGCGACCTTCATGCGGGCGGTCACCTCGATGGCCGCCTTGAACCACGCCTTCGCGTCCTCCCGGAAGGCCGGCTCCGGGTGCAGCAGCAGATTCCCCATATAGGGGATGAAGCCCGTGAACGTGGAATGGATCGTGATGCCGTGGCGCGCGCAGGCGATGCGCGTGTGGTCGACGTACGCGCCCACCGACCCCGACCCGCCCCGCGGGTCCATGAGGTCGAAGGTGAACTGGACCGTCTTCAGCCTGAACTCCTCGGCGACGATGCGCGCCCATTCCTCCGGCTCCGGCCAGCGCTTGACCGCGAAGCACGTGTTGATCCCCAGCGTGAAGTCCGTCATCCCGAGCTCCTTTCGAGGTCCACGGCATGATAGCGAATCTCCGCCGCTATACTGCTTTCATGCGGCTCACGAAGTCGACGCCGGAGATTCGCGATCCGAAGAGTCTGCGCGAACGCGTCGACGCCAAGCTCGGCCACGGGACCGGGTTGTCGTTCGCGGACGCGCGCGACCTGCTCTCACCCGCCGAGCGCGTGGAGTGGGCGCTGAGCGAGTGTCTGACCGCGATGCTCGACCGCCGCTTCCATATCTGGGTCCAGGGCTGGTGCCTCGAGGGCCCCGTCGACGGGCCCGCCGTGGTCGCCGGCGTCGCCGAAGCCACGCGGCCCCTCGACGGCGTCGTCGCCGATCTGTTCCGGTGGACGTCCCTGCGCGGCGTCTGGGCCCGCACCGGCGAGCGCCCCGAGGCGCTCTTCAACGTCGTGCCCGAGGTCTGGCTCGGCGCCTGGGACCGCGTCGTCCCCTATATGCGCGCCGTCGCCGCGCGCTGGCCGGAAGACGTCGACCCGTTCGCGCTGCCGGCGCCGGCGCCGTGGACGCGGTCCGCGTCGTTCGTGAAGCCGAGCCTCGTCTTTCTGGATCCGGGGACGGTGGTGGAATCCGCGGCCCACGCACTCTGGGCGGCCGGGGCGTCGGAGGACGATCTCGACGAGTTCTACCGCGAGGTGGGGGGCGATGCGGTGGACGCCGTCGCGCGGCGCATCGACTGCGACGCCGCCGCGCTGCGCGCGTTGCTGAATCCGCCCGATCCGCTCGCGATCGCGCTGGGGATCGCCAAGGTGCTGTGTCCCTCGCTTCACGTCGTTCCTCCCGAACGCGAGAGAGGGATCCTGAGGGCCGCGGAGACCTGGAATGCCGCCGTGCTCCGGCCGCCGTTTCGCGATGCCGCCCGCTCGGCCCTGCGCAGGGATCCGGATCTGATCATCGGTTGGACCCGCGACCTGGCCCCGGGCGACCTCGACCTGGTGAAGACCATTCTCGAGACCGGCCACGCGATGCTCTTCTTCGGCACGCGCGACGCGCTCGCCGGCATTCCGCCGGAGTACTTCGCGTCGTGAGCATCCGCAGACCGGCCTGGGCGACGCTGCTCCTGGCGCTGACCGCCTGCGACCCGTCGGCGGGTCCGCCGGTCCCGCCGTCGACGCCCCCGATCGACGTCCGGTTCTCGCCCAAGGGCGGTTGCACGGAGGCCGTCGTCGACGCGCTGAACGAGGCCAAGTCGACCGTGCTCGTGCAGGCGTACTCGTTCACGTCGGCGCCGATCGCCCGCGCGCTGGTCGACGCCCACCGGCGAGGGGTGAAGGTCGACGTCCTCCTCGACAAAAGCCAGCGCACCGAGAAGTACTCCTCGGCGGACTTCGTGGCGCACTCGGGAATTCCGACGTCGATCGACGACCGGCACGCGATCGCCCACAACAAGATCATGGTGATCGACGACCGGACGGTGCTGACCGGGTCCTTCAACTTCACCCGGGCCGGCGAGGAGCATAATGCGGAAAATCTCCTCGTGATCCGGGATGTCGCCCTCGCGGAGAAGTACGCCGCCAACTGGCGCTCCCACCGTCAGCACTCGGACCCTTATGCCGGCCGGGGAGTCGAACCCGCGGCGCCGCTCCTGAAGCCGGTCGATGCGGGCGAGCCGGAGAAGTAGCGGCGGCGTCGCAATCCCGTCCGTGGCCGCGGGGTAGTATTGTCAGCGCCAGGGGAGGCTTCGATGAACGTCGGTTCCAGGATCCGCGCCGCGGTGTTCGCTCTCACGATCTCCCTGTCGGCCGTCGCCCTGGCGCAGCAGGCGCCGCCGGTGGACTTCAGCAAGTTCGCCCCCTGGACGGCGAAGGCCGATGAAGGCGACTACGTCGTCGGTCCTCCGTACGCGAATGCCCCGGAGCTGAACCGACGCGACGACGTCCCGCACGGCATGGTCCATCACTTCACGATGAACTCGACCGATAGCAAGCTCTATTCGGGGATCGCGAAGGACAAGCCGGGACAGGGGGTCCCCTATACCCGCAGGGTGGCGGTCTACGTCCCGGCCCAGTATGAGGCGGGCAAGCCGGCGGCGTTCCTCGTCTCGCAGGACAGCATGGGCCAGGGGGAGCTGCCGACCATCCTGGACAACATGATCGCCGACAAGCGGGTCCCGGTGATGGTCGCGGTGATGCTCGACTCCGGCGGCGGCGACGCGCAGGGGAGCGAGCGTGGCCTCGAGTACGACACCGTCTCCGGCAAGTACGCGGAGTTCATCGAGAACGAGGTGCTGCCCAGGGCGACGCAGGAGTGCAAGGTGACGTTCAGCCCGGACCCCGACGCGCGCATGACCATGGGCGGCAGCTCGGGGGCCGCCTGCGCGTTCACGATGGCCTGGTTCCATCCCGAGTGGTACCACCGGGTGATCTCCTACTCCGGCACCTTCGTCAACCAGCAGTCGCCGCTGAACAAGGAGAGCCCGCACGGGGCCTGGGAATACCACGAGCACTTCATCCTCAAGACGAAGCCGAAACCGATCCGCCTCTGGATGCATGTCGGCGAGAACGACAACCGCTCCAAGGATCCCGAGTCGACGCTGCACAACTGGGTGATGGCGAACCAGAAGATGGCGGCGGTGCTGAAGGCGATGAAGTACCACTATCAGTTCGTGTTCGCGAAGGATTCGGGACACGTCGACGGCCGCGTCGTCCGCCAGACGCTGCCCCAGGCGCTGGAGTGGGTGTGGAAGGGTTATAAGCCGAAGTAGAAGGGCCGCTACTTCTTCTTCGCGACGATGATCGCCGCCAGCTCCTCGCGCGCGGCGGCCAGCTTGGCGGGATCCGTCTCCCAGGAAGTCCAGCTCTTCGCGAGCTCCGTCGCCTTCACGGCGCCCGCATCGCCCGCCAGCACGAGATACTCGTAGTCCTCGAGGCCATCCCGCAGCGCCTTCAGGCGCAGCGACTCCACGGGCCCGTCGACCCCCGCCGGCGTTCCCGGATAGAAGAGCACCCCTTCGTCGTTGTAGGCTTGCTTGTAGGTCAGCGGATTGATCCACGGGTCCGACTCGGGCCAGAAGACGACCGTCCAGTAGAGCAGCCCGCGGAGGCCGTAGCGGCGCGACATCCACCCGGGGATCCGGTAGTTCAGCAGCGGGAAATCCAGCTGCCAGAAGGGCGTGTCCTTGCCCTTCCCGCCCTCGCAGAGCGCCGTGTAGGACCACGCCTCCTCGCCCGCCTTCTGCCGCTCCGCGACCGATTCCTCGTCGTAGAGCGACCACAGCGGAACCCAGAGGTCCACGCTGCCCACGAGACTGCCCCAGGCCGGATCCTGCGGCGTCGGCTGCTCGGTGCACATCACTTTCAGTCCGGGCTGCGTCTCGTGCACCATTTTCGCCCGCCGGCGCACCTCGTCATACTGCGCCTGGACGTTCGGCTCGTCGAGGACCCAGACATAGGCCAGCTTTTCCCAGCCGTTTTCCTGCAGATAGGCCCAGGTCGACTTGAGGAACTTCACGTTGACCTCGCGGTCCTTGCCCGCGGGATCGTTGCCGATCAGGGTGATCGGGATGCTCGTGACGTGGAACGTCTCGATCCACTCTTTGAGCGCGGCATGGGTTTCCTTCGGATCGATGCCGCCGTCCGCCGCCATTTTCGGGCGAAGATAAGGGGGGATCGGCGGGCAGATCCGGTGCGCGGCCATCGACGCGGCATAATTCCGTTCGAGCTTGCGGTATCCGGGAGTGTCGGGCTTGAGGCCCGGATGGCCGGTGAGGAGCCGCCGCCCCAGGCCGCCGAAGTTCGTGCGGAGCGAGGGCGTGTCGGGGAGGACGAAGTCCCAGACGGTCAGCGTCACCGGAACCTCGACGGGCTTCTCGCCGTCCGCGCTGACCTTGACGGTCCCCATATAGTCGCCCGGGGCGGCGTCCTTCGGGACACGGACCTCGATCCACAGCGGCTGGCTGAGGCCCGCAGGGACGGCGAAGGGCATCGCCCGCACCCGCGGGGGAGCCGCCGGCGCCGCGGGGGTTTCGCCGGTCGGCGGCGGAATGATCTCGGGAATCAGAGCGTCCGGGTAAACGCCGGGACCTTCCTTCGATTTCGGGCTCGGGGTCTTGAGCGCGATGAACTGCTCGCGGTAGAGCGCGATGTTGGCGCGCTCGATCGACCGGGTCTCCCCTTTGAGGTCGCTGATCTCGACCTTCACACCCTTGAGTCCGCCCTCGCCGGCTCGGACGACGAGCTGGAAGGCCTCGACCTCGTTGCGCGAGGCCTTGAGTCGCGCCTCGGTCACGGTTCCGGGCGCATCCGCCGCATGCACGCGGGCGAGGGGGCCGACGACATAAACGCTGAGGGGCGCCGCCGCCGGGACGAGCAGCGCGGCCAGCAGGGCAAGGCCGGAGCGCGCAATCACGGTGCTAATGATACTCCGGGGATGGGGCGACGGGGTGGACTTCCGGGGGGGCGGTCAGTATATTGGGAGCCCGGAATCGCCCTCCGGGGAAAGGCTCAACGGGGTGACCTCGCACCATCTGACGCATCTTCGGCAGCTCGAAGCAGAGTCCATCCACATCATCCGCGAGGTGGCGGCCGAGTTCGAGAAGCCGGTCATGCTCTACTCGATCGGCAAGGACTCGGCGGTCATGCTCCGCCTTGCCCAGAAGGCCTTCCACCCCGGCAAGCCGCCGTTCCCCCTGATGCACGTCGACACGACGTGGAAGTTCAAGGACATGTACGAGTTCCGGGAGAACTACATCCGGAAAACCCTCGGTCTCGACCTCATCGTCTACATCAATGAAGAGGGCCTGAAGCAGGGCATCAACCCGATCACGTCCGGCTCGAAGGTCCACACCGACGTGATGAAGACCAAGGGCCTGCTGCAGGCGCTCACCAAGTACGGCTTCGACGCGGCCTTCGGCGGCGCCCGCCGCGACGAGGAGAAGTCCCGCGCCAAGGAGCGCGTGTATTCGTTCCGCGACCGGAACCACCAGTGGGACCCGAAGAACCAGCGTCCCGAGCTGTGGAACCTCTATAACAGCAAGGTCCTCAAGGGCGAATCGATCCGCGTCTTCCCGCTGTCGAACTGGACCGAGCTCGACGTCTGGCAATACGTGTACCTCGAGCAGATCCCGATCGTCCCGCTCTACTTCGCCAAGCTGCGGCCCGTCGTCAACCGCGGCGGGACGATGATCATGGTCGACGACGACCGCCTGCCGCTCCAGTCCGGGGAGAAGCCCGAGATGAAGATGGTCCGCTTCCGGACCCTGGGCTGCTATCCCCTCTCCGGCGCGGTCGAGTCCACCGCGACCACGCTGCCCGAGATCATCCAGGAGATGCTGCTCACCAAGCAGTCCGAGCGCCAGGGCCGCGTGATCGACTTCGACCAGGCGGCCAGCATGGAGCAGAAGAAAAGAGAGGGCTATTTCTGATGAGTCATCAGGATGCCCTGATCGAGAAGGATATCCTTGCGTATCTCGCTCAGCACGAGCGCAAGGACCTCCTGCGTTTCCTGACCTGCGGCAACGTCGACGACGGCAAGAGCACGCTGATCGGCCGGCTGCTCCACGACTCGAAGCTGATCTACGAGGACCAGCTGGCCGCGGTGCAGAAGGACTCGAAGAAGTACGGGACGACGGGCGACCTCGACCTGGCGCTGCTCGTCGACGGCCTCCAGGCCGAGCGCGAGCAGGGGATCACGATCGACGTCGCGTACCGCTACTTCTCGACGGCGAAACGGAAGTTCATCATCGCCGACACCCCGGGCCACGAGCAGTACACGCGCAACATGGCGACGGGCGCGTCGACCTGCGACCTCGCCATCATCCTCATCGACGCGCGCAACGGGGTGCAGACGCAGACGTGCCGCCACTCGTTCATCGTCTCGCTGCTCGGGATCAAGCACGTCGTCGTCGCGATCAACAAGATGGACATCGTCGGCTTCGACGAGAGGGTCTTCGAGCGGATCCGCGACGATTACGAGGCCTTCTCCGACCAGCTGGAGCTCGCCGACGTCACCTATATCCCGATCTCGGCGCTGAAGGGCGACAACATCGTCAATGCCAGCGGCCACATGCCCTGGTACAAGGGCTCGACGCTGATGCACCACCTCGAGACGGTGCACATCGCGGGCGACCGGAACCTGACCGACTTCCGTTTCCCGGTGCAGCTGGTCAACCGGCCGAACCTGAATTTCCGCGGATACTGCGGCACCGTCGCGTCCGGCGTCGTGAAACCCGGAGACGAGGTGATGGTGTTGCCGTCGCGGAAGACCAACAAGGTGAAGTCGATCGTGACCTGGGAGGGTGAGATCCTCGAGGCCTTCGCCGGCATGTCGGTGACGCTGTTGCTCGAGAAAGAAGTCGACATCAGCCGCGGCGACCTCCTGGTGCATCCCCACAACCTGCCCGAAGTGGACACGGGCGTGGACGCGATGCTCGTCTGGATGGCGGAGCAGCCGATGATCCCCGGAAAGCAGTATTACGTGAAGCTCGCGACGAGGACGGTCAATGCGTCGGTCCGCGAAGCGAAGCACCGCGTCAACGTCAATACGCTGGCCCACGAGCCCGCGAAGCAGCTCGCGCTCAACGAGATCGCCCAGGTGACGGTGGATTTCGAGCAGGCGGTCGCCTTCGACCCCTACAAGAAGAACCGGGCCACGGGCGCCTTCGTCATCATCGATCGCATCACCCACGGCACGGTGGGGGCGGGCATGATCCTGGCGAGGGCGGAGGGCGGGACGGGGGCGCTGAGCCTGCGCTCCGCGCTGGACGTCCTCGAGGCCTCGATCCGCGGCGGCAAGGAACCCGACGAACTGCTGGCGCATCTCGCGGATGTGCGTAAGATACTCGGACAATAAGAGGAGACGAACGATGCGGAGACTGACCGGCGCCCTCGCGCTGCTGACCCTGGCCTGCTTCACGGGCGCCTCGGCCAAAGAGGCCGCCCCCGGCTTCATCCTCAAGAAGGGCCAGCGCGTCGCCGTCGTCGGCGATTCCATCACCGAGCAGAAGCTCTACAGCAAGTACATCGAGCTCTACCTCACCGCGTGCATGCCGGACCTCGAGCTGCACGTGATCCAGCTGGGCTGGGGCGGCGAGACCGCCCCCGGCTTCGCGGCCCGCATGAACAACGACCTCCTCCCCTGGAAGCCCGACGTCGTCACCACCTGCTACGGCATGAACGACGGCGGCTACCGCGCGTACCAGGAGGACATCGGCAAGCGCTACTTCCTGGCGATGGCGGACATCGTCGCGCGCCTCAAGAAGGCGGGCGCCGTGGTCGTCGTCGGCGGCCCCGGCGTCGTCGACTCCAAGTACTTCCAGGGCGGCGGCGAGAAGCCGAGGGTCTACAACGACAACCTGAGCCATCTGAGCGAGCAGGCGAAGAAGGTCGCCGAGACCGAAGGGTTTCCGCATGCCGACGTCTTCGGCGCCATGATGGCGGCGATGGAGAAGTCGAAGCCCGTGCTCGGCGAGGGCTACGACGTGGGCGGCAAGGACGGCGTGCACCCCGGCCCCAACGGCCATCTCGTCATGGCCTACGCGTTCCTGAAGGCGATGGGCATCGACGGCCAGATCGGGACGATCACGATCGACATGAAAGGCGCCGCGGAGGCGAGCACCGGCCATAAGATCGTGGGCGGCAAGCCCGGCGAGGTCGAGCTCGAAAGCAGCCGCTATCCGTTCTGCTTCATCGGCGACGACAAGTCCGCGGGCGGGACGCGGTCGATGCTCCCGTATGTCCCCTTCAACGCCGACCTGAACCGCCTGACGCTCGTCGTGAAGAACCTCGACGCGGCCAAGGCGAAGGTGACCTGGGGCGCCGCGTCGAAGTCGTTCTCGAAGGAGGACCTCGCCAAGGGCATCAACCTGGCGGCGGAGTTCCCGGAGACGCCCTTCGCCGACGCGTTCCGCAAGGTCGAGTCGATGATCGCGAACAAGCAGCAGTTCGAGACGGGCATGATCAAGACCGTCATCAATCAGTTCCCCCGCCTCGTCGACACGATGGGCAAGGACAAGGCGGTCGAGGCTTCCGTCGAGGCGCTGCGCACGCAGCTTTTCGAGACGCATGGCAAACTCGACGCCTCGGTGCGGAACGCGATGCAGCCCGTCAAGCACGTGATCGCGGTCGCGGCGGAGTAGAAGAAAAAGACGGAGACAGCAGGGACACAGAGAAGGGGCGTCTCTGCGGCTCCGGTGTCTCCGTGTTCCGGGGGTCTTCCTATTTCGCCGGGGTGTACCAGATCGGCGACGTGTACGCGCGCTCGGTGGTCGTCATCACCGCCTCCTTCGGCATCTTGATGCCGAAGCGCTTCGCGTCGTACGCGGTCCAGCGCGGCGTCGGGATCTCGATGACGCGGCCGTAGTAGAAGGCGCGCTGCGCGGGGTCGAACTCGGGATCCTTCCACACCGCGATCAGCTCGGGCCCGCCGATCGTGTTCGTCCACGACGCGTCCTCGACGTTGACCGTGTTGCCCACGGGCGTCTTGCAGCGGCCGTCGGCATCGATGGCGCGGCCGCCGCTGACGGCGACGTCGTAGATCTTCTCGTGGAGGGCGCCGCCGGCGTCCATCCAGCCCTTGATGATCTGGTAGCGGTCGAGATTGCCGCTGATGGGATCCTTCATGGCGGCGACGAGGAAGGTCGGCGCCTTGCCCGGGGGAGCGGCCGCCAGGTCGCCGCCCATGGGCACGCCCTTCGCGTAGCCGATCTCGGCGGGCATGCGGTGGCCGGCATCCTTCGGCTCGAAGTCGTAGCCGCCGTAGAAGCGGACGACCATGCGGGACCCGGTCGTGGCGTAGGTCTCCCGGCGCTGCATGGCGTCGAAGAGCGAGGCGCGGGTGTTCTCCTGCGCCCAAACGGCCGCGTAGCCCGACGCCGTCTGCTCCCAGTCCATGATGGTGAGGCCGGTCCTGGGATTCTTGAGGAAGGCCTTCTGGGTCCGCTCGGCGCTGGGCTCGGAGCTGGAGGTCTTCCCGAAGAAGTTGTCCTCCTCGATGGACATGATGCCGGTATGGGCGTCGGTCGAGCCGACCAGGCCGAACTTGTAGGGATTCGTGCCCAGCTCCTTCTCGATCTTGAGGCCGTTCTTGAAGGCCGACCGGGCGTACTCGAACTCCAGCATCTCCGGCTTCTTGGCGACGCTCAAGTCGAGGTTGCCCTTGTCCCAGCGCTCGAAATTGGCGAACTCGTCGTTGGGCGAGAGCAGGGGATGGCACTCGCTGTCCCCTTTGATCTGGGTGACCTCGTAGAGGCGCTCCCACTTTGCACGGGTCTCGACATATTCCTTGTCGATCGGCTTGCCGGTGAACGACTCGATCATCGGGAACATCATGCCGTTCGACAGATTGCCGTTGTGCGCGATGGCCAGCACGGTGCTGCCGGTCTTTTCCTCGCAGGCCTTCATCCACTTCCACAGGTCGCGGGGATTGTCGCTTCCGGGCGGCAGGACGGTGAAGGGGACGATCAGGCTGGCCTTGTCGCCGTTGTCCCGGAAGAGGACGTTGCGGTGGAGGTTGTTGCCCCCGGTGTTGGAGGTCCACTCGAAGCCGATGATGGCCGTGAATCGGCCGGGTTCGTTGGCGTCCTCCGCCGCTTTGACGGTGCCCAGCCAGGCGCTCTTGTACGAGGCCGAATCGGGGGAGTAGAGGATGGGGCCTTTGAACTTGCCCGCGCCGAACGACATGATGATGTCGATGGCGGCGTCGTTGCCGTTGCCGGCCTGAATCATGTCGTACCACTTCCGGCCCAGGGGATCCGCCAGCAGCTCGGGCTTGCCCGCCTTCAAGTCCGTGATGAAACCCATGTTGTCCGAGTGGTCGCAGACGGCCATGAATTCGAGGGGGCGCGAGAGCTTCACCGGCTGGCCGGTCGAGGACAGGATCTCCTCGCCCTTGGCGAATCGGTAAGCCTCGGGCGGCATGATGCTGCAGCCGAAGGCGCCCGCGTCCAGCGACTTGGCCGTGTGCATGTGCGTCTCCCCAAAGAAGGGCCGCGTGGGATAGTTGCGGCCCGCATAGGGGGAATAAGGACGCTTGAACGACTTGGTGTCCGGGTCGGGCTGGCCGGCGTCCTGCATCGCGCTCAGGACCTCGGGGCAGACGTGGATCGACGGAGCCTCGGGGGCGGGCGTCGCGTCGGCCCGGCTTCGGGAGTAGAGCGTCAGGACCAGGCCGAGCGCGGCCAGCGCCCCGAGCGCCGCGAAGCGGATCGTCAGCGACTTGAACATGCGGTTCTCCTCTATCTCCAGGTAGCCAGTCTTTCGATCATCCAGAACGCCGCGGTCGTGCCGAGCGCGTAGGCCGTCGCCGGCCGCCACCATGGGGGAGGCTGCCGGAGCAGCCGCTTCAGCCCCGCCGCGAGCGCGAATACCGCCCCGATGAAGAGCAGCTGCCCGACTTCGACGCCGACATTGAACATCACCAGCGCCGCCGGAAGATCCGTTTCCGGGAAGCCGACCTCCGAGAGCGCGCCCGCGAAGCCGAACCCGTGCAGCAGGCCGAAGATTGACGCGACGATCCACGGCCGACGCGACGCGAGCGTCGACTCCCCGTTCCGGCGCCGCAGCATCTCGCAGGCGAGGAACAGGATGCTGAGCGCGATGATCACCTCGACCGGCGGCTGCGGGATGCGCACGAGCCCCAGCGTGGACAGCACCAGCGTCGCGCTGTGCGCCAGCGTGAACGCGGTGTCGGCCTTGACGAGCGCGCCGAAGCCGCGCACGGTGAGGATCAGGCCCAGCACGAAGAGCAGGTGGTCGATGCCGCCGAGGATATGCTCGATGCCGAGCACGAGGTAGGACGTCGCAATCTCGAGGACGGGCTGGCGCGCGCGGACCTCGAACGACGATCGCGCCGGCTTGAGCAGCGCGGTCTGAGTCCGTCCGTCCAGGAAATCGATGCGGACGAAGACGTCGGTCATGGTGATGAGCAGGCCTTCGACCGCGAGGGTCTTCCCGACGAGGCCCGCGGGGCCGCAGTCGATGGCGCGGCGCTCGATCAGGGCGTCGCCGGCGAACTGCCGCGTCGGAGCGACCGCATCGCGCGTGCCCTCCGGCCAGATCACGGTCAGGTGGAGGACCTGGTCGCCGACGGCGGGGACCTTCCAGACCACCGTGTAGCGGCCGGGGGAGGTCTCGGACAGGTGCAGCGACGCCGGCCGGGTCTCGTGGGCGAACGCCGCGGAGGCTGCGGCCAGGAGCGCAAGACCCGTCAGCAGCAGCCGCTTCACCGGCGTTCCCCCGTGAGACCCAGGACGGGTTTGGACGCGGGAGGCGTTTCGATCGTGATCTCGTAGCGCTGCTTCAGCTTCTGGTAGAGGGCGGTGTTCCCCTCGCGGCGCTGCTCGTCCTTCCAGTCGCGCGCGACGGCATCCTTCACCTCGGTGAACTCGGGCATGCGCGCCGTCTGGCGGCGATCGATCTTCACCGCGTGCCAGCCGTAGGCGGAGCGGACGGGGCCGGTCCAGGTCCCGGTCGCCGCCCTGGAAATACCCTCGACGAACGCGCCGCCGAACTGACGGGCGACTTCCTCGTCGCGGCGCTCGCGCACGGCGGACTCCAGCAGCGTCGGATCCCCGAGGGACTCCGGGGCCGCTCCGGAGCGGAGCTGGTCGAGCGCGGTCCGGGCCCGCTCCTCGGCGCCGAAAAAGACCTGCGTGAACGTCAGCCCGCCCTCGATGCCATATCGCTCCGGATGCGCCGTGAAATACGCGGCGAGCTCGGCGTCGGTCGGCGTCCGCAGCGCGACGATGTCCTGCGTGAGGAACTCGTACTTCTGCGCGAGGCGGCGGCGCACGATGACGTCGTCGCGGTCGAGGCCGAGCTCCAGCGCTTCGCGGCTGAGGATCTCCTCCCGGATGCGGTTGTCGACCAGGCCCTGGAGCTCCTGCGGGGTGGGGGAGCGCCGCCACTGCGCGAGCCAGCCCTGCTGCAACTGGGCAAGGTCACCGGAGGTCAGCCGGATCCTGCGGGGATCGCTGCCGGAGCTCTGCGGCGGCCGGATCCACGCATAGACGGCGAAGATCAGCGCCCCCGCGGCGATGAAGTGGACCAGCGGCTCCCGGAGCAGGCGTCCCATGACGGAGGATGGCATGGGGGTCGTCATGGGCTGGATTCTAAACTTGCTCCGGGGGGCCGGGAAGCGAAACCGTGCGTGGATCGCGTCAAGGCCGACCGGTACCGGACCCCTTGACGGCCTTGATGATGAGCAGGATGCCGGGAAGCAGACCGGCGACCAGGATGGCCATGCACGACAGGATCAGCGTGAGCAGGTGGAGGAACGTCATTGCCGGCCCGATCGCGACGCGGCCTGCGGGCAGCGTCTGTCCCGCCGGCGCGTGGACCACAACGTTATAGTCGTCCCGCTTCGTCGCGGAAAAGCTCGCGGTGGCGGCTCCCGACTTGCCCCCGAAGCTGTAGCGAGTCTTGAGCAATCCCTGGTTCTGCACGTCGAGGGAAGTCGCCCCGTCCTTGGAAACGATCTTCACGTCCACCGTGGGCGGGCGCCTCTTCAGGAAGGACCAGGTGTCCACTTCCCAGTAGACCGTATAGTCGCCGGGATCGAGGGCGAGAACGCGCGAGCCCGGGACCTCCATCCGCTCGAGATGGCTGAACGTCCGGTTGATGCCGGTGACGAGAACGGTGATGAACGCGCCCGTTCCCGCGAGGATGAGCAGGACCCCGAGGGCGATCCGGGCGGCGGGGGGGAGCATGAGGACTATTTTTTCACGAAGAGCACGGTCGAGGCGACGTCGGTGACGCGCATCTCGTCGCCGTCGACGACGAAGGTGACATAGAGGTTCTGGTTCGCGTCGGCCCGGAGCCCGAGCTGCATGGCGGCAGCAAGCGCGTTGGCGCCCGCGATGTGGACCCGGATCCTGTTCGGCTCCTCGACGGAATAGTTGCCGCCGATGGGGGAGCGGCCGCCGGTCATCACTTCGCCGCCCGCGTTGAAGTTCCAGTCGATGTAGTCGTCGTTGCGGATCCAGGTGCCGACGATCCAGTCCGTGAGCGACCCGACCTGGGCCTGCTTCTTGCGCTCGCAGCCGACGAGGGCGAGGGCGCAGAGCGCGATCGCGGCGGTCCGTTTCATTGGTAAAAGGCAGCCTTACGGCAGCCTCTCCCGTTCAAACCGGACGTGCCCAATTAAGGCATCCGGCTTACCGATGA
>Ga0137410_10001028_pt1 | contig 19200 bp, 14 predicted proteins | sample CZODoug1_16funga_FD_108878 | JGI IMG/M metagenome (GOLD analysis project Ga0137410, IMG submission 108878) | Vadose zone soil fungal communities from Angelo Coast Range Reserve, California, USA - CZODoug1_16fungal (Illumina Assembly) | ecosystem: Environmental > Terrestrial > Soil > Vadose zone... | reverse complement strand
CGGCGGCCAGACCGAGGCTTTGGCTGCCTCGCGTCACGGGGAAATAGGCCAGATGGTCGTCCGCGGCCGAGCCCCACATGATGGCCCCGCCGCCGTTGTCGATGCCGAGGCCGACCTGCCGGCTCCAGACAATCGCCCCCTGCCGGTCCGGATCAAGCGCCCATGCGTGCCCGTCCTTCTGTCCGATCACGATGAGCGTCCGGCCGTCGGCGAGCGTGCGCAGAATCGGCGCGTTCCCGAAATCCATGTCCGGCCCCAGATCGTCCGGGCACGTCTCCGATTTGGTGTCCTTCGGCACGAGCGGCCGGTACTTGCCCGGACAGTCGCGCACGTAGGCGTCGTTCGACATCACCTGTTTGTTCCACAGGCGTCTGCCGGTGTCGAGGTCGAACGCGATCACCGCGTCGGAGCCGGGCGCCGCGGGCTCGGTGTACGCGTTGCCCGTCGCGACATACACCGCACGCCGCTTCAGATCGACAGTCGGAGAAGACCACACCCCTGCTCCTGCGGGTCCCCACAATTGCGTGCCTTTCGACGTCCGCTTCATCGGCGTCGGCCGTTCAGCAATCGTGTAGGACGTCCAGCGCCTCCGTCCGGTGACCGCGTCGTACGACGCGACACCGCCGCGGAACGTGCAGCAGGGATACCCCGGATTCCCTGCGCCCGACTCCTCGAGCGACGACAGCGGTACATACAGCCGGCCGTCGACCAGCTTTGGCGCGCCGGTCACGCGTGCGACCGGGTGTGAATCGACCCGGTCCTTCCAGACCTGGACACCGGTTTCGGCATCGACGGCGTAGACGTTGCCCTTCACGTCGCCGAAGTACGCAAGGAATCGATTCGTGCGGGTCCCCGGGCCGATGCTCGGAGCCGTCCGAACGCCGGCGCTCGCGCGGAACGACCAGTGGATGCAGCCGCTCCGTGCGTCGAGCGAATAGACGAAGCCCGTGTCGGCGCCGACGAAGACGCGACCGCCAGTGACCGTCGGTTGTCCGTACGCGGAATTGCCGTTGGGAAAGCCGAACGCCCATTTCAGAATCAGCTTCGACGCGTCCGCTGCGGTCAGCCCGGGCGATGTCTGGAAGCGGGAGTTGCCGCTGTCAAATCCCCAGCCGTTCCACTCGGACTCCCTCGACGGCTCGAACGCCGGACGGCTCGCGCAGCGGTTCTTCATGTGCGCTGCGTCCCCGGTCGCTGCGGCGCCCAGCGGGCGCCCCCCCACGTACACAGCGACGACGCGCTTCTCGAATTCCGACATCTGCTGCGCGAAGGGCGCCATCGACCCGGTCGTGATCGACGTCAACACTTCCTCCGGCGTATGGCGGTTCAAGGCATGGCGGTCCGTCGCGCCGTTCTTCCCGGTGTCATGACAGCTCGCGCAGTAGCTGGTGAACGCGTAGATCCCGGCGTTGGTGTTCTGCGGGTGCGCCATGTCCGGCGCCGCCGCCTGCGTTTGGAGCAGGGGCGCGACCGTGACCAGCCAGACGCCGAGCGGTCTCGAGGCGTTCACGGGCGCATTATCGCCCACTCCTGACATCGGCAACCCACGTCCAACCGCAGAGAACGTTGAGATCGCGGAGCAAGGCTCTCTCTGCGTGCTTTGCGATCTCTGCGGTTTGCATTTAGATTAGTCCGCATGTCTTCCATTCGCCGCTGCAGAATCCTCGTCTCAGCCAGCGCCGTCGCGTGCGTCGTGGCGTGCCTGAGCGGGGCCGCGCCGCGCGCTCAGGCGCCCGGTCGGCTCGCTTTGGTCGGCGGCATGCTGATCACCGGCTACGAGGTGCCGCCGATTCACCACGCCGCCGTGGTGATAGAGGGCCCCAGGATCGTGGCGGCGGGACCGGCGTCCGAGGTGAAGGTGCCCGCCGATGCGACCCTCATCGACACCAGCGGGCGCGTGATGCTGCCTGGGCTCATCGAGACGCACGGCCATCTCGTCGTGCTCGGCCATGGCAGCTACGAGACCTGGTTCCCCTGGATCGCGAGCCACGGCGGCGACGCGATGCTGACGCGCGTGATGGAGATCTCCGCCAAACAGCTCCTGATGGCGGGCGTGACGACGACGATCGATCTCGGCGCGCCGCTCGCGCAGAGTCTCAGCATCCGCGATCGGATCAACCGGGGCGAGATCGTCGGGTCGCGCATGCTGGTGAGCGGGCCCTGGATCGCGCGCCTGGGTGCCGCTGGCGCCGGCGGCGCGATGCAGGTCGGCTTCGGCGGCCTCAATATCTCGACGTCCGCGGAGGCGGCGCGCGAAACCGAGCGGCTTGCCGCAGCGGGCGTCGATCACATCAAGGCGCATTCGGGCCTCACGCTCGACGACTACAAGGCCATCGTCGATGCGGCGCACGCGCGCCGCATCAAGGTGTATGCGCACGTGTATGCCGAACAGGACGTGCGGCACGCGCTCGAGGCGGGTGTCGACGTGCTGCAGCACGTCGGGTCCGCCGGGACCGCGCCGCCCTACAGCAAGGAGTTGATCACCGACATCGTCAACGCGGGGCGCCCGGTGGTCGTGACGGCCGCGCATCGCGCCTGGGTGTATCCGGACACGGCAGAATTTCCCGAGCGGCTGCAGGATCCGGAGCTGAAAAAAGCATTCGGCGCCGACATCTACGCCGAGGTGCAGAGGTCGCTCGCCAGCTGGTGGACGCTCGGGTACTTTCAGCGGACCGACCGCGAGATGCTGTACCGCGAGCGCGGCGTGAAGCAGTTCATCGAATCGGGCGCGGTCATGGGGATGGGCACCGACTCGGGCACGCCGATGAACTTCCACAGCGAAGCGCTGTGGCGCGAGATCAAGGTGCACGTCGACATGGGGATGACGCCGATGCGCGCGATTGCGGCGGCGACGCGCGTCAACGCGCAAATCATCGGCAAGGGCCGCGAGCTCGGGTCCATCGAGCCCGGCAAGATCGCGGACCTCATCGTCGTGAACGGGAATCCGCTTTTCGACATCACCGCGCTCTCCCACGTCGACCTGGTCGTGAAGGACGGCCTCGTCTACAAGGGCGCGGTGGCGGCGGCCGTGCGGCCGCCGACGGCGAGCCGCGGGAAATGAGAAGCGCGCCGCGCGGTCCGGCTCAAGCCGGACACCACGTACGGTCGTAGCGTAGCGTCCGCCTTCAGGCGGACCAGCGGATCTACGGCAGACCGAACACAAACAGCGAGTATCCCGCCGCGATGGCGACGTATTGCCTGCCGTCGACGGCAAACGCGATCGGATTCGCTTTCACGGCCGCACCGAGCTGCAGGTCCCAGAGCGGCGTTCCTGTGTCCGCATCGAGCGCGAAAAAGTTGCCTTCCTCCGTTCCACCGAAGACGAGGCCGCCGCCCGTCGACAGCAGGCCGGTCCACGGCGGCGACAGCAGCTTGAATTCCCACTTCAGCTTCCCGGTCGTCGCCTCCAGCGCCCGAACGGCGCCCCACGCGTCGTCGCCGTTGATCGCGCGTCCTCCGCCGGCTACGAACGCTTCGCCCGGTTTGTATTTGATCTCGCCCTTGTAAAAGTGCGTGCCCATTTCGCGAGCCGCCTGGTAGAAGAGCTTCGTCTGCGGGCTGTAGGATGGGCTGGGCCAGTTCGACGCGCCTTGAATGTTCGGAAACACGAGCACCCCATCGGTGCTCGGGTCGAGGCCTGGCCGGACGCGCGGGCGTCCCTTCGCATCGAGGCCATCGGCCCACGTCTGCTTCGCGTACGGCGTGGCGGTCAGGAACTCGCCCGTCTCGCGGTCGAGCACGTAGTAGAAAGCGTTGCGGTTCGCCATCGCGACGAGCTTGCGCGCGCGTCCGTTGATCGTGGCGTCGAACAGCACCGGAATTTCATTGGAGTCCCAATCGTGGGTGTCGTGCGGCGTGAACTGGAAATGCCATTTGATCTTCCCGTCGGTGGCATTCAGCGCAATGAGAGAGCACGTATAGAGGTTGTCGCCCGGCCGCGCATCGCCGTTCCAGTCCGGCCCGGGGTTCCCGGTGCCCCAGTAGACGAGGTTCAGCGCCGGATCGTAGGAGCCGGTCAGCCACGCCGATCCGCCGCCCGTTTGCCAACTGTCCCCGCCCCACGTTTCCGCACCGGGCTCGCCCGCCGCCGGAATGGTGTGCGTGCGCCACACGCGCCGGCCGCTCTTGGGATCGTAGGCGTCGAGGAAACCACGGATGCCCGCCTCGGCGCCGGAGACGCCGATGATGATCCGGCCATCGAGCGCCAGCGGCGCCGCGGTCATGTAGTAGCCCCGCTTGTTGTCGTCCACGACGACGTCCCACCGGACGGCGCCCGACTTCGCGTCCAGCGCGACGAGGTGGCCATGAACCGTCCCGACAAACACCATTTCGTCCAGCACCGCGACGCCGCGATTCACGGGTGGCGATCCGATGATGATCACATCGGTAGGGATGGCCGGCGTCCACGTCCACAGCGGACGGCCCGTCCGGACGTCCAGCGCGGTCACCGTGCTCGGCGGCTCCGTGATGTACATCACGCCGTCGACGACGATGGGCGATGTTTCGACGATGCCCGTGCGGCGCACCTGATAGATCCAGAACGGCTTCAGTCGTCCGACATTCTGGCGATTGATCTCGTTCAACGCCGAGAAGCGGTGCGACTGGTAGTTCCCTGAATAGGTCAGCCAGTCGGAGGGCGCGCCTTCCGAGCCGGCAATGCGCGGATAGGGAACCTGAGCGAAGGACGTGGCGGTCGAGAGCGCGATGAACAGAAAGAGGGCCCGTCTCACTGTGCACCTCTCAAGCTGGAAAGATAGGCGACGAGATCTTCGGTTTCGGCGTCGGTGAGCCGTCCCCTGAAGCTCGGCATCAGGCTCTTGCCGAACTGTTTCTCCACGTCTTTGACGTTGCTCTTGCGGAAGGAGTGGAATCGGTTGCCGGTGTCGCGCACTTGAATCGTGAACGGATCTTCGTTGATGCGCACGCCGACCACTTCGCGTCCATCGGTCGTGGTCACCCGCACGGGCAGGTACTCCGTGAAGCCCCGTCCGGGAATCGGCGCCGTGCCGCGCGGCAGCATTTCGGCCGGACCGAGGAACGACTGCCGCAGGTAGCTCGGACCGCGGGCTGCGCCAATCTCGGTGAGATCGGGACCGAAGCTCCCGCCCTGCCCTTTGATGATGTGGCACGATGCGCAGCCGAGCCTCGCGTAGATCGCCCCGCCTCGGTCCGAGTTCCCCGATGTGGCGACTAAAGTCGTGCGCCCGAGCGACCGGACGTAGGCGACGAGCTGATCCAGTTCGCCGTCCGTCATGCGCCGGACTCTCGGCATGCCGCGATCGGGGATGCCATCCCGAATGACGGCGCGAAGCGCGTCATCGTCGGCCGCCCGCGTGAGCGTGGGGCGGTTCAAATTCGGCCCCTCTTCGCCCGTACCATCCAGGCCGTGACAGCGGGCGCACATGCCCTGGAACAGTTTCTTGCCCTGTTCGATGTCCGCGGCGCTTTGGGAGGTTTGGGCCGCCGGCCGCATGTCGGTGGCGATGAGGAGGCTCACGAAGGTGAAGGGGACGAGCGCCAGTCGGATCGGGCTCATGCGTGTTCCTCAGGATGCCGAAGACAGCGCATGATAACCCGGCCACCGGAGAGATTCCGCTCGATTGGAGGTCAACTGCCTGGCCACATCGGCTCAACGTTCAGCCCCAAAAACGTCAGTTCCGCATCCGACCGCCAGCCGCGATGCCCTGGTGCTGGCGGCGTCTGCAGCAGTCGACGACAACATCGCGCCGATCGTCGGGATGACCGGACGCTGGCACTCGTGTTGCTGCCTCTCTGCCGTCCAGGCGAACGTGCAGCGACGTACCGAAGTAGACCGGCGACGTATGCCCCGGGGCGGCCGACGCGATTACGATCGGCCCGGCCGGCATCCGCGTGTCCTCGTGGCAGACAGCTACGACGGCGCCAGGCAGTCGTGCGCGCGATACCTCGCGCGGTTTCACTTCGATGTCGCCGAAGCGGCCGACGGCGAGGAGGCGCTGGCGCGTATCCTGGCGGCGCCGCCGCGGCTCATTCTTTCGGAATGGGACCTTCCGACGATGCCCGCTGCACGATTGAAGCGGTGGCTCGCCCAGGGCAGGGTCGGCGATATTCCCGTCATCGTGCTCACGACCACCGTCGAAGCCGGCGAGGAGGTGCCTCGCGTCGCCGGCATCCTGCGAAAACCCTTCTCGCTGGTCGACATGCTGCAGGAAGTCCGGCGGGCGCTCCGCGCAGCCTGACCGGCCGATTCGATCACACCGCGAACATCTCGGAAATTATCGCCGCCCACCACCCGAACGGCGTCCGCAGGCCGGAGCGCGTCAAGGCCGGAAAGTTCGCCATCGACGCTATCAGCCTGGCGCCGATCGAGAAGACCATCGAGAACGGGAAAAAGATCAAGGCGTTCCGGACCGCGAGACCGTCGCGGCCATCAGGAAAGCCATGGCTGAGGCGAAGCCGGGCCCACGGTAGACCGTGAGGTTCTGCAACGCGGCCGCGCGGGAGACAAACGCTGACGACTTCCGCCGCGCTGACGCCGTATACTGGCCGCTGGTTATCGCATCGAATCAGCTGTTTAGGGGTATTTCGCGAATGACGAGATTCACGCTGCCGGGCGCCGCCGCCGCGATCGTCGCGTGTGGTCTCAGTATCGCCGCTCAAACGAATCCGCCCAAGCCAGCGGCGAGTCGCGCCGCGTCTGCGCCGAAACCGCCGATGGCGGTCGCACACAAAGACGCCACTCCGGTCCCCGAGCCGCAAGCCGATCTGGTCAAGCAGTACTGCGCGGGATGCCACAGCGACAAGGGCAAGGCGGGCGGGCTCTCGCTCGCGGCCTTCGACGCCGCGCACGTCGATCAGATTTCCGACGTCGGCGAAAAAATGATCCGCAAGCTGCGACTGGGCATGATGCCGCCGCCCGGCGCGCGCCGGCCCGATCCCGCGGTCCTCACGCAGTTGACCACCGCGCTCGAAGCGAAAATCGACGCGGCAGCGATGCTGCGGCCGAATCCCGGCCGACGGCCGTTCCAACGGCTGAACCGCGCCGAGTACGAGCGGTCGGTCCGCGAAGTGCTCGACCTGCACGTCGATGTGAACGCGTTCCTGCCGCCCGACACGCTCAGCGCGGGCTACGACAACATCGCCGACGTGCAGACGTTCTCGGCGACGTTGATGGAAGGCTACCTGCGCGCGGCCGCCCGCATCTCGACGCTTGCGGTGGGCGATCGCAACGCGAGCCCGTCGGAGGCCACCTACAAGGTGCCGCGCACGCAGTCGCAGATGAAACATCTCGGCGGGACGCCGTGGGGCACGCGCGGCGGCATTGCCGTCACGCACACGTTCCCGGCCGACGGCGAGTACTCGTTCCGGATCATGCTGCACGGCACGCCGACCGGCCAGCTGTTTGGCAGCGTCGCGAGCCGCAACGAGCAGCTCGAGGTGTCGATCAACGGCGAGCGGGTCGCGCTCGTCGACATCGACTACAAGATCAGCGAAACCGACAGGAACGGGCTGAACCTGACGACGCCGCGCATTCATGTGAAAGCGGGCCCGCAGCACCTCGTGGCCGCGTTCATCCAGAAGTTCGATGGCGTGGTCGACGACCTCGTGGCGCCGATCGACTACACGCTGGCGGACACCGAATACGGCGACAGCGCGGGCATCACCATCCTGCCGCACGTGCGCGATTTCAGCGTGACCGGGCCGTACAAGGTGACGGGCGTCTCCGACACACCGAGCCGGCGCAAGATCTTCGTCTGCCGTCCCACCGGCGCGGCCGACGAGATTCCGTGCGCGCGCAGGATCATCTCGAGCCTGGCCGGCGACGCGTATCGCCGCCCGCCGAGCAACGAGGACATCGAGTCGCTGATGCAGTTCTACGGCGATGCCCGCCACGGGCACGACTTCGAGGCCGGCATCAAGGCGGCGCTGCAGGCGCTGCTCGCGAGCCCGAAGTTCGTATTCCGGTTCGAGGCCACGCCGTCGACGGCGAAACCGGGGCAGAGCTACCGGATCAGCGATCTGGATCTGGCCTCACGGCTCTCCTTCTTCCTGTGGGACACGGTGCCGGACGCCGAGCTCGTCAAGGCGGCAACCGGCAGCGTGCTGCACACGCCGGCCGTGCTCGAGAAGCAGGTGCGCCGGATGCTGGCGGATCCCCGCGCCGAAGCGCTGTCGACGCGGTTCGCGTCGCAGTGGCTCCGGCTGCAGGACGTCGAGAAGATCCATCCCGACGCGCTGCTGTTTCCGTCATTCGACCACGAGCTCGCGGAGTCCTATGTGCGCGAGACCGAGCTGTTCTTCGACAGCCTCGTGCGCGAGGACCGCAACATCCTCGACCTGCTGACCGCCGACTACACGTTCGTGAACGAGCGCATCGCCAAGGTCTACCGGATGCCAAACATCGTCGGCGAGAAGTTCCAGCGCGTGACGGTACCCGACGAGCGGCGCGGGATTCTCGGGCAGGGCAGCGTGCTGATGCAGACGGCGGTCGCCGATCGCACGTCGCCGGTGCAGCGCGGCAAGTGGATCATGGAAGTGCTGCTCGGGTCGCCGCCGCCGGCGCCGCCGCCGAACGTGCCGCCGCTCGAGGACGTCAAGTCGGCGACCGAGGCCGGCAGGACGCTGTCGACGCGCGAGCGCATGGAGGAGCACCGGAAGAATCCGGCCTGCACGTCGTGCCACCGCGTGATCGATCCGCTCGGCCTCGCGCTCGAGAACTTCGACGTCGTCGGCGCCTGGCGGATCAAGGACAACGGCGTCCCGGTCGACGCGAACGGCGTGCTCTACGACGGCACGAAGCTCGGCGGCCCCGCGGATCTGCGCCAGGCGCTGCTGAACCGATCGGAGTCGGTCGTCCGGAACTTCACCGACAACCTGATGTCGTACGCGCTCGGCCGCCGCGTCGAGTACTACGACCAGCCGACCATCCGCGCCATCGCGCGGCAGGCGGCGCAGAACGGCAACCGTTTCTCGTCGTTCATCCTGGGAATCGTCAACAGTCCGGCATTTCAGATGAGCACGGCCGAAGCCGTGACGACAACCGCTCAATAGGGGGCGACATGTACATCGCGAAGAAGCACATTTCCCGCCGCGCCGTCCTGAAGGGGGTGGGCGTGACCGTGGCGCTGCCGTTCCTGGACGCGATGATCCCGGCCCGCACCGTGTTCGCGAAGACGGCGGCCGGCGCATCGGCGTCCAGGCAGCGGCTCGTCTGCATGGAAATGGTGCACGGGTCGGCGGGCAGCACGGCGTTCGGCGTCAAGAAGAACCTGTTCGCGCCGGTGAAAGCCGGACGGGACTTCGACTGGAGCCCGACGCTGGAGCCGCTCGCGCCGTTCCGCGAGTACGTGACGGTCGTCAGCAGCACCGACGTGCACAACGCCGAGGCGTTCACGCTGCCGGAAATCGGCGGCGATCACTTCCGGTCGAGCGCGGTGTTCCTCACTCAGTCGCATCCGAAGCAGACCGAGGGCAACGACGTGCATGCCGGCACGTCGCTCGATCAGCTCTATGCGAAGCAGTTCGGCCAGGACACGCCGATTCCGTCCATGCAGCTCTCGATCGAGAACGTCGATCAGGCGGGCGGGTGTACCTACGGCTATTCCTGCATCTACACGGACACGATCAGCTGGGCATCGCCGACGCAGCCGCTGCCGATGGTGCGCGACCCGCGCGTGGTGTTCGATCAGCTGTTCGGCGTCGGCGCGACTGCCGAGGAGCGGCTGAGCAATCTGAAGGCCGATCGCAGCATCCTCGACTGGATCAGCGGCCAGGTGGCGCAGCTCCGGCGCGACCTCGGGCCGGGCGATCGCGCGCGGCTGAGCGAATACATCGAGAACGTCCGCGAGATCGAGCGCCGCATCCAGCGCGTCGAGGCGCGCAATGCGAGCGGCGAGACGCGCCAGATGCCGGAAGCGCCGATTGGCGTGCCCGACTCGTTCGAAGAGCACGCGCACATCCTGATGGATCTGATCGCGCTCGCCTTCGCGTCGGACACGACGCGCGTGTTCTCCTTCAAGCTCGGACGCGACGCCTCCGGCCGCTCGTATCCGGAGAGCGGCGTGGCGACCGGTTTCCACAACGCCTCGCACCACGGCGAGCGTGAAGACCGGATCATGGAGTTCGCGAAGATCAACCGGTATCACGTCAGCATGCTGCCGTATCTGATGGAGAAGCTGAAGGACACGCGGGACGGAGAGACCACGCTGCTGGACAACAGCCTCATCATCTACGGCTCGCCGATGGGCGATTCGAACATCCACAACCACAAGCGCGTGCCGCTGGTGCTCGCCGGCCACGCGGGCGGCAAGCTGCGGGGTGGCGTCCACATCAAGGCGCCCGACGGCACGCCGATGGCGAACGCGATGCTGACGACGCTGCACATGCTCGGGCGCGACGATCTCCAGAGCTTCGGCGACAGCTCGGGCGAGCTCGATTTGAACAATGCGCAGGTGACGCTGACTGATGCTCCGAAGGGGTAGGCGCTGAGCTGGGGCTGGGGCTGTTGGTAGGGCGACCTTCAGGGCTAGATGTAGGGCGACCCTTCAGGGTCGCCGTGGATAGATGTAGGGCGACCCTTCAGGGTCGCCGTGGATAGCAAGATGTAGGGCGACCCTTTAGAACACGTTGCGAAATCAGGAATCAGGGAATTCAGAATTTGGAATTCTGGCACGAATTCAAAATTCCAAATTCTCAATTCCAAATTTCGCAATCCACTCTTAGGGTTGCCGTGGATGTGGAGCGGATATGCGACGAACACTGATCACCATCTGCTGTCTGGCCGCGCTCGCGGCGCCGCCGTTGTCGGTACTGATCGACGCGGCGCCCGCCGCCACGGCGGTCGTCGAAGCGGCGATGAACGGTAATCGCGACGCCGTGCGCAGTCTGCTCAAGGATGGCGCCGACGTGAATACCGCGCAGGCCGACGGCATGACGGCGCTGCACTGGGCGGCCCAGAAGGGCGACGTCGAGCTCGCGAAGGTGTTGCTCTATGCAAGCGCGAACGTCCGCGCCACCACGCGGATCGGCGCCTATACGCCGCTGCTCATCGCCAGCAGGAACGGCGACGCGGCGATGATCGATACGCTGCTGCAGGCCGGCTCCGACCCCAACGGCGCTACCACCAACGGCACGACAGCGCTCATGCTGGCGTCCGCGGCCGGAAAGCTCGACGCGGTCACGGTGCTCATCGGCGGGGGCGCGAACGTTCATGCCAGAGAGAACGTGAAGGGCGAGACGGCGCTCGCCTTCGCCGCGGCGTACGGCCGCGCGGACGTCGTGCGCGCCCTGACCGCCGCCAAGGCCGATCCGATGGTCACGACCAAGGTCGTCGATCTCGAGTCGTTCGCCAGGGAAGAGCAGGAACGCTTTGCCGCCGAGCGCGCCGCCCAGGGACGCGGCGGACGCGGCGGCGAGCCCGGGGCGCAAGCGGCCGGTCGCGGAGCGCAGGGGCCGCAGATCGCCGGCGTCAACCGCCAGTACAACTACACCGAGCTGGTCGGCTATTGGGGCGGCATGTCGCCGCTGCATCTGGCGGCCCGGCAGGGGCATGTCGAGGTCGCGAAAGCGCTGCTCGACGCGGGCGCGGACGTGAATCAGCCAGTTGCCGGCGACAAGACCTCGCCGATGCTCGTCGCCATCATCAACGGCCACTTCGACCTGGCAAAGTACCTGCTCGACAGGGGGGCGAACCCGAATCAGCCGCAGGATGCGAACGGTGCGACGCCGCTGTACGCCGCCCTCAATTGCCAGTGGGCCGCGAAGGCGCTCTATCCCCAGCCGCGGGCGTACGAGCAGCAGCAGCTGTCCTATCTCGATCTCATGACGGCGCTGCTCGAGAAGGGCGCCGATCCGAACGCCAGGCTCACGCGCAAGGTCTGGTACTCGCAGTACGACTTCGATCAGTCGGGCGTGGATGAAGCCGGCGCGACGCCGTTCTGGCGCGCCGCGTACGCCGCGGATGTCGATGGCATGCGGCTGCTCCTGAAGTACGGCGCCGATCCGAACATCACGACGATGCGGACGCCGGGCCGCGTGCGGACCGGCGACATCACGCGCGAAGTGCGGGATGTGTCGCCGCTGCCGCCGGTCCCCGCCGGCGGGCCGGCTGTGTCGGCGCTCCTCGCGGCCTCCGGCGTCGGCTACGGCGAAGGGTTCGCCGCGAACCACCATCGCTTCGCGCCGGGCGGCATGCTCGCGGCCGTCAAGTTCCTCGTCGAGGAGCTGCACGCCGACGTGAACGCCAAGGATCATGACGGCAACACGGCGATTCACAACGCGGCCGCCCGCGGCGACAACGAGATGATTCTCTACCTCGTGTCGAAGGGCGCCGACGTCATGCAGGTGAACCGCGAAGGCAAGACCACTGCGGACATGGCGAACGGTCCGGTGCAGCGCATCAGCCCGTTCCCCGACACGATCAAGCTGCTCGAGGGCATGGGCGCGAAAAACAATCACAAATGTGTTTCTTGTTAGTTGAGGATTTAAGAATCTGAGGATGTGAGGATCTATCTCAGGATCTTCACGTCCTCACCTGGGGTTCCCAGACCCTCAGATCCTTAGATCCTTATGCTGAGGCGCTTGAGGATGTCGGCGACGTAGACCTTGTCCGTCGCGATGATTCGCAGGATGAGGAGCTCGAGCAGGCCTTTGCGGATGGCGCTGAACGTTTCGGTGACGCTCATCTGTTCGCTAGGAAGCTACCTTGTATTAACAAGGTAGCAGTCCAGGCAGGGTGTCAATTGCATTGCAGTTTGAAGGATGCCAATACATTGCAGTGCCCGGACACCAGTGCCGGCCACCGGTGCCGGAGCTCCACTCGTGCTAAGGTCTGCCGCATGCAACGCCCGTCTGCCGTCACCGTCGCGCTGATCTCGAGTCTGTTGATTGCTGCAGCCGCCTCCGCCGCGCCGTGCACGACGACGAAAGCCGACTGCACCGAGTGGATCACGTTCAGCGGCGGCCCCTCGCGCTCGCTCATCTATCGCACCTACCCGCTCGACCAGAAGAACGAGGCGATCACGCGCGCGCTGATCATGGTGCACGGCGCCGGGCGCGACGCCGACAACTACTTCCGCACCGCGCTGGCCGCGGCCTTTCTCGCGGGCGCGCTCGACGACACGCTCGTGATCTCGCCGCGCTTCGCGTCGAGCGGCAACGGCTGTCAGGACAAGCTCGCCGCGAACGAGGTCAGCTGGCCGTGCAACGGCGACAGCTGGCGGTCGGGCGGCGCGGCAGACAAAGAAGGGAAGCTCACGTCGTACGATTTCGCCGACGCGATTCTCCGGAAGGTTGCGAACAAATCATTGTTCCCGAACCTGAAGGCGATCGTGGTCTCGGGACATTCGGCGGGCGGCCAGTTCGTCAACCGGTACGAGATGGCCAACCAGTCGCACGACGCGCTCGGCGTCCCGATCACCTATGTGGTCGCAAACCCATCGAGCTACGCATACCTGGATGCCACGCGTCCCTCCGCCGGCGCCAACGGCGCCACGGAGTTCCGTCCGTTCGGCGACGGCCGCAACTGCACGACCTACGACAAATGGCCGTACGGCATTCAGAACCGCACCGGCTACACGTCCCGCCTGAGCGACGATCAATTAAAGAAGCAGCTCGCCGCGCGGCCGACGACGTATCTGGTCGGGGAGCTCGACACGTTGCCGCTCGCCGGATTCGACTCCTCGTGCCCCGCGATGGCGCAGGGGGCCAACCGCAACCTCCGCGGCCAGGCCTGGGGAAAGTACGTCAACGAGAAGCTCGGCGCCCACCATTCGACGATGGTCGTGCCGTTGTGCGGGCACAACGCGCGATGCATGTTCACCGCCGATTCCGTGCTTACACTGCTTTTTCCGAAATAGTAGATTGCGCACTCCTGCATGTGTGCGCGCCGTTTGACGCACATCCGGGACGTCGTGCAGCGGCGGGCACCCGCGGCCGATACGTAGGCTGTCGTGATTCAGCCGACTCCCACGAGGAGCCTGTTCGGCGCCGCAGGTCCGCGTTCGCGCTCGCGATCGTGGGCGGCGGTGACGACGAGCGCCGTATTCCACGCCTGCGCTGTCGCAGCCGCGCTGGTCGCCGCGCACGCCGCGGCGTCGGGGCCGCTGCCGCGCGCCTCGCGCCCGCTGACCTTCATCAGCGTGCTCGCGGTTCCGGATCCTGCGCTCGTGCTTCCGCTGGAGCCGCTTCACCTCCCACCGCTCGAGATGGCGCCGGCGCGGGTCGAGGAAACCATTGCTCCCACACTCGAGCCGCTGCCCGCTCCGGAGCCGCCGGTGGCGACGATTCCCGTCGTGCGGCCAAAGCCCGATGTGGGCGCATTGCCGTCGACCGTCGCCGTACACACGTTCGAGCCGCCGCCCGTTGTGGATCGCGCCGGGTTCGACGCGCCAGCCGCGCGCGCGCCGGCCAAGACGCCGGTAACGACCAGCGTCGGCGCCTTCGACCAGGCGGCCGCGGCGACGCGCCCGCAGCCAGGCTCGGACCGCCCGAACCTCGTCACTGACGCGGGCTTCGGCGCCGCGATGGCGCCAGCCGGACCGCGCGCGGCCAGCCGGCCGGTCGCCGACGCCGGCTTCGGCAGCAGCGCGCCGGGCGCAGGCCGGCCGCAGGCGGCGCAGGTTGTGCGCACCACCGATTTCGACGCGCAGCCGGCGCAGCCGGGCCCGCGAGCCGCCGCCAAAGAGCCGCGGGTGGACGTGCCGCTCGAAATCCTCTCGAAGCCGACGCCGGAATACACCGAGGAAGCGCGCACGCTCCGGATCGAAGGGGACGTCGTGCTCGAGGTCAGTTTTTCCGCGACCGGCGATGTCCATGTTCTGCGCATCGTGCGCGGTCTCGGCCATGGGCTCGACGAATCGGCCACGCGCGCCGCGCAGGGGATGCGCTTCAAGCCGGCGCAAAGCAGCGGCCGGCCGATCGACTTTCGCACCACTGTTCACATCATCTTCCGTCTGGCGTAGCGCTGCGATTTCGTCATCCGTCGCGCGAGGAGAGCGCCGCCCGACGCCAGGCGTCGAGCTCCCGGCCAGGTCGCCGTACAAGAATGCTCTCGTGACGCCGGCCCCTTCCTCCCGCGATCGCGGCCTGCGCAAGGACACCCGAACACGTCCGGCGTCTCGCGTCTGTAGCGCGCCTTCGCTTCCTTCGCTGACGAAGCCGTGGCGACGATCGCGCCGAACTGTTCGAGCGTCGTGCGTACGAACTCGAGCGCCTTCAGATCATCGTCGACGACGAGTACCGAGACGCCGCGCAGCGACGGCACCGACGCGCGTGAGCAGGGCGCGTCGAGGACCGTCGCGTCCCACGGCCGGATTGGCAGCCCGACTTCGAACGTCGATCCGGCGTTCTCGCCGCCGCTCGTCGCGGTGACGGCGCCGCCGTGCAGCTCGACCACGTGACGGACGATGTCGAGGCCCAGGCCGAGCCCGCCGTGCTGGCGCGTCGAGCTGCTGTCGCCCTGCCGGAAGCGCTCGAACAGATGCGCCGCGACGTCCGGGCTGAAGCCGATGCCAGTGTCGGACACCGAGAGGTACAGCTCCTGGTCGGCGCCATTCTCGATGTCGCGCCGGAGCTGCCGCGCAACGACGACGCCGACTGCCGCACCGCCGGCCGTGACGGCGACGGCGAGCAGGATCGAGCCAGCGTGTTCCACTTCCCATGTCAGCACCGCCGCCAGCACCCCGATGGTGGTGAACGGCGCGACGATCGAGCGCCCGGCCTGTGGCCGTGCCGGGCCGGACATGCGTCATCACTCGTGCAAGGCGCTGGCCCGTACGCAGCTCAGCGACAGCGCACTGATCGCGTGCCGCCGAGAACTGGCGGCCTGCGCGGCTTGGCTCAACTCTTGTAGTCCAAGAAACGAATGGCTGGGATTCGAGTGGCCGCGCTGGCCGATTTGCACTGCACGAGGACGTCGCACGGAGCGCTCCAACCGCTGTTCGCCCGGATCGCCGAGTCCGCCGACGTGGCCCTGATCGCCGGCGATCTCACCGACTATGGTCTGCCCGAAGAAGCGGCGGTCCTGGCCAGGGAGCTGGCTGCGCTGCGCATCCCGGCCGCGGCCGTGCTCGGGAACCACGATTTCGAATCGGGCAAGGCGGCTGAGGTCACTGAGATCCTCAGCGACGCGGGGCTGATCGTACTCGACGGCGACGCCTGCGAGCTGGCGGGAGTCGGCATCGCCGGCGTCAAGGGCTTCGGCGGCGGGTTCGGCCGCCGCGCGCTGGGGCCGTGGGGCGAGGGCATCATCAAGCAGTTCGTGCGCGAAGCGGTCGACGAGGCGCTCAAGCTCGAAACGGCGCTTGCGCGGGTCCGGACCAGGCAGCTGATCGCGCTGCTGCACTACGCCCCGATCCAGCAGACGGTCGAAGGCGAGCCGCCCGAGATTTTCGCGTTCCTCGGCTCGAGTCGGCTGGAAGAGCCGATCGGGCGCTACCCTGTGTCGCTGGTCCTGCACGGGCACGCGCATCGGGGCCAGCTCGAGGGGTCGACGGCGGCCGGCGTGCCGGTCTACAACGTCTCGATGCCGCTGCTCACGCGCTCGTTTACCGATCGCCTGCCGTTCCGCGTGTTCGACATACCAGTCGAGGAGACATCGAACGCTCACCCGATCCCGGCGCCCGCACGTGGCCGCCGCGCGACTGACGCGATTCGGTCCATCGCTTCGTGAGGAGCTCATGGAAACGTCGACAGCACGCTGCATACACGACCCGGCCGCCGATTTTTACATCGACGCGCTGCAGAAGCTGCAGGAGACCGGCATCCCGTTCATGCTGGGCGGCGCGTTTGCGTTCTCGCACTATGCCCATGTGCCGCGCGACACCAAGGACATCGACGTCTTCGTGAAGCCGGAGGACTGCCCGCGCGTGCTCGAGGCGTTCGAGCGCCACGGCTATCAGACCGAAGTGCCGTTTCCTCACTGGCTGGGGAAAATCTGGGCGGGCCGGCATTTCATGGACGTGATCTTCAGCTCGGGCAACGGCGTCGCGCGCGTCGACGATCTCTGGTTCGACCATGCGCCGCGGACGGACATGCTCGGCGTGATCGTCCGGCTGTCGCCTGCGGAAGAAATGATCTGGTCCAAGGCGTTCATCCAGGAGCGCGAGCGGTTCGATGGCGCCGACGTCCTCCACCTGCTCCGCGAAACAGGACCGTCGCTCGACTGGCCGCGGCTGCTGATGCGCTTCGGAGACCACTGGCGCGTGCTCCTCAGCCATCTGATCCTGTTCGGGTTCGTGTACCCCGACAAGCGGCAGAACATTCCGGCGTGGGTGATGGACGAGCTCACCCGCCGGTTGAGTGTCAGCCGGCCGAACGTACAGAACGACGTCTGTTACGGCACGCTGCTCTCGCGAGAGCAGTACGTGTACGACGTCGAGCGCTGGAAGTATCGCGACGGCCGCGCGCAGCCTGAAGGCCCGATGACGCGCGAGCAGATCGAAATCTGGACGGCTGCGATCGACAAGAAATAACGCTCGAGCGCCTCACCTCTCAGGTGTCGAGTTCCACCTTGCCCGTCAGCGATGCGGACTCGTGGTGGCTTTGAGAGCTGAGAGTCCACGTTCAACCGCAGAGATCGCAGAGGGCTTGTTTTTTGGCTCTGCGTGCTCCGCACGTTCTGCGGTTGAACGTCGTCGTTCGAGCTGAGAGTTGAGAGTTGCTACTGCTGTCGTTCCAGGATCCACGCGACCGTGCCAATGAGCTTTTCCCACAGGGGCCGGCGCCGCCACTGATCCAGCAGAATCTCGCAACTGCGCTGGCGATCGGCCTCGAAGTCCTGCGTCAGCCGCGCGTTCACCTCCGCGTTGCGGAACGCGATGTTGACCTCGTCATTGTGCTCGAACGATCGGTTGTCGAGGTTCGTCGTGCCGACGATCGCCCACAGGTCATCGACGAGCAACGTCTTGTTGTGCGTCATGCCCGGTTCATATTCGAAGATGCCCACGCCGGCTTCGAGCATCTGGCCGTACATGCGGCGGCTCGCCAGGCGGACCCATTTCTGATCGGTGGCGCCGCCTGGCACGATCACTTTCATCTCGACGCCGCGAGCGACCGTGCGGTAGATCGCCTGGCGAAACGCCCTGTCGGGCAGAAAATACGGCGTGGCAATCAGCACCTTGGCGTTCGCCCCTTCGATGAGCGTCTGAAACAGCGCACGCGAGGCGGTCGATCGATCGGCCGGCGAGCTCTTGATCGCGAACGCCGCCACGTCGCCGACGTTCTGGTGCGGCTTGTATGTCTCGGGTCCGGTCAGAATCTCGCCGGAGCACTCCAGCCAGTTCTCCGCGAGGATGCCGGCGATGTCCGACACGACCGGGCCTTCGATGCGCGCCATCGTGTCGCGCCACATGGGCTTTCCCTTCCTCGGCCTGGCCCACCAGTCGGCGACGCCGGCACCGCCGGCGAACGCTACCGTGCCGTCGACCAGCAGCAGCTCGCGGTGCGTCCGGTTGTTCAGCCGCGCGAGCCGGTACCATTTGAACCGCTGATACGCGTTGACGCGGGCCCCTGCGGCGCGGAGCGCCTTCCGCACCCTGCGGAACGCGCCGAAGCTGCCGATCGCATCCATCACCAGCGTCACGCCGACGCCGGCGCGCGCGCGCTCGCACAACGCCGCGACGACCGCATCGCCGATCTCCCCCCTCTTGAAGATGTAGCACTCCATCTTGATGGTCTCGCGTGCGCCGCGAATGGCCTCGAGCATGGCGGGATAGAACCGGTCGCCGTCGGCCAGGATCTCCACCCGGTTGCCGTGCTCGAGGTGCGTCTGACACGTCGACTCGAGGACGTGGATGAAGTGATCGCTGCGGGCGTCGATGGGTGCCTCGATGTGGTAGGGAATGTGAGGCGTGAACAGCATGGCGATGATCAGCCACGCCACGAAGGCCGCGCCGATAATCGTGAGGTAGAGCATGTTCAGCGGCTGGACGGGCGAGGCGGGCCGGACGGGCTGGAAGGGCGGGACGGATCGAACGGGACCAGCAGTGCGACGGGGAACTGCTCGAAGAGCACAGCCGCCTGAATCGTCCGCCCGCCATCTGCCGTATCGGCGTCGACCGTCGCGCCGGTGAACACGTCGCGGAACGTCCCGTCTGCGACTTCAGGCGGCAGCCCGATCCGCGTGTCGGCCCAGGCCGCGCGGCCGACGGGCGGCCCGCTTCCCTCCGGCATGAACGTCGACGTCAGCCTTGGCACACACGTGATCGCGGAGCCGCGATCGCG
>Ga0137410_10001027_pt1 | contig 19204 bp, 16 predicted proteins | sample CZODoug1_16funga_FD_108878 | JGI IMG/M metagenome (GOLD analysis project Ga0137410, IMG submission 108878) | Vadose zone soil fungal communities from Angelo Coast Range Reserve, California, USA - CZODoug1_16fungal (Illumina Assembly) | ecosystem: Environmental > Terrestrial > Soil > Vadose zone... | reverse complement strand
TGATGCCCGCCATGGCCTTCAGCATTTCCATCGGAACGTGCTGCGCGCTGCCGACACCGCCCGACGCATAATTCAGCTGGCCCGGACGCGCCTTGGCGAGTGCGATCAGCTCTTTTACCGATCTGGCGGGGAGCGAGGGATGCACCACCAGGCAATTGCGGATGATCGCCGCCAGCGAGATCGGCACGTAGTCGCGCACCACGTCGTACGGCAGCTTCTGGTAGAGGTGCGGGTTCAACGCCAGTGTCGCTGCGTTGCCCATGCCGAGCGTGTATCCGTCAGGTGTGGCGCGCGCGATGGCTTCCATGCCGATGATGCCGGCTGCGCCGGTGCGGTTGTCCACCAACACCTGTTGTCCCCAGGTTTCCGACATTTTCTGGGCGTAGAGCCGGCCCAGTACGTCCACTGCGCTGGCGGCGGTGAAAGGCAATACAACGCGTACCGGTTTGGCGGGGTATTTCTGCGCAAGCGTGGCCGCCGGCATGGCGAGCAGCGCGGCAAAAGCGCCTGCGAGCAGCGAGCGGTTGTTCATTTTTTTCTCCCTGGAGCCCTGGCCCGGGCACGATGACCGGGGTGGCGTCATTGTGCGCAGAGCGTGACTGAAAAAAAGCGGGCCGTAAAGCGCGCTGTCTGCCCGTGCTGGCGCGGGGTGTTAATCTAATTGAGGAGTACCGCACAGGAGGGGGCGTCATGAAGGATGAGGGCGGAAGAATGAAGGATGAAGGAAGGCGCCGCCGCATTGTTACCGTGGCGGCCGCTGTTCTGTTCGCTATACCTGTGGTGTTGCCCGCGGCAAGCCAGAAGACCGACTGGCCGAACAAGCCGGTGAGATTCATTGTCCCCTTTCCGCCGGGCGGCTCGGTGGACCCGCTTGCGCGATTGGTGGGGGCCAGGCTCAACGCGGCGCTCGGGCAACAGTTCATCGTGGACAATCGGCCCGGAGGCTCGGGCTCGCTCGGCACGGCGATTGCCGTGAAAGCGGTACCGGACGGCTATACGTTCGTGTTCGTGTTCGACACTCACGCCGTGAACCCGTCGCTGATCCCGCTGCCGTTCGATACGGTGAAGGACCTGGCACCGGTCATGCTGGTCGGCACGGCGCCGATGGCGGTGGTGACCAGCCCCGGCAAGCCGTTCAAGACTTTCGGCGACGTGATCAAGGCGGCGAAGGCGAAGCCCGATGCGGTTACCTACGGTTCTGTCGGTAGCGGCAGCCTCGGACATCTTTCGATGAAGCTGCTGGAGCAGGCGGGCGGCTTCAAGGCAGTGCACGTTCCGTACAAGGGCGGCGCGCCGATGTCAGTGGACGTGCTCGGCGGCAACATCGAGGTTGGCATCGCATCCGTCGCGGTGTTGGGACCGCAGGTGAGATCCGGCAAGATGCGCGCCGTCGCGGTCACCGGCAAGCAGCGCTCGAACGCGATGCCGGACGTTCCAGCGCTTGCGGAACAGGGCTTCCCCGGCTTCTCCACGCACGCCTGGTGGGGGATTTTGACGGCTGCCGGTACCCCCAGGCCCGTGTTAGGTACCTTTCACGCCGAGCTGGTGAAAGTATTCAACCTGCCGGACGTGAACAAACAGCTCACCGAGACGCTCGGCATGGATCTCGCCATCAGCAGCCCCGCGGAGCTACAGAAATTCATCGTCTCCGAGATCGCGCGCTGGGAGAAAGTGGTGAAAGGGCACGGCATCCGCGCTGACTGAAGCCGGTGATGAAGTGATGAAGTGATGAGGTGATGAACCTCGGCTTGTAACTTTGTCCCATCACTGCATCACTGCATCACTGCATCACTGCATCACTGCATCACTGCATCACTGCATCACTGCATCACTTTTTGTGGCAGATGCACCGATGCGTCCGATGAGTGGCAGCTTGATTGCGGGCGGGAATATGCCGACGCCGAAAGTGAGTCCGAGCAGATTGACCTCGAGGCCCTCGACGCCGCTCGCGGTCACGCCGAGCAGGCCAAAGAGCGACAACTGCAACCCGCTGCCGCTCGGTGCCGACCCGATCAGACGTCCGCCGTTGAAGTCCTTGCCGATCGCGGTCGGCGGCAGGTCCACTTCGAGTTCGGGCACCGCGCGGGCGATCCAGGCGGTGAACGTGTTCGAGTTCGGACCCGGCCACATCGTGTATTCGCCGGCGTAGGGATATTCGCCCACCGCTTTTTCTATGCGTTCTATCAAGCTATCCACGCCCGGACCGCGCTTGTCTGCCAGCAGCTGCGGCACATTGCCGAACCAGCGCTCGTCGGGGACACGGTTGCGGATCACGACCGCCGAGTCGCTGCTGCGCAGGCGCCAGCCGATAACTTCGTAGACCGTATAGTTCGCCGCACCGGCGGGCTTCGCCGCGACCCACGTGTGCACGCCGAAATAGCCGCGCCAGCCCCACGTGCGAGCAGCATAAACCTGGACCACGGCCTCGGGCGTCGTCACCGGGTCGGGCGCGAGACCGACTGGTTCGCGGCTCGCCGTGCGCCAGTCCGCCGCAGCGCTGCGCGTGAGCATCATGAACGTAGCGAGGCCCGCAACGAGCAAGAGGCCTGAGAGTTGCAAAGTGGTCGGCATTTTCATTTCAGCCTGGTTGCAAATTACCAGACACAAGTGCAACGAGTCGTTTTGAAACTTGTAACTTGAACCTTGAGTCTGCGGGTTACTTCGTAAGCCCTTCGGCCTTCATTGCTTTCTTGACGGTATTGCGATCCGCGACGCGCGCAATGAACGACTGGATGTTCGGCCAGTTCGACACGTCGACATTCAGGCGCCTCGTCCAGTTGAGCACGGTAAAGAGGTAGGCATCGGCGATGCTGAATTCGCCCATGAGGTATTCGTTGCCGCCGAGCGCCTTGTTCAGGAAATCGAGGCGCTTGCCGAGGCGATCGAGTTTGGCTTCCCGCCACTCCGGCGTAATTTTCGGGTTGTAGAAGTCGCTGAGTCCCTTGTGGATCTCGGTCGCGGTGAAATTCAGCCACTCCATCAGCTTGTAGCGCTCGGGGGTCCTGGGCTTGGGCGCAAGGCCGCGCCGGGGCTTCTGATCGGCCAGGTACTGGATGATGACGCCCACCTCGGTGAGCACGGCCCCGTCATCGAGCTTGAGCGCCGGCACATAGCCCTTGGGATTGACTGCGAGATAGTCCTCGCCGCTTTCGGTTTTCTTTGCCGCGAGGTCGACTTTGTCGATATCGAATTTGTACTTCAGCTCGCGCAGCACGATGTGAACCGCCAGGGAACAGGCGCCAGGGGAATAGTAGAGCTTCATTCGGTCTCCTTCGGGGCAGATGATGAATAATGGATGACGAGCGACTCGCCGGGAGTCGTAAGTATTGGGCTTCCTGATGGCATTTTCAATTAGCGATGGGAACGCGCTGTTTAGACTGGGTCTATCGATTCTGGTTCATTCGTCGTTCTTTAACCGTCGCGAATTTATTGACGGGAATGCTTGACAATCCACAACAGGGTCCATAGCCTGACTTCGGCTAAAAAAAGCAGTTTTCCCCGGAGGATGGACCAAACTACCGCCTTGCGCGGCCCTGCCGCGCCCGCACCCGCGCAAAGCCCCTGGCTGCTGGAAGTCGAGGACCTGCACGTTCATTTCGTGACCTCGCGCGGCGTGGTGCGCGCGGTCGAGGGTATTTCCTACAAGGTCAGGCCGGGCGAGACGGTCGCGCTCGTCGGCGAGTCGGGCTGCGGCAAGTCGGTCTCGTCGCTCGCGATCATGCGGCTGCTCGCGAAGCCCGCGGGGCGCATCGTCGCGGGGCGCATCCTGTTCCAGGGCCGCAACCTGCTCGAGCTTACGGAAGACGGCATGCGCGAGATTCGCGGGCGCGACATCGCGATGATCTTCCAGGAGCCGATGACATCGCTGAACCCGGTGCTCACCATCGGCTTCCAGATCATGGAGCCGCTGCTGATCCATCTTGGCATGACCGAGGGGCAGGCGCGCGCGCGCGCGGTGGAGTTGCTCAAGATGGTGGGCATTCCCGACCCGGAACGCCGGCTCGACCAGTATCCACACCAGTTTTCCGGCGGCATGCGCCAGCGCGTGATGATCGCGATCGCGCTCTCGTGCAACCCGAAGCTGATCATCGCCGACGAGCCCACCACCGCGCTCGACGTCACGATTCAGGCGCAGATCCTGAAACTCATGAAAGACCTGTCGCGCGATCTGGGCATCGCGATGGTGATCATCACCCACAATCTCGGCATCGTCGCGCGCTACGCCGACCGGGTGAATGTGATGTACGCCGCGCGCCTGGCCGAGCAGGGCACCGCCGCCAGCGTGTTCGCGAAGCCGTTGCACCCCTACACCGCAGGACTGCTGCGCTCGGTGCCCAGGCTCGACAGGCCGCGCGGCTTGAAGCTCGAGACCATCGATGGTCTGCCGCCCAATCTCCTCGAAGCGCCGCCGGGATGCCGATTTGCGCCGCGCTGCCGCGCAAAACAAGATGCGTGCGTGGCGGCGCTGCCTCCGCTCATCGAAGCCGAGCCGCTCCATTACTCGGCCTGCGTCCGCGCCAGGGAAATGGCGCAGGTCGGGCCGGCCGGGCTCGGGTTGCAGAGCGCCGATCCGCAGCCGCCGGCGCCGAAGTCGCTCGACGCGTCGCTACCGCTGCTGCGGGTGCACGATCTCCGGACCTATTTCGAGGTCGGCGCCGGCCTGCAGATGCTCAAGCACACGAAGTTCGAGGTGCGCGCGGTGGACGGACTCTCGTTCGAGGTCTACCGCGGCGAGACGCTGGGGCTCGTAGGCGAATCGGGCTGCGGCAAGACCACGGTGGGGCGCACCCTCCTGAGGCTCGAGCAGGCGACGGGCGGCGAGATCGTCTTCGACAACGCCAACGTTACGCGCGCGGAAGGGCAGGCGCTCAAGGACTACCGCCGCAAGATCCAGGTCATTTTCCAGGACCCCTACAGTTCCCTCAATCCACGCATGACGATTGGCGAGATCATCGCCGAACCGATGCGCGTGTACCGGCTGGTGCCGAACGCCAGGGCGGCGCGCGAGAAAGTCGCGGAGCTGCTGGCGCAGGTGGGCCTGTTCGAGTACATGGCCGAGCGCTACCCACACGAGCTCTCCGGCGGCCAGCGCCAGCGCGTGGGCATCGCGCGCGCGCTGGCGATGCAGCCCTCCTTCATCGTGTGCGACGAGCCAGTCTCCGCGCTCGATGTCTCGATCCAGGCGCAGATCATCAACCTGCTGGAGTCGCTGCAGGAGAAATACGGACTGACTTTCCTGTTCATCGCGCACGATCTCGCGGTAGTGCGGCATATCTCGGATCGCGTGATCGTCATGTATCTCGGCAAGGTCATGGAAATAGCCGACCGCGACACGCTCTACGCCGATCCGCTGCATCCCTATACGCAGGCACTGCTCGACGCGGTACCGATTCCCGATCCCGTGCTCGAGGCGAAGCGTGAGTACCGCGTGCTGAGCGGCGAAGTGCCGAGCCCCTTGAGCCCGCCGCGCGGCTGCGTGTTCCATACGCGCTGCCCGCTGGCGAGCGAAGAGTGTAAGATGGCAGTTCCCGAATTGCGCGAAGTCAGGCCGCAGCATTTCGCGGCCTGCATCAAGCTCTAAGAAGACGTAATGGGTGATGAGTAATGGGTAATGTGCGGCTGTCCTGAAGTTTTTGCCCCTCACTCATTACCCATCACGCATCACAAATAAAAGGAGGAGGGTATGAAGAAGTTATCCGCGTTGTTGCTGGACGTCGCGGCACTGCTCGCGGCGGGGGCGATGGCAGCTGAATCGCCCAGGCCCGGCGGCTTGCTCAAGTTCGCCGTGGGTGCCGAACCCCCCAACTACGATTGCCACGCGCAGACGTCGTTTGCCTTCATCCACCCGGTGCGGCCGCATTACAACACGCTGCTTCAGTTCGACACGACGAAGTATCCCGCTATCAAAGGCGACCTCGCCGAATCGTGGACCGTGGCGAAGGACGGCCTGACCTACACCTTCAAACTGAAGAAGGGCGTCAAGTTCCACGACGGCTCGACGTTCTCCTCCGAGGACATCAAGGCGACCTACGAGCGGTTGCGCAACCCGCCTCAGGGCGTGCTCTCGATCCGGCAGGCGAGCTACGCCGATATCGCTTCGATCGAGACGCCGGATCCACTCACCGTGGTGTTCAAGCTGAAAAAGCCGAACGCCTCCATGCTTACCAACTTCGCGAGCCCCTGGGACTGCGTCTACAGCGCCGCCAAGCTCAAGCAGGACCCGAAGTTCCCCGAGCGCAACGTCATGGGCACCGGGCCGTTCACCTTCGTCGAGCACGTCGCGGGCTCGCACTGGACCGGCCGCAAGTTCGACGGCTATTTCGAGAAGGGCAAGCCCTATCTCAACGGCTTCCTCGCGGTTTTCATTGCCGGCGCGCCGATGGTCAACGCGCTCGCTGCGGGCGAGGTGCTGGTGGAATTCCGCGGCCATTCGCCGGCCGATCGCGACCGCTTGGTGAAGACGCTTGGCGACAGGGCGGTCGTCCAGGAATCACCGTGGGTCTGCTCGCTGGTGGTGACGTTCAATACCAAGAAGAAGCCGTTCGACGACCAGCGCGTAAGGAAGGCGCTGTCGCTCGCCATCGATCGCTGGGGCGGCGCGCAGGCGCTGTCCAAGGTCGCGCTGGTGCGCCACGTCGGCGGCATCCTGAGGCCGGGCTATGACCTCGCGGCCGGCGAGAAGGAGCTGCTTACCTATCCCGGTTTCTCGAAAGATATCAACACCGCACGCGCGGAAGCGCGCAAGCTGCTGGCCGCGGCGGGCGTGCCCAACCTCACCTTCACGCTCACCAACCGCAACGTCGCGATGCCGTACACGCCGGTCGGGGTGTTCCTCATCGACCAGTGGCGGCAGCTCGGCCTGGCGGTGAAGCACGAGCAGCTCGAGACGCGGTTGTACCTGGCCGCGCAGCAGCGCGACAACCCGACCTACGACGCCGCGCTCGACTTCAACTGCGATTTCATGGACGAGCCCAATCTGCAGTTGCAGAAGTATCTCTCGCACGACCGCTCCACCATCAACTATGCGCAGCAGACCGACCGCGTGCTCGACGATCTCTACGACAAGCAGTCGGGCGAGCTCGACAAGAAGAAGCGCTTTGCGGTTCTGCGCGAATTCGAGAAGCGGGCGCTCGAGCAGGCCTACACCATCCCCACGATCTGGTGGCACCGCATCATCGTGCACCACAAGCAGCTCAAGGGCTGGCATATCACGCCAAGCCATTACGTGGGGCAGGACCTGGCCGACGTCTGGCTTGACCAGTAACGAGTGATAAGTGATAAGTGATAAGTGATACAAGGCGCGGCGGCCAACGGCCGCCGCGCTTGCATTTAGGCCGGGCCCTATCACCTATCACCCGTCACCCATCACGCGTTTTCGAGAAATGCTGAGATTCGTAATCCATCGCTTCCTGCTGATGATCCCGACGCTGCTCGGCGTCGCGGTGCTGGTGTTCTTCCTGCTGCGGCTGATGCCGGGCGACCCGGTGGCGACGATGCTGCTGGGCGACGGCGGCGGGGCCAACATACCGAAGGACCTGATCGCAGTGGAGCGCGCGCGGCTCGGGCTCGACCAGCCGATGTACGTGCAGTTCGTGAAGTGGTTCTGGAGCGCGCTGCAGGGCGATTTCGGTTACTCGATGTGGACCGGCAAGCCGGTCGTTTACGAAATCGGGATCCGGCTGGAGCTGTCGCTGCAGGTGGCGGTGATGGCGACGATACTCGCGGTCCTGCTCGCGCTGCCGCTCGGCACGCTCTCGGCGATCTTCAAGGACACCTGGATCGACCAGACGATCCGCGTGTTCTCGATCGCAGGGCTGGCGGTGCCGTCGTTCTGGCTGGGAATGATCATCATCCTGCTGCTGCTCACCTGGTTCAACTGGATCCCGCCGCTCACCTTCACGCCGTTCCTGAAGAACCCGTGGGAAAACCTGTCGCAGCTGATCTGGCCCGCGCTCGCGGTCGGCTACCGCTACTCGGCGGTCTCCACCCGCATGATGCGCTCGTCGATCCTGGAGGTGCTGCAGGAGGACTACATCCGCACGGCGCGCGCCAAGGGCGTGATCGAACGGCTGGTGGTGGCGCGGCACGCGATGAGGAACGCCATGCTGCCGGTGGTGACCGTGATCGGCCTCGAGTTCGCGTTCCTGATCGGCGGGCTGGTGGTCACCGAGCAGGTGTTCAACCTGAACGGCATCGGCAAGCTGTTCGTGCAGGCGGTGGCGCGCAGCGACTTCACCATGATCCAGTCGCTGGTGCTGCTGGTATCGGTGTTCTTCGTGCTGATCAATTTCGTGATCGACATGATGTATGCGTTCCTGGATCCCCGGATTCGCTACCGCTGATCCGGGGACAGGAAATAGGAAATAGTGAATAGGAAATAGGGATGGCAAGAAACGAAACGGTCAGGGTTGGGCTTTTCCCATTTCCCATTTCCCATTTCCTATTTACCGGGGGTCAGCGGTGAGTGCTGCCGCGGCCCCGTCGATCAGCTACAAGGTGCCCACGCGGCGCCACCCGGTGCTGCAGTTCATTACGCAGCAGCCGTTGGGGGCGGGCGGCCTCATCTTCATCATCCTGATGGCGGTCTGCGCCGCGTTCGCGCCCTGGGTCGCGCCCTACGACCCGCTCACGGTGGATTACGCGGCGCAGCTGGCGGCGCCGTCGTGGCAGCACTGGCTCGGCACCGATTCGTACGGGCGCGATGTGCTGTCCCGCATTATCTACGGGGCGCGCACCGCGCTCGCGATCGGCTTCATCGCTTCGCTGGTCGGCTCGACGCTCGGCGCGATCGTCGGCGTCGTGTCGGCGTACTTCGGCGGCAAGACCGACCTCGTCATCCAGGGCGTCATGGACGTGCTGCTGTCGTTCCCCATCATCGTGCTGGCGATCACGGTGGTCGCTATCCTCGGCAATAACGTGGTGCTGGGCATCGACGTCAACCTGATCGTCGCCATCGCGCTGCCGATGCTGCCGCGAGTCGAGCGCGTGGTGCGCGCCTCCGCGCTGGCGATCCGGGAGCTGCCGTACGTGGACGCGGCGCGCGCGGCCGGCTATTCGCACACGCGCATCATCTTCCGGCACATCGTCCCCAACGTGGTCGCGCCTTACCTCATCATGCTGACGGCGTTCGTCGCGCAGGCGATCCTGGCGGAAGCCTCGCTCTCGTTCCTCGGGCTGGGCGTGACGGAGCCGACGCCGTCGTGGGGGCTGATGCTATCGGGCTCGGCGGCGGATTTCTACCAGCAGGCGCCGTGGATGATCGTGTTCCCCGGCATCGCGATCAGCATGGGCGTATTCGCGTTCAATCTCTTCGGGGATTCGCTGCGGGACTGGCTCGATCCCAAGATCAAGCTCTGAGCTGCGTCGCAGATAGCGTCTCAAGTAAAACGTCCCAGGTGAAGCGTCGCAGGTGAAGCGCTTCAAGCACACCGTATCTGCGACGATCTATCTGAGACGGGGTATCTGAGACGCGGCACCTGAGACGTGAGACGTTACGTCTCCCGCGCGTAACGTCTCACCTTCGCCTCGTCCACCTCGACACCGAGCCCGGGGCCCTGCGGCACGGAAATGTGGCCACCCGCGAACGACAGCGGCGTCTTCAGGATATCGTCCACGAGGTACTGGCTGGAAAACCCCACGCCCCAGTCCACGGCCGGCAGCGCCGCGGCAAGATGGAGCAGCCCGGCGGTGTTGATGCCGGTCTCCGCCATCTTGGAGGCGAGGTTCACTTTCATGCCCAGTCTCTCGCACAGCTGGCCCGCGTCCATGACGGGCCTCATGCCGCCGAGCTTGATGGTCTTCAGGCTGAATCCGCCGGCAGCGCCGGCTTCGTGGTGGCGCGTCAGGTCATCCAGGGAATGCAGCCCTTCGTCGCAGCCGATCTTGACTCGGCTCGCGCGCGCAACTTTCGCCATGCCGGCAATATCATGCGCGGCCACCGGCTGCTCGAAGAAGGCGAGCGCCGTGTCCTCGACCGCGCGCACGTAGGCGATCGCCTGGTCCGGCGTCCAGCCCTGGTTGGCGTCAGCGCAGATCAGCAGGTTGCCATCGCCGTTGAGCGCCTCGCAGATCCTGCGCGTGCGCTCCGCGTCCTCGCGCGGGTCGGCGACGCCGACTTTGATCTTGAACGCGACGTGCCCCTCAGCGTGGGCACGCATCGCGTCCTCGACGTCGGCAGCCGTGCCCTTGCCGGTGCCGACCATGCGCAGGATCGCCACCCGGTCGCGCCGCTTGCCACCGAGCAGATCGTGAACCGGCTTGCGCAGCGAGCGGCCGAGGGCGTCGTGCAGTGCGATCTCGATCACCGATTTGGCGGAGTTATTGCCAAACAGATAATTGCCCGCGCGCTTCATCACCGACGCGATGTCGTCGAGTGCCATGCCTTCGAGCCTGGGCGCAAGGTAGCGTATCGCCGCCGCCATGCTTGCCACCGTCTCGCCGGTCATGGTCGGCGCAGCGCCGGCACCGCCCCAGCCCGCCACCCCGTCGTCGGTTTCGAGGCGCACCAGCACGTTCTCCGCGCTCGACACTTCCTCGAACGACATCTTGAGCGGTTTCACCATCGGCAGGCTGATGGCGAGGGTTTCGATGCGCTTGATCTTCATAGTGATGAACCGGTAATGGGTAATGGGTAATGGGTAATGAGTAATGCATGCAGGGCAGGCGAAGCAGCGGTTTAGCGCATCACCCATTACCCATCACGCATTACAGCTCGTCAGAGCTTGCCTATCGCCTTGATGGCCGCGGCCATGCGCTTGTAGTCGGCGTCGAAGAATTTTCTGAATTCCGGCGCGTCGCGGTAGTCGGGCACGACCTGGACATTTTCCAGTGCCTGCTTGAAAGCCGGATCGGCCGCGACCCTGGCGATGAGCTCGCGCATCTTCTGCTGTAGGGGCGCGGGCGTGTTCGCCGAAGTGAACAGCCCGACCCACAGGTAGGCTTCGATGTTCTGGCCCATGGACACGAAGGTGGGCACATCCGGCAGCGACGGGTACGGCTTCGCGCCCCAGCTCGCAATCGCGCGCAGCTGCCCTGACTTGATGTACGGGTAGACCGCCGCCGGGCCACCGCCCGTCATCTGCGCGTGCCCGCCCAGAGCCTGCGTCACCGCGGGCCCGCCGCCAGTGGTCGGCAGGTGGCGCATTTTGATCTTGTAGGCGTCGAGGAACATGGCGCACGGAGTGTGCGTAATGCCGTAGGGTCCGGAAGACGAAAACACGATCTCGTTGGGCTTGGTCTTCGCGATCGCGACCAGGTCCTTCACCGATTTCACTGGCATCGACGGGTGGACGACCATGATCAGCGGGTCAGCGGACAAGAGCGCGAGCAGCGCGACCTGGTCGAGCGAGTACGGCGACTTGACGTCGTAGAGCTTGTCCTTCTCGATCGCGAGATAGATGTTCGGCGTCGTCACCAGGATGTTGTGGCCGTCCGGCTGGTTGGCGACGTACGCGGTGCCGACTGCGGCGGTGCCGCCGGGACGATTGACGACCGGGGCGGGTTGCCTGGTCAGCCGCTCGATTACCGAGGACAGCGGCTGAGCGTGGATCTGGTTCATGCCGCCCGGCGGATTCGGGACGGTAATGACGAGCGCGCGCGTCGGGTAGTCCTGCGAGTAGCTGCCCGCCGCGGCCAGCAGGAGCGCGAGTGCTACGGTCGATCGGGTAGCCATGATTTTCTCCTCCACGATACAGACGCGGCTCCACGTGGCCGCTTGAGCCCTGCGTCGGGAAACTTAACCGACGCCGGGGTGGTTGGCAAGGCGGAGCCTAAACGAGCCGCTCGGCGAGTTCCCTGAAGTCGGTGACCGTGAGATCGGGTTGATAGGGCCAGTCGCCGTAAGGCCGCCTGCGGCGGTCGATGAATGCGGCGCGCATACCGGATGCCTTGGCGCCCACGCAATCGAAAGCATGGTTGGCCACGAACAGGACCTGGTCGGGGCGTACGGCCATGATTTCCGCCGCCTTGCGATAGGTCGCGGCGTGCGGCTTGAAGCAGCCGGCCTCGGCGACGGAAATGATGCGATCGAACTCGATGCCGAGATGAGGCTTGATGGCCTCCAGCATGTCCGGGTCGCCGTTGGAGAGGATCACGAGGCGGTACTTTTGCTTGAGCCGCGTCAACGCTTCCACGGCGTCCGGGAATGGTTGCAAGCGCTCGATTTCGGCGACCAGCCTCTTCACTTCGTCCTGCGTGTGCGTGATGCCCGCGCGCTCCAGCGTGTACGAGAGGGAGATACGCCCGATCTCGCGGTAGGGTATGTGCTCGCGGTGCAGCAGGCCGTCGATCATCGAATTTTCGAAGTGCGTGCGGCGCCACCAGGTGACGAGCCGGGAAGGCTCGCCAGCCCATCCTTTGTGCTTGAGGTAGGGCGTCACCGCCCGCGTGAGCCCGCTTTGCATATCGACCACCGTGCCGTAGAGGTCGAACATGCAGATGCGAACGTCCCGTCGTATGGTTTCGATGGCGGTCATGGAATTCTCCGGTGCTCGGCGCATTGCATTGTAGAATAACGCGCATTCCTGAAGTGACGAGTGACGGGGCGCGCCGAGGGGCGGAAGAGGGGCCCCAAAGATTCTTTTGGAGATCTGACCCCCGGTGACGCGCTGGGCGGCCGACATGGTTGATTTGAAAACTTGCGATGAAATACCAGAGGCCGCCGATGAGTGAAGAGAAAGCGCGGATAGACGTGGAACGCGATGGCGCGATCGCGACCGTCGTTTTGAGAAATCCGGGCAAGCTCAACGCGCTGACGGTATCCATGTGGCGGTCGCTCGCGCAGGAAATGGACAAACTGTCCGCGGACGAGAGCCTCCGCTGCATCGTGCTGCGCGGGGCGGGGAGCGAAGCGTTCGCCGCGGGCGCCGATATCGCCGAGTTTGCGTCCGCGCGCGACGATGCCGCGCAGGGGAAGCGTTACCACCGCGAGCACGTCTACGGGGCGCTCAAGGCGGTGGGCGAATGCCGCCACCCGACGGTGGCGATGATCCACGGCCCGTGCGTGGGCGGCGGCCTCGAGCTCGCGTGCATGTGCGACCTGCGGATCGCCGGAGAGTCCGGGCGCTTCGGCGTGCCGATCAACCGTCTTGGGTTCGCGATCGCCTACGACGAGCTGGCTGCCGTGCTGCCGCTCACCGGGCGCGCCGTGGCGCTGGAAATCCTGGTCGAGGGGCGCGTATGGGAGGCGAAGGAAGCGGCGGAGAAAGGGCTGCTGACGCGCGTCGTGTCCGACGCGAAGCTGGAGGAAGAAGCTTACGCCTGCGCGCGCCGCATCGCGGACGGCGCGCCGCTCGTCAACCGCTGGCACAAGCAGTTCGTGCGGCGGCTCGCGCCGCAATCGGCGCCGCTCACCGACGCCGAGATCGAGGAAAACTTTGCCTACTTCGCCACCGAGGACTATCGCATCGGCATGGCCGCGTTCGCGAACAAGCAGAAGCCCCGTTTCAAAGGAAGATGAGTAACGGCGTGATAAGTGATAGGTGATAAGTGATAAGAAGCCCACACAAGGCGCTTTTCGCGTTTTGCAAGAGACCTATCACCTATCACTTATCACGTATCACGCTTTATCAGGGGTAATTCATGGCAGGACCGCTATCGCATATCCGGGTGCTGGACCTCTCGCGCGTGCTCGCGGGGCCGTGGTGCGGGCAAAACCTGGCCGATCTTGGCGCCGAAGTAATCAAAGTCGAGCGGCCAAAGACCGGCGACGACTCGCGCGCCTTCGGCCCGCCCTGGCTCAAGGACAAGGACGGCAAGGACACCCGCGAGTCGGCGTACTTCGCATCAGCCAATCGCGGCAAGAAGTCGGTCACCGTGAATCTCTCGAAGGCCGAGGGACAGGAAATCGTGCGCAATCTCGCGCGGCAGTCGGACGTGCTGATCGAGAACTACAAGGTGGGTGATCTCGACCGTTACGGCCTGGGCTACGGTGACCTGAGGCAGCTCAACCCGCGCCTGATCTACGCCTCGGTGACCGGCTTCGGCCAGACCGGGCCGTACCGCGAGCGTCCCGGCTACGACTTCATGATCCAGGGCATGGGCGGGGTCATGAGCATCACCGGCGAGCGCGACGACCTGCCCGGGGGCGGTGCGCAGCGCGTGGGCATCCCGATCGCGGACATCATGACCGGTATGTACGCGACGATCGCGATTTGCGCGGCGATCGCGCACCGCGAAAAGAGCGGCAGCGGCCAGCACCTCGATCTTGCGTTGCTCGACACCCAGGTCGGCATCCTCGCCAACCAGGGCATGAACTATCTCGCGACCGGCACGGCACCGGGCCGGATCGGCAACGCGCACCCTAACATTGTGCCCTACCAACCGTTCAAGACGAAGGACGGCGACGTCATTCTCGCCTGCGGCAACGACAACCTCTTCAACAAGTTCTGCGAGGTTGCCGGCTGTCAGGCGCTCGCCAGGGACGCGCGCTTTGCGACCAATTCGAAGCGCGTGGAAAATCGCGACGCGATCACCGCCGCGCTTGCCGAGATCTTCGCGAAACGGACGACGAAAGAGTGGTGCGATGCGCTCGAGGCGGCGGGCGTGCCGAACGGGCCAATCAACAACCTGGAGCAGGTGTTCGACGAGCCGCAGGTTGTCGCGCGCGGCATGAAAATAGAGCTAGACCACGCGGTGGCGGGCAAGGTACCGCTGATCGCGAGCCCGATGAAATTTTCCGGGACGAAGCTCGAATTCAAGAACCCGCCGCCCGTGCTGGGCCAGCATACCGACGAAGTGCTGCGCGGGGTGCTCAAGATGGATGACATCGCGATCGCGAAGCTCCGCGCCGACGATATCGTCTAGAAGCCTGCGGTGTAGTGACGGGATAAGGCAAACCGACAGACCTTTGGTTACTGCAGTACTGCACCAGCCGCCACGCCGTTTCCGCTCGTGACGATGGGATAGAATACCGGCGCTTCCACAAAATAATTGCGGAGGAGAGTCCATGAGGCTCGTCATTGTGGTGGCGCTCTGTTCGACGTGCGCCGGTCTGGTACCGCACGCCGCAGCACAATCGTCCGGCACTTATCCCGACCGGCCGATCCGAATGATCCTGCCAGCTTCGCTCGGCGGCCCGGTGGACGTCATCGCCCGCACCGTAGGTGCGGGCCTGGCCGAAGCACTGGGGCAACCGATCGTGATGGACAATCGCGCCGGCGCCGGCGGCATCATCGGCGCGGAGATCGTCGCGCACGGGACGCCGGACGGATACACACTGATGATTTCCCATTCCGGCCCGCTGGCGATCGAGGCTGCGCTGCATTCAAAGCTTCCCTATCATCCGATCAAGGACTTTGCGCCGGTGTCGCTGGTGGCCGCTTCGCCGTACGCTTTGATTGTGAATCCATCGACGCCTGCCAAGACGGTGAAGGAGCTGGTCGCGCTCGCCCGGTCAAGGCCGGGGAAATTTCACTACGCTTCGGGCGGTACCGGCACCGGGATCCACATGGCCGGTGAGCTGTTCAATCTGGCGGCCGGCCTCAAGATCGTACACGTTCCCTACAAAGGCGCGGGTCCCGGCATGGCGGCGCTGCTGTCGGGAGAAGTGGACATCATGTTCAACGGCGTGTCCTCGGCGCTGCCGCAGGTGAAGGCGGGCAAGCTGCGCGCGATCGCGATCACCAGCGCGCAACGCTCACCCCTGTTGCCTGACCTGCCGACGGTGGCCGAAAGCGGCCTGCGTTACGAGACTTCGGGTTGGTATGGGCTGGTGGCGCCGGCGCGCACGCCGAAGGCGGTCACGGCGAAGCTGCACTCGAGCCTGCGCCAGTCGCTGAACGCGCCTGACATGAAGGAACGCCTCGCGGGACAGGGCGTCGATGGCATCGCGAGCACGCCGGAACAGCTCACGCAGTTCCTGCGCGAGGAGCTCGACAAATGGACCCAGGTAGTCAAGGCGGCGGGGTTGAAGGTTGATTGAAACCGCCGATGAAATTCAAGAAATGGACAGGATTCACATGATTAACAAGATTAGAACCAGGACAAAAAAAGATCTGACTGGTTCTTGTTTGTCGATTTAATCCTGTTTATTTGTTCTGGGTCTTATCGGCGTTCATCGGCGTTTATCGGCGGTTAAGGGCTTGTTTTAGATGAAGACGAAAAACATCCAGGTCCCCTTGCGCGACGGCGTGATGGGCGCGCACGTTGCTTATCCCGACCGCACTCCGGCCGGCGCGGTCATCGCGATCATGGAAATCTGGGGCGTCAACGACACGATGCGGCGCCACGCCGCCGAGTTCGCGGAAGCCGGCTTCGTCTGCCTCGTCCCGGACCTCTTCTGGCGCCAGCAGCCCGGCGTGGAACTCTACGATTCGAGGCCCGAAGACGTGAAGAAGGCGTTCGACCTCTATTACGACTTCGATTACGACCTCGGCGTCCGCGACATGGAGGACACGTGGAAATACCTGGCCGGCCAACCCGAATGCAACGGGAAAGTCGGCGCGGTGGGCTACTGTCTGGGCGGCAAGCTGTGCTACCTGATGTGCTGTCGCACCGACATCGACTGCGCGGTCGCTTACTACGGCACCTACATCGAGCACCGCATCCGCGAGGCGCCCGGCCTGCACCGGCCTTTCATGCTGCACATGGCGATGAAGGACCGCTGGGTTCAGGCGGAGGTGAACGATCTCCTGGAGCGCAGGCTGTCACCCAACCCGCTGGTGACGATTCACAAGTACCCGGGCGCGGACCATGCGTTTGCGCGCCACGGCGGCAGAACTTACAGCGAGCCCGAAGCGGACCGGGCGCTCGCGCTCACGGTCGATTTCTTCAAACGGCATCTTGCTTAAGACGGCATGTCTCGCGACTGGAGTCGAGGGAGAAAAAGCCATGAAACCGCTCTACGGCAATTTAGTTGTGCTGATCGTGGGAGCCCTGGTGACGGCAGGCGCACTGGCGCAGGGTTACCCGGCCAAGGCCATCCGCATCATCGCGCCGTTCCCGGCAGGGGGCGGCTACGATTTCATGGCGCGCAACATCGGGCAGAAGCTGACGGAATCGTGGGGGCAGGGCGTGGTGGTGGAGAACCGCGCCGGCGCGAACGGCAACATCGGCTCGGATGTCGTTGCCAAGTCGCCGGCAGACGGCTACACGCTGCTGCTCGGCGGCATCGGGCCGCAGGCCCTGAGCGTCGCGCTCTATCCGAAGCTGCCGTACGACCCGATGAAAGACTTCGCGCCGGTGTCGCTGGTCGCGTCACAGCCCAACCTGTTGTGCGTGCATCCGTCCATGCCGGTGAAAACCGTGAAAGAGTTGATCGCCCTCGCAAAAGCACATCCCGGGCAGATCACGTTTGGCTCGCCCAGCACCGGCAGCGGCCAGCATTTCGGCCTGGAGCAGATGAGGCTGTTGACCGGAATAAATCTCGTGCACGTGCCTTACAAGGGCGCCGCGCCGCTGCACAGCGCGCTGCTGACAGGGGAAGTATCGGTGGCGTTCAACATCATCCAGCTGCCGCTGCCGTACGTGAGCGCGGGGCGGCTGCGGGCGCTTGCGCTCGCCAGTACCAAGCGCAGCGCGCTTGCGCCGGACATTCCGACAATGATCGAGCTCGGCTACCCCGTCGACTTCGATACCTGGTACGGACTTTATGCTCCCGCCGGCACGATGCGAGAAATCATCGCCCGGCTCAACGGCGAAGTAAACCGTATCCTCGCGCAATCGGATCTGAAGGAACGCGCCTCCGCGCTCGGCGTCGAGCTCATGGGCACCCCGCCCGAGCGCCTCTCCGCTCACATGAAAGCGGAGATCGCGCGCTGGAGCAAGGTGGCCAGGGATGCCAATATTAAAATCGACTGAACCCGTGATGGGTAATGAGTGATGGGTGAACACCTGATTTTGGCCCTCGCATTATCCATTACCCATTGCGCATTACGGAGGGTGTAACCCGTGGCCTTGCCGCTGACGATAGACACGCACGCGCATTACTTTCCCGAGGCGTACCTCAAGCTCATCGCCGAGCATGGCAAGCGTTGCGGCACGACGGTCGTGACCGACCCCTCGGGCGCGCGCTTTATTCAGGTCGGGCTGCTGCTTCGCACCGGACCGATCACACCGCACTTCTACGACCTCGACGATCGCATCAGGACGATGGACCGCATCGGCGTGCGCATGCACGCGCTGTCGCTGACCCAGCCGATGGTGTACTGGGCGGACGACGAGCTCGGCCTGAATCTCTGCATTGCCTTCAACGATGCGGTGAGCCAGGCGCACCGCAAGCATCCCGACCGCTTCATCGGCTTTGCCTGCCTGCCACTGCAGAATCCGAACCTGGCGCTCGAGGAGCTCGAGCGCGTCGCCCGGCTCCCGGGAATACGGGGCATCTATATGGCTACCGCCGTGCGCGACCGGGAGCTGTCGGACCGCAGCTTTTTCCCCATCTATGAGCGCGCCGCCGATCTCGGGCTGCCGATCTTTCTGCACCCGATGATGATCAACAATGAGCGGTTGAAGCAGTATTACCTCATCAACCTGCTCGGCAACCCCTTCGAAACCGCGATCGCCGCCTCGCACCTCATTTTCGGCGGCGTAATGGATGCCTTTCCCAAGCTCGAGGTGAGCCTGCCGCACGCCGGCGGCGCGCTGCCGATCCTGCGCGGGCGCCTCGACCGCGGGTTCGAAATCCGCGGCGAGTGCCAGGCCATCCCGCGGCCGCCGAGCGAGTACTTGAAGCGTTTCACCTACGACACCATTGCTTACTCCGGCGCCATCATGGATTACCTCGTCAGCCTGGTCGGGGCGGAGCGCATCATGATGGGCAGCGACTACTGCTTCGACATCGCTTTTAACGACCCCGTCAGCATCGTTAACGGGATGAAGTCACTGAACGATGCGCAACGCCAGCAGATACTTTGGGGGAATGCCGCGCGGTTGTTACGCCTCGAGTGAGGCGCAACAACCTAGAAGGATGAAGGCGGAAGGCAGAAGGATGACCTAGTTTTAACTTCCGCATTCATCCCTTTTCCTTCGTGCCTCCTTTTAGGAGGCCCTCGATGTAATTCCATTCCGCCGCGGTGACTGGCGTGATGGAGAGCCGGTTGCCGCGCTGAAGCAGCAGCATGTTCCGGAGCGCCTTGTGCGAGCGCAGCTCGTCAAGACTGATCACGCGGGTTTTCTTCACGAACCGGACGTCCACGTTGTACCAGCGCGGATTGTCCTTGGTCGCGGCCGCATCATATTGCCTGCTCTTGCGGTCGAACTGCGTCTC
>Ga0137410_10001024_pt1 | contig 19235 bp, 18 predicted proteins | sample CZODoug1_16funga_FD_108878 | JGI IMG/M metagenome (GOLD analysis project Ga0137410, IMG submission 108878) | Vadose zone soil fungal communities from Angelo Coast Range Reserve, California, USA - CZODoug1_16fungal (Illumina Assembly) | ecosystem: Environmental > Terrestrial > Soil > Vadose zone... | reverse complement strand
GTCGTCGTGAGCATCTTCGTCAACCCCACGCAGTTCGCCGCGGGCGAGGACTTCGGCGCGTACCCGCGCACGCTCGAGGACGACGTCGCGCGCCTGTCCGCGGCGGGCGCCGCCGATCTTTTGTTCGTGCCGGGCGACCGAGAGATCTATCCGTTCGGCCTCGAGGACCTCGTGAGAGTTGCGATGCCGGCAATGAGCCGCGAGCTCGACGGCGCGAGCCGGCCGGGACACTTCGACGGCGTCGCGACGGTGGTGTGCCGCCTGCTGAACATCGTGACGCCCGATGTCCTGATCCTCGGCGAGAAGGACTATCAGCAGTTCAAGCTAATGGAGCGCATGATCGCCGACCTGCGAATGCCCGTGACGCTGCTGATGGGCCCGACGCTGCGCGAGGCGGACGGCCTCGCGATGAGCTCGCGCAACCGCTACCTAGACGCGCGTCAGCGGCTCGACGCACCGGCGCTGCACGCGGCGCTCGCGCACGTGCGGGACGCGCTGCGGGCGGGCGAAGGGGATTTCGCGGCGCTCGAAGCGCGGGCGCGGGAGCGGCTCGCGCGCGCCGGGCTGCGTCCGGATTACGTGGAGGTGCGGCGCGCCGCGGATCTCGGCAAGCCGAGCGCCGGCGCGCGTCCCGACGAGCTCATCGTGCTCGGCGCGGTGTGGCTCGGCCGCGCGCGGCTAATCGACAACGTCCGCGTCTGACTCGCCGTGCAGGGCGATGCGATTGCGGCCGCGCGCCTTCGCCGCGTACATCGCCTCGTCGGCGCGCTGCACCAGTGCATCTACGTCGTCTCCGGCCACGCTTGCGCAGACGCCCACGGAGATCGTGATCGCCGTCGACAGGCTCGGCGGCGCGATCTCGACGATCCGTTGCCGTAAACGCTCGGCCGCCTGGCGCGCCTGCGCCACGTCGAGCGACGGCAGCAGTGCGGCGAACTCGTCACCGCCGAAACGCGCGATCAGGTCGGTAGGTCGCAAGCGGTCGCGAAGCGCGTCGGCGACGGCGAGCAACACGCGGTCGCCCGCGATGTGGCCATAGTGATCGTTGAACAGCTTGAAGTTGTCGATGTCGATCATCATCAGGCACAGAGCTTGGCTGTCGCGCTGTGCGCGCGTGACCTCGCGAGCAAACATGTCCTTCATCCAGCGACGGTTGCCGAGGCCGGTGAGCGGATCGGTGAACGCATTGTGCTCCGCTTGGCGGAGCACGCCCAAGCTGTTCGCGATGAACTCGTTGTCGGAGCGCACGCGCTCCGAGAGCACCACAAGCAGGTTTTTCGAGAACGCGTGCGAGCGATCGACCATCTGCCAGAGCAGGTGGTGACTGATGACCATGAGGTGCGAGTCCTCGACGGCCACGACGTAGGCGGATGGGTCCATGTCCTCGATCAACGACATCTCTCCGGCGCACGCGCCGGGCGGCAGGTCCGTGGTTCTCGGCGCGTCGAGGGCGCCCAGGTGAACGGCCAATCGGCCGCTCAGCACGACGTAGACGCAGCGGTTCACGCGGTCGGGCGCCAGCAGCACCTCGCCTTCGGCGACGTCGATGCGCCCGCACTGCGGTAGGAGATCCGCCACGACGTCCGGATCGACGCCGCGGAACAGCGCGATGCTCTGCAAGAGCGTGCGCTTGAAGTCGGAGTCGAGCCTATAGCTCAGAGACTCGAGGCTGACCGTGCTCATAGGAACGTTCACCGGGCCAATTTTGCACGGTCGATGCTACTGACGAGGGTTCGACGCGGTTGTGACGCAGTTGGCAGTACGGGTCACTCCGCCGCCAGCTTGGCGCGCGCGGCTTTCAGCTCGCGCAGCTGCTCGCCGCGCGGCTCGGGATACTTCACGTCGAGGCGCTCGAAAGTCTCATTGACAACCGACGCGACTTGCGAACGCATGTAGTGCTTGTCGTCCGCGGGAATCGCGTACCACGGAGCCCACGGTTTCGACGTCGCGTTGAGGCACCGCTCGTAGGCGTCTTGGTAGTCGGCCCAACGGTCGCGCTCCGCGAGGTCGGCGACGTTGAACTTCCAGAGCTTGTCCGCCTCGTCGAGACGTGCGAGCAGGCGATCGCGCTGCTCGTCCTTCGACATGTTGAGAAAGAACTTCACGATCACCGTACCCTGAGTCGCGAGATGCCGCTCGTACTCGACGATCGACCGCAGGCGGTTCGACCAGAGCTCCGCGTTCGGCTTGGTGTCCAGCCGCTGCGCCGCGAGCAGCTCGGGATGGACGCGCACGACGAGCACTTCTTCGTAGTAGCTCCGGTTGAACACGCCGATCTCGCCGCGCCGCGGTAGCTCGAGCGTGCTGCGCCACAGGAAGTCGTGGGCGACCTCCACGCGCGACGGCTGCTTGAACGACGCGACGCGCAGGCCGCACGGATTTACGCCGTCGAAGACGTGGCGGATCGTGCCATCCTTGCCGGCGGCGTCGATCGCTTGGAATACGAACAGCACCGCGTAGCGGCCGTCGGCGTACAGGCGATCCTGCCAAGCGCCGAGCTCCTTGGTCGCCTTCTCGAGCCGTCCCTTCCAGGCTTTCGCGTCGCGATCGTCCGTGGGCGCCGTCGGGGTCGCGGCGATCCGGAACGACTCGTTGAACGGCACGAGGTGCGGATGCGGATCGGCTTCGAACATCAAGCGACTCCCAAGTTTTTTTCCGTCGGGGACGACGCCTCGGTGACCGCGGCCGGCCCCGCGCGCTCGTGGCGCGCGAGCGCCCAGCGTACGTGCTCGCGGACGATCGGCGACGGGTCGTCGAGGCGCGCACGCAGGGCGGCGACGACGCGCGGGTCGTTCGGTGCGTTGCCGAGCGCGACGGCGATGTTGCGCAGCCAACCCTCGTAGCCGGCGCGCCGGATTGGGCTGCCGGCGGTGCGTGCCTCCCAAGTCGGCTCGCTCCAGGCGAACAGCTCCACGAGCGCGCGGTCGTCGAGCCCGTGACGGACGGCGAAGTCGCCTACGTCGGTTGGTCGCGCGAACTTGTTCCACGGGCAGAATAGCTGGCAGTCGTCGCAGCCGAAGATCCTGTTGCCCACCGCTTCGCGCAGCTCTTCCGGGATCGAGCCGCGCAGCTCGATCGTGAGATAGGAGATGCAGCGGCGCGCGTCGAGCTCGTAGGGCGCGACGATCGCGCCCGTGGGGCACACGTCGAGGCAAGCACGGCAAGTGCCGCAATGCTCGGTGACCGGGGCGTCGACGGGCAACGGCAAGTCGGTGAACACCTCGCCGAGCAGAAACCACGAGCCCGCGTCCCGGTCGAGCAGGTTCGTGTGCTTGCCGATCCACCCCAAGCCCGCGTCGCGCGCGAGCGCCTTCTCGAGCACGGGCGCGCTGTCGACGAAGACCCGGTGGCCATGGGGGCCGGCGCGCTCCGCGATCGCGCGCGCGAGTTTCTCGAGCCGCGAGCGCAGCACCTTGTGATAGTCGCGGCCGAGCGCGTAGCGCGCGACGTAGCCGAGCGTTCGGTCGGCGAGCACGCCTTTGGCGTCGCGCGCTTCACGCGGCCAGTAGTCCATGCGCGCCGAGATCACTCGCGCGGTACCCGGCACGAGCGTCGCCGGCCGGCTGCGCTTCGCGCCGTGGCGCTGCATGTAGCTCATCGCTCCGTGCCGTCCCGCCGCGAGCCACTCGCCGAGCCGCCGTTCGTCGGCCGCGAGGTCGATACCGGCGATGCCGATTTTCTGGAAGCCGAGCCCGCGTCCGATCTCCTTGATGTCGGCGGCGAGGCGGCGGAGATCCTCTGCAGTCAGGTCGGTCACGGGCGGTACCGGAGCGTTCGAGGCACTCAGTATAGTCAGTGGATATTAGCGGGGCCGACAGGACGGGGCCGATATAATGGGCCGATGCGAGGTCCCGAGGAGCGACTGCCGACCGCGGTCTACAGCGCGAGCCAGATTCGCGAGCTCGAGCGGCTCGCGCCCGAGCGCGACGGCTTCCCGAGCTACGAGCTCATGACCCGCGCGGGCGCGGCGGCGCTCGAGGTCCTGCGGCGGCACTGGCCTGGCGCGAGGCGCGTGCTCGTCTACTGCGGTCCCGGCAACAACGGTGGTGACGGCTACGCGTTGGCGCGCGACGCGCGCGCCGCCGGTCTCGACGCGGCGGTCGTCGCGCTCGTGCCGACGGAACGGCTCAAGGGCGACGCGGCGCGTGCGGCGCGCGATTGCCGCGCCGCCGGCGTTCCCATCGAAGCGCACGACGCGCGGTCCGACGCGATCGCTCGTCACGACCCGGACGTGCTCGTCGACGGGCTGCTCGGCATCGGCGCCGACCGCGAGCTCGGGGGCGACCTCGCGGCGGCGGTCGCCGCGTTGAACGGTGCCCGCAAGCCGGTCCTCGCGCTCGACATCCCGAGCGGTCTGCACGCCGATACGGGCCTCGTGCTGGGCGCCGCGGTGAGCGCCGCCGTCACGATCACATTCCTCGGCCTGAAGCCCGGGCTGTTTCTCGGCAGCGGCTGCGACCTCACGGGCACGCTCGAGGTCGCCGATCTCGGCGCGGCCACCGAACCCGGCTCGAGTCCGGTGCTCGCGCGGCTCACGGGCGACGATCTCGACCGGGCGTTGCCGAGGCGGCGGCGGTCGGCGCACAAGGGAACGAGCGGCAGGCTGCTGCTCGTCGGCGGCGGGCCCGGGATGCCCGGCGCGATCAGGCTCGCGGCGGAGGCGGCGCTGCGGAGCGGCGCCGGGCTCGTCGAGGTCGCGACGCATTGCGACAGCGCGCCGGCGGTGCTCGCGGGCCGCGCCGAGGTGATCTGCCGCCCCGTCGAAGGCGCCGCCGAGCTCGATGCTCTGCTCGAGCTCGCCGACGGCGTGGTCGTCGGGCCCGGCCTCGGCATGTCCGAGTGGGGGCGGGCCATGTGGCGCCGCGTGGCCGGTTCGACCCTGCCGCTCGTGGTCGACGCCGATGCGCTCAATCTCCTGGCGGAATCGCCCGCCGCGCGGGGTCGCTGGATCTTGACGCCGCATCCGGCCGAGGCCGCGCGGCTGCTGCATGGCACCACCTCCGACGTGCAGCGCGACCGGCTCGGCGTCGCGCGCGAGCTCGCGCGCCGTTACGACGCGGTGGCGGTGTTGAAGGGCGCCTGCAGCCTCGTCGCGGTCCACCGTCCGGAGGCTTCGGTGGCCGTGTGCGACCGCGGCAATCCCGGCATGGCCACCGCCGGCATGGGCGACGTGCTGGCCGGCGTCTTGGGCGCGCTGCTCGTTCAGACCCGCGACCTCGAGGCGAGCGCGCGGGCCGGTGTGCTGCTGCACGCGCTGGCCGGAGACGACGCCGCGCGCGAGGGCGAGCGCGGCACGATCGCCTCGGATCTCTTGCCGCACTTGAGGCGATGGGCGAACCGAACCTGACACTCGACTTTCGCACCGAGGCGGAGCTCGCTGATTTCGCAGGGGCCTTCGGCCGGCGGGTCAGTGCGCTTGGGCCGCGCGCGCTGCTGTTCGGCCTCACCGGCGACCTCGGCGCCGGCAAGACGACCTGGGCGCGCGGCCTACTGAGGGGGCTCGGTCACACGGGCCGCGTGCCGTCGCCGACCTATACGTTGCTCGAGCCGTACCGCATCGGCGGATTGACCGTGGTGCACCTCGACTTGTATCGGCTGGCCGACGAGCGCGAGCTCGAGAACCTCGGCATTCGGGATTGGCTCGCGGAGCCCGCAACCTGGGTCGTCGTGGAATGGCCCGAGCGAGCGCCGGGCCTCGCGGCACGTTGCGACGTATTGCTGACGCTCGGCGATCTCGGTGGCACCGGTCGGCGAGTCTCGTTCAGGGCCGGTACAGGGATAGGAATCGAGGCCTTGCACGCAGGATGTCAGTCCGGCTCTAAGTAGAATCTCCAATAGCCTCTTTCTAATAAAAAATTCTTGAAAAGCGGCGACGGCCACGGTAAACATAAGACCGTGGATCGGGCGGGAACCATCACGGCTGGAATGCGGCGCTGCCTTCTATTGGCGGCCGTCGTGGTCACGCTCGTCCGGCCGACCCTTGCGCTCGGTGCCGTGCTGGGCGGCGTCCATGTCTGGTCGGGGCCGCAGGGTACGAGCGTCGTCCTCGAGCTGAGCTCCCCGGTCGACCACCAGATGTTCGCGCTGGCCGATCCCGAGCGCGTCGTCATCGACCTTCCGGGCACCGCGCTCAACGGCAACGTGTCTTTGCCCGAGCCGCGCGGCGTCGTCGGCTCGATCCGCGCGTCCGAGCGCGCTGACGGTGACCTCCGCATCGTGCTCGAGCTCAATCGGGCCGTGGCGGCGCAGAGCTTCCTCGTCACACCCGACGGACGGCACGGGTACCAGCTGGTCGTCGACTTGGTCGCGTCGGCCGCGCGCACCGCGCCCGTCACCGCGCCCACCCCGGCGGTCGAGCCGCCGGCCGAGCTGTCGGTCGTGCGGTCTGCGGCGCCGCCGCCTGCCGAGCCGCCGTCCAAGGCAATCGTTCAAGCGCGTGCCGAGACGACGCTGCCCGCGCCGCGCAAAGCCACGTCGTCCACGAGCCGCGGGCGCGACGTCGTGATCGCGATCGATGCCGGGCACGGCGGCGACGATCCGGGAGCAAGCGGCCGCAACGGCGTGCACGAGAAGGACGTCGTGCTCGCGATCGCGCGCCGGCTCGCCGCCGAGGTCGACGCGCAGCCCGGCATGCGCGCCGTGCTGACACGCAAGAACGACTACTTCGTGTCGCTGCGCAAGCGCATGGAGCTCGCCCACGACGCGTCCGCAGACTTCTTCATCTCGATCCACGCGGACTCCTATCGCGATTCGAGCGCCAAGGGCGCCACGATTTACGTGATCACCGACAAGGGCGCGAGCGACGAGGCCGCGTCGATGCTCGCGCAGCGCGAGAACGCCGCGGACCTGATCGGCGGCGTGTCGCTTGCCGACAAGGATCAGATGCTCGCGCGCGTGCTGCTCGACTTGTCGCAGAGCGCGGCGTTGAGCGCGAGCACGGCGGCGGGCCAGCGGTTGATCGCCAGGATGGCCGGCGTCGGCGCGATGCGCAGGACGCAAGTCCAGCGCGGACCGTTCCTGGTGCTCAAGTCGCCGGACATTCCGTCGGTGCTCGTGGAGACGGCGTACATCTCCAATCCGCGGGAGGAGGCGGGCTTGCGCAACGCCGACCACCAGGCCGATCTTGCGAAGGCGCTGCGCGCAGGCATCGTGGACTACTTCACCGCCAATCCGCCCGACGGCAGCTACTTCGCGGCGAGCGCGGCCGAGCCGGCGCGCCCGCCGGTGCGGCACGTGATCGCGCGCGGCGAGACGCTGTCCAGCATCGCCGAGCGCTACCGGGTGAGCACGACGGACCTGCGCCGCTCCAACAGCCTGAAGGGCGACGACGTTCGCGTCGGCCAAGTGCTGACGATTCCGCCCGGCTGACGGGCCGCGGCCGGCATTCAGGTACACTCGCAAGCCTCGCGCGCCGCCGCGCGCTCGTTCGGGCACGCGAAGTGGCCATCCGGATCTTACCGTCACAGCTCATCGATCAGATCGCGGCCGGCGAGGTCGTGGAGCGCCCCGCGTCGGTGGTAAAAGAGCTCGTCGAGAATTCGCTCGACGCGGGTGCACGCTCGATCGCCGTCGAGATCGAAGGCGGCGGCGCGGAGCTGATTCGCGTGACCGACGACGGAATCGGTATCGCGCCCGACGAGCTCGCGCTCGCGCTGTCGCGCCACGCGACGAGCAAGATCGCAACGCTTGACGATCTCGAGGCGCTCGCGACTCTCGGCTTCCGCGGCGAGGCGCTGCCGAGCATCGCGTCGGTCGCGCGCCTCACCGTGACTTCGCGGCAAGCCGGCGCGGAGCACGCCTCGAGCCTCGCCTGCGACGGCGGCGAGCTCGGCGCGGTACGCCCGGCGGCGCATCCGTTCGGTACTTGCATCGAGGTCCGCGACCTGTTCTTCAACACGCCCGCGCGCCGCAAGTTCCAGCGTTCGGAGAAGACCGAGACCGGTCACGTCGACTCGGTGGTCAAGAATCTCGCGCTCGCGCGCTTCGACGTGCGCTTCAGCCTCGCGAGCAAGCAGCGGTCGCTCTTCCGCCTCGACGCCGCGGCCGACCGGCGCGCGCAGGAGGAACGGATCGCCGAGCTCTGCGGCGCGGAGTTTCTCGAGCAAGCGCGGTACTTCGAGCGCGAGATCGAGGGACTCAGGCTCTGGGGTTGGCTCGCGGCGCCGGCGTTCTCGCGCAGCCAGCCGGATCTGCAGTTCACCTTCGTCAACGGCCGGTTCGTGCGCGACAAGCTGCTGCGTCACGCCGTGCGCTTGGGCTATCAGGACGTGCTGTTCGGCTCGCGTCAGCCGGCATTCGTCGCGTTCCTCACGCTCGATCCGCGCCGCGTCGACGTGAATGCCCATCCCGCGAAGCTCGAGATCCGGTTTCGCGACTCGAGGCTGGTGCACGACTTCGTGTTTCGTACCGTGGAGACCGTGCTCGCGAGCACTCTCGGGTCAGGCGGTGAGGTCTCCGCGCCGCCGGTGCCGGCCGACGCGTTCGGCGCGGTCGCGCAGCCGGCGTTGACGCTCGGCGGCGGGTCGCGGCCGTCCTATCAGCGGGCGTTCGCCTTGCCGCCCGGTGGCGTGCACGAGTACGTGCCGCTCTACCAAAGGTTGCACGCTCCCGTCGAGCCGCAGCCGGCCGCGGACGCCGACGGTGCCGCGGTTCCGCCGCTCGGCTACGCGCTCGCGCAGCTATCCGGCGTTTACGTGCTCGCGGAGAGTCGCGACGGCCTGATCATCGTCGACATGCATGCGGCGCACGAGCGAATCACCTACGAGCGGCTCAAGGCCGCGCTCGGTAGGGACAGGCTCAAAGCGCAGAGCCTGCTCGTGCCCGTCACGCTCGATGTCGCGACTCGCGAGGCGGATCTTGTCGAGGAATTCGCCGCGGACCTCGAGGCCCTCGGGTTCGCGCTCGTGCGCCGCGGCCCGAATCAGGTCGCCGTGCAGGCGATTCCGCTGCTGCTCGACGGCGCGGACGTCGTCCCGCTCGTGCGCGATCTCTTGAGCGACCTGGCCGACGACAAGGGTGCCGCGCGAGTCGAGGCGGTGGTCAACGAGCTGCTCGCGACGATGGCGTGCCACGCGGCCGTGCGCGCGAATCGCCGGTTGACCGTCGCGGAGATGAACGCGCTGCTGCGCGAGATGGAGCGCACGGAGCGGAGCGAGGCCTGCAACCACGGCCGTCCGACGTGGACGCACGTGTCGCTCGCGGATCTCGATCGGCTGTTCCTCCGCGGCCAATAGCCGTGGGGCCGGCTGCGCTGCGTTGCGTCTGTCTCACGGGGCCCACCGCTTGCGGCAAGACCGAGCTCGCGCTCGAGCTCGCGGGCCGCATGCCGCTCGAGATCGTCAGCATGGACTCCGCGATGGTTTATCGCGGCCTCGACGTCGGGACGGCCAAGCCGACGCGCGCGGTGCGCGACCGCGTGCCGCACCATCTCATCGATATTCTCGACCCTGCCGAGCCCTATTCGGCCGGCCGATTCGCGCGGGACGCCGCCGCGGCGATTCGCGAGGTCGCCGCGCGCGGGCGCCTGCCGTTGCTCGTCGGCGGCACATTGCTGTATCTCCGGGCGCTGCGCGACGGGCTCGCGACGTTGCCGCGCGCGGACGCGGCCGTGCGTGCGCGTCTCGATGCGGAGGCGGTGCGGGTAGGCTGGAACGCGCTGCACGCGCGCCTCGCGGCCGTCGACCCCGAGGCGGCCGCGCGGATCGCGCCGGGCGATCGCCAGCGGATCCAGCGCGCGCTCGAGGTCCACGAGCTCACCGGTCAGGCGTTGAGCGAGCTGCACCGTCGCCCGGCGGAGGGAGCCGGGATCGAGATCCTGACCGTCGCGCTCGTGCCCGAGCGCCGCGAGGAGCTCGGCGAGCGCATCGAACGGCGCTTCGATTCGATGGTCGCGGCGGGGTTGGTGGCTGAGGTCGAGGCGCTGCGGCGCCGCGGCGACCTCGATCCGGGCCTGCCGGCGCTCCGCGCGGTCGGATACCGACAGATCTGGGCCCATCTCGACGGTGCGACGGATTGGGCGGAGGCTCGCCGCCGAGCCATCGTCGCCACCCGGCAGCTTGCGAAGCGCCAGCTGACATGGCTGCGCTCCGAGGCCGACTGCGAGCGCTGGACCGCGTTCGGCGCGGACTTGCCGGGACGCATGGCCGCAGCCGTTGCGCGCTTCCAACCGCCCCCGTCGTGAAATCCCCGGGCTGTGTTAGCATTGCCAGCCGTGGGAGCAACACCGGCCTATTTGGGCCCGGCGTTGTTTATCGGAGAGCGAGATTTCAGGAGTTTGTTGCGGGGCCTCCCAAGCGATGCCACCGGACCTGATCTTCGCGACCCAACAATAAGAAGAGGAGAGTCTTCATGGCCAAAGGTCAATCGCTTCAGGACCCGTTTCTGAACGCTTTGCGCAAAGAGAAAGTGCCGGTCTCGATTTACCTCGTCAACGGAATCAAGCTGCAAGGTCAGATCGACTCGTTCGATCAGTTCGTGGTGCTGTTGCGCAATAGCGTCAGCCAGATGGTCTACAAGCACGCGATTTCGACCGTCGTTCCCGCGAGGAACGTGCGCGTGCCGTCTATGGACGAGGATGAGGCGGAAGATTAGCTGCAGCTCCGCGGCGCAGGGAGGCCAGCTTGCTTGATCGCCCCCGCAGCGGCGAACGCGCGCTGCTGCTGCATGTCGGGTTGAGCCGGTCCCCGCACGAAGACGAAACCCAGGAGTTCCGCGCCCTCGCAGAGTCGGCGGGCGCTTGTGTGGTCGCCGAGATTCAGGCGCGCCGCGAACGCCCCGACCCGCGCTATTTCGTGGGAAAGGGCAAGGTCGAAGAGGTTGCCGCCCGCGCGCAGGAATCGCACGCCGAGCTGATTCTCGTGAGTCAACCGCTGCGCGCCGGGCAGGAGCGCAATCTCGAGACCACGCTCAAGACGCGCGTGCTCGACCGTAACGGACTGATCCTCGACATATTCGCGCAGCGCGCCGCGACGTTCGAAGGCAAGCTCCAGGTCGAGTTGGCTCAGCAAGAGCATCTGGCGTCGCGACTGGTCCGCGGTTGGACCCACCTCGAACGGCAGAAGGGCGGCATCGGGCTGCGCGGACCCGGCGAGACGCAGCTCGAGACGGACCGTCGGCTCGTAAGCCGCCGCATCCGCCACCTGCGCGAGCGCCTGAACCGCGTCGAGCGCCAACGGCAGGTGAGCCGCAGGGAGCGGCTCAAGGCCGACGTCCGGACGGTGGCGCTCGTGGGCTACACCAATGCCGGCAAGACCAGTTTGTTCAACGCGCTCGCCGGTGCCGATCTTGTAGCGCGCGATCAGCTGTTCGAGACGCTCGATCCGACGATCCGCCGGTTACCGCTCGAGCACGGCGACGAGGCCCTGCTCGTGGACACCGTGGGATTCGTGCGCGATTTGCCGCACGAGCTCGTCGCCGCGTTTCGCGCGACGCTCACGGAGACGCGCGAGGCCGCGCTGCTGCTGCACGTCATCGACGCCAGCGATCCGCACCACGAGGACCGCCGTCATCAAGTCGAAACCGTGCTCGAGGAGATCGGCGCGGCCGAGGTGCCGTGTCTACGGGTGTACAATAAGCTCGATCGGGCGCCGGCCGATTTCGACCGGGAGCTCGACTCATCGGAAACCTCGCGACTCCGTGTTTCCGCGGCCACCGGCAGCGGGGTGGCGGAGCTGCGCGAGGCGATCCGCGTGACGGTCTTGGGTACGCGCGTGGCCGGCGAGCTCAAGCTCGGGCCGGCCCAGAGTAAGGTGCGAGCGAAGCTGTTCGGGTGGCACGCGGTGCGCAGCGAGACGATCGATGCCGAGGGAGTCTCGACGCTCGAGGTGGACCTCACGGCGCAACGTTGGCAGGAGTTGCGCAACGACGGCTTGCCAGCACATTGCATTCGACAGAAAGTGTGAGACGCGATGGCTTGGGACGACGGTGACAAGAACAATCCGTGGCGATCCGAGAAGGACAAAAGTCCCACGGATCTCGACGCCGTGGTGCGCGATTTCCAGCGCAGGCTCGCGAGCCTGTTCCGCGGCGGGCGCTCGGGTGCGCCGCGCAGCGGGGACGCTCCGGGGTTGAGCGGCGGCTTGATCGTCGGCTGCGTGCTATTGCTGATACTCGTCTGGGCCATGACGGGGTTCTACAAGGTCAACGAGCCCGAGCGCGGCGTAGTGTTGCGCTTCGGTGCCTTTCACGAGCTCACGCGCCCGGGTCTGCGCTGGCATTTGCCTTGGCCGGTCGAGGCGGTCGAGAAAGTGAACATCGGCGGCACGCAGCGGCTCGCGTACCAAGGCAGCATGCTCACGCGGGACGAGACCATCGTGAAGGTCGACGTCGTGGTGCAGTTTCGCCGCACCGATCCGCAGGGCTTTCTCTTCAACATGCGCGATCCGGTCGACGCGATTACCGACGTGACCGCGAGCGCGATTCGCGAGGTGATCGGCAGGAATCTGCTCGACTTCATCTTGACCGACGGCCGCGCCGAGGTTGCGCGCGACACTCAGGATCTGCTCCAGGCGACGCTCGACTCGTACGGCGCCGGCGTCACGGTCTACGAGGTCAACCTCCAGGAAGCCAACTTCCCGAGCGACGTCGAGGGCAGCGTGCAGGACGCGATCAGGGCGCGCGAGGACCGCGCGCGGCGCATTCTCGAGGCCGAAGCGTATTCGAACGAGATCTTGCCTCGCGCGCGCGGCGATGCTGAGCGGCGCCATCAGGACGCCGAAGCCTACCTCGCTCAGGTGGTTGCCAATGCCGAGGGCGAGGCGAACAGGTTCCAGCAAGTCCTAACCGAGTACCAGAAGGCGCCGGCCGTCACTCGCGAGAGGCTCTACATCGAGACGCTGCAGGAGGTCCTTGCGAACTCCACGAAGGTGCTCGTCGACACCGACGGCGGCAACAACGTGCTTTACCTGCCGCTCGACCAGTTGATACAGCGGCGCGGCGCCGCGCCGGCCGGGGAGTCTACAGCCGCGCCGGCCGATTCGAGCAGCAACACGACGCCGTCGCGCCCGAGCGCCCGCGGGCCCCGCTGAGGCCAGGATGAAGCCATGAACCCGCGCTTGAACCTCTTCCTGATCGTCACTGTCCTGGTCGTGATCGTGGCCCGCATGTCGATGTTCACAGTCGACATGCGCGAGCACGCCCTGAAGTTCAGGATCGGCGAGATCATCAAGGCCGACTACGAGCCTGGGCTGCACTTCAAGTGGCCGCTCATCAACAACGTCGCGAAGTATCCGAAGCGCGTGCTCACGTACGAGCACCAAGAGGAGAAGTTCCTCACCGGCGAGAAGAAGAACCTCATCGTCGACTACTTCGTTCAATGGCGGATCGTCGACCCGTCGCAATACTATCGCTCGGTCACGGGCGACGAGGCGCTCGCGATCGAACGACTGAACGCGATCGTGAAGGAAGGCATCAAGGCGGCGATCAGCCAACGCACCGTGCAGGAAGTCGTTTCCGCCGAACGGTCGGAGCTCATGGCGGAGATGTTGAAGCAGGCGCGCGAGCGCTCGCCCGAGCTCGGCATCGAGGTCGTCGACGTACGAGTGAAGCAGATCGACCTCTCGGCCGATGTCAAAGAAGCCGTATATCAGCGTATGCGCCAGGAGCGGGTGCGGGTTGCGACGCAATGGCGCGCGGAGGGCGACGAGCAGTACACGCGCATCCGCGCCGACGCCGACCGCCAGCGCACGGTGATCTTGTCGGAAGCGTACCGCGAGGCCGAGGGGATCCGCGGTCAGGGCGACGCGCGGGCAGCGGACATCTACGCGCAAGCGTATTCGAAGGACCGGGATTTCTACGCGTTCTATCGGAGCATGCAGGCCTACCGGTCCGCGATCGGCCGCGAGCAGGACGTGCTCGTGCTCAAGCCGGACAGCGACTTCTTTCGGTTTCTACAGAAGCAGGTTGGCGCCGCCGCGAAGTAGCGCGGTGTCGATCAAGACGTTCACATTGACGGAGGCTTGAGGCTTTGGCCTGGGCGGATCTTCTCGCGGGCTTGGCCCTGTATCTCGTTATCGAGGGGCTGTTCCCGTTCGCGTCGCCGCGGGCGTGGCGCCGCGGTATAGCCGCGGTCGCGCGGCTCGGCGACCCTCAACTCAGGAGCTTTGGCTTGGCTGCCGTCATCGCCGGCTTACTGCTGCTCTTGATCGTGCGAGGCTGAACGTGGGACGCAACGTGGTCGTGATCGGCACCCAATGGGGCGACGAGGGCAAGGGCAAGGTGCTCGATGTCCTCGCGGATCGCGCGCACGCGGTCGTGCGTTTTCAGGGAGGGCACAACGCCGGGCACACGCTCGTGATCGACGGCGTGAAGACGGTGCTGCACCTGATACCGTCGGGAATCTTGCGCGACGAGGTGGTCTGCCTCATCGGCAACGGCGTCGTCGTCTCGCTCGACGCGCTCGTCGAGGAGATGGACGCGTTGGTCGCGCGCGGCGTGCCGGTGGACCGCCGGCTCCGCGTGTCGCCGGCTTGCCCCTTGATCTTGAGCTCGCACGTGTTGCTCGACAAAGCACGCGAGCAGGCGAGCGGCGCGGGCGCGATCGGTACGACGGGTCGAGGTATCGGTCCGGCTTACGAGGACAAGATCGCGCGCCGCGCGCTGCGCGTCGCGGACCTGTTCGCTCCGCAGCTCATGCGCGAAAAGCTCGAACGGCTGCTCGATCTTCACAACTTCTTGCTCGAGCGCTATTACTCGGCCGGCACGGTCGACCCGCAGCGCGAGCTCGACACCCTGCTCGAGCGCGGCGAGCGCGTGAAGCCGCTCGTCGCGGACGTGACCGAGCTCCTGCGCGAGCTGCACCGCGAGCGGCGCAGCGTCCTGTTCGAGGGGGCGCAGGGTGCGATGCTCGACATCGACCTCGGCACCTATCCGTTCGTCACGTCGTCGAACACCACCGTCGGCGGCGCCGCCACCGGCACCGGCGTCGGGCCGCTGGCAGACGACTACGTGCTCGGTCTCGTGAAAGCCTACACCACGCGCGTCGGCGCCGGGCCGTTCCCCACGGAGCTGCTCGACGACATGGGGCGCTACTTGGGACGCGTGGGCGCAGAGTTCGGTGCGACGACCGGCCGACCGCGCCGTTGCGGGTGGTTCGACGCCGTCCTGCTGCGGCGCGCGGCGCTGACGAACAGCTTGACCGGCCTCTGCCTCACCAAGCTCGACGTCCTCGACGGCCTGCCCGAGATCAAGATCTGCGTCGGCTATCGGCTCGACGGCCGGCCGCTCGAGACGCCGCCGCTCCTGATCGACCGTTACGGTGAATGCGAGCCCGTCTACGAGAGTCTGCCGGGGTGGTCGGAATCGACTTCGGGGGCAACCTCGTACGACGTCCTGCCGTCCGCCGCCAAGGCCTATCTGCGCCGCATCGAGGAGCTGGCCGGCGTGCCGGTGGACATAATCTCGACCGGGCCCAGCCGCGACGCCGTGATCATCCGCCGGCATCCGTTCGACTGACCCGCCTTATCGCGGGCGGCGGCCGCCGCACCTCGAAGGATCCTCCCGAGACACTCCGACGTCTCGTGTCTCACTTTGGCCGCACGATGCGCGCGAGGGCGTCGGACGTACCTCGAAGGGGCTTCCCGAGACCCTCGCCGCACAGGGATGTGCGGCGCGGAGCCCCAGGGATGATCTTCCGGCGTGTCTCGGGAAGCCCCTTCGAGGTGCGGCCGACGCCACGCGCAAACGCCAAACGGCCGAAGTGAGACGCGAGACGCCGGAAGGTGCTGGTCTCCGGCGCGGTAGGCCATATAATAACGATTCTTATTTGCGAGCCCGTGGAGGGCCTCTGACTCTGTCCGACCTCAAGCCCGGTGACCGCGTGCGCATCGAATCGATAGACACGTCCGACACCGCCGTCCAGCGCCTGATGGTGCTCGGCCTCGTCGAGGGCGCCGAGCTCACGTTCCTGCGCGGCTCACTGGGCGGCGATCCGCTCGAGTTCCGGATCCACGGCGCCGCGATCTCGCTGCGGCGCGCTCAGGCCCAGCGCTTCCAGGTGACACGGACTTCCGCCCATGGCCACGCGCGCTGAGACCGCGGTTCGCGTCGAGACGATCGCGGTCCATCGGCGGGCGGCCGGTACGATCGCCGTGGTCGGCAACCCCAATGCCGGCAAGAGCTCCGTCTTCAACCGGCTCACCGGGTTGCGGCAACGGACCGCGAACTATCCCGGCGTGACCGTTGAGCGGCGCGTCGGCCGGGCCGTGCTCGGCGCGGCATCGCTCGACCTGATCGACCTGCCGGGCACCTTTTCCCTGAGCCCCACCTCCACCGACGAGCGGATCGCGGTCGATGTGCTGTTCGGCCGAGTCGCCGGCACGCATCGACCGGACGCGATTCTCGCCGTCATCGACTCGACGCGGCTCTATCAGGGCCTCTATTTGCTGCAGCAGCTCGTCGAGCTCGGCAGGCCGATGGTGGTCGCGCTGACGATGACGGACGCCGCCCAGCAGGAGGGGCTCGTCATCGACTTCGATGGGCTCCGTGAAGCGCTCGGGGGCGTCGCGGTCTTGCCCGTCGTCGCTACGACGGGTCGCGGCTTCCCGGCGCTGAAGGATGCGCTCGCCGGGCTTCTCCGTGCGGCGCCGCCGGCGCCGATCGAAAGTTGGCCCGAGCTTGCGAGGGCCGCCGAAGAACTGGCGGTACTTCTGCGTGCTGCTGGGATCGAGGCGCATCGCGTCGAGGTCGAGCGCATGCTCATCGATGCGGCGGAAGAGCCGCCGAATCTCGATGCGGCGCTGCGGGCGGGGCTCGCAGCAGCCCGCGCGTCGCTGTTCGGGACCGAGCCGCCGCTCGCCGTCGAAGCGCGGCGGCGTTACCGCTGGGTGCGCTCCACGATCGCGGCCGTCGAATCGGCCGGATCGGGTCTCGTGCGCCGCCGGGCCGCCGTGCTCGACTGGGTCAATCGGCCGTGGCCCTCGACGTTCGCGTTCGTTCTCACGATGGCCGTCGTGTTCCAGGCCGTGTTCTGGTGGGCGCAGCCGTTCGTGGATTTGATCAATGCCGGGATGAGCGCGATCGGCTCTTGGGTCGGAGTCCTGCTGCCGCCCGGAGCGCTGAACAGCTTCGTCGTTGACGGCGCGATCGCGGGTGTCGGCAGCGTGATCGTGTTCCTGCCCCAGATCCTGATCCTGTTCCTGTTCCTCATCTTGCTGGAGGACACGGGTTATCTCGCCCGCGCTTCCTTCCTCTTCGACCGCGCGATGCGAACGCTCGGACTTTCGGGGCAGTCCGTGATCCCGCTGTTGTCGAGCTTCGCGTGCGCCGTGCCCTCGATCATGGCGACGCGCGTGATTCCCAATCGCCGGGATAGGATCGCGACGATCATCTCGGCGCCGTTTATGACCTGCTCCGCTCGGTGGCCGGTTTACTCGCTGCTGATCAGCGCGTTCGTGCCTGCGCGCGCGCTCGGATTCTTGAGCCTCCAGGGGATAGTCCTGTTCGGTCTGTACGTGCTCGGCATCGTCGGCGGGGTCGCCACTGCGCTGTTGCTGCGCCATTCCGCGCTGCGCGGTGAGAAGCCCACCTTCATCCTCGCGCTGCCGGAGTTTCGCATGCCGAACGTCCGGACCGTGGCCATGCAGCTGCTCGACCGCGTGCGGGCGTTCCTCGGGCGCGCCGGCTCGGTGATTTTCGCCGTGGCCGTCGTCGTATGGGCGCTCGCGTACTTCCCGCGCCCGCCCGAGATCGAGGCTGCGCGCGTAGAAGGGCGTGCCGCGGCGGCCGCGAATCTCGCGGGCGACGCTCTCACGGCCCGGCTCGCCGAGATCGACAATCAGGCCTCCGCGGATTACCTGGCGCAGAGTTGGCTGGGGCGCGCGGGTCACCTTGTCGCGCCGGCGTTCGCGCCGCTCGGCTGGGACTGGCGCGTGTCGGCCGCGGTCATCGCGGGATTCCCGGCGCGCGAGGTGGTGGTCGGGGTCTTGGGCACGATCTACGCCGTTGGGGATCAAGCCGACGACCAAACGCTCGGACAGCGGCTTCAGTCCTCCACCTGGCCCGACGGCCGACCGGTGTTCACGCTGCCGATGGTGCTCGGCCTGCTCCTGTTCTACGCGTGGTGCCTGCAATGCGCGGCGACGCTCGCGGTGATCCGCCGCGAGACCAACAGTTGGCGCTGGCCGATCTTCGCCTGGTGCTACATGACCGCTTTGGGTTACGGCGGCGCGCTTCTGATCTTCCAATTGGGTACCGGTTCCCTGTAATTTCCCGCCCATGACTACGAAGGTCGAGTGGCGAGAGCTCGCGCGCGAGCCGGTGGCGGATTGCCGGATCTTCGCCGTCGAGCGGTCGCTGGCAGAATCGCCGGTCGATGGCTCGCGGCACACGTTCTACCGAATCCGGTCACAGGACTGGGCGCAGATCGTTCCGATCACGAGACAGGGGGAGATCGTGCTCGTTCGGCAGTACCGGCACGGGGTCGGGCGCGTAACGCTCGAGATCCCCGGGGGGCTCATCGATCCCGGCGAGGACCCGGCCGAGGCGGCTCTGCGCGAGTGTCTCGAGGAGACCGGCTACCGCGCCCGCACGGCCATTTCGCTTGGCGTGGTGAGCCCGAACCCCGCGCTGTTCGACAATCGCCTGCACGCCTTTCTCGCCACCGACGTAGAGCTCGAGCGGGCGATCGCGAACACCGGCACCGAGCAGACCGAGGTGGTGGTGCGGCCCGTGCGCGACTTGCCGGCCATGCTGCTGCGCGGCGAGATCGATCACGCGCTCGTCGCCGTGACGCTGTGGCGCTACCTGCACGAGCACGCGGCGCGATGATTACCGAGCACGCGCGTCTGGACGTCCGTCCGGGCGAAGAGGTCAGCTTCGAGGCCGCGTTTCGCGAGGCGCAGGCGATCATCGCGGCGATGCCGGGCTATCTCGGTCACGAGCTCAGGCCGTGCATCGAGCACTCGAACCGCTATTTGCTGCTGGTCAGGTGGCGGCGGCTCGAGGATCACACGCTCGGGTTCCGCGGGTCGCGCGCGTACCAGCGGTGGAGCGCATTGCTGCATCCGTTCTACGAACCGTTCCCCGAGGTCGAGCATTACGGGGAACCGCTCGCTTAGCGTCGCCGCGTCGTGTCACTTTGGCTGTTGGCGTTATCGCGAGCTGCGGCCGCACCTCGAACGCGTGCTCCGCTGCGGCACGCGACTTCGCCGGCCTTCGGCCGGTTCCCGACCGCCATGGATGGCGGGAGTGCCGCAGCTGCAGGAGCATCCTGCGGCCTCGCCACGGCGCGTTCGCCGGGG
>Ga0137410_10001022_pt1 | contig 19244 bp, 13 predicted proteins | sample CZODoug1_16funga_FD_108878 | JGI IMG/M metagenome (GOLD analysis project Ga0137410, IMG submission 108878) | Vadose zone soil fungal communities from Angelo Coast Range Reserve, California, USA - CZODoug1_16fungal (Illumina Assembly) | ecosystem: Environmental > Terrestrial > Soil > Vadose zone... | reverse complement strand
TGAACCCCATGAAGTAGCTGAACCCGGAGCAGCCGCCGGCCTTCACGCCGAGGCGAAGGGCCTGCCCGTCCTTTTCTTCCTTGCTCCTGATCCGCTTCACCCAGTCAACCGCGGCCGGGGTGAGCGCAATCGTCTTTGGGGTCGCCGTTTCGGGCGGCCGTGTGGTCTGCTGCTGCGCTTCCATTTCGCTCATCCGTTCTCCGATTCGCCGTGTAGCGGGATTGACCCCAAGGGGGGCGGTCCCATGTGGAAGCCGGCGACCAGCGCCGGCTCCTCCTTCATACCGTGATCCACCGGGCAGTGCGGGCAGTCGTCATGCGTTGTCCGCGGCGGCCGGCACTGCTGGCACGTGCTCAGGTATTCCAGCGACCCTTCCAGCTCCTTCGCGAGCGACTGATAGCGCGCAACCGACTCGCGCGCTTCCGCGAGCCTCTTCTGGAAAATACCCCGAACCGACGCCATCGCGTCGGGCCCGTATTTCGTGTTGTGCCACGCGTGTAGCAAAGACTGAATCTGGTGGAGCGAAAACCCGCTGCTCTGGAGCAACTCGATCCAACGGATGCGCGTAACGGCGGAGGCGTCGTAAAGGCGAAAGCCCCCGTGTGAACGCGCGGTCGGATGGAGCAGACCCAGCTCCTCGTAGAGGTGGAGCGCCCGGACGGATTTCCCGGCCTGCCGCGCCAGATCCCCAACTTTCAGAAGCTTTTGGCTCGTCTCTTCCATTGATGCCTTTGTCACTGGTTTGTGGCCCCTGGTTCTTCTGCCCGGATCATACCCTTACGCGCACGTCAGGGTCTATCATTTTGATCGGCAGGTATGGGTTGTGGGATCATGAAATGAGTAAGTAGCTGTAATATATATAGTTATACCGCTATTAGGTGCGTGAATTGGGTCGATATGTTAAATAGTATGGTGACCGCGTTGGGGGGCGGGTATCTAAGGAAGTCCAGGCCGGCGCCCCACCCTTTCGGAGGTAGGTTATGAAGAGCACACATCGATGGATCTTGGTTGGGTCGCTCGTCGTTCTTGGCGCTCTTATTGTGTACGGCTGCAACAGCAAGAAGAAAAACCCGATGGCCCCGGCGCCAGTGGCTGACGTCATGATCACGATCACCGGAATTAACGGATCAAGCTCATTTTCGCCCAGTCCGGCCAACGTCACGGTCGGCCAAACGGTCGCCTGGGTGAACAGCGGCGGCACGACGCACACGGCGACCCAAACGGGCGGCGGGTTCAACACAGGGAATATATTGAATGGTAAGACTAGCGCCCCGATCACGATCAACACGGCGGGGGATCTCAACTACGAGTGCAACATCCACCCGTCCATGACCGGGATACTCCACGTCACGCCGTAGTCTAGCGACGCCGTTTTGGCGATTTTCGCGGCGATCGTCGGACTGATGATCTGGAGGCCGGCCGTTTAGGCTTGGATTTCGCTTTCCTCGGGGCCTTCGCCGCCCTCGGCGCTGTCGCCGCGCCCGGGGCCGCCTGCTTGGCGGCGGCTCCCTCCACGCTCGACCACGTCACGAACGGACCAAGCCGCCGCACGCCGCCGTGCGTGCCGAGTGGACTCGGACGCTGGAGCTGGCCGATGGGCGCGACGCGGGGAACCCCGAGCGCCGTGAACGCGGCCGCGATGCGGACGCGCTCGGGCCCGCGGGCCTCCAGGCCGATCGCCTCGATGAGCCGCGCGGAGGATTGAACGGCCCGCGCGAGATCCTCGGGGCCATCGACCGCGTGAACGCGCACCGTCCGATACGCCGGCCCCGGCTCGAACCGCGCGCGGTCCTCGAGCACCACCGTCCACGTCGTCGTCCCCGACGATTGCAGCACGCGAGTCGCTCCCCGGCTCGGCGCGCCGCTACCCCCCGACGACATCCCACCAAATCCAGGAGGCATCCCGGCGGGCCCCGACGACATCGCGGCAATTCCGGCCGCTTCGAACCGCGCCTGCGCGCGAAACAGCTGGACGCTCGCCGCATCTTCGGCCGCGACGATCCCGCGCGGCAGCTCGTGCGCCCGGGCCTCGAGCGCCGAGGCGAGAACTTCCGCGAACTTCGCCGGCGACACTTCCCCGCGCCGCTCGACGTAGAACGCATGCGGCGACAGACACCCCTGCTGGTCGTACAGGGAGACGTCGAGCGCGGCGCGTGCCGCAAGGCCGCGGAGCGCCGCGTACGTCAGGGAACGGCGCTCGATGTAGCCCACGCTGACCTTGGGGCCGTGGAGAACGCGCACGGCGTCCGGCTGCGATTGCCGCGAAACGCTCGCGATGGCTTCCTCGCCGCCGAAGGCGAGCACCGCGGGCGCGAGCGCGAGGGCGGTCCGGTCGAGATGGCCCGATCCACCCTTCCACCACACCACCGCGAGGCATGCGCCCAGGTTCTCGTCCACCTCCGCGATCGTTCGGGCGAGGAGCGGTCCGAGGAGGGGCTCCTGGGCCGAGGTCTTCGCGAGGAGGGACGCCTTGAGGAGCAGCGCGGAATAGATCGGCCAAATCGGAAGCGTCGGCACGTTGCCCGCGTAAATCTGGAGCATCCACTCTGGCCCGTGGGCGCGCCGAAGGGCGCCGCCCGGCCCGGGCGCCGGCCGGTCGAGGGCCTCGACCGAGCCGAGCTCCGAGCTGAGCCACTTCGTGATACCGCCGCGCGTGACGGGCTGGAAGGCGTCGTCGAGCGCGCGCTCCAGCATCGGCGCGGTGAAGCGCCCCGCGCGGGCGAGCGAATCGATCGCCTCACGTCGCGCCGGGTCGCGCGGGTCGAGGAACCGGCGCGACACGCTGTCGAGCGAGCGAATGATTCCCGCGATCGGCCTCCGGGCCAGGTTCTCCTCGCGGGCCTCTCGGAGGACCTGAATCCATCGCAAGAGATCGTCCGGACCGACGACCGGAAGGTGAAGATCCATTGCGTCGTGCGGGGGGCCGAATCGCTGCACGATGGTCTCGAGACCCTCCTCGAGCCCGAGCGGAAGGTAAAAGGCGGCGGTCATGGCTGGGATCGCGCGGTTGGAGGGACCGCCCCCGCGTCGCGCGTGAGGCGTTCCTGTTCCAGGAACCGCTCGAACGCGAGCGAGCAGCCGCGCGCTTCCGCGCCGAGGAGCCGGCCTTCGAGGAATAGACGGTCGCCAATGCGCCAGCCGATGTCCTCGGTTTGAATCGCGATCGGAATCTGGACATTCGCGAGATCGTAGTGAACGAGGATGCCGCGCTCACCATCCGGCTGCTCTTCCAGCGTCTCGGGGTGAAGCACGCGGGTGCGCACCCAGGATGGGATTTGTTTGCCCGGCTTTGGAGAGCGCCCCTCGTGGTAGGCGAGAAAATTGTCGTCGTAGAACTGGCTGCCCATCTCCGCCATGCCGTACTCGTTTACCAAGTGCGTCGATGGGATACCCAGGTGTCGGTCGAACGCGGCGGCGACTTCGTCCCGGGCGAATTCCGCGCGTTGTCCCTTCGCGCCGCCTGTATCCATCGCGCGCGATCCCGCTGGCAGCACGAATTTCCTAGCTTTCGTCTCGAGCCTATTGAAGTAAGCCATGAAGAGAATCGACGTGCCGAGGAGCAGGATCGGGGCACCGTCCTTCATCGCCCGATCCAAGGTGGCGTCGGCGAGGCCCCAATCCGGCTCGCCATTGCGTACGACCCACGTTCCCCCAGTCGTGAGCTTCTCCACGATCCGGTCCGCCATGAACCAGAGCGAAGATCGCGGGGCCTCGGCGCGAGTCGGCCCGAAGACGAGCGCGGGAAGTTTGGCGCCGTCGGGGAGTAGGTGCGTCGCGAAGTTCCTCAGAAGCGAGGCCTCGTACGCGACTGTCGATGAGAGTCTCACCCGCCCCGGCCGCGAGATCGTCGTCCCGCTCGTCTCGAAAGTTACCGTTTCGCCTCCAGCCGGCGCGGCGCTCAGATCGTGCGACTTGAACGCCGACGTCGGCACCGCGGGGATGTCACGCCAGTTCGACAGCCCACCAGCTCCGGGATTTACGTGACGCGCATACGCCGAATAGGACGGTATCCGGTCGAGCTGTGAACGGAATCCTTCCAATGCCAGTTCCCCGAACTCACTCTCCGGCAAGAGTGCCATCGATGTACCGCGCAACTTCGCGACTACGCTCTGAAGTTTGGAGTCGTCTTGGTGCGCGAGTTGGTTCATGTATGAGGCGCCCACATCCTATTTCGCAACCCCGAGCGCGATCGCCGCCGCGTCGTCCGCGGAGACCGCCAGTCGGACCAAGTCACGGATCGGTCGCGGGAACTCAAACCGCCGCGTGAGGACCTCCATCAATTCCTCCCACGGCTCGCCGAGCAGGACGATCGACTGGGGACCTTCATCGCGATCGAACAGCAACAGCGTCCACACCCAGAATAGCTCGTTCAATGTCCCGACGCCGCCGGGGAGCACCACCGCGCCCCGACACCCGCGCAGCAGGCACTCGATCCTCGCATGCAAACTCGCGGCCTCGTGAACTTCGTCGAGATGGCTGTTCGGCGCCCGACTCTCCGCGAACCACTTCAAAGTGCATCCGACGACGCGGCCGCCGGCGCCCTTCGCCCCCGATGCAACGGCCTCCATGACGCCGCCGTAGCCGCCGCAGCGCACGTCGGCCCCCCGCCGCGCGAGCGCGGCGCCAAGCTCCCCGGCCAGCCGATGGTTGGGCGAATCGCGCGGGGCCTGGCTGCTGCCGAATACGACCACGGAATCTCTTGCCATCGCGTCGATTATAGCGCCCTTGCGAGGATAGGTCTCGGGGTCCCAGCGGTGGCGGCGCGGCCAACCACCGTGTTAGCATCGTTGTATGAGCCCCACGAAGGCGCCCCGCGTGGGAGGGCGCTCCTCCCGGGTCGTCCGCATTGCACTCGCCCAGATCAATCCGACCGTAGGCGACCTGCCGGGAAATGCCAAGCGCGTGATCGAGTTCATCGAGCGAGCGCGCGCGATGGGAACGGACATCGTCGCCTTCCCGGAGCTGGTGCTGACCGGCTATCCGCCCGAGGACCTGCTCCTCCGACCCGACTTCATCGACCAGAATCAGGCGGCGCTCGAAGAAGTGACGCGCGCCACGGAGGGGATCACCGCGATCGTCGGCTTCGCGCAGCGCGCGGAGGACGTCTACAACGCGGCCGCGATCGCCCACGACGGCGAGATCGCGGGCGTGGCCCACAAGATCCACCTCCCCAACTACTCCGTCTTCGACGAGGTGCGCTACTTCCGCCCGGGGCGGGATCCGTTCGTCTGCAAGCGGGGACCCCTCACCTTCGGCGTGAACATCTGCGAGGACATCTGGCTCCCCTCGAACCCGACGCTGCTCGCCCTTTCGGGCGACGCCGATCTCGTCATCAACCTCTCCTCCTCGCCGTTTCACATGGGGAAGAGCGTGAGCCGGGATCGCATGCTGGCGACGCGCGCCATGGACGGCGTCTCCGTCGTCGCGTTCGTCAATACGGTGGGCGGGCAGGACGAGCTGGTCTTCGACGGGAACAGCCGGATCTTCGGTCCGCGCGGGGACTGCCTCGCCCGAGCCAAGGCGTTCGAGGAGGATCTGGTCGTCCTCGACATCGATCTCGATGAGGTCTTCAGCGCCCGGCTCAAGGACCCGCGAAGCCGCGAGATGTCGCAGCGCGAGGACGCCGCCGCGCCGCTCCCGATCGTCACGCTGCGCCCGGTCCCGGTGCCCACGCGCCCGTCGATCAAGCCCCGCCCCATCGAGACCCCGTCGGGGCCGCGGGAGATCTACGAGGCGCTGCTCCTCGGCACGCGCGATTACATCCGGAAGAACGACTTCACACACGTCCTCCTCGGGCTGAGCGGCGGGATCGACTCGGCCCTGACCGCCTCGATCGCGGTCGACGCCCTGGGCGCCTCGTGCGTCACGGGGGTGTTCATGCCGTCGCCGTTCACGGAGCGGGCGAGCGCGGATGACGCGGCGGCGCTCGCGAAGAACCTCGGCATCCAGCTCCTCACGCTTCCGATCGCCGACGAGATGGAGGCGTACAAGAAATCCCTCTCGCCGGTCTTCTCGGGGATGCCGAGCGACGTCACCGAAGAGAACATTCAGTCGCGGATCCGCGGCAATTTCCTGATGGCGCTCTCCAACAAGTTCGGCTGGCTGCTGCTCACCACGGGGAACAAGAGCGAGTACTCGGTCGGCTACACGACCCTCTACGGCGACATGGCGGGCGGGTTCGCGGTCCTGAAGGACGTGCCGAAGACGCTGGTTTACGAGATCGCGCGATATCGGAATGCCTCGGCGGGCCCGGCCGCGTGGATCCCGACCCGCACCATCGACCGGGAGCCGACGGCAGAACTCCGCGCAGGTCAAAAGGATACGGACACGCTCCCTCCCTATGAGGTGCTGGACCCGATCCTCAAGGCGTACGTCGAGGAGGACTGGGAGGTGGAGCGGATCGTCGCGATGGGATACGATCGCGCTCTTGTTCAGCGGGTCGTCCGCATGGTCGACCGGGCGGAGTACAAGCGTCGTCAGGCGCCCCCGGGCATCCGGATCACCCCCCGAGCCCTCGGCAAAGATCGCCGACTTCCGATTACGAACCGCCATCAACCGTGGCGTGATTGACGTGGACCAGGGTCCGAAAAATTCGAGGGAGGTCGAAGTGAAGAAGCTGGCCGAGGCGGCGGGCGCCGGCACCATGGTCGCTCCCGCAGCGACGACGTCTCCTGTCGCGCCCCAACCAACCACGAAGGGACCAAGAGGAGCCGAAGTGACCAAGCACCCCTATCCGACCGTCCATCTGGAGCCGTTCCTCACGCCGCGCGATCGAAAGAGCTCGACGCGCGTGATTCGAGATCGGTCCGGGGAGATCGCGTTCGTCCGCGAGGACGCGCTCTCGCTCGATCGAATCCGCGAGGCCGGCATCCCGCTCTACAACGTCGGCCGGCGGTTCCGCGTCCTCGGCCCGGACGGCATCACGGAACAGGAGCGCTGGATCGCGCCGTTCGACGTCATCCACCGCTCCCGCGAGAACCCGAAAGATTTCGACGGGCTCAGCCTTCCGCTCGGCGAGCTGATTCACGATCACGGCCTCTATCTGAAGCTCGCGCCCGGCATCGCCGAGCTGGGGGTCAACGACCGCGGCGACATCCTGCTCCGCCGGGATCCCAAGCAGAAAGATCCGACGATCGGCCCGGTCCTCAACTCGTTCAACACCGTGATCACCGGCCGCGCCAAGCGGCTCGTGACGCGCACGATCTACGACGAGCATCGCGTGGACGTGAAGGAGGCGTTGGGCTGGCTGAAGGCGTTCGAGGCGGTCAACAAGGCGAAGACCCTGATCTCCCACTTCTGCTGCGCCGGGGTCCAATACACGCAGAAGGGCAACGTCCCCTATCTCAAGAAGACGTCGCAGGTGAACTTCTTCCCGCCCGACGACGCCGAGATGCGCGTGATCGCGAAGGCGATCGACGAGCGCTTCAAGGAGCGCGGCGGCAAGCGCGCGCCGCACGTCATGATTCTCTCGTTGATGGGCGTCCCGAAGACGGAGGCGGAATATCGCGCGTTCCTGCTCCGGCTCAAGCGGGCGCGGGTCTCGGCGCAAAAGCTGGGCCTGCCGGCCAAGCTCAAGGACTCGCGCTTGTGGGATCCCGATTCGAAGGCCGTGGTCACTTCCAACTTCATCTATTTCGCGCCACTCAAGGAGCTGGGGGAAGAGGTCACGATCCTTACCGTCAACACGGACTATCACGGCGAGGTGAAGAGCCGCGGCGTCCTGTCGCCGCTCATGGCGATCCTCTCCCAGGTCGACATCATCTCGGCGCACGCGGGCGCGGCCGTGCTGAACCGGCAAGGCACCGCGACGACGTTCACCGGGCCGACCGGCACCGGCAAGACGACGGCCGGCGCGTTCTGGGCCGAAAAGAACGAGCGCTACCGCCGCGAGGAGCTGAAGCGGCGCTACCGGCTCGACCTGGAGCGCGAGGGTAGGAGCGGCGTCGACCTCGAGGGCGAGCTGGATCGAATATTCCCGAACGTGGGAATCCTCTGCCAGGAAGACTGGATCGAGATCCTCCACGATGAAAAGCGGGGCTGGATTTTCTGGTCGACGGAGCGATGCCTCTACGCGCGGACGGGCGGGTTCCCGGGGCTCAAGTTCGTGCTCGCCGAGAACACCCCGATCTTGGAGAACGTGACGGCCGATTTCGGCGGCGCCCGCTCGATCGACTCGCTGGGCCGCATCACGCACGACTATTTCCCCGAGCGGATCTTCTACGATCCGACCTGGGGACATCTGCTCTACGACCGCACCTCCCGGCCGATCGCGGCGAATGTGTTTCTCGAGCGAAATCCCAACCTCGACTTCTGCGTCAAGCGCGTCGGCGCGGACGAGGCGATGAAGTGGCTCTTGATCGGGCGCACGCCCGGCGGGAAATACGAGCCGCTCTACAACGCATACCCCGATTTCAGCGGACTCCTGATGACGTACGGGATCGTGGGAGAGAAGCTGGTCGAGGCGGTGAACGCGGCGGAGCGAGGCGACTTGACGAAGTTGGGAAGAGGCGACGTCACGCTGGGGCGGGCGATCTACGACAAGCTGAAGGTCCAGCTCGATCTTTGGCGCAAGAACTGCGCTCAGGTTCCGACCTACATCGTGAATGGAGCGGCGGGGCTCGAGATGACCCAGGACATGAACTGGCTTCTCTCGGAGCACCCGAAAGCGTTCGGCGATTGGCAGAAGGTCACGACCCCGGAATTTCAGGCGCTCATGGGCGAGCGATACGGGGTGACCTATAACGACCGCGGCGCCTGGACGCACATCACCGCCGCCCAACGCGCCGCGCGTTAGCGCGGTCGTCCCCGGGCGCGGGCGCCCTGCGGCTGTTCAGCGAAGCATCAGAACGGGCGTGGTGTCCGAGCCCGATCCGAAGAGCCTCGTGACCCGAGCCCAGTAGCGCCCCGACGAGAGCCTGCGGCCCTGCTGGTCGCGGCCATCCCAGCGAAGCCGCGCGACCGGGGCCGATCCCGGCGCACCGTCGAGCAAGCGGCGGACCAGCCTCCCCTGCACGTCGTAGATCTCGACCCGCACCGGGCCCAAAGCCGGCCCAGCGCCGGCAGCGCGCGATCCCGAGGAACCGACCGCGTCCCATGCCGATCGCACGAGAAACTCGCCGCCGCCCTCCATGGGGTTGGGCGCCACGCTCAGGCTGAGGCGGTACGGAAGCTGCGGCGTCGATTCCCCTTCGACAGCCGTGATCGACGCGGTTCCGGGACGCAACGAGAGGACGCGTGCTCCGTCGCTGACCAGAAGATCGGGAATCGGACCCGTGGTCGCCTCGAAGCAAAGCGCGGAGGCGCTGCTCATCGTCGAGTGATGCGACGCGACCTCGAGCGGGGCGCCGGTGGCAGGCCAGTTGACCCCCCGCGCGAGTGAGACCGGCGCCGTATACGGCGCGGGCGCGCCCGGTCCGATGCGGTCGAGGGCTCCCGCTCCCGGCGAGCGCATCAACGCGACGCCGCTCGTGCCCTCCGCCACGCCCAGCGTACCGGTCCACGCGCCCGCGATTCCGATCGCGGCGGCCAGCGTCTGCTGGAACAGGACGAGACTCGGCGCCGTACCGATCGAAGTCGGTACTCGAACGATCTGGACGCCCCCGGCGGACGCCGCGACGGCGACGTAGGTGCTCTCCTGCGAGATCGAGATCCAGACGAGATCGCGCGCGTACGGGGTCCCAAACCCCGAGGAGAGCGGGACCGCCCCGCGCGGCGAGAAGGTCACGATGGCGGGGGTGCCGCTCGAAACGGAAAGCCGGTAGACGGAGACGCCCGCGGCGCCGTCGGCGACGGCCAGATCGCGAGCCGCTCCGCCGTGCACTTCCAGATCCAGCGCGCTCCCCGGCGTGGCCACTGAGCCCGCCGCGAACGGAGGATTCCCGATCGAATCGAGCGCCGCGGCGACGTCGATCGCGACGACCCCCTGCCCGGTGCCCGCGACCGTGAGCGCGGGATTGTACGCGGGCGAGACCGGGATCGACCCGCTGTCGGCGTCGGCGACGAGCGCGACCGGGCGTCCGGTCGGCGCCCGGATCCAGGCCACGTCCGTCGCGAACCCCGAGAGCGGGATCGTGCGGAGAATCCGGTCGTCGATCCCGTTCCCGTCAACGTCGAAGAAGTCTTCCCACGTGCCGAACGACGGGTCCTCGAGCACGCGAAGATCGAGGAGGAGGAGCCCCGCGCGGCCCGCCGCCAGGAGCCCCACGTCGAGCGTGTCCCCCGCGTCCGACACGAAGCCCGGGATGACCGCGAGTGCCGCGGCATAGGCCGGAATTCGAATGGTCCCCAGAAGGCGGTCGTCCACGCCGTCTCCGTTGGTGTCGACCATCCCGATCGAATCGATCGAGACCTCGCGCATCACGCGCACGCCGGTGAGACCCGACGGGATGAGCCGATAGGCCCGCGCCGGAAGCGAGGCCGAGCCGTCCCGCCCCGCGACCGAAGCGTCGAATGGCAGCAGGCCAACCGGCACGAGCGCCGTGGGAAGCGAACCGGGTTGCGGGGCGGAGACGATCGCTTGCCCGTCCCCGACCGAGACGCCGCCGGCGGCGCTCACGCTGAGCTGAATCGAATTCGCGTTGCCCGCGTACGCGTTGGAGGCGAGGGTCGTCGGAACGGTCACGGAGATGGTGCCGCCCGCGGGGAGGTTCGCGATGGTGTCCGGCGGGCTCCCGGCAAACAGCGCCCCGAAGTTGTTCGCGTCGGGGTTCGAGCGGCTCACGGAGAGGCCGACGGTTTCGGCGACGCCGATCAGGCTATGGACCTGGTAGCTCATGCTTCCCGACGTGCCCGCGACCGCACGCCACGATCCGGGAAACGGTTTCACCTCCGGCCTGCCGAGCGTCGCCGCGTAGACCGCGCCGACCGCCTTGGCCGCGCGTCCCCCGCCGGCCTGGTGCGTCAACTCGACCGACAGGAACCCGTTCCCGTGGGCCGTGTCGGCGAGGATGACCGTGAAGTCGACCGTCTGTATGCCACCGGCGGGGATCGAAAGGAATCCGGCGGTCGGCGTCACCGCGGCGGGGAAATCACCCGAGAAGGACGCGGTCCAGAAGACATTCGCGGGCGCTCCGCTCGCGACCACGACGAGCTGGAGCACGTGGGTCGATGCGGGGGCCAGGGTGGCGCTCGGCAAGAACGCGGTCACAGGACGGGGCGGAATCCAATCCAGGGCAGCCGCCGGCGCGGCCATCAAAGCCAGCGCCAGCGCCGCGAATCCCGCCCGAAAGAAACGGGGGCCGGCAGCGCGAACCGCCGGCCCCCCCACGATCCGAATGCGCACAGGCCTACTTCAGAATCGTGACCTGGGTATTCTTCACGAACGTCCGGCCCATCTCGATCCGAGCGTAATAGTTCCCGGATGCGACGGAGCGGCCGAGATCGTCATGACCGTTCCAGATCGCCGTGTATGGGCCCGGCTCCTTGCTGCCGTTCACGAGCGTCCGCACCAGCCGCCCGCTCACGTCGTAGATCCTCAACCGGACATCCTGGGAACCTTGATTCCTCGGGATGACGTAGAGGAACTTCGCGATCGGGTTGGCGGGGTTGGGTCCGCTCATCACGAAATTGTACTCGTACGGATTGATCCCGCCGGCGAGGGTCGTCGTCGCGGACGACGGCGGCGTCGTCACGCTCGCGCTGAGCGCATACGTGAGCGGGCTCGGGATCCTTGGCGCGCCCCTCGGGTTCAGCAGCGACCCGTAGAAATCGGTGACTTGGACGACGAACAGCTGCGGTTTGCCCTTGTCCTGGCCCTGGGCCGGCGGCGGCACGGTGAAGATGACCCGAGGGTCAAGTCCCGTGAAGTCATCGCTGAACGCGAGGATATTCTTGCCGTTCTTGTCGTACAGGAACATGACGTAGTCAGGATCGTTCCTGCCGTCCAGCGTGCCCACGTGGTTCGCGGCCACATCGATCACGTCGCCCGTCTTCCCCGATACCGTGAAGAAATCCGACTCGCCGGCCGGCGAGTAGGTCTCGGGGCGATTCACTGCGGGAAGCGTGAGAGCCGTGGGCGTGTTCTTGATGTCGCCGTTCGGCTCGTCCGCGTCCTCGTTAAAGCCCGTGAGCGTGACGTTCGACTGCAGGCTGTTGTGGAGATTGTCGTCGGTCGCCTGGCTCGACCAGATCATGATCGGCGTGGTCGCGGGACCCGGGGTGAGCTTGATGCTCTTCGCACCCTCACCGACCGACGCAACCGTGGAGTACGTCCCCGGCGCGCCCGCCAAGCGCATGATCAGATTCAACGAGTCGAGCGACCCGGCGGCCATCGGGAAGCCATCGGCCCTCGTGTCACCCGGCTTTGCAAAAGAGAACTCGGTGTAATCGGTACGCCGGTTCGCTCCAAGGTTCGCCGGAGCGACGATCGGCGCGACCTCGGGAGACGACATCTGGCACGTCATGCTCACGACGATGTTCCGGTCGATGATGATGCCCGCGCCGGTGGTTCCGCTCAGCGGCACCGTGTAGCTGTTCGCGAAGTGTCCCCGCTCCGTCGTCACGAAATCCATGCGCAGGAACGGGAAGTTATTCGGGAATCCCGGTTGCGACTGCGACGGGAACTGGAGCACCCAGAAGTACGTCTGATTCGGCTGGTTGACCGTCAAGTTGAGCGGCACCGTGTTCACGCCGTTGGGGTTCCCGTTGAACGGCGTCTGGATGTAGATCGGATTCGCGATATCCGGGAGTCCGGTTGTCTGGTCCAGGCCGCAGAAGCGAGCGCTCAGGAAGGGCGCCGGGACTCCGTTGAACGTGAACGACGGGAATTCCACGTTGTTGATCGTGTACGGCGGGGCAAACGGCGGATCGAAGCGAACCGCGAGGTACCCCGTGTTCCGGAAGGTCACCACGTTCTCGAACGCGCCGTACTGCGCGATCGTCACGCGGCCGGGGAACGTGTTCGTGATGAAGTCGACGCCCGGCGTATTGGCGCCCATGCCCACGTTGACCTGCTCGTAGAGAGCCGCCTGATCGGTGAAGCCGTTCCCGCTCTCGCCGGCGCCGTTCCAGAACTCCGGCTCGAAGTTGATGTCGATGCCGTTAAAGATCCCGCCAACGTTCGCGTCGGCGCAGGTCGTGTGGATTCCATCCATCGGCACGATCGCGACGGCGTAGGCGCCCGCCGGTAGACCGTGGATCGTGTACTCGCCCTGGCCGTTTCGCACGGTCAGCTCGCCGGAGACGGCGCTGATCTCATTAGCGGGTGACGGATCGGAGAGGAGGTACGCTTCGACGTGCGCGCCAAACGTGGCCGAGCCGTTGTATCCGCTCACGACCGTTCCCGATATGGTGCCGGTCGTGGCGCCGAAGTCAACAGCGCCCGGCGAAAGGCCGCCCGGACGTGACGCGGACTCCGGATAGATCGTGGAGTTCCCGGCGCGGTCGTCCAGCTCCAGCGTGCGCTGGCTGATGTTGTTCGAGATGAACGGGATCATCGTCCCGCCGAGCACGCTGGTGTGATCCAGGCCGAAATAGTGGCCGTACTCGTGCGTGACCACCGCCTGAAGGTCAACCGAGGTCTGCCCCGCCGGTGCGGGCGTCAGGTTCGGCGTCGAGACGGAGGAGAAGAAGTCGCGGTCGTTGAAGACCATGTCGGCGTCGAGGGTATGGCCGTCGGTGCCGTCGATGATCGAGCGAACGAACGCGATAACGCCGGCGACGGGGAAGTTCACGCCGGCTGCGTCGAAGAACATGCTGTTCTGGCCGTCGAACGCGAGCGCCGGCTGGAGCTGCGGCGACCCGGTGAACGGCACGGGATCCACCGTGAGGAAGGACGTGTTAATGGACTCCCAAGTCTCCGCGGAGGTTTGGACAACCGCCAGCGCCGTCGCGGACGGCTGATCCGCGTTCGTGGGATCGATGACACTGGGCAGCGGAAGATCGGCGTCGTTCCAGTGCGCCTGGATGACCGGAGAGGTCGGGGTTGCCTGCCGGGTGATGCGAATGAATGCCGATGCCGGACTCACGAGCAAGAGCGCGAGGGCCCCGCTCAGGAGGACGGCAGTACGAAATCGAGTGCGGTTCATGGTGTCTCGTCCTCCGTTACCGGATCGGGGTGGGGTTGCTTTGGTCGACCTTGACCTTGTCGGTGGCGTTCAGATCGGACTTGATTCCATCGAGGAATGCCGCCAGCGGCTGATCGCTGGAGACCTTGCTCTCATTCACCGATCCGTTCGGGGAGAGCACCCGAAGCCCGTCCAGCTCGTTGCGGACGTGCTTCAAGCCGTTGTCATCGGTGACGATCGAGTATTTCCCTTGCTGGAGCCCCATGACCCAGGGATAGCCCGCCCGGTCCTTGGCGCTCAAGAAGAGCACGACCTCTTCCCCATTCTTGAAGGAGGGCATGCCCGGTACGACGGAGATCAGATTCCCCACGGAGCCGCCGAGCTGGCGGATCGTGATCGTCTTCTCGCCCTGCGCGCCCTTGACCGACTGGAGGACGCTGACGGTGATGTACGTGTAGATTTCCTTGTTGCTGGCGTCCTGGCGGCTGGACTGGTCCTCGACCTTCGCCGTGACGATGGCGTCGGACTTTGCCGCGAGTTCCCGGATCGTAAACTTCTGGACCGTGGTAGCGCTCGCCAGACTCGCGCCGAGCAATGCGATCCCGGCAAACGCGACCGAAGCGTAGATACTGGCTCGATTCATCGCCATTTCTCCTGACTGGTGAGACGGTGCGGCGGCGGGGAGGGAACGAATTCTCCGGGCGCGCCGCGTGAGGTGCTGCGTGATGTGTGGCCGAGATGCCTGGTCACGAGATCTCTTCGGATATCACCCCCCTTGGTCGTTTCCGCACGCGGAAGCCTGATTGAGTGAGCCGAAATCTCGGCTGGCTTGTGAGGAGCAAGGGACGGCTGGCGCCGTCGGGATGTCAGGGTTTTTATTGCCAGCGAGGCGGGAAGTATATCAAATTGCGTGATTTAAGTCAACAGGCTGCCTTGCGCGACCGGGTACGTTGTTGCTCGTCTACAACATAGACGGCCTACTCGTACCGCAATGACTCGATTGGGTCGAGGGAGGCGGCGCGCTTGGCGGGCCAGACCCCGAAGCCAAGGCCCACCGCCGCGGAGAAGAAGAACGCGCCGATGATCGAGACGGGGTCCACGGCGGTGCTCATCCCGAACCCGACGCGAAGCAGGATCGCGGTGCCTGCCCCGATCAGGATTCCCCCGATCCCGCCCAGCAGGCAGAGGACGACCGCCTCGATGAGGAACTGGGCGAGGATGGTCTCCTGGGTCGCGCCGAGGGCTTTTCGAATGCCGATCTCGCGGGTCCGCTCGGTGACCGAAACCAGCATGATGTTCATGATGCCGATACCACCCACGAAGAGGCTCACCGCCGCGATCCCGGCGAGCAGGAGCGTGAACGTCTGCCTCGTTTCGCCGAGGGTCGTCAAGAAATCGCTCTGATTGCGAATTCGAAAGTCGTCGGCCTGCCCCGGGCGCAGCCTGTGCTCCCGCCTCAATATCTTCTGCACTTCCGCCATCGTCAGCGGAAGGTCGCTTTCGGATGTGGCCAGGAGATTGATCGACCGCAGCCGGTCTCCCCCGATGACCCGGTCCTGCGCCGTTCGAACCGGGATCAGGACCTGGTCGTCGGGGTTCCCAAATCCGACTCCCTGACCCTTCGACACCAACACGCCGATCACCTGAAACTGCACGCCGTTCACGCGAATCGGTTCGCCGATGATCGCGTCGGGCGAAACCACGCCGAGGCCGTCCGCCACCTCCGAGCCCATGACCAGAACGCGCCGGCTCCCGGCGTCTTCGCCGGAGGAGAACATTCTTCCCGCCGCGAGCTTGAAATTTCGAACCTCGAGGTAGTTCGCCGAGGTGCCTACGACCGTCGTGTTGACGTTCTGGTTCCCGTACTGGACTTGGAGCTGACGCGACATCTCAGGCTGCACGGCGAGCACGTATTGTCCGCGCTCCTCGATCGCCGCGGCGTCGCCCAGCGTCAGGTCAGCGCGATCCGTCGCCGAGGCGATGCCCCCGCCCGCGCGCGCCTGCCCCGGGTTGACGCTGACGAGCGTCGTGCCGAGCGCCGCGATGCGCTCGTTCACCGCCCGCTCGGCCCCGCGACCGAGCGCGACCATGGCGATGACGGCCGCCACGCCGATCACGATGCCGAGCATCGTCAGAAACGACCGAAGCCGATTCGCGCGGAGCGCTTCCAGCGCCACGGTTACCGTTTCGCCGAGTAGCATGTCAGCGTCCTCCCGGCGGGCCGCCACTTCCGCCGCCGCCGCGGCCACCCTGGCCGCCGCCACCACCGACTCCGGTCATGGTGCCGGAGACGCGCTGGCGGATCTGGTTGATGTTCTCGGCACGCTGCGCCTCGAGCAACGCCACGCTCAACAGCGCAACCTGATCGCCTTCCTTGAGACCGCCGAGAACTTCCGCGTAGTCGAAGTCGCTCAGACCCACGCGCACGATTCGGAGCTCCACTCCCCGGTCCGTCCTGGCGAACGCGATCATGGCCTGGCCCCTTCCCCGCGCGCTGGTGCGTGTGGAGTCGCCGGCGGCGCGTCCGGTGCCGGCGCCGGGCCCGCTGCCCGCGCCGCGCGCGGCACGCCCACCCCACGCACCACGTCCGCCTCCGGCCCCAGACCCTCCGCCGGCTCCACCACCGCCGCGGGCGAGGCGATTGCCTCGGGCGCCGCCCGCGCTATCGGCGCCCGCTCCGCCGGCGCGGGCCGCCCGCTGGGCTCGGAGCGCGGCTTGCAGCGAATCCGAGTCCAGACCGAGAGCCTTGCCCACGACGGGGAGCTCCTTCATCGTCCGAAGCGCATCGAGGGGCACCGCGAGCGCGCCGGTGTGCTGGTCCGCGACGACCGTCACCTCACCGTTCATGCCTGGGAGGAGGACACCGTCTTCATTCGAGATCGAGACGAGGACAGGGAACATCGTGACCGACTGTTCTACCACCGCCTGGGGCTCGATCTTCTCGACGACGCCTCGGAATGTTCTCTGGGGATAGGCATCCACCTGAACGGATGCCTCCTGCCCCGGGTGGACCGATCCGATGTCGGACTCGCTCACCAGGGCGCGAATGCGGACGCGGCGCAGGTCCGCCATCTGGAGCAGCGTCGTGCCGCCGCTCACCGACGATGTGGCGGAGGAGATCACCTGGCCTACCGAGACCGGCTGTACCAGCACCGTGCCCGCGATCGGCGCGCGCACCGTGGCGTCGGCCAGGCGCTGCCGCGCGATGTCGAGATCCGTCCGTGCCTTCACCAATTGCGACTGGGCGTTCGCGAGATCGAGCGTGGCGGCCTCGTGCTCCTCGGCGGTGATGATCTGGTCCGCGAAGAGCGCGTCCGAGCGCTTGTCCTGGGCGGTGGAGATGGTCACCTTGGTCTGAGCCGCCTGGAGCGCCGCCGCGGCCTGGTCGTACTGGTTCTGCACGTCGACCTTGTCGATCTGCGCCAGCAGGTCGCCGGCTTTTACCACCGATCCCACCTGGACGGGCATCTTCAAGATCTGGCCGGACGCCTTCGACTTCACCTCGACCAGGTCGATCGGCTCGACTGTTCCGTTCGACTCCACCGACATGGTGATGTCTCTCCGCTCAATCGCTTCGTAGGTCACCGCGACCTTCGGTGTGGTCCGCACCAGAAGCGAGCGCGCGGCCACGGCCCCCGCGATCAGGATCACGCCCGCGAGCGGCCACGCCCAACGCCGTATCCACGGACGGGACGACGATTGGCTCACTTCAATCTCCCTTCGGTCGCTCGCGAGACGCGGATGCGCTCCGAGCCGGATGAGTGCTAGAGGTCCCTGCCGGCCAGCGCTTCGAGCTCCGCTTTCGCGATCCGCTGGTCGTATCGGGCCTGAATCAGCGCTTGCCGCGCCTGGTCTAATTGCGACTGCGACGTCAGCACGTCGAGGATCGTGGAGCTCCCGTTGGCATACCGCTGCTGCTGCACGCGGAGGTCTTCCACCGCCGCGGCCACGGTGGCCTGCTGAGCCGCCACGCGCTGCCCCGCCGAGCGGAACGACCCCAGGGAGCGCGACAGGCTCTCCAGCGCGGCCAATCGCGCATCGCGCAACGAAGCTTCCGCGTTGTCCACCGCGGCGCTCGCGCGCACCACCTGTTCCTCCCTCCCCAGCTGATCGAAGAGGGGAAACGAGGCCGAGAAGCGGAGCGAGCCCGAGTACGAATATCCCGCCGGGTCGAACGCGAGCTCGGCTCCGCTTCCGTTGCCGCTGCGCGAGTAGCTGGCCGTCAGCGAGGGCAGGTAGCTTGTCCACGAGGCCCGCTTGCCCGACCGCGCGGCGTCGAGCTGAGACTTCGCTTCCTTCACGGCGGGGCCGCTCTCCGCCAGCGATCGAAGCGCCGCCCCTTCGACTCCCAATTGGAGCAACGCGGACTGGTCTTCGGCCATCGCCGTCACGGGCGACGGACTTCCGACGACCCTCGTGAGCGAGGCGATGGCGGACTCCAGCGTCGTTCGCGCCGTCAAGACCGCGACCTGCGCGTTGCCCATCTGGATCTCGGCCCGGAGCGAGTCGGACCGGGTCGCGGTGCGGGACCGGACGCGCGCCAGCGCGAATCGAAGCGCTTCCTCCGCCTGGCTCCGCTGGGCGCGCGCGGCGCCCTCGGATTCGCGCGCGGCGAGCACGTTGAAGTACTGCTGCTTCACGTCCAGGGCCACCTGAAATCGCTGAATGGTTTCGTTGGCGGCAGCGACGCCCACATTCGCCCGCGCCTGCTGCAGGCTGAAGAGCCGTTGGCCGCCGTCGAAGAGCTGTACGTTCGCGCCGAGACCCGCGCTGTAGGACCACGGCTGGTCGGGGAGCGTGATGACCTGGCCGTTCTCGACCCGCGTCCTGCTGCCCGAGTCGTACTGGCGGGTCGCCCCGGCCGAGACGCTGACGTTCGGTAGAAACGCTGCGACGGCCGACCGCGATCCCGCGGCGGCGGTTCTCGTCTGGCTCCGCGCTTGGACCGCCTGGGGCGCATTCCGCTGCGCCAGCTCCAGTGCCTCCGTGAGCGAGATGGGACGCGCCGTGGAATCCGACGCCACCTCCCACGGGCCGCCCGGGAGTGCGGCATCGGTGCCGGCTGCCGCGTCTGTGCTATCCGCGGCCGCGGCCCGAGCGCTCGTGGAAATCCCCGCGCACGCGCCGATCGCTAACCCCGCCGCGATGACGATTCCCGCGGCCCTCACGCCATTACCTCGTGCTTCGTCGGCGCGTCGGACGAGATGACGCCGTCGCGAAGGGCGTGGACGGTCTCCGTCC
>Ga0137410_10001016_pt1 | contig 19321 bp, 15 predicted proteins | sample CZODoug1_16funga_FD_108878 | JGI IMG/M metagenome (GOLD analysis project Ga0137410, IMG submission 108878) | Vadose zone soil fungal communities from Angelo Coast Range Reserve, California, USA - CZODoug1_16fungal (Illumina Assembly) | ecosystem: Environmental > Terrestrial > Soil > Vadose zone... | reverse complement strand
GGTCGGAGCAGGCGTCGTCGCAAAGGTCATCGCGTAATTAGTCAAACCGGTGCCGGTGTTGGATAACTGGGGATTTGGGTCGCTCCCACTTGCCCAAATCCCCAGTTATCCAACACCGGCACCGATCAACAGGCCAGTAGCTCAATTGGCAGAGCGGCGGTCTCCAAAACCGCAGGTTGGGGGTTCGATTCCCTCCTGGCCTGCCACGGTGTGGACGGAATGATGGAGAAGAGCGAACAACAAGGGGCGGTCGAGCGCGACACCAACGCACTCGATGTCGTACTGATGGCAATCGCCGTGGCCGCGCTCATCGCGGGCCTGTGGGCGTTCTATCACTACGAGGACGTCGAGGCGGCATGGCTGCGCTGGCTGATCGTGCTCGGCGCGCTGGTCGCTTCGGTGCTGATCGCCCTCACGTCGCAGATCGGCCGCAACCTCTGGGGCTTCGTCCAGGGCTCGCGCGTGGAGCTGCGCAAGGTCGTCTGGCCGAGCCGCGACGAGACGGTGAAGACCACCGCGATCGTGTTCTTCTTCGTGACGGTGGCGGGACTGTTCTTCTGGGGGCTCGACGTTTTCCTGTCGTGGCTCGCCAAGAAGCTCACGGGCGCCGGGTAAAGGTCGGGATATGTCGGTAGCGGAGGGGATGCAGGTGAGTTTGCGCTGGTACGTCGTGCACGCCTACTCGAATTTCGAGCACAAGGTCGCCGAGTCGCTGCGGGAGCGCGTCAAGCGCCAGGGACTCGATGCCAAGTTCGGCGAGATCCTCGTGCCGACCGAGGAAGTGGTCGAAATGCGCGACGGCCAGAAGCGCAAGAGCGACCGCAAGTTCTTCCCGGGCTACGTGCTCGTGCAGATGGAAATGGACGAGGACACCTGGCACCTCGTGAAGGACGTGCCGAAGGTCCTCGGCTTCATCGGGGGCACCAGCGACAAGCCGGCGCCGATCACGGAGAAGGAGGCCATGGCCATCCTCCGCCGGGTCGAGGAAGGCGTCGACAAGCCGAAGCCGAAGGTGCTGTTCGAGCCGGGCGAAGTCGTCCGTGTCATCGACGGCCCGTTCAACGATTTCAACGGCGTGGTTGAGTCCGTCAACTACGACAAGAGCCGCCTGCAGGTGGCGGTACAGATCCTCGGGCGCTCGACGCCGGTGGAGCTGGAGTTCAGTCAGGTCGAAAAGGCCTGAAGTCTCAAATACCGGGGAGCTCGACAACGAGCGCTTGCACCCACTCGAGGTGATCGATGGCGAAGAAAGTTACCGGCTATATCAAGCTGCAGATTCCCGCCGGCCAGGCGAATCCGAGTCCGCCCGTGGGCCCGGCGCTCGGCCAGCAGGGCGTGAACATCATGGAGTTCTGCAAGGCGTTCAACGCGCAGACCCAGCAGATGGAAAAGGGGCTGCCGACCCCCGTCGTGATCACGGTCTACAGCGACCGCAGCTTCACGTTCATCATGAAGACGCCGCCGGCGTCGGTGCTCATTCGCAAGGCCCTTGGCATTGAAAAGGGCAGCGGCACCCCCAACACGGCGAAGGTCGGCAAGATCACCCGCAAGCAGCTCGAAGAGATCGCCAGGAAGAAGATGCCGGACCTGACGGCCGCCGATCTCGATGCGGCAGTGCGCACCATCGCGGGCAGCGCCCGCAGCATGGGCGTCGACGTGGAGGGGGTCTGACATGCCGTTCGTAGCCAAGCGAGTCAAGGCCTGGAAGGACAAGATCGTTCCGGGCAAGCCCTACGCCATCGACGATGCGCTCGCGCTCGTGAAGGAATTTTCCAAGGCGAAGTTCGCGGAATCGCTCGACGTCGCCGTGAACCTCGGCATCGATGCGAGCAAGTCGGACCAGCAGGTCCGCGGCTCGACGGTCATGCCGAACGGCACGGGCAAGAACGTGCGCGTCGCGGTGTTCACGTCCGGCAAGAACGCGGAGGCCGCGAAGGCCGCGGGCGCGGACATCGTGGGTCTCGAGGACCTGGCGGAACAGGTCAAGAAGGGCGAGCTCAATTTCGACGTCGTGATCGCGAGCCCGGATGCGATGCGGATCGTCGGACAGCTCGGCCAGATCCTCGGCCCCCGGGGCCTCATGCCGAACCCAAAGGTGGGAACGGTATCGCCGAACGTCGGCGACGCGGTCAAGAACGCGAAGGCCGGCCAGGTGCGTTACCGCACGGACAAGGCGGGCATCGTGCATTGCCCGATCGGCAAGTCGACGTTCGACGCGCCGAAACTCAAGGAGAATTTACTGGCCCTCTTGAACGATCTGCAGAAGGTGAAGCCGGCCTCGTCGAAGGGCGTGTTCCTTAAAAAGATCACGCTGTCCTCGACCATGGGCCCCGGAGTCATCGTGGATCAGGCAAGTCTGGGTCTTTAGCTCGATTCAGGTTGAAGCGATCGAAGACCGCAGGCGGGTTTTGGACCCTTAATACCCTGCGCAGATGGCGTTACCCGCACCCCGTGGTGAAGGTAGCCATCGAAAGATGGGCCGGCAGGCAAGGACGCGCGCCGGGGTAGTTCTACTTCTCACCAGGAGGCGAGACAGATGACATTGAAACTGGAAGACAAGCAGGCGCTGGTGGCCGAAGTCAACGCGGTGGCGGCAAGCGCCCACTCCGTGGTGGCGGCGGAATACCGTGGCCTGTCGCTTCCCCAGATGACCGACCTGCGCGCGAAAGCGCGGGCGAACGGCGTGTACATGCGCGTGGTCAAGAACACGCTTGCACGCAAAGCCGTGGCCGGCACTCCTTTCGAGTGCATCGGCGATTCGCTCAAGGGCCCGCTCGTCCTGGCCTTCTCGAAGAACGACCCGGGGGCCGCGGCCCGCGTGGTCAAGGCCTTCGCGAAGGACAACGACAAGCTCGTGGCGAAGCTGGTCTCGATGGGGGGGAAGCTCCTCAGCTCCCGGGATCTCGATCGGGTTGCAAGCCTGCCCACGAAGGAACAGGCGCTCGCGCAGCTGATGGGGCTCCTCAAGGCGCCGATCTCGAAGCTCGTCCGTACGCTCGCGGAGCCGCAAGCCAAGCTTGTGCGCACGCTCGCGGCCGTCAAAGAGCAGAGAGCCGCCGCCGGCTGAACCAAGACATTCATTCAACGGGTAACCGACCTAAGGTATTTTTCTGGAGATCATCATGGCTGTTAGTAAAGAAGACGTGCTCGACGCAATTTCCAAGATGACCGTCATGGAAGTGGTCGAGCTCATCTCCGACATGGAGAAGAAGTTCAACGTGACGGCCGCCGCGCCGGTCGCGATGGCCGCCGCCGGTGGCGCCGCCGCCGCCGCGCCCGCCGCCGAGGCGCAGACCGAGTTCACGGTGACGATGAGCGAGTTCGGCGCCAACAAGGTGGGCGTCATCAAGGTCATCCGCGAGATCACCGGCCTTGGGCTCAAGGAAGCCAAGGACCTGGTGGAAGGCGTTCCCTCGACCGTCAAGGAAGGCGTTTCGAAGGCCGATGCCGACGCAATCAAGAAGAAGATCGAAGACGCGGGCGGCAAGGCTGCGGTCAAGTGACGCGGGTCCGGCCCGTTGTCCGTTGACTTGATTGAGAAGCGTGCAGCCGGACCGGCCTTCAGCAGCCGGTCCGGCGCGCGCCCGTCTGCGCAGTAGTTCGATCGATAGTTGGAGAGGGCGACACCGATGGCATATTCCTTCACCGAGAAGAAGCGCATCCGCAAGGATTTCGGCAAGCGTCAGAGCATTCTGGACGTGCCGTACCTGCTGGCGATTCAGATCGACTCCTACCGGCGGTTCCTGCAGGCACAAGTGCCCGAGGAATCGCGTGACGAAGTGGGACTCCACTCGGCGTTCAAGAGCGTGTTCCCGATCTCGAGCTATTCCGGGAACGCCTATCTCGAATACGTGAGTTATCGCCTGGGCGAGCCCGTGTTCGACGTCAAGGAGTGCCAGCTGCGCGGCCTCACCTACGCGGCGCCGCTGCGCGTGAAGGTGCGCCTCGTCGTCCTCGACAAGGAAGCGACCGGCCCCAAGAAGCCGGTGAAGGACGTGCGCGAGCAGGAGGTCTACCTCGGTGAACTGCCGCTCATGACCGATAACGGCACGTTCGTGATCAACGGCACGGAGCGCGTCATCGTGTCGCAGCTCCACCGCAGTCCCGGCGTCTTCTTCGACCACGACAAGGGCAAGACGCACTCGTCGGGGAAGCTCCTGTTCTCCGCGCGCATCATTCCCTACCGCGGTTCCTGGCTCGACTTCGAGTTCGACCCGAAGGACTGCGTGTTCGCGCGCATCGACCGGCGCCGCAAGCTCCCGGTCTCGATCATCCTGCGGGCGCTTGGCATGACCGAGGAGGAAATGCTGGATACGTTCTTCGAGAAGAACACGTTCTATCTCTCGGCGACCGAGATCTCCCTCGGCCTCGTGCCGCAGCGCCTGCGCGGCGAAACGGCGATGTTCGAGATCCGCGTCGGCAAGAAGGTCGTCGTCGAGGAAGGTCGCCGCATCACGGCGCGCCACGTGCGTGAACTCGAGGAAGCGGGCGTCAAGCAGCTCCCGGTGCCGACCGAATACCTGCACGGCAAGGTGCTCGCGCACAGCGTCGTCAACAAGGAAACGGGCGAAATCCTCGCGAAGGCCAACGAAGCGCTGACGGCGGTGACCGTGCAGAAGCTCATCGAGGCCGGCATCACCGAGGTCAACACGCTGTACGTGAACGACCTCGATCGCGGCCCGTACATTTCGGATACGCTGCGGGTCGATCCGACGCGCACGCGCCTCGAGGCGCTCGTCGAGATCTACCGCATGATGCGTCCGGGCGAACCGCCGACCAAGGACGCCGCGGAAAACCTCTTCCAGAACCTCTTCTTCAACGACGAGCGCTACGACCTCTCGGCCGTCGGCCGCATGAAGTTCAACCGCCGCGTCGGGCGATCGGAGATCGTGGGTTCCGGAATCCTTTCGCGCGAGGACATCACCCTCGTGCTGAAGACGCTCATCGACATCCGTAACGGCAACGGCACGGTGGACGACATCGACCACCTCGGCAACCGCCGGGTCCGCAGCGTCGGCGAGATGGCGGAGAACGCCTTCCGCATCGGCCTCGTGCGCGTCGAGCGCGCGGTCAAGGAGCGCCTGACGCTCGCCGAGACCGAAGGCCTCATGCCGCAGGAAATGATCAATGCGAAGCCGGTGGCGGCCGCGGTGAAGGAGTTCTTCGGCTCCTCGCAGCTCTCGCAGTTCATGGACCAGAACAATCCCCTCTCGGAAGTGACGCACAAGCGTCGCGTCTCGGCGCTTGGACCCGGCGGCCTCACGCGCGAACGCGCGGGCTTCGAAGTGCGCGACGTGCACCCGACGCACTACGGGCGCGTCTGCCCGATCGAAACGCCGGAAGGCCCGAACATCGGCCTCATCAATTCGCTGTCCGTCTACGCGCGCACCAATGCCTACGGCTTCCTCGAGACGCCGTACCGCAAGATGAAGGCGGGACGCGTCACCGACCAGATCGACTACCTGTCGGCGATCGAGGAAGGCCAGTTCGTGATCGCGCAGGCGAACGCGACGCTCGACGAGAAGGGCGCGCTGGTCGACGAGCTCGTTTCCTGCCGTCACCAGAACGAGTTCACGCTGATGCCGCGCGAGCGCATCGAGTACATGGACGTGAGCCCGAAGCAGATCGTCTCGGTCGCGGCTTCCCTCATTCCGTTCCTCGAGCACGACGACGCGAACCGCGCGCTCATGGGATCGAACATGCAGCGCCAGGCAGTGCCGACGCTGCGCTCGGAAACGCCGCTCGTCGGCACGGGCATGGAGCGGGCGGTTGCCACGGATTCGGGCGTCACGGTCGTCGCGAAGCGCGGCGGCATCGTCGACTCGGTGGACGCGGGCCGCATTGTCGTGCGCGTGCACGACAGCGAGACGACCTCCGCGGAGCCGGGCGTCGACATCTACGGTCTCACGAAGTACACGCGCTCGAACCAGAACACCTGCATCAACCAGCGGCCGCTGGTGAACGCGGGCGACCGGATCGCGCGCGGCGACGTGCTCGCCGACGGTCCTTCGACCCACCTCGGGGAGCTGGCACTCGGCCAGAACCTCTTGGTCGCGTTCATGCCGTGGAACGGCTACAACTTCGAGGACTCGATCCTCATCTCGGAAAACGTCGTGGTGGAGGATCGTTTCACGACGATCCACATCGAAGAACTCACTTGCGTTGCGCGCGACACGAAGCTCGGGCCCGAGGAAATCACGGCGGACATCCCGAACGTCGGCGATGCGGCCCTCGCGAAGCTCGACGAAGCGGGTATCGCCTTCATCGGCGCGGAAGTGCGCGCCGGCGACATCCTGGTCGGCAAGGTCACGCCGAAGGGCGAGACGCAGCTGACGCCGGAAGAGAAGCTCCTGCGCGCGATCTTCGGCGAGAAGGCCTCGGACGTGAAGGACACCTCGCTGCGCGTTCCGCCCGGCATGGACGGAACGGTCATCGACGTGCGCGTCTTCACGCGCGACGGCGTGGAGAAGGACTCGCGTGCGCTTTCGATCGAGAAGGCGGAGCTCGAGCGCGTGCGCAAGGACCTCGGCGACCAGCAGCGCATCCTCGAGGACGATCTTTTCAGCCGCATCCAGACGCTCATCGTCGGCAAGCGCGCGGAAGGCGCCCCGAACCTGCGCTCGGGTGGGGAGCTCACGGCCGAATATCTCGCCGAGCTGCCGCACGAGCAGTGGTTCGAGATCCGCATGCAGGATGAGGACCTGAACGCCCAGCTCGAACGCACGGCGGAGCGCCTGCAGGCGCAGCGCAAGAACTTCGAGAAGCGCTTCGATGAGAAGCGGGCCAAGATCACCGCGGGCGATGACCTCGCGCCGGGCGTCCTCAAGATGGTGAAGGTGTATCTCGCGGTGAAGCGCCGCGTGCAGCCGGGCGACAAGATGGCGGGACGTCACGGCAACAAGGGCGTGATCTCGACCATTGTTCCTGTCGAAGATATGCCTTACGCGGCTGACGGGAGACCGATCGACATCGTGCTGAATCCGCTCGGCGTGCCCTCGCGCATGAACATCGGGCAGATCCTCGAGACCCACCTCGGCTGGGCGGCGAAGGGCCTGGGCGTCAAGATCGGCCAGATGCTCGAGCAGCAGAACGCGCTCGTGGAGCTGCGCAGCTTCCTCACGACGGTCTACAACACGACCGGCGGCAAGAAAGAGGACATCGCGAGCTTCACCGACGCGGAAGTGCTCGAGCTTGCGCGCAACCTCAAGGAAGGCGTGCCGATGGCGACGCCCGTGTTCGACGGCGCGAGCGAAGAGGAGATCAAGAACCTCCTGAAGCTCGCGGACCTGCCGACGAGCGGCCAGACGACGCTCTACGACGGACGCACCGGCGAGAAGTTCGAGCGCCAGATCACCGTGGGCTACATGTACATGCTGAAGCTGAACCATCTCGTCGACGACAAGATGCATGCGCGCTCGACCGGGCCCTACAGCCTCGTCACGCAGCAGCCGCTTGGCGGCAAGGCGCAGTTCGGCGGCCAGCGCTTCGGTGAAATGGAAGTGTGGGCGCTCGAGGCCTACGGCGCTTCCTACACCCTGCAGGAAATGCTGACGGTCAAGTCCGACGACGTGAACGGCCGCACCAAGATGTACAAGAACATCGTGGACGGCAATCACCAGATGGATGCGGGCATGCCGGAGTCCTTCAACGTACTCGTGAAGGAAATCCGCTCGCTCGGCATCAACATGGAACTGGAGGCGGAGTAATGAAAGACCTACTGAAACTCTTCAAGCAGCAGAGCCCGGTCGAGAATTTCGACTCGATCCGGATCGGCCTTGCTTCGCCCGAGATGATCCGTTCCTGGTCATACGGCGAAGTGAAGAAGCCGGAGACCATCAACTACCGCACGTTCAAGCCGGAACGCGACGGCCTCTTCTGCGCGAAGATCTTCGGGCCGGTGAAGGACTACGAGTGCCTGTGCGGCAAGTACAAGCGCCTGAAGCACCGCGGCGTCGTCTGCGAGAAGTGCGGCGTCGAGGTCACGCAGTCGAAGGTGCGCCGCGAGCGCATGGGCCATATCGAGCTCGCGAGCCCGACGGCCCACATCTGGTTCCTGAAGTCGCTCCCGTCCCGCATCGGCCTCATGCTCGACATGACGCTGCGCGAGATCGAGCGCGTGCTCTATTTCGAAGCCTTCGTCGTCATCGAGCCGGGCATGACCACGCTCCAGCGTGGCCAGCTCCTCACGGACGAGATGTACCTCGAAGCGATCGAAGAGCACGGCGATGAGTTCGATGCGCGCATGGGCGCGGAAGCGGTGTATGAACTGCTGAAGACCATCGACCTGCAGGCGGAGAGCCTGAAAGTGCGCGAGGAAATCGCGGGCACGAACTCCGAGACCAAGATCAAGCGCCTGTCGAAGCGCCTGAAGCTCCTCGAGTCCTTCATCGAGTCGGGCAACAAGCCCGAGTGGATGGTGCTCACGGTCCTCCCCGTGCTGCCGCCGGACCTGCGTCCGCTCGTTCCGCTCGATGGCGGCCGCTTCGCGACGTCGGATCTGAACGATCTCTACCGCCGCGTCATCAACCGCAACAATCGCCTGCGCCGGCTGCTGGAGCTGAACGCGCCGGATATTATTGTTCGTAACGAAAAGCGCATGCTGCAGGAAGCGGTCGATGCGCTCCTCGACAACGGCCGCCGGGGACGTGCGATCACGGGCACGAACAAGCGCCCGCTCAAGTCGCTCGCCGACATGATCAAGGGCAAGCAGGGGCGCTTCCGCCAGAATCTCCTCGGCAAGCGCGTCGACTACTCGGGCCGTTCGGTCATTGTCGTGGGCCCGACGCTGCGCCTGCACCAGTGCGGACTTCCGAAGAAGATGGCGCTCGAGCTCTTCAAGCCCTTCATCTTCTCCAAGCTGCAGCTCCGCGGTGAAGCCTCGACCATCAAGGCGGCCAAGCGCCTCGTCGAGCGCGAGGGACCGGAGGTGTGGGACATCCTCGAGGAAGTCATCCGCGAACATCCGGTGCTCCTCAATCGCGCACCGACGCTGCACCGCCTCGGCATCCAGGCTTTCGAGCCGGTGCTGATCGAAGGCAAGGCCATCCAGCTGCACCCGCTCGTCTGTACCGCGTTCAACGCGGACTTCGACGGTGACCAGATGGCGGTGCACGTGCCGCTCTCGCTCGAGGCCCAGCTCGAAGCACGGGCGCTCATGATGTCCTCGAACAACATTCTGTCGCCCGCGAACGGCGATCCGATCATCGTCCCGTCGCAGGACGTGGTGCTCGGCCTCTACTTCATGACGCGCGAGCGCGTGAATGCCAAGGGCGAAGGCATCGCCTTCAGCGACGTGCACGAAGCGCATCGCGCCTACGAAGGTCGCCAGGTGGACCTGCAGGCGAAGGTCAAGGTCCGTCTCACGGACCACGTGCGCGACGAGTCGGGCGAGTTGAAGAGCCGCACCCGCGTCGTGCAGACGACCGTCGGCCGGGCGCTCCTCTCGGAGATCCTTCCGCGCGGGCTCTCCTTCGACACCGTGAACCAGGACATGACGAAGAAGGCCATCTCCGCGGTGATCAACGCGTGCTACCGCACCGTCGGTCTCAAGGAGACGGTCGTGTTCGCCGACCAGCTGATGTACACGGGCTTCCACTATGCGACGCGCGCCGGCGTTTCGATCGGCGTGGACGACATGGTGGTGCCGCAGCAGAAGGCGAAGATTCTCGCGACCGCCGAAAACGAAGTGAAGGAGATCCAGGACCAGTACGCCTCGGGCCTCGTCACCAACGGCGAGCGCAAGAACAAGGTCATCGACATCTGGTCGCGCACCAACGACCAGGTCGCGAAAGCGATGATGGAAAAGCTCGGCTCGGAGGAGACGACCGACGCGAAGGGCAAGAAGACCTCGCAGAAGTCGTTCAACTCGATCTTCATGATGGCCGACTCCGGCGCGCGAGGCTCGGCGGCCCAGATCCGCCAGCTCGCGGGCATGCGCGGCTTGATGGCCAAGCCAGACGGCTCGATCATCGAGACGCCCATCCAGGCGAACTTCCGCGAGGGCCTGAACGTCCTGCAGTACTTCATCTCGACGCACGGCGCCCGCAAGGGCCTCGCCGACACCGCGTTGAAGACCGCGAACTCGGGTTACCTCACGCGCCGTCTGGTTGACGTCGCGCAGGATCTCGTGGTCACGGAGACGGACTGCGGTACGTCGTTCGGCCTCGCCATGGCGCCCATTGTCGAAGGCAGCGACGTTGTCGAGGGCCTCGGCGAGCGCGTCCTCGGACGCGTGCTCTCCGAAGACGTGTTGAAGCCCGGCACCAGGAACGAGGTGCTGGTCGCGGCGAATACGGTCATCGACGAAAAGCTCGTGAAGAAGATCGAGCAGATGGGTGTCGATCACGTGCAGGTCCGCTCGCCGATCACCTGCGAGACCCGCTACGGCGTGTGCTCCATGTGCTACGGCCGTGACCTCGCGCGCGGACGCATCATCAACATCGGCGAAGCGGTGGGTGTCATCGCGGCGCAGTCGATCGGGGAACCCGGCACGCAGCTCACGATGCGTACCTTCCACATCGGCGGCGCGGCCTCGCGGGCTGCAGCCATCAACAGTGTCGAGATCAAGAGCAAGGGCACGGTACGCCTGCACAACGTCAAGACCGTGCACCATGAGAAGGGCCACTGGGTCGCGGTTTCGCGTTCCGGCGAGCTCGGCGTGGTGGACGAGTTCGGCCGCGAGCGCGAGCGCTACAAGATCCCGTACGGCGCGATCCTCACGGTGAGCGACGGCGACGCAGCCGCCGCGGGCCAGGGCGTCGCGAACTGGGATCCGCATACGCACCCGGTCGTCACGGAAGTCGCGGGCTACATGAAGTTCCAGGACTTCGTCGACGGACTCACGGTCACGACCCAGATCGACGAGATCACGGGCCTCTCGAGCACCGTGGTGCTCGATCCGAAGCAGCGCGGCTCGAGCGGCAAGGACCTGCGCCCGATCGTGAAGCTCGTGAACGGCAAGGGCAAGGAAGTCACGTTCGCGAACACGGACATCCCCGCTTCGTATTCGTTGCCGGCCGGCGCCATTGTCAGCCTGGAAGACGGAGCAAAGGTCTCGGTGGGCGACGTCATCGCGCGTATCCCGCAGGAAACTTCGAAGACCCGCGACATCACGGGCGGTCTGCCGCGCGTGGCGGACCTGTTCGAAGCGCGCAAGCCGAAGGACTCCGCGATTCTCGCCGAGCACACGGGCACCGTGAGCTTCGGCAAGGAAACCAAGGGCAAGCGCCGTCTCGTCATCACCCCGGAAGAGGGCGACAAGTACGAGGAGCTGATCCCCAAGTGGCGGCACCTGAACGTGTTCGAGGGCGAGCAGGTCGAGAAGGGGGAAGTCATCGCGGACGGCGAGCAGAACCCGCACGACATCCTGCGCCTGCAGGGCGTCGAGGCGCTCGCGAACTATCTCGTGCGCGAGATCCAGGACGTCTACCGCCTGCAGGGCGTGAAGATCAACGACAAGCACATCGAAGTGATCATTCGCCAGATGCTGCGCAAGTGCGAAGTGAAGGAAATCGGCGACACCGGGTTCCTGAAGGGCGAGCAGCTCGACCGCGCGCGCATCCTCGATGCGAACGATCGCGCGAAGGCCGACGGCAAGAAGCCTGGCCGGTTCGAACCGAACCTGCTCGGCATCACCAAGGCGTCGCTCGCGACGGAGTCCTTCATCTCGGCGGCCTCGTTCCAGGAGACCACCCGCGTGCTGACGGAAGCCGCGGTGCGCGGCCTCAAGGACGACCTCAGGGGCCTGAAGGAAAACGTCATCGTCGGGCGCCTGATCCCGGCGGGCACCGGCTTCGCGTATCACGCGCGTCGCCGGCGCAAGACCGACGACGGCACGCGCCGCAGCTTCATGGACGTGGGCGGGGCGCTACCCGACACCGAAGAGAGCGGCGGCGGCGTGAGCGAAGAGCACGAGGCTCACGCGAGCTGATCGAAAAGGGGACATTCCTGATTTCGGGGGAAAAGGGGACAGATTTATTTTCCGACGGATGAAGCGCTGCACCTGCTCGGAAAATAAATCTGTCCCCTTTTTTCCATGTGTCCCCTTTTTTCCATGGATCAGGCCATTCGGTTCGTGAATGGCGCCGACGGCGTCAAGCTCGCGTACGCGAAGTCGGGTCATGGCCCGGTGCTCGTGAAGAGCGGCACCTGGCTGACGCACGTCGAATACGACTGGGAAAGCCCCGTCTGGCGTCCCTGGTTCGGATTCCTCGCCGCCAATCGAACCTTGCTGCGCTACGACCCACGCGGCTGCGGCCTCTCGGACTGGGCGGCCGCGGATCTCTCCTTCAACAAGCAGGTGGAGGATTTCGAGCGCGTCGTCGATGCGGCGGGCCTCGAGCGGTTCGCCGTCCTCGGCATGTCGCAGGGCGCCTCCATCGGCGTCGAGTATGCCGCGCGCCACCCCGAGCGCGTGTCGCACCTGATTCTCTACGGCGGTTATGCACTGGGGTGGCTGCGGCGCGGAGCGGAGAGCGTGCGGCTCGGCCGCTCGCTCGTGGAGACCATCCGCATCGGCTGGGCCCAGGACACGCCGGCGTTCCGCAAGCTCTTTGCCTCGCTCTTCGTTCCCGACGCCTCCGAGGAGCAGGCGGAGTGGTATGGCGAGCTCATGCGCCGGACGACGCGGCCCGAGGTCGCCGCGCGGCTGGTGGAGGCCTTCGGGGAAATCGACGTCACCCACCGGCTCGCGGCGGTGCGGGCGCCGACCCTCGTCATTCACGTGCGGGACGACAAGCGCATTCCCTTCGAGCAAGGCCGCATCCTCGCGGCCGGCATTGCGGGCGCGCGCTTCGTCGAGTTCGAAGGCCGCAACCATATCCTGGTGGAGCACGAGCCGGCCTGGGCGCGATTCAAGGTGGCCGTCAGCGAGTTTCTCGGCGTGCCGCTCGCGGCGGCGCCGGCCGCTGCGGATCGCGCCGCAGCAGCGAGACTTCAGGAACTGACGGTGCGCGAGCGGGAAATCCTTGCGCTGCTGGCGACGGGTCAAAACAACCAGGCCATCGCCGAGTGCCTGAGCCTCAGCGAAAAGACGATCCGCAATCACCTGACGCGCATCTTCGAGAAGCTGGAGGTCAACTCCCGCGCGCAGGCCATCGTCCTCGCACGCGATCACGCGGTGGTGCCGGGCGTGCATTAGCCGCATTGCCGGGACTTTTGTCCCGCCACGGCCGCTCAATTTGAGTCTTTTGCCTCATGCGCGCTGCCGCCCGCGCCGAGCACAATCACGCTGCTCAATCGCCTTCCGAAGGGAGTCCTTCATGCTGCGACGCGCATTCATCTTCATCTATGGCCTGGCGAGCTACGCCGTGTTCTTCGCCACCTTCCTCTACGCCATCGGCTTCATCGGCAATTTCCTCGTACCCCGGAGCATCGACGGCGTGCCGCAGGTCGGCCTCATCCAGGCACTTCTCGTCGACCTCGGGCTCCTGATGCTGTTCGCCGTCCAGCACAGCGTCATGGCGCGGCCGGCGTTCAAGCGCGTGTTCACGCGTCTCATTCCGGAATCCGCCGAGCGCAGCACCTACGTGCTCGCCTCGAGCGCCGCACTCATCGCGCTCTTCTATTACTGGCAACCGATTGGCGGACAGATCTGGAACGTCACCGACCCGACCTGGCGCGGCGTGCTCTACGGCGTCTACGCGTTCGGCTGGCTGCTGCTGCTCTACGTGACCTTCCTCATCAATCATTTCGATCTGTTCGGGCTGCGGCAGGTCTGGCTCGAGCTCGTAGATCGTCCGTACACCGACGTCGGCTTCAAGATGCCCGCGCTCTATCGGCTGGTGCGCCATCCGCTCTATATCGGGTGGCTCGTCATCTTCTGGGCGACGCCCTCGATGTCCGCGACGCACCTGCTGTTTGCGATCGCGACGACCGGCTACATCCTGGTCGCGATCCAGCTCGAGGAACACGACCTCGAGGCGCAGCTCGGCGCCGACTACCGCGACTACAAGCGGCGCGTGCCGATGCTCATCCCGTTCACGAAGCGCGGCGGCGGGATCAGTCGAGATAGGCGGGAAATCTCGGCAGCGAATTGAAATCGCCGAGGTCGTGCTCGACGACGAGCCGCGCCTTGAGATTCGCGACGAGCCGGTCGACACGCTCCATGGATGCGAGCGTGTCGGCCCGGCTCACGTTGATGACCGGCATCCGGTGGTTCGCGACGCTGTCGCGCAGGTGATAGAGATCGCCGGAGAGGATCACGTTGCCCGCCTTGCGGAACTTGAGTACCAGGACCTGGTGACCCGGCGTGTGCCCGGGCGCCCGCAGGATCCGCACGGTGCCGTCGCCGAATACATCGTAGTCCCCGTCGATGAGCTGCTGCTTCGCCTGCGCGTAGCCGCTGAAGGTCGCCGCGTTCACGCCGAAGGGCGGCGGCACGTTGATGGCCGCCGCGAGTTCGGTCTGGTTGAGGATCCAGGTTGCGGCGGGAAACAGGTTCGCATTGCCGGTGTGATCGGCGTGCAGGTGCGAGAACGCGACGTAGCTGAAGTCGGCGGGCGCGAGGCCGATTGCCTTCAGTTCATCGACGAGGGACGTCGCAACCTTGACCGTGACGCCGGGGCCGAGCGTGCCGGGCTTGCCGACGTAGCTGTCGCCGAGACCCGCGTCCCAGAGCAAGGTGCCTTTCGGATGGCGGATGACGTAGCACGGCACGACCAGCCTGCCCGGGCGTCCGTCGTAGTCGCCCGTGTCGGAGAAGAAGCTCAGATTCTCGAATGCGATTTCGCCGCAATTCGCCGCGTACAGGCGAAGGCCGGCGACGGCCGGCGGCGCGGCGGACGCCACACCGGCCAGCGGGAGGAGGGCGGCGAGCAGCAGCATGCGCATGGCGGTCTCCAAAGGTTCGTGACGACGCGCTATCGTCGCCGAGGCCGGGACTCGTGTCTGTACCCCACGGCGAAATGCCGGTAAATTACGAGCGCAGCCATGACCCGACGGCTCATTCACGCGATGACATCCTGCGCAGTCCTGCTGCTTGCGAGCGCGTGGGCGTTCGGCTCGGAGCCCGAGACCGTCGGGCGCATCACGCGCTGGGATGCCGCGATCGATCGCCTGATCGCGCCCGATGCGAAAATCGAAAGGCTGGCGGGCGGGTTCACCTGGTCCGAAGGCCCGCTGTGGATCGAAGCCGGAGGTTATCTCCTCTTCAGCGACGTGCCGGCGAATACGATGTACCGCTGGTCGCCGGGCGACGGGCTTTCGACCTTCCTCAAGCCGTCCGGCTACGCGGGCAACGATACGGCCGGCCTGCGCGAGGCGGGCTCGAACGGCCTCCTCGCGGACGGACCCGGCACGATTCTGCTCGCGGATTCCGGCAACCGGTCCATCGTCCGCCTGGACCTCGCGACCCGGCACCGCAGCACGGTGGTCGCAACGTACGCGGGCAAGCGGTTCAACAGTCCGAACGACGTGATCCGCTCGACGACCGGCGTGCTCTTCTTTACCGATCCGCCGTACGGCCTCAAGGACATCGACGCATCGCCCCTCAAGGAACAGGCATTCAACGGCGTCTACCGCATGGACGCCGCGGGCAAAGTGACCGTTGTCGACGCCGGGCTCAGCTTTCCGAATGGCATCGCCCTGTCCCCGGATGAGCGCACGCTGTATGTCGCGAATTCCGATCCGAATCGGCCGAACTGGATGGCTTACGACCTGAACGCGGCACGGGAGGTTACGGGCAAGCGGCAGTTTGCCGACGCCGCGGATCTTGCCAAGACCGGCGCGCCCGGCCTGCCGGACGGCATGAAAGTGGGCCCCGACGGTACGCTCTTCGCGTCGGCGCCCGGGGGCATCCTGCTGATGACACCCGCCGGTCACCGGCTGGGCCGCATAGAAACCGGGGTCGCCGTCTCGAACTGCGGGTTTGGCGGCGGGGGGAAATGGCTCTACCTCACCTCCCATGACTTCCTCGCGAGGATCCCGCTCCAGTAGAGGTTCGACCGCACCCCGGGCCTGAGACCATCGCATCCTGCAGTGCGTCAATTTCTTGACACACAGGGGTCTCGTTCCTAGAATCGCCGGCCTTTCGTACCGGCCCTGAAGCGTGCCGGTGCCAAAGCCACGATACGTGACCGGGCCGCCCCAGCGGGCGGCCCGGTGCTTCTTGTGCGAGGCCAATTCGCACGCAAACAACAGGACCGCCATGTCGACCACGAGTCAGTTGATCCGCCGAGGGCGCCGCGCCGACATCTACAAGAGCAAGGTGCCCGCGCTCGCAGCGTCGCCGCAGAAGCGCGGCGTGTGCACGCGCGTGTACACCACGACGCCGAAGAAGCCGAACTCGGCGCTGCGCAAAGTCGCTCGCGTGCGCCTGACGAATGGCTATGAAGTCACGAGTTACATCGGCGGTGAAGGCCACAACCTGCAGGAGCACTCCGTCGTGCTGATTCGCGGCGGCCGCGTCAAGGATCTTCCTGGCGTGCGCTACCACACGGTACGCGGCACGCTCGATTGCGCTGGCGTGACCGAACGCAAGCAGAGTCGTTCGAAGTACGGCGCCAAGCGCGCCAAGAAATAATCAGCAGAGAGTAGTTCGCAATGTCACGTCGCGCCCAAGCCCCCGTCCGCGTCATCCTGCCGGACCCGAAGTTTCACAACGATATGCTGGCGAAGTTCATCAACGTGGTGATGCGCAAAGGCAAGAAGTCGGCCGCCGAGAAGATCATCTACGGCGCGATCGACCGCATCACGGAGAAGACCAACCAGGCGGGCGGCGAAGCGATCGTGCTCCTGACGAAGGCGCTCGACAACGTGAAGCCCGTGGTCGAAGTGAAGTCGCGGCGCGTCGGCGGCGCGACCTACCAGGTGCCCGTCGAAGTGCGCGCTTCGCGCCGCCAGACGCTGGCGATGCGCTGGGTGATCGATGCCGCGCGCGCCCGCACGGAGAAATCGATGGCACACCGCCTCGCGCACGAACTGATGGACGCCGCGGAGAACCGCGGCTCCGCCGTGCGCAAGCGCGAAGACACGCACCGCATGGCGGAGGCCAACAAGGCCTTCGCGCACTACCGCTGGTAGAAGTGCGGTGCCGGACTTCAGTCCGGCTCCGCTCCACGCACCGATCAGAGACACCGCCAGAGACCCAACGTGCCCCGTACGACCCCCATCGAGCGCTATCGCAACATCGGTATTTCCGCGCACATCGACGCCGGAAAGACGACCGCGACGGAACGCATCCTTTTCTATACGGGTGTCTCGCACAAGATCGGCGAAGTGCACGACGGCGCCGCCGTCATGGACTACATGGAGCAGGAACAGGAGCGCGGCATCACGATCACCGCCGCCGCCACGACCTGCTTCTGGAAGGGCATGGACAACACCTTCCCGGAACACCGCATCAACATCATCGATACGCCCGGCCACGTCGACTTCACCATCGAAGTCGAGCGGAGCCTGCGCGTCCTCGATTCCGCGCTCGCCGTTTACTGCGCCGTGTCGGGCGTGCAGCCGCAGTCGGAAACGGTGTGGCGGCAGATGAACAAGTACGGCGTGCCGCGTCTCGCGTTCGTCAACAAGATGGACCGCGCGGGCGCCGATTTCCTGCGCTGCGTCGATCAGATCCGCACGAAGCTGCGCGGCAACGCGGTCGTGCTGCAGCTGCCGATCGGCGCCGAAGAGAAATTCGAAGGCGTGGTCGACCTCGTGAAAATGAAGTCGATCTACTGGGACGACTCGACCCAGGGCATGAAATTCGAGTATCGCGAAGTCCCGGAGGGCATGAAGGCGCAGTGCGAAGAGTACCGCGCGAAGCTCATCGAGGCCGCGGCGGAAGGCAACGAGACGCTCCTCAACAAGTACCTCGAGGATCACGGCCTCACCGAGGACGAGATCAAGCAGGGCCTGCGCGCGCGGGCGATCAAGAACGACATCTGCCTCGTCACCTGCGGCTCGGCCTTCAAGAACAAGGGCATCCAGGCGGCGCTCGACGCCGTCATCGACTATATGCCCTCGCCCGTTGAAGTGCCCGACGTGAAAGGCGCGAGCGAAGGCGGCGTGCCGATGACGCGCAAGGCCAATGACAGCGAACCCTTCGCCGCGCTGGCCTTCAAGATTTTGAACGATCCCTTCGTCGGCAACCTGACGTTCTTCCGCGTTTACTCAGGCACGTTGAAATCCGGCGACCAGATCTACACGCCGAATCGCAGCCGCAAGGAGCGCATCGGCCGGCTGCTGCAGATGCACGCCTCGGATCGCACGGAAATCAAGGAAGTGCTCGCGGGCGACATCGCCGCGGCGGTGGGCCTCAAGGACGTCACCACCGGCGACACGCTCTCGGATCCCGAGAAGGTGATCGTGCTCGAGAAGATGATCTTCCCGGAGCCGGTCATCTCGGTCGCGGTGGAGCCGAAGACGAAGGTCGACCAGGAAAAGATGGGCCTCGCGCTGCAGCGCCTCGCGAAGGAAGACCCGTCATTCCGCGTGGCGACCGACCAGGAGTCGGGCCAGACGATCATCTCTGGCATGGGGGAGCTGCACCTCGAAATCATTGTCGACCGCATGAAGCGCGAGTTCAAAGTGGAGGCGAACGTGGGCAAGCCCCAGGTCGCGTACCGCGAAACGATTCGCGGCAAGGTCGAATCCGAAGGCAAGCACGTCAAGCAGTCGGGCGGCCGCGGCCAGTACGGCCACGTCTGGCTCAAGCTCGAGCCGAACGAATCCGGCAAGGGCAACGAGTTCGTCAACGGGATCACCGGCGGCTCGGTGCCGCGCGAATTCATCCCGGCCGTCGACAAGGGCATCAGAGAGGCCTGCGAGACGGGCGTCATCGCGGGCTATCCGGTCGTCGACGTCAAGGTGACGCTGTTCGACGGTTCGTACCACGACGTCGACTCGGACGAAATCTCGTTCCGCATGGCCGCGATCTTCGGCTTCAAGGACGGATTCCGGCGCGCGAAGCCGATCCTCCTCGAGCCGATCATGAAGGTCGAAGTGGTGACGCCCGAAGATTACATGGGCGATGTCATCGGCGACCTGAACCGCAGGCGCGGCCAGATCCTCTCCATGGAAGAGTCGCCGTCGGGCAAGGTCATCACGGCCGATGTGCCGCTCTCGGAGATGTTCCAGTACGCGACGTCCGTGCGCTCGATGAGCCAGGGACGCGCGACCTTCACGATGGAATTCGCCAAGTACGTCGAAGTGCCCGGCAATGTTGCCGAGGCCATTCTCAAGAAATAACCGCTGCCTCGAGGAGAGCCGCCGTGTCGAAAGAGAAATTTGAGCGCACCAAGCCGCACGTGAACGTGGGGACGATTGGTCACGTGGATCACGGGAAGACGACGCTGACGGCGGCGCTGACGAAGGTGATGGCGGAGGCCTTTGG
>Ga0137410_10001010_pt1 | contig 19361 bp, 13 predicted proteins | sample CZODoug1_16funga_FD_108878 | JGI IMG/M metagenome (GOLD analysis project Ga0137410, IMG submission 108878) | Vadose zone soil fungal communities from Angelo Coast Range Reserve, California, USA - CZODoug1_16fungal (Illumina Assembly) | ecosystem: Environmental > Terrestrial > Soil > Vadose zone... | reverse complement strand
TGTTGGCTGAGCGGCTACTGGCACTTTCATTGCCGGCGCCCGTCATCGGCATGCGCTTGCGCTCGGGAGCCCTGCTGCCGGCGCTGCCGGCGAGCGGTTGGCTGTGGAGGCAGGGCGCGTCGGAAGAGTCCGCCACGGCGCTGCCACGGCTGATCGAGCGGCTGCGCGCGCGGCTCGGCAACGAGCAGGTGTTCGGTGTCTGCGCGATCGAGGATTACAGGCCCGAGGGAGCCTGGAGAATTTGTCGCGAAAACGAGCCGCCACGAAACACTCGCGCTGCTTTTGCGCAGCGTGCCGTCGAACGTCCGCTGTGGTTACTGGTACAGCCACAGCGCATCACCAGCCAGGGAAAGAGACTTCGCGGGCCCGAACGCATCGAGACGGGCTGGTGGGACGGACGTGAAGTCACGCGCGATTACTTCGACATGCGCGACGCAGGGGGCGCCCGGTTGTGGGTGTATCGCGAGCGGTGCGCACCGCACGGCTGGTATGTGCACGGAATATTCGGATGAAGTGCGGCCGCAACGATGTCTTACGCCGAGCTCCATTGCAGCAGCAACTTCACCTTTCTGACGGGCGCCTCGCATCCGCGGGAGCTCGTCGAGCGCGCGGCGGAGCTCGGCTACCACGCATTGGCCCTCACCGATGAATGTTCCGTCGCCGGCGTGGTGCGCGCCCACGAAGCGGCGAAAGACAAATCACTCAAGCTCATCATCGGCAGCGAATTCAGGCTGGCTGATGGACCTCGGTTGGTTCTGCTCGCTACCGATCGCGCTGCTTATGGCCGGCTCTGCCGCCTGATCACCCGCGCGCGCCGCGCGGCGGACAAAGGCAGTTACCGCCTGACGTGCGGGCAGATCGAGCGTGCGGATCTCGATGGCTGCCTTGCGCTGTGGCTTGCGGATGAGAACCCCGATCCTGCGCAAGGCGCCTGGCTCAAGACTCTCTGCCCGGATCGTACCTGGCTGGCGGTCGAGCTGCTGCGCACCGGTAACGACCGCAGCCGGCTCGCCGCGCTGACACAACTCGGCGCCGGATTGCACCTGCCATTGGTGGCGGCTGGCGGCGTGCAGATGCACGTGCGCGAGCGCCGCGCACTGCAGGACCTGCTGACCGCGATCCGGCTCAACACGCCGATCTCGGAAGTCGGCTACGCCCTGCAACCGAGCGGCGAGCGACATTTGCGCGCGTGCGCCGAGCTGGCGCGTCTTTACCCGCCACCGTTGCTCGAAGAGACGCTGCGAATCGCCGAGCGCTGCCAGTTCTCGCTCGAGGAGCTGCGCTACGAATATCCCGAGGAATTGGTGCCCGCGGGAGAGAGTGCCTCCGGATGGCTGCGCCGGCTCACCGAGGAGGGCGCGCGCTGGCGCTGGCCGAAGGGAGTGCCCGAGCACGTGCGGGATCTCATCGAGCATGAGCTCGCGCTCATCACCGAGCTGCGCTACGAAGCTTACTTTCTCACCGTGCACGACCTGGTGCGCTTTGCGAACAGCCAGGGGATCCTCTGCCAGGGGCGCGGTTCGGCGGCCAATTCGACGGTCTGCTATTGCCTCGGTGTCACCTCGGTCGATCCCGCACGCCAGGACGTGCTGTTCGAACGCTTCATTTCCCGCGAGCGCAACGAACCGCCCGACATCGACATCGATTTCGAGCACGAACGGCGCGAAGAGGTCATCCAGTACGTTTACGCCAAGTATGGACGGCAGCGCGCGGCTATTGCCGCCACGCTCATCACCTATCAGCCACGCAGTGCGCTGCGCGATGTCGGTAAGGCAATGGGCCTCGATCCGCTGCAGGTCGAGCGGCTGGCACACACGATGCACTGGTGGGATGGCAGCAAGGTGGCCGATGAGCGCGTGCGTGGGGCGGGCTTCGATCCGCGCAACCCGCTGCTCGCGCGGCTCCTCGAGCGAGTGCACGAGCTGATCGGCTTTCCGCGCCACCTTTCGCAACATGTCGGAGGTTTCGTGATCTCGCGCGGACCGCTCGAGGAATTGGTGCCGATCGAGAACGCCACGATGCCCGATCGCACCGTCATCCAGTGGGACAAGGACGATCTCGATGTGCTCGGACTGCTCAAGGTCGATGTGCTCGGCCTCGGGATGCTTTCGGCCTTGCGCAAGTCGCTCGAGCTGCTGCGCGACTTCCGCGGCCGCGAGTACACGCTGGCCTCGATCCCGCCCGAGGATCCCGCCGTTTACGCAATGATCCAGCGTGCCGACACGGTGGGCGTGTTCCAGATCGAATCACGCGCGCAGATGTCGATGCTGCCGCGATTGAAGCCGAAAAATTTCTACGACCTGGTGATCGAAGTGGCGATCGTGCGGCCGGGGCCGATTCAAGGTGACATGGTTCATCCCTACCTGCGGCGCCGCAATAACGAGGAGCCCGAAAGCTATCCAAGCCCTGAAGTCGAGAAAGTGCTCAAGCGCACGCTCGGCGTACCGATCTTCCAGGAGCAGGTGATGCAGCTCGCCATGGTGGCGGCGGGATTCACGCCCGGTGAGGCCGATGACTTGCGCCGTTCGATGGCCGCCTGGAAACGGCGCGGAGGCCTCGAACGTTTCGAGGAGCGCCTCATGAGCGGCATGCGCGAACGCGGTTACCAGGAGGAGTTCGCGGCGCGCATCTTTCGGCAGATCCAGGGTTTCGGTGAGTATGGATTCCCGGAGTGCGTCGTTGGCGAGACGCGAGTTGTGGACGCCGATAGCGGGCAGTGGCTCACCATCGATGAACTTGTTTCTGCAGGCGCTGGTATCAAGAACACCCTTGCGTGCGATGCAAGCCTGCGCTTACGGAAACGTAAAGTGCTCGCGATAACGCGCAGTGGCGTCAAATCGGTGTCGCGTCTGCGTACGGCGCTGGGCCACACGATAGTCGCAACGGCGCGGCACCCCCTGCTGACCCTGGATGGGTGGCGCGAGCTCGGCAAGCTGCGGGTAGGGGATTACGTGGCGGCGGCGCGTACCCTGCCGATTGCAGGTCGCCGTCGCTGGGCGCGTCATCAGCTATTGGTGCTTGCTGATCTGATCGCTGAAGGCAACCTCTGTCATCCCAGCACGTTCTACTTTTATACAACTGCCGCGTGGCATCGTGACGAATTCGTGCAGGCGGTCGAACGCTTTCCAAATACTCGCGCGGTTGTCGAACGTCATCGCAACTGCTACTCGATACGCGTGCGGCGTATCGCGCGCGACCGGCCGATCGGCGCCGTGACCTGGGCGAGATCACTCGGCATCTGGGATTGCAATGCACGAACGAAATTTCTTCCACCCGCCGTCTTTGAACTGCGTGACAGCGACATCGCGCTGCTGCTGGCGCGCATGTGGGAAGGGGACGGCAGCTTTTCGAGTGCCGGGCACGCTTCATACGACACCGCATCGGCGCGACTTGCCGGGGAAGTTCAGCACCTCCTGCTGCGTCTCGGGATCATTGCGCGCCTGTATCGACGGGTACGTCGTTACAAGGGACGAAAGCTCGATCATTACGTCGTTTCCGTGACGGGAGAACCGCTGCGCGAATTCTGGCGTTGTATCGGGTCCCGATTACTGGATCCTCGCAAGCGTAAGCAATCCAGGGATTTGGCCATGCGTCCCAAGGGACGTATGTCACGCGATGTCATTCCTGCGACGGTTGGCGCTGTGATACGGCGCGAGCGCCTCGCGTCTGGTCTTACCTGGCGCAGAATTGGTCAGCTGACCGGTCTCGGCATGCGCGAGATCAGTTCACAGAGTGCCCACAAGGGTGGATTTCGTCGTTTCGTAATCGACCGCCTTGCCGCCTGTTTGCGCTCGCGCGATCTCGCACTCCTGGCGCGCTCTGATATCTATTGGGACCGGATCACTGAGATCGAAGCTCTCGGGCGTCAGCAAACCTATGATCTTCAGATTGATGGCGATCACAATTTCCTGGCGAACAATCTCATTGTCCATAACTCGCACGCCACGAGCTTCGCTCTGCTCGCCTATGCATCGGCATGGATCAAGTGTCACGAGCCCGCGATCTTCACCTGCTCGTTGCTCAACAGCTTGCCGATGGGCTTTTATGCGCCCGCGCAGCTGGTGCGCGATGCTCGCGCACACGGCGTCGAGGTGAGGCCGGTCGACGTTCTCGAAAGCGATTGGGAGTGCACGCTCGAACGGCGCGATGACGGCGAGCCGGCCTTGCGGCTCGGACTGCGGCTCACGAAGGGGCTCTCGGAGTCTGGGGCGAAGCGGCTCGTGGCGGCACGGCGCGTGCGTCCCTTCGAAAGCCTGCAGGATTTGGCGGAGCGTGCTCAGCTCGATAAGCGCGATCTCAATGCGCTCGCCGATGCGGGCGCGTGCGCACGCCTCACCGGCAATCGCCATCGCGCCGTGTGGGAGGTTGCCGGCGTGGAGTCAGCGCTCCCGGTCTTTCCGAAAATCAAGATTGCCGAGGGCATCCCGATGCTGACGGCACCGACGGAAGGACAGAACGTGCTCGCGGACTATCGCTCGCTGAGCCTGACGCTGGGACGCCATCCACTCGCCCTGCTGCGCGAGCGGCTGCACGCTCGTCATCTCCAGACCGCCAGCGATCTCAGCACGATTGCGCACGGCACGCGCGTGAGCACGGCGGGGCTCGTCATCACGCGCCAGCGCCCGTCGAGCGCCAGCGGCGTCATCTTCATCACCCTCGAGGATGAAACCGGCCATGTGAACCTGATCGTCTGGCCGGGCGTTGCCGAAGCGCAGCGGCGGCACTTTCTCGAGGCGCGCCTGCTCGAAGTGCACGGTGAACTGCAGCGGCAGGGCGAGGTGATGCACGTGATCGCGGCGCGTTTCATGGACCTCAGCCGCTGGCTGGGTACACTGGCGGCCAAGTCGCGCGACTTTCGCTGATTCCCCTGGTCGAGGAGGAAATGCAAGTGAAGAACGAAACGGCAGTCGTAGTAGGCGTCGGACCCGGGCTCGGTTCGGCACTGGTCAACATCTTTGCGAAACAGGGGTACAGCGTGTTCGCCGCAGCACGCGGCGAGTCTGCGCCCGACGCACCTGCTTCCAGCACCGGCGAGATCATCCGTGTGAAGTGCGACGCCACGGATCCGGCGCAGGTCGAAGACTTGTTTTCCAAGGCGGAGCGCCACGGACCGCTGCGCGTCGCGGTCTTCAACGCTGGCGTGTTTCAGAAGGCCAACGTCGTGGAGACCGACCCGGCAGAATTCGAGCGCTGCTGGCGGGTCGGCTGCTTTGGGGGATTCCTCGTCGGGCGCGCGGCCGCGAAGGCCATGCTCAAGCATGGTGCCGGCACGATTCTGTTCACCGGCGCGACAGCATCACTCAGAGGCGCCGCCGGCTTCGCGAATCTCGCATCACCCAAGTTTGCGTTGCGCGCCGTGGCGCAGAGCCTCGCACGCGAGCTCGGTCCCAAGGGTATTCACGTAGCGCACGCGATCATCGACGGCCAGATTCACTCGCGCCGCTATGCGCATCTCGCGGACGAGCGCGGCCCGGACTCCCTGCTCGATCCGACTGCGATCGCCGAAGCCTACCTGGCGCTGCATCGCCAGCCGCGCAGTGCCTGGACGCAAGAGCTCGACCTGCGGCCGTGGGTCGAGAAATTCTGACCCGGGCCCGCTGACGACAGGCCAATCGCCGATCAGCCTACGAGTTCAAAGTTCTTCGGAGGCTCCGGGTCCGCAGATTGCGGCTCGATGCACTCTTTCCCCTCGTTACGCGGGTTGTTCACGTAGGTACTCACCGGGTAGTGCCTGAACTCGAGCAGGGCGCCGCCCGAGAGTGTGCGTTGCGCGCTCGAGTCATCGTTCGCGGGATCGAGCCAGGCGGTGAACTGATCTTCGCGCAACACCACAGGCATGCGGTCATGCAACTGCGCGAGACTCGGCGTGGGCGTGCGCGTGAGGATCGAGAACGTGAGCAGGGGTTCGGCATCCTTGTCTGGCTGCCAGCGCGACCACAAACCCGCGAAGGACAACGGCTCCAGTCCTTCGAGATGAATGAAGTAGGGACGGCGAACCGCGCTGATCTCCCCGGTCGTGGTGTCGACGCGCGATTCGCTGCGCCACTCGTACCAGCCTATAGCGGGCACCAGGCAGCGACTGCCACGAAATGCGGCCTGCCACATCGGCAGATTCGCCGCGTCCTCGGAACGCGCGTTGATCGTGAGCTTGGGCGGCTTCGCCTGCTTCCACCAGCCGGGGACGAATCCCCATTTCATCGCGCGCGCTTCAGGGCCGTCGGGCCCGGCGGTGACGACTGATAGTTGCATGCTCGGCGCCGCGTTGTAGATCAGGTCGAAGGGATCGTGCCAGCGCACCTGGACGGCGCGTTCCAGGGCGGCCATGACACGCGAGACAAAGCGGGCACACATGCGGCGATTATAAGAGATGCACCGGGACGTCACGCCGGTCCGTCCCCGCAGCACGGCGGTTTGACTGCTGCAGTTCCCCTTCGTCCCACGCAGCTTGCCCGCGCAATACCGAGTTCATAGCGTCGCCCGCAATGGCCGGAAAGTGCCAGTCGATCGCTCCAGGACTCGAACACCTAAAGGGGATGAAAATGAAACGCACATGGACGGGAGCGCTCATCGCGCTCGCGGGTGTGGCTTGCGTCTTCGCGGCGCAGGCCCAGGTTACGGATGGCGTGGCGCGCCTGCAGGAATTTCGCGCACAGCGTGATGCACTCAAGCAGGGGGCTTCCTCGAAGCTCAGCGGTGCATTGCTGCGCCTCGAGCAATCGGCAAAGGCGGGCGCCACGGCGAAGCAGCGCAGCCTTGCCGTCGCCCGCAGCGGGCGCAACCCGCTGCTCAAAGTCGTCGATGGATACATCGTCATCGATGCCGTGGCCAAACCAGGCCAGGCACAGGCGCTGCACACCGAACTCGTCAGTCGCGGCCTGCAGAACGGCAGCGTATTCGGCAATGTCGTCTCGGGGCGCTTGCCGGCAAGTGCACTCGGTGACCTGGCCGCCACTAGTTCATTGCACTTCGCCAGGCCGTCGGTGCGCGCACACGATGCCGGCCTCGTCACGACGCAGGGCGATCGCTCGCTCAACAGCGACCTGGCACGCGCGCGCTTCGGCGTCGATGGCACCGGTATCACCGTCGGCGCGATGTCCGACAGCTTCAACTGCACGACCGGGCCGCTGTTGCCGGGGCAGATGCACACCACGGCCGAGCAGGACGTCGCGAACGGCGATCTGCCGGCGGGCGTCGTGGTCCTCAAGGAAGACCCGACCTGCAACGATGGCAACGACGAAGGGCGCGCGATGCTGCAGATCATCCATGACGTCGCGCCCGGTGCGCGTCTCGCGTTCCACACGGCCGATGACGGCGAAGCGGACTTCGCCAACGGCATCGTGCAACTGGCAGTGCAGGCCGCCGCGGATGTGATCGTCGATGACATCAGCTACCTCGCCGAACCCATGTTCCAGGACGGGAACATTGCGCAAGCGGTCGATTACGTGCGCTCCAAGGGCATCGCCTATTACTCCTCGGCTGGCAACCGCGCGCGTCAGTCCTACGTCTCGCGCTTCCGGCCTTCCGGCATCTTCGGCGCGGACGCCGAGCAGCACGACTTCGATCCGGGTCCGGGCGTCGATACCTTCCAGACCATCACCCTGACCAGTGGCGCGATCGAGGTACTGAGCTACCAGTGGGATCAGCCCTTCGCCTCGGTGAGCGGCGCGCCAGGCGCCACCAGCGACATCGACGTCATCTTCTACGACCTCGACGGCAACCTGGTCCCGTTCTGCGACGACAACCTGGAGCCGGCCGTGTGTCAGCTTCCGGGACTCGACGTCAACACCGGGGCCGACCCGGTCGAGCTGGCCCTGATCTCGAATCAGACCGGCGCCGACGTGCAGGTGGCGATCTCGCTCGAACTGTTCAGCGGTCCGCCTCCCGCCGTGACGAAGTACGTCTACTTCGACTTCGGCGACGGGGAGATGACGGTGGATGACTTCGACACGCAAAGCCCGACGACCTTCGGCCATTCGAATGCGGCGGGGGCTGAAGCCGTGGGCGCCGCTCCCTGGTACAACACCGCGGAATGGGGTCCGGCGTTTCACCCGCAGTGCGTGCCCGCGTGCCTGGAGATCTTCTCCTCGGCCGGCGGCACGCCGATCCTGTTCGACATCAACGGCAAGCGCCTCGAGAAGCCAGTGGTGCGCATCAAGCCCGGCGTCGTGGGCCCGGATGGTGGCAACACCAGTTTCTTCTTTGCGCTATTCCCGTTTGAAGTGCCCGGCACGACCGAGCCGGACGAGTTCCCGAACTTCTTCGGTACCTCGGCTTCCGCGCCGCACGTCGCGGCGGTCGCTGCCCTGATGCTGGACGAGCGCAACGACGGCATCGCCGCGGGCAACAACTGGAAGGTGTGCGTGGACCTCAAACGCCACAAGGAGCAGACCCTGATCCTGCCTCCGGCCACAGCAGCGCAGCGAGTCGCGGCGGGCGCGCGCTTCCGTGACTGTGACGCGATCACACCGCAGGGGATCAACGACATCCTGCGCGACACGGCCGAGGACATGAAGCTGGCGGCCGGTCGCATCACCGAACCGTTCGTCGTGGGCCGCAAGGGATTCGATCCGGATACGGGCTACGGCTTCGTCAACGCGGTGAAAGCCATCAGGGAAGCGAAGAAACACTGAACCGTATCCAACGACCAGGTCGCGCAAGGATGAGTGCATTCCACGCCTGAGCGTTGGTCTCCGGAGGGGCCACACCTGTGGCCCCTCTGTCTTTGTGGCAACTCGTGTAACGTAGGCACCTTCGTTCGATCCGACCGAAGGGAGCCTTATGCGAAACCTGGTCCGCGGCGCGCTCATCGCCGCCCTCGCTCTGTTGCCGTGGCTGAGTCACGCCGACGACGCGCTGGTGGAACGCGCGCGCCGCCTGCTGGCGCAAACCATCCTTGTCGACGGGCACAACGATCTGCCGTGGGCGGTGCGCACCTACGCCGCAGCGCCTGGCGATGTGGTCGCCTATGACCTGCGCAAGCGGACGCCCGGCCAGACGGATATTCCGCGCCTGCGGCAGGGAGGTGTGGGTGCGCAGTTCTGGTCCGTCTACACGCCGGGCGAAGCGCCTGGCAACTTCGCACGGACCCAGCTCGAGCAGATCGAGCTCGCCCGCCGCATCATCGAACGCTATCCCGACACCTTCGCATTTGCCGGCTCGGTGGTCGACATTCGCGCAGCCCATGCGCACGGACGCATCGCCTCGCTTCTGGGCATGGAGGGCGGACACGCCATCGAGGATTCGCTCGGGGCCTTGCGCGCCTACTACGATCTTGGCGTGCGCTACATGACCCTGACGCACAACACGCACACGGATTGGGCAGATTCCGCCGCGCAGAGCCCGCCCGCACACCACGGACTCACCCCGTTCGGCGAGGAAGTGGTGCACGAGATGAATCGCCTGGGAATGCTCGTCGACCTGTCACATGTCTCGGTCGAAACGATGCAGGACAGCCTGCGTGTATCGCTGGCGCCCGTGATCTTTTCGCACTCCGCGGCCAAGGCATTGTGCGATGTGCCGCGCAACGTGCCGGACGATGTGATGCGCGACCTGGCGCGCAACGGCGGCGTTCTGATGGTGACATTCGTCTCGGGCTTCATCGATCCGGAGGTGGCCAAGGTCACTGGGCCGGCGATCGCCGAGTACAACCGGCGTGCACGCGATCTCAAGACCGACGAGGAGCGCGCGGCTCTCTACAAGGAAGTCATCCTCAGCCTGAAGATGCCGGCCACGACCGTGGCCAAGGTGGCCGATCACGTGGAGCATGTGCGTGATGTGGCCGGCATCGAGCACGTCGGACTGGGCGGCGACTTCGACGGCAGCGATTTCATCATCGAGGGATTGAGCGATGTGTCGATGTATCCGAACCTGTTCGCCGAGCTCATGCGCCGCGGCTGGTCCGACCGCGACCTGAAACTGCTCGCGGGCGAGAACCTGCTCCAGGCTCTTGGCAAGGCAGAGGCCGTTGCCAAGCGTCTGCAGGCAAGCACTCCGGCGTCGACCGCTCAATACAAGCCATGACCCGCGCGGCAGGCGTCAGCACGATCCTGCTGACGTCCGCGGCGATGGTTGCTTTCGCCGCCAACTCGCTCCTGTGCCGAATGGCGCTCGGCGCGCGTCTCATCGATGCGGCGAGCTTTACCGCCGTGAGGCTGGTCTGTGGCGCGCTCTTCCTGGCACTGCTGGTCGCGCTCTCGAAGCGGCGCTCCCTGCGCATGCCAGCGGATGTGATCGCGGTGGTCGCACTCTTCGCCTACGCGATCGCGTTTTCGTTCGCGTACCTGGGGCTGTCGGCGGGAACCGGCGCCCTGATCCTGTTCGGCGCGGTGCAGATCACCATGATCGGGGCGGGGCTCGTCAATCGTGAGCGCTTGCCGGTACTCGGCTGGAGTGGTCTCGTGCTGGCCTGTGCGGGACTTGCGGCGCTGCTGGCCCCGGGCGTCACTGCGCCGCCGCTGTTGAATGCGCTCCTGATGGCGCTGGCCGGTGTCGCGTGGGGCGTTTATTCGTTGCGCGGCCGCAAGGCACCCGACCCGCTGCAAGCCACTGCCGGGAATTTTCTCTGGACGGTGCCGCTGGCGCTGTTGTCGGTGCCGATCCTGGCGCATCCGCCGCAGGCATCGACGCATGGCCTGCTGCTCGCCGCGGCGTCCGGAGCCGTGGCCTCAGGTCTCGGTTATGTCATCTGGTATGCCGCACTCGCGCGGCTGCGCGCGATCGCCGCGGCCTCGGTACAGCTCTCCGTGCCCGTGATCGCCGCCATTGGCGGCGTGCTCCTCCTGGGCGAACAGGCGAGCCTGCGGCTCGCACTGTCTTCGCTCGCGGTGCTGGGCGGCATTGGCCTGGTTCTGCGCGCTCGCCAGGCGCCTCCCGGCTGATCTGTCGCAACGCAGCGACAAGCTGGAACCAGCCCGCAAATAGAGCTCTGCCAGACCCGCAAATACGCAGAGCGACGGAGCAGCCATAGAAACTGCCAACCGCGTAGCAGTTCACTGCCGGAGCGAATCGCTACAGTCGCGCGGCACATTCCTGCATTGAGTCAAACTCGAGGCACGGCTGCATGGGGCTTTCGGAAACTATCCTCGCCGCGATGATTGGCGCTGCGGCGACCATCATGACGGCGACTTTTCAGCTCTTGCACCTGCGCAGCAAGGCGAAGGCTGAGACTCGACCGAAGCGCAGCAGCGCCACCCGCTCGATCGCCACGGTGGCTGTCATAGTGCTGGCGTCGGCCGTCGGCGGATTCGCCTATTCCGAGCTGCGCGCCGAGCGCGTGCGCGAAGATACACTGCAGTTGCGCATGGACCTGGCCGCGCAGCTGAAAGAACTATCGACTTCCACCGAGCGGCTCGAGCATTTTCGCTCCGAGGTGGAGCCCGCGAGTTCGGCCGCGCCGGTGGCGCTCGCCGGAGCGGTGACTGCCGAGGCCATCCTTCGCTTGCATCCCTGTCGCGCGCAGCCGGTCAGCGTCGGCGTGGAGACCCCTGCGTGTGATGAAGCCACGGCGGAACGCGTCGCGCTCTGCACGGCGGTACCGGTGCCAGCGAAGATCTCGGGGGTCGAGCTGTTCGCAAAGCCGGACGATGACCTGCAGCCCTGGGAGCAGAGCAAGGTCGAGCTCAACCAGGACGCGGGCGGTACCCGTTTCGCCGATGGCCCCTACGACCAGATGCAGGGCAGCGCTCATCGCTCGGTGTGCGTCAACCTGGCTCACTGGAGCAGCGAGCACGGCCATGTCGCGCGACTGCTGGTGCACTACTCGGTGGCCGTGCCGGTCGGCGTTCAGACGGCGGTAGCGCGCTCACAGTAGGTCCTCGACCCGGGTAGAATCCCGCGAGTTCTTTCGCGGAGATCCCGGGCCATGACAGAGCTTCGACTCCTCTCCGAGCACGCCTGCTTCGGGGGGATCCAGCGTTTCTACGCGCACGCCTCCTCCGAATGCCGCACGGAGATGCGCTTTTCCGTGTATCTGCCGCCGCAGGCCAACTCCGGCCCGGTTCCGGGGCTGTATTACCTTGCGGGGCTCACATGCACCGAGGAGACCTTCATGATCAAGGCCGGTGCGCAGCGTCTGGCTGCGCAGTTCGGCCTGATGCTGATCGCTTCCGATACCAGTCCGCGGCAGGCGCGCATCCCCGGCGATGACGCGAGCTGGGACTTCGGGCTGGGCGCGGGCTTTTATGTCGACGCCACGCAGGCGCCCTGGTCCCAGCACTACCGCATGTACAGCTACGTGACCAAGGAACTGCGCGCCATCGTGCAGGACAACTTCCCGGTGCGGCGCGATTCACAGGGAATCTTCGGCCATTCGATGGGTGGGCACGGAGCGCTGGTGTGCACATTGCGCAATCCGGGACTGTACCGTTCGGTCTCGGCGTTCGCGCCCATCGCCGCTCCCATGCGCTGTCCCTGGGGACAGAAAGCCTTTCGCGGCTATCTCGGAGAAAACCAAAAGGACTGGGAGGAATACGACGCCAGCGTGCTCGTGGCGCGCCGCCGCCTCGGCTTGCCGATCCTGATCGACCAGGGCACCGCTGACAAATTCCTCGCCGAGCAGCTCTACCCGCAGGTGTTCGCGGAGAGCTGCCGCGCCTCGGGCACCGCGGTGACGCTGCGCATGCAGGAAGGCTACGACCACGGTTACTACTTCATCTCCACCTTCATGGAAGATCATCTGCGCCATCACGCTGCGCAGCTGGGCGCGGGCTGATCCCACCATGCGTGCGGCAGTCTTCTACGGGCGCGAGGATCTGCGGCTGGAAGATGTGCCTGAGCCCTCTCCGGGTTCGGGCGAGGTCAAGCTGCGCGTGCAGTTCAACGGCATCTGCGGCAGCGATCTGCACGAGTACTACGATGGCCCGATCACCACCCGCCGCGACCCGCACCCGCTCACGGGCGTGAAGAACCCGGTCATTCTCGGCCACGAGTTGAGCGGCATCGTGGTCGAGGTCGGGGACGGCATCGAGGATCTCGAGCGTGGTGACCTGGTCGCGGTCGAGCCGGTGGAAACCTGTGGCCACTGCCTCTTCTGCCGTGCCGGACAGTACAACCACTGCGGTCTGCTGGCCTTTCACGGTTACAACCGCAGTGGCGGCGGCCTGTCTCAGTACACGGTCGTCCGCCGTTCGATGGCGCACAAGCTTCCGAAGGAGATCTCGCCCGCCCAGGGCGCACTCATCGAGCCAATGGCGATCGGCTGGAGCACCGTGAATCGCTGCCGTGTCGAAGCGGGTCAAACGGTGGCCCTGCATGGCGCCGGGCCGATCGGCATCGGGGTACTGCTCACGCTGCGCCGGCGCGGCGTGCGCGTCATCGTGGTTGACCCCTCACCCGCGCGCCGCGCCGTGGTGCAAGCTCTTGGGGCTGATCAAATCCTCGACCCGCGCGATACCAACGTCGTCAGTGCTATTCGCGATCTCACCGACGGACGAGGCGTCGATGCATCGGTGGAGGCCGCCGGTGTGCCTGCAGCATTTCAGGCGGCGCTGCGGGGAACCGCGGTCGACGGCAACGTGGTCGTGGTCGCGATCCACACCCAGCCGCTGCAGATTCACCCGATGGAAATATTGATGTCGGAAGCCCGCATCACCGGTGTCGCTCTGTCCTGCGGCGCATTTCCGCAGGTCATTACTGAAATGGCTGCCGGCGCCTATCCGTCCGACGGCTGGGTCGAAACCATTCCATTCCCGCAACTGATCCACGACGGTTTCGAGCGCTTGCACCGCCAGGAGGGCGTCAAGCTGCTGGTCGATGTCGCGGGCACCACCTGACAGGAACTCAACAACGTGAACAACATCACCCGTCGCAAATTCGTGGCTGGTGCGGCCGGAACCAGTGCCGCACTGTGGCTGGCGCAACGCTCTTTCGCTGCTTCCAACCTGGCGCCGATCTACGCCGAAGTGCAGCGCCGGCACCAGGAAGCGGTCGCGCGGTTCCAGGAATGGATCCGCCACTTCGGGATCGCCGCCGAAAACAACAGCGTGAGCGAGAGCTGCGAGTTCACGATGGGGCTGTTGCGCGATGCGGGTTTTCAGCACGTCGAGCGCATCGCCACCGACCGGCATCCGGGCATCTTCGCGACGCTCGATGCGGGCGCCAAGCGCACGCTCGCCGTGTATTTCATGTACGACGTCAAGCAGGTCGAGGGGCAGGAATGGTCGGTGCCGCCGTGGGAAGCGCGTCTGGTAGAGATGCCCGATCTCGGCACGGTCGTGATGGGTCGCGGCGCGGTGAATCAGAAGGGTCCCGAATCCTCCTTCCTCGCAGCGTTGCACGCGATTCGCGGTGCCAAGCGCAAGCTCCCGGTCAACCTGGTCCTCCTCGCCGAAGGCGAGGAGGAAATCGGCTCACCGCATATCCGGCAGCTGGTGCTCACGCCCACGGTGCGTGCGGCACTGGAGAAATGCGACGGCATTTTCATGCCGGACGCGGCGCAGGATCGCGACGGAACCATCACCATCTCGCTCGGCGCCAAGGGTGTCGTCGAAGCGGAGCTGGTCGCGAGCGGCAAAAAATGGGGACGCGGGCCGCTCAAGGATATTCACTCATCGAATCGCGCCCGCGTCGACAGCCCGCCATGGCACCTCGTACAGGCGCTCAATACCCTGGTCGACGCGAAGGGAGATCCGGCGATCGACGGCTTGCTGGCCATGGTGAAGCCGATTTCCGCTGCCGATCAGAAGATGCTCGATGAGGCTGCGCTCAGGATCAGCGAGCAGAGCACCAAGCAGTCGCTCGGCGTCGAGCATTGGGCACGCGATGCGAGCTGGCGCCAGGCGCTGGAAGACATCTGCTTCCGGCCCACGGTAAACATCGAGGGCCTGGTGGGCGGCTATACGGGAGCGGGCGGCATGACGATCCTGCCGCACCAGGCGGCGGCGAAACTCGATCTGCGACTCGTGCCGGACATGACCTGGGATGACACCGTCACGAAACTCAAGGCTCACTTGAACAGTCGCGGCTACGGCGACATCGAGGTCAATGTGACCGGAGGCTACGATCCGACTACGACCGCTGCGGATTCAAGACTGGTCCAGGTCCAGAGATCCGTGTATCGAAGTGCGGGAGTCGATCCGATCATGTGGCCGCGGCGCGGTGGTTCGTGGCCGGGCTACGTCTTCACGGGCGCGCCACTCAAGCTGGCGGCGATTCATCACGGCATGGGCCACGGGGCGCGCGCCCACGCGCCCGACGAGTACTACCTCATCGACTCAAAGAATCCGAAGCTCGTGGGTATGGACGGGGCTGTCCGCTCGTTCGTCGATCTGCTGTTTGCGCTTGCCTGATCAGGCGGCGCGAAAACACACGTGAAACGCGGTGCCCCGACCGGGGGCACTGTCGACTGAAATCGACGCGCCATGCGAGTCAGCGATAGCGCGGACGACTGCAAGGCCGAGACCGGTGCCGCTGTCCGATGCCTTGGTGGTGAAGAACGGCTCGAAGATCCGTCGCAGCGTTGCCTCGTCCATGCCGCAGCCATTGTCGCGCACTGACAGGCGCGCATAACTCCCCGGCACGAGGTCGGGCGAATCGGCCAGGTCTGCCGCTGCGACTCGATCTTCGCTGACGCTGATCGTGATGGTGCCCGGGGCCGGCTCGATCGCCTGCCAGGCGTTGATGCACAGGTTCATCAGGATCTGCTGCACTTCGCGCGCACTCACCAGGACCGGCGGAACCGGCTCGATGCGCGTCTGGATCGCCACGTTGCGTGGCAGAGCCGCGGACAGCAGATCGAGGGAGTCGCGCACGATCGTTCCGAGATCGTGCTGCTGGCGGGGCTCGATGCCGTTGTGTCCGAAGCCGAGAATCTTCTGCGCCAGGTCGCCGGCCCGAGCGGTGGCGCGCGTAATCTGGTTCAGGTGGTTGTGGACCCGATGGTCGTGCGGCAGGGCGAGCTGCGCCAGCTCCACGGCGCCGATGATGGGAGCGAGGGCGTTCTTGATCTCGTGCGTGAGCTGACACACCACAGTGCCAATCGCCTCCAGGCGCTGTGCGTGCAACGCCTGGTCCATCATCCGCGGCTCGTCCTTATTGATCTCACGGAATGACCAGATGCGGCTCTCGCGCGAGCTGCCATCGTCGTTCAGCGGCGCAGTCCGGCACTCAACCAGCTGTCCGTTGGTGAGCTTCCAGGTCCACTTGGCGGCCGCGACCGAATCGAGGCCGAAGGCAGTGATCATGTCCTGCACGGTCTGCGGCTCGTCGACGAGGCGCAGCACCGCATTCCAGACATCCGCCTCGACGTTCAGTGGCATCGTCGACTCGACATTCCACAGACTGCGGAAGCGGGCGTTCGCATGGGCGACGGTACCGGCGTGCGAGATGATGACGATCGCATCACCGTTCTCGTTGCCATACCACTCGAGCAGCAGATGATCCAGGCACGGGTTGTCTGCCAGGACGCGGGCGGTCCTTGGTTCGGTGCCTACCGCGCTCGAGCGCACGCTCGCCTGCACATCGGCGGCGAACGTCGACGTACCACGCGGGCGACTGCGCGTCGCCATGGCACGTAAGGAGGGCGGTCTGATTGTCGCGCGCGTTTCAGCCATCCAAGACACCTGGGTAGCGGGAGATCGCGCACGACAGTAGCCGCGCGGCCACGAATAGCGAATGAGTAGAAACCCGTACCGGGCGGGGGGAAGACTACGTAGCGGAGCAGGGAAACCTGCTCAGGCTTCGACTATGCGATTGCGGACGGCGTAGCGCACCAGGTCCGCCAGCGAACGAAAGCCCATCTTGTTCATGATGTTATTGCGGTGTTTCTCCGCCGTCTTGACCGTGATGCCCAACCGGCGTGCGATGTCCTTGTTGGTCCTGCCTTCGGCCAGGAGCTGTACGATCTGGCGCTCCCGCGGAGACAGCTTGCCGCCAACGCGTGCCGCCGCCGCGGAGCCCGCTCCCAGGTAACCTTGGAGGATCAGCGGCGCCACCTTCGAAGTGAAGTACGGCTTGCCATCGAGAAGCGCCTGGATCGCGGCCACCAGCTCGTGACCCGCATCGGACTTGAGCAGGTAGCCCTGCGCACCCGCCTCGAACACCTCGCGCACGACCTGATCGGATTCGTGGGCGGTGAGAATCAGGACGCGGGTTCCGGGCGCCTGCGCAACGATGTGACGCGTTGCTTCGAGGCCGTTCTGTTCCGGCATCGCCAGGTCGAGCACGGCGACGTCGGGTTGGTGCTGGAGCGCGAGCTCCACCGCCGCTCGCCCGTTGCCGGCTTCCGCCACCACAGTCCAGCCATCGACTTCCATGACGACGGCACACAAGCCGCGTCGCACCAGCTCGTGATCGTCGGCAATGAGAATCGAGGCTTTCCTCACGCGGGCGCGGCGGCCAGGAGGGGTACCGAGGCGATGATCGATGTGCCCGTCGCATCGGACTCGATGCTGAGGTTGCCACCCAGCTGGCGCAGGCGCTCGCGCATGCCTGCGAGCCCGACGCCGGTGGACTGTGTCACGGCGGGAACCGCCAGGGCCGGCAGCCCACGGCCGAAGTCCCTCACCTCGACGGACACGCGTTCGGGCTCCATCACCAGGCGCACGCGAGCCTTCTTGCTGCCGGAATGCTTCTGGATGTTGGAGAGCGCTTCCTGCACCACCCGGAACAGCGACAGTTCCAGGTCCGCTTCCAACCGCACGCTGCTCGTCGGCAATTCGAGCTGCACCGGGATACTGCTGCGGGCGGTGAATCCATCCACCAGCCAGCGCAGGGCGGTGGGGAGTCCGAGCTCGTCGAGCAACGGCGGATGCAGCAGGTAGGCGGCGGTGCGAATTTCCTGCGAACACTGCCGCGCAAGCTGCGAGCATTCACTGAGCAGGCGCGTGACTTTGGGGTCCAGCGCACGCGCCGCGGCCACTGCGCGATCGAGCGTCATCTCCAGCGCCGCGAGCACCTGGCCCGTCGAGTCGTGCAATTCGCGGCCGATGCGGCGCCGCTCTTCGTCCTGGAGCTGCATCAGCTTGCCGGCCAGAATGCGGATGTCGACCGCGGCGCGCGCGCTTTCCGCATTGGCGAACGCGTGTGCCACCTGGTCGGCAAGGCCGCCGGCAAACGCGATTTCGTCGGGCTCCCAGGCGCGCCCGCGCGCATGTTGTTCCAGGCACATGACGCCGATGAGTTGCCCGGACAAGCGCACCGGTGAATCGAGCAGTGCACCGACGTTGAAAGGTACCAGGTAGTCATTGCGCAATGAGCGCGTGCGCGGATCGGTGTGCGCGTCGGAGACGGGAACCGCGCGATCAGTGTTGAGCGCCGCAAAGTAGTCCGGGTACAGCTCCGCCGCGAGATCCGTATCGTAACGGTGCGTCCCGAGGTCCACGTCGTAACGATCCAGGCAGCGCAGGGTCGCCCGCTCCTCGTCGAACAGCCACACGCTGGCGCTGTCAACGCCGAGAGTCCGTGCCGCGTGCTCCGTGATGAGACGCAGCCCCGCGATGAAGTCACCCGAGGCGAGCAGCGGGTCGGTCGCGAGCCGGAGCAGGAGCGTCGACTGCCATTGCAGACGCGCCGCGAGTGCCCTTTCCCGGTCCTCACGTTGCCGGCGTGCACTCACGTCCTGCAGCATCGTCTGCGAGGCGGGGCGTCCTCCGAAATCCACGCGCACACCGGTTGCTTCGACCCACACCAGCGAGCCGTCCTGGCGTATCACTTGTACTTCGATCGGCGGCGCAGGTTCCCCTCGCAGGATGATGCCGCGGGTGCGCTCTTCCAGCAGGCGGACACTGTCGGGGTGGGCGAAAGACAGGACCGGGCGATCGATGACTTCTTCGAGCGTTGCTGCGCCCACGAGTCGCACCGCGGCCGGGTTCGCGAACAGGCAGCGCACACCGTCATGCACGAGGATGGCCTGCGGCAACGCATTCACCAGAGCACGATAGCGCTGCTCGCTCTCACGGAGCGCTTCGTCGACGCCCAGGTCGCCTGACGAGGGTGATCGTGGTGCATCCATACGATCCAGATCCCGGCAGATTTCCCGGTCATTCTTGGTCCGGCCGGGCGCAAAGTCACGTAATACCCGCCGAAGAGCAGTCCCGTGCGGCCATTGGGGTGAATACCGTGAACGCCGTGCGCCGGGGTCACGACGAGTGAAGGCAGCACCTGAAGCTTGTATCCCCGCGAACATAGCAGCCGGCGCCCGGCGTCAGGTATTGCACCCCAATGTCCACCCGCTCCTGCTCTTCATCGATGGAGTGAGTTCTGCGGCTCACGCCTAAGAGCCTGTGAGGCGTTAGCTTCTCTCTATGAGAGCGCAGCTAGCCGCGCAGCGAAGACTCCCAACTCTCTCTTTCTAAATAGGCAGGACGCTCGGGGCGTTGGGTGGGTGTGCCTTGGGAGCGTGTGTGAAATGCCCTCTGTCCGGGCGA
>Ga0137410_10001009_pt1 | contig 19372 bp, 20 predicted proteins | sample CZODoug1_16funga_FD_108878 | JGI IMG/M metagenome (GOLD analysis project Ga0137410, IMG submission 108878) | Vadose zone soil fungal communities from Angelo Coast Range Reserve, California, USA - CZODoug1_16fungal (Illumina Assembly) | ecosystem: Environmental > Terrestrial > Soil > Vadose zone... | reverse complement strand
TTCTCAGCCGGTCGCTAATCTTTCAAGCAAGGGCGAGTCGTTCAGTCCGCGAGCCAAAAAAGCCTCCAACGCCGGCGGCAACTCTCCTAAAATCTCTTGCCTAAGATCAATCGTCTCAACCGCCAAAAAAACACAGGCCCCAGTACCCGTCAGGCGCGCCGGACCGAAGCCCGACAGCCAATCGAGCGCGCGCGCCACCTCAGGATATCGGCGCCGCACGACGCCCAAGCAGTCGTTTCGTCCACCAGACGCCAGGAAGCCGTGAATTGTGATGGGCGCAGAATTCCTTGTCAAATCAGGATCCTGAAACACATCCGCCGTAGCCACATTAATATTCGGCTTTAAAATCAGGTAGTTAGCCTCAAATGGCGCCTGCGGCGGATACAACGGCGTCAGGCGCTCGCCGATTCCCTCCGCCCAAGCGGCCCGGCCGCGGACGAACACGGGCACGTCGGCCCCCAACTTGAGCCCGAGCGCCGCGAGAGCGTCCACGGACCAGTGCAAATTCCACAAGTGATTGAGCGCCACCAGACAGGTCGCTGCATCGGAACTGCCGCCACCCAGACCGCCGCCCATGGGGATGCGCTTGAGCACGCCGATGTCTGCGCCCAGGGGGCAGCCGGCGGCGGTTTGCAGCGCCCGGGCCGCGCGCACGCAAAGATCGGCCTCCTCGGCCACATCGGCAATCTCGACCCGGCGGCGAATCCGGCCATCGGCGCGAACCTCGATCGTGATCTCGTCGCAGAGATCGACGAACTGAAAGCAGGTTTGCAGTTCGTGATACCCATCGGGCCGCCGGCCCACGATATGTAAAAACAAATTGAGCTTGGCAGGCGCGGGCCACGGTGCCGAACGCGTCGCTGGCCGAGGAGTCTCCCGCGGCGCGTTCATCGCGGCTCCCAGCGATCGACGGCGATGCGCACGCGCACGCCCGCACGGCTCAACACCAGGTGCGAGGGCAGTAAATCTCCATTCACGGGCATGTAGCGATCGTAATCGATATTCCAATCATCTTGAGTCAATTGCGACGCACGGTCCTGCTCGTTGCGCTCGAGGTCGAAGGCCGCGCTCGGATCAGGCACGCCGAGCAGCCAGAACCGCAGATGATCGATCGGCAGATCAAACCCTAAGCGCTCCTGGAGCTGCCCCAGCACCGCGTCGCTCGGCGGCGCGCCGTTCACTGAAAGCCCGTCGGGCGTGCGCTTGATCACGACTGAACCGACGCCGAGCGGACCCGACAAATGAACTTCTGCCGAATCGCCGCTCTGCCGCCAATTCAAGCTGGCTTGCCAGCCTTGCGTGCCGGCCGCGACGGCGGCGCGCCCATCGAGCCGCCAGGAACTCAAGCCCTGCAAATCGGCGGCCCGCTGCTCCCAACCCGCAGCAGCGCCCACGGGCGCCGGCGCGTGTCGAGTCGTCGCGCACGCGGCGAGCACGGTAGAACACAACAGGATCAACAGTACGCGGCGCACGCAGGCTCAATTCATCACGGGCAATGGCCGGCGCATCGGGGGTGCCGGCGCCATGCCGTGAAATCGCTGCCGCGTCGACTTGAGCAGGCGATTGTTGCCATCGGCGGCGCTGGCTTCGGACCAAATGCGTTCGGCATCGTCAGTTCTGCCCATCTGCCACAGCACCTCGCCGAGATGCGCCGCGATGTCGCCGCCGCGATCGTCCGCGTAGGCGGCCCTCAGATAGGTTTCGGCCTCCGCGCTGTGGCCCTGGCGGAACAGCACCCAGCCCAGACTGTCGAGAATCGCGGCATTCTTGGGCGCGGCGGCGTAGGCGCGTTCGATGAGTTCGCGCGCCCGCCCGAGGTTTCGAGAGTGATCGGCCAGCGTGTAGCCCAGCGCATTCAACGCCGCCGGATCGTCCGGCCGTGCGTTCGCAAGGTCCGTCAATTCATGCAGGGCATCGGGAATTCGCCCCTGTTCCTCGTAGATCGACGCCACCGCATAGCGCAGTTCCACGCTGTCCGGATACTCCTTGACGCCCCCCTGGAGCACGACGATCGCCCGCGCCGAATCGCCCATGTCGGCGTACATGCGGGCGCGCGCGGCCAGAATTTCGGGTGCCCGCTGCGGTTCATCCTCGATCAGCCGATCGAGCAACTCCTCGGCCACCGCCGCGGCGCCGTGCGTTTGCAGTATCGTGGTCGCCCGCAGCAGCGCCGGCAGCGCATTCTCGCCGTTCTGCACCTGCGCATATAAGCGCAAGGCATGCTCCGGATCACCGTGACGATCGGCAATCAGTCCCAGATAGTAGAACGCATCGTCGAGGTACTTATCCGACCGGAGCAGCTGCGCAAATCGTGCCGTGGCGGCGTCGAGATGCCCTTCCTGAAACTCGATGAGCCCCAGCAGGCGCAGCGCCACCGGCGCGTACTCGGGGTTGTGCGCCAGAATTTCCAATTGCTGGATGGCCGCCGAATCGTGCTGGGCGGCCATCAGCAACAGGACGTAGTCGAGGCGATTGGCCGGCATATCTTCGTGCTGCACTTTCTCCTCTGCTTGCGCGAGCGGACGTTCGGCATCACCGGCCATGATTCGCGCTCGCGCCAGCGTGTGCAGAGACTCGCGGCGCGCGCCCTCATCGTTTGCATTCCCGCTCGCCAGGGGAAGCCCCAGCGCCGCCGTGAAACTGCGCACTGCCGCCGCCGGATCGTCTGCACGCAGCGAGGTGAATCCCTGCACTCGCAAAGCCGCCGGCGAGGACGGAAACGACGGCACCAAGCGATCCGCGAGCTGACGCGCGCCGAAGACATTGTCATTGCCGGCGAGATAGCCTTCCAGCGCCGCGAATTCCGCCTCCGTGCCGATGGGCGAGCTCGAGAGCACGATGCGATAGTGCGCGGCGGCTTGATCGATCTTGTGCAGCGCAAGTGCAGCCCGCCCTGCGGCGCGGCGCGCGTCCAGCGACTTGGGATCGACTTCGATCCAGCGCGCGGCAACTTTTTCAGCCAAGGACGGCTGCAGGCAGTCGGCCGCGACCTGCGTTGCCCGTTCCAGCAAGGCCAAGTCGGTTTCGCCGGCCGCAGCGGCCGCATATTGGAGCGCCGCGACGCGTGGCTGATGCCGCGCGAGGGCTATCTCGGCCGTGACGGTATAAAATGTCTGCGGGGCCGTGGCGGCGTCGGACTTGGGATGCATGCCGGCACAGGCGGCGCAGGCAGCGAGCCCGAGCCCTATCGACGCCCTTGCACAGATTGAAATCGAGAACACGCCCTCACTATAGCGAAATGACTACTCCGATGCCGCGGATTCTAAGCTTGCTCTAGCGGCACCTCTTCCACCAGAATCAGATAGTTACAGCCCAAAAGCGCTTCAATGGCATTCAGCATCCTCGGCATGAATCACAGGACCGCCCCGGTCGCGCTGCGCGAAAAGGTGGCGTTCAGCGAGGAGCGATTGCTGGCCGCCTTGCGCACATTGCGGCAGGAAGCCGGGGTCGCGGAGGTGGTCATTCTCTCCACGTGCAATCGAACCGAGGTGTACTGGGCGGGAACCGCGACCGGCGCGGAGCTGTCGCAGTGGCTCGAACGGCACCACGGCAATAATCTCGACCTCTCCTCCAGTCTATACGTTCACCAGGAACGGCAGGCCGTCGAACACGCCTTCAGTGTCGCCTCGGGTCTCGACTCCATGGTGCTCGGCGAGGCGCAGATTCTAGGTCAGCTGAAAGATGCGTACCGCGTGGCGCAGGAAGCCGGCAGTACCGGGCCCGCGCTCAACAAGCTGTTCCAAGCGGCCTTTTCCGCGGCCAAGCGCGTGCGCTCGGAGACTCGCATCGGCGAGAACGCGGTATCGATCGCTTCAGCGACGGTCAGTCTGGCACGGCGGGTGTATTCGAACCTGAGCGCTCATACCGCCCTCATGGTCGGCGCCGGCGAGATGAACGCCCTCGCGGCACGCCATTTCATGAGCGCCGGGGTCAAACGCATGGTCATCGCCAACCGTACCTTAGGAAGGGCACAGACCCTGGCGGCGGAACTCAAGGCCTATGCCGTGGGGCTCGAGGATCTCGACAAGGAACTGGCTCAGGCCGACATCGTCATCACCTGCACGGCGAGCGCCGCGCCGCTCATCACCAAGAGTGCAGCCGAAGCGGCCATTCGCGCGCGGCGCCGGCGCCCGATTTTCATGGTGGATTTGGCGGTGCCGCGCGATATCGATCCGGACGTGGCCGACCTGGAAGACGTGTATTTGTTCTCCATCGACGATCTGCAGCAGCTGATCGACGAAAATCGGCAGCAGCGCGCAGTGGCGGCGGGCGGTGCGCGGCTGCTCATCGACGAGGAAGTCGCGCGATTTCTCACCGAATCGCGCGCCCACGACGCTGGCCCGGCCATCCGTGCGCTGCGCCAGCAGGGGGACGGGATCCGCTTGCAGACCCTGGAACAAGCGCACCGCCTGCTGGCCGCGGGCAAATCCACTGATGAGGTGATCGAGTTTCTCGCCAGCACCCTGACGAATCGGCTGTTGCACGCCCCGACACAGGCCTTGCGCCAGGCCGCCGAATTGGCCGATTCTGCCCTGGCCGAGGCCATTACTCGGCTATTGATCGAAGAACGCGACCGGCATTAGGAGCTTGTCGGACTTAGGTCCATCTGCTGCGACGATGCCCCTAAGTCCGACAAGCTCCTGGGTTCCGGGGCCGCTATAATCCGCGCCCATGAAAGACTCCATCCGGCGCAAGCTCGAAAAATTGGACGAGCGATTCGAGGAAATCAGCCGCCTGCTCTCGGACGCGGGCGTGATTGCGCGTCAAAACCAATTCCGTGAACTGTCGATGGAGTACTCGAGATTGGGCCCGCTCGTCGAACGCTATCGACGCTTCATCGCGCTCGAGCGCGACTTCGGCTTCGCCCGCGAGCTCGCGTCGGGCGCGGACGCGGAAACCAGGGCCATGGGCGAGGAAGAGCTCGCCGACCTCGCGCCTCGGATCGCGGCCGAGGAACTCGAGCTGCAGCGCCTGCTGGTGCCGAAGGATCCGCAAGACGACAGCAATATCTTCCTGGAAGTCCGCGCCGGCACCGGCGGCGACGAGGCCGCCATCTTTGCCGGCGACCTGTTCCGCATGTACACGCGTTATGCCGAATCCAAGGGTTGGGGCGTCGAGGTTTTGAGCGAAAGTCCGGGCGAGCATGGCGGCTACAAGGAAATCATCAGCCGCATCATCGGCCGCGGGGCGTATTCGCTGCTCAAGTTCGAATCCGGAACGCACCGCGTGCAGCGCGTGCCCGCCACCGAGGCGCAGGGACGCATTCATACCTCGGCCTGCACAGTGGCCATCCTGCCGGAGTTGGAAGAAGTCGAGGCGATCGAGTTGAATCCGGCGGATCTGCGCATCGACACGTTTCGCTCCTCGGGCGCGGGCGGTCAGCATGTCAATAAAACCGACTCGGCCATTCGTATCACCCACCTGCCCACCGGCCTCGTGGTCGAATGCCAGGACGAGCGCTCACAGCACAAGAACCGCTCGCGGGCCATGTCCTTGTTGAAAGCCCGGCTCCTGGCCGCCGAGCGCGAGAAGCAGCAGAGTCAGCAAGCGCAATCGCGTAAATTGCAGGTGGGCTCGGGCGACCGTTCCGAACGCATCCGCACCTATAATTTCCCCCAAGGCCGGGTCACCGACCATCGCATCAATCTCACGCTGTACAAGCTCGACGATGTCATGAACGGCAATCTCGACGAATTGATCCGTGCATTGAATCAGGAGCACCAGGCCGAAGAGCTGGCGCAGCAAGTCGAATGAGCACGGTCTCGGTCTCCCAGCTCTTGCAGCGCGGCGCTCGCTCGCTCGAGAGCCACAGCGACTCGCCGCGGCTCGACGCAGAGTTGCTGCTCGGCAAAACCTTGAGGCTGTCGCGCTCGGCGTTGATCGCGCGCAGCAACGACCCGGTCTCGAGCGAACGCGAGCAAGGCTACGCGAGTCTGATCGAACAACGCCTGAAGGGCGCGCCCGTCGCCCATCTGACGGGCACCCGGGAATTCTGGTCGCTGGCACTCCGCGTCACGCCGGCCGTGCTCGTGCCTCGGCCGGAAACCGAGCTCTTGGTTGAACTGGCGTTGCAACGCTTGCCCGGGCAGCAAGCCGGCCCCGCTGTCGATCGTGCGTGCTCCGTTCTCGACCTGGGCACCGGCAGCGGCGCGATCGCTCTCGCCATCGCCTCCGAAAGGCCGGGAGCGCGGGTCACGGGCGTCGATATCTCGCCGTCGGCGCTCGAAGTCGCCGTTCAGAACTCGCGCGACCTCGGGCTTGCACGCATCGATTGGCGCTTGGGATCCTGGTTCGAGCCCGTGCCCGGCGAACGATTCGACGTGATCGTCGCCAATCCTCCCTATGTCGCCGCGGCCGATCCCGCTCTTGAACACTTGAGGGCGGAGCCCGCGATTGCGCTCTGCGGTGGACCCACCGGGCTGGAAGCCTTGTCCGCGATAGCCGGCGCCGCGGTGCCGCATCTTCACACCCACGGCTGGTTGATACTGGAGCACGGCAGCGATCAGGCCCCGGACGTCGCACGATTGCTCGAGCGCCACGGCTTCGCCGAAGTCCGCTCGCATCTCGATTTTTCCGGCAAACCCCGCGTTACGCTGGGAACCGTCCACTCACCACATCAGGAAACGACATGATCCGCTTCGAAACCACGCTGGGCGATTTCACCATCGAGCTCCATGAGAAGGACGCGCCTCTATCGGTCGCCAATTTCCTGCGCTACGTCGACGATGGCTTCTTCGACGGCACGATCTTCCATCGGATCGTTCCCGGCTTCGTCATCCAAGGCGGCGGCTTCACCGAGGACATGACGCAAAAGCGCACGCAGCCACCCGTGAAGAACGAGGCGGATAACGGGCTCAAGAATGGACGCGGCACGCTCTCCATGGCGCGCACCAACGACATTAACAGCGCGACCTCGCAGTTTTTCGTCAACTTGAAGGACAACGACTTTCTCGATCACTCGCGCGGCAACTTCGGTTACGCCGTTTTTGCGCGCGTCACCGAAGGCATGGACGTGATCGACAAGATCGCCGCGGTCGAGACCGGCCGGCGGCGCGGTTTCGACGATGTCCCGGTCGACGCGGTCATCATGAAGAGCGTACGGCGAATACCCGCTTAAGCGCGGCGTGGCGCAGAAGAGATCATTCGCAGGCCGGCTGCTTCGGGCAATCGTGTGGCTGGTCGTGGCTTGTATCGCGGCCAGCATCATCGCGGCGGCATCGCTGCGCTGGATCAATCCGCCCGTCACTGCCTTCATGGCCGAATCCCAGGTCTCGGCTTGGTTGAGCCGCGACGCCAACTATGTATGCCGCCACACCTGGATCGATTTGGATCGGATCTCGCCCAATCTACCGCTCGCGGTCGTGGCGTCGGAAGATCAAAAGTTTCCGGAACATTGGGGCTTCGATGTCCCGGCCATCGAAAAAGCCTATGCCCTCAACCAGCATAGCCACCGGGTGCACGGCGCCAGCACCATCAGCCAGCAAGTCGCCAAGAATCTCTTCCTGTGGTCCGGACGCAGTTATATTCGCAAGGGGCTCGAGGCCTATTTCACGGTCTTGATCGAGGCCTTGTGGCCGAAGCGGCGCATACTGGAGGTGTATTTGAATATCGCGGAATTCGGCTACGGCACATACGGCGCCGAAGCCGCCGCGCAACGCTTCTTCCACAAACCCGCAAGCCGGCTCAGCCGCGATGATTCCGCCGTGCTCGCCGCCGTATTGCCGAACCCAGAGCGCTATTCAGCGGCAGCGCCGTCCAGGTACGTTCAGCTGCGACGCGAATGGATCTTAAGCCAGATGCAGGCACTGGGCGGCCCGGAAATGCTGGATGAAATCGATGCCTACCCGAGTTCGCATCGCTGAGACGTAATATACCCTCGAGGATGGCCGGTATTTCGAATATCGCACGATTCTGAATGCGCGCGACGCTGGCTCGATACTCGTCGAGACGGCTCGTTATCGCCGCTACGCCGCTGCCGATGGCCTTGAAGGAGTCCAGCACGATTCCGGCATTGTGTTCTTCTACCCAATCGGCGTTGTAGCGCTCCTGCAGCATGGTCCACGCGTTGCGCACCACGATGACGGGCAGATGCTGTTGAATGGCTTCGCTGATGCTGCCGGGACCCGGCTTGCCGATGAAGAAGTCGGAGAGCTGCATGAAATAGCGGATTTGCGAGGAAAAACCGATGACGGCTCGGGGCGCTCCCGAACTCACCGCCCGCAGTTCATCCACCAGCGCGGAATTGTGGCCGCAGACCAGGATGAGCTGCGTATCGTCGAGACGCTTGACGATACGCCGCATCACCTTCGATCCATGCCCGCCGAACATGACGATGCCCGTCGGCCGGTCCGGATCGAGCTGCAGCTTGCGCCTCTCGGCGCGTCGATCGATATTCAAAGGCCGGTAGAAATCGGGACGAATGATCATTCCCGAGGTCGCATGGATGCTCGCGTCGTCGTAACCGGCGGCCCGGGCCTGTTCGAGCGCCTTGACCGTCCCGCAAATCAAGTGTTGCGCCTGATGGGGCTCGATCCAGAAATGCGGCGGAGAATCGGCGAAGTCCGTCAAGATGGTCACATAAGGCACGTTCGGCCGCACCGCCATCAGGGCGTGATACATGGCGCGATTGAAATTCGGCACCAGTGATACCACCATGTCCGGCTTGGTCTTCTGCCAATGACGCTGCAGCTGGGCGGTCAAGGATTTGTGGCTCAACCGAATGAGCGCCTGCAGTATCTTCAGCTCCTGGCCCAACCCTAAGGTCCAGCCGCGAGCCAGACGCGCATTGTAGTATTGCTCGGGCTTCATGCCGGTGGTCTTGCCGAACACATCCCGCGGATCGAGTACTTCGAACAGATTGACGAGCCGCACCTGCCACGGCAGCGCCAATTCGCGGATCATCGTATCGAGCGCCACGGCCGCGGAGCGATGTCCTCCCCCCGCGTTGAAATACACTAGGTCGATGGATTTCATTGTCGGCATCATTGTGCGTACGGAGAATGACAGAACGATGAATTTGGCACGGCCGGCCTTTGGCTCCCTTCACCGAGGTGCATTCATGAGAGTTTCGCGCGTCTTTCGACACCCTTGGCCGCTGGCCGCGAGCCGCCTGTTGCTGGCCGCGAGCCTGTTGCCGGCCGCAAGCCTGTTGCCGGGTACGGGCCTCCTGACGGCCGCCGCCGAGGTCCAGGCTTCCGGCGCGGTTCGCGCGCCGAGCCCGCCGGAATCCGCCGGAGGCAATCCGACGCATCTCAGTCACGGCCGCTTCAAGGACTTTCTCGTTTACAAGCCCTCAAGCTCACCCACCAGTTTCGTGCTGCTTTTGTCCGGCGATGAGGGCTGGAATTCGACCGCGGACGCGTTGGCACGGCGGCTCGCGCAGCAAGGCGCGATGGTCGCCGGCATCGATTGGATGAAGTTCAAGGCGAACCTCGAAGCCGATGGCGATCAATGCGTGTTCCCCGACGGAGATTTGGAAAATCTGAGTCACTTCGTGCAGGCCTACTTCCACACCTCCACCTATCTGTCTCCGATCTTGGTGGGCGTTTCTTCCGGTGCCGCCATGGCCTACGCCATGCTGGCGCAAGCGCCGCGCAATACCTTTGCGGCCGCGTTGACGCTGGGATTCTGCCCCAGTCTCGACATGCAAAAACCGCTGTGCAAGGGCTCGGGGCTCGAGTCCGTACGCGGCGCCCGCGGTCACGGCGTGGAATTTCTGCCGATCAAGAATCTCGGCGATCCCTGGGTGAACTTGCAAGGCGCAAGCGACCGGGTCTGCCCCGCGGGAGCGACGCGAGACTTCATCTCCCAGGTTCGCGGGGCGGCAGGCGTGACACTGCCCAAGGTGGGCCATGATTTCGCCTCGCTGCCCGACTGGCTGCCTCAATTCACCGCCGGCTACAACAAGCTGGCGACCCACAATCCCACGCGCGTAGCGCCTCCGCCCGCAGGTTTGAGCGACCTACCGGTTGTGGAAGTCCCCGCGCAGCCCGTCGCCGCGCAGCCCGTCGCCGCGCAGCCCATCGCCGCGCAGCCCATCGCCGCACAGCCCGTCGCCGCACAGCCTGGCGTGGCGCCGACCGATACCTTTGCGATCGTCATGTCCGGTGACGGCGGCTGGGCGGGACTCGACCAGGACGTTGCCGCCGCGCTCGGCGCCAAGGGCATACCGGTGGTCGGTCTGGATTCGCTGCGCTATTACTGGACCGCGCGAACGCCGGAGGGCCTCGCGGCGGATACCGACCGCATGATTCGCTACTATCTTCCCCACTTCGGGAAACAGCGCGTATTGCTGATCGGCTATTCGCAAGGCGCCGACGTGCTGCCCTTCGCGGTTAACCGGCTGCCCGAGGCAACGCGCGCGCGCGTCGCCCTGGTGGCAGTCATGGGCATGTCCGAGCACGCACTATTTGAATTTCACTTGAGCAGCTGGATCTCGGACAGCAGCGCGGGACCCGAGACACTGCCGGAGATCAACCGAATTACCGGCGCACCGGTGCTGTGCATCTACGGCGCTGACGAGAGCGACTCGTTATGCCCGAAATTGGACTCCAAGAAATTCAACATCGTGAAGCTCAAGGGTGGCCATCATTTCGACGGCGACTATGCCAACCTGGCGCGGCAAATCCTCGCGGCGGCGAATCGGTGAATCGCCGCCGCGAGACAGAGAGGCTCAATTAGCCTTGATGCCTTCCACCTGAATGCGGAGCAGTACGTCCTGCTTGAATCCGTACTGCTGGCCGTAGTTCACACCGAAGTCCGCACGATTGAAGTTGCCGCTCGCGTCGGCGCCGCAGACCTGCTTCTTGAGCATGGGATGATCGATGCATTTGAACGAATTGATGGTGAGCGTCACCGGCTTGGTCACGCCGTGGAGCGTCAGTTGGCCGCTGATCGTCTTGGGGGCTCCGTTCGCGAAGTCCACGAACTTGCCCTTGTATTCAGCCGTGGGATACTTGGCCACGTCCAGCACCTCGGGGCCCGATACATGCGCATTGAGCTTGTCGTGCGCGAAATCGATGCTTGCGGCGTCGACGATGACCTCAACCGTTCCGGTTTTCGCCGCGGCATCGAGTTCGACACTGCCGGTGGTCTTCTTGAACGTCCCGCGCCAGGTGGAAAGCCCGCCGAAATGATCGACCTCGAAGCTCGGATGCGTATGGTCAGGATCAATCGTGTAGGAAGTCGGCGCGCCGAGCGCGGAGACGCTGACCAGCGCCAGGATCGATGCAAGCTGCAGTTTCATCATAAGCTCCCTAGTGACAGATGCGTTGAGAGTACACATGTCACGTTTGCACCGGTAGATGGATGAATTGGCGCGCTCTAAGCCAATATTGGAAGTAATCCGGCGAATCGCCGGCCAGGACCATCGACATTTATCACGCTGTTGATCCCCAGGGCCGCCGTGCGCTGAGCTTGCCGGCGCCACCACAGGCGCCACTACAGGCGCCGCCGCTGCCGCCGCGACGCGCCGTCAGGCACGGACTCGCTTCGTGCAACTACGGTGCGGAGGCCGGTGCGGACGTCTTCCTGAACGCGGTCCATGCAGCTGCGGAAAACACCAGCACGTTGGCCACTATGACCGGTGATGCGTTGATCAGCACGCCATAGGTCACCCAGAGCAGCGCCCCAAGCATCTGCACGCCGCGCAGCAGTGATGGGCGGCCGAAGAAATACGATCCTACAAAAACCGCGGTTGCCGCCCATCCCAAACACTCGATCCCGACATTGCTCATACCGCCTCGGCCTCCGCCCGCGAATTGAGGGACAGTACTTCGCTGATTTTCACCCGATCCGTCCGGTCCTTTTCCCACTCGCTCAGCGTCAAGCCGTAGGACTCGAACAATTCCCGAATGTCCCCCGTCCGCCAGTGGAGCAGTTGATCGAGAATCGGCACCATGATGCTGAAAGCGTTCTCGCTCAGCACCGTGCTTCTGGCGATCCGCGCGAGCTGCTTGTTTTCAGAAACGGCAATCGTGAACCCGTCATGGTTGTTGACATGCAGCATCACATGAACGTCGGAACTACCGTCGCCGACATAGATCACGCGATCGGGCGTGACGCCCAATCGATGCTCGAGCTCCTCGATTACCGCAACCTTGCCGTAGCCGGCGGGCACGCGCTTGATCGCACGAACTTCCTCCGAATGGGCGTCAAATTCCAGCTCGGTGCCGTAGATATGTTCGGGAGGTATTATTCCGGCAAGCGCAGAGATGACGATTTCGCGCGGAGCTGCCGATATTACAAAAAAAGAGAACCGATACCCTTCCGTGCCGCGCTTCATGAAGTCGGCGAGCGCCGGAATCGCGCTCTTGAGGCGGACACGACGGCCAGCCTCGACAAGATGTTCACGCCGGACGCCGCGAAATTCCGGATCGTGACGGATCAAATAGGCCAGCTCGCCGCCCTGCTGCACGAGATTGCTCCGGGCAAGGCCTGCAACACGATCCTCAAATCCAGATATGCCCAGCAACTCGCTCAACACGAGTCCCGAATCGTTGAAACTCAGAGTTTGGTCAAAGTCTGAGGCCAGCAGGTAATGTTTGAGCGCGATTGCGGACATTGGCAGCGATCTCCCGTCTGTCTCTCACCGTGAATTCTCCGACACTATCATCAGGCAACCGACGACGGATGTCAGACGATAATAACTCTCGTCCTCTGCAATTCTTCTCATCCACTGACGAAGAGGAAACTGTGACGCGTGCACCGCCACCGGATGGAAACACCATGTAGTGGAGCCGACCCCTCTATCGCCGTACCAGCAGCGTCGGCGCGACGTGCCGGCGCACGCCGGCTCGCTATTGCAGATGAAACCCCGCCCCGGTACCGCGAAACCAAGGAGTAACAGCCGAGCAGGACCCTGATATCGAACCGTCAGTAATCCGTACCGGCGGCTCCATCAGGAGAAGCAACATGACTCATCGGATTCGGGAAATGGCACTGCCGGCCTTATTGGTTTCCGGCTCCCTCCTATTGGCATCCGCGCAAGTCGGGTGCGCATCCCAGGCACCTCGAGCCGACACACAGCCGGCGGCCGAGGCCGCGTCGCCGTCCTCGCAGGCAGCGGAGGCCACATGGTCGCCCGACGAGCTGAACCAGCTGGTTGCGCCGATCGCGTTGTATCCGGACGCGCTGGTCGCGCAGATCCTTGCGGCCGCAAGCGACCCCGGTGAAATTGATGATGCAGATCACTGGATCCAACAACGTTCTGATCTGAAGGGAGAGGAACTGGCCAAAGCGGCAGATTCGCAATCCTGGGATCCCAGCGTGAAGGCCCTCACGCAGTTTCCATCGGTGCTTGCGATGATGAACAAGAACCTCTCCTGGACCTCGGCGCTCGGAGACGCGTATGTAAGCCAGCCTCAGAACGTCCTCGATGCCGTTCAGGCGATGCGTCAGCGAGCGCAGCAGTCAGGAAACTTGACGAGCACGCCACAGGAGGCCGTGACCACGGAAGGTCAGACGATCACGATCCAACCAGCGGACCCCGACGTGGTTTACGTGCCGGAATACGATCCTTGGGATGTCTACGGGGAACCTGTCGACTACTATCCGGGTTGGGTTGGTGATCCCGAAGCATTCGCCGGACCCGGGATCGCCTTCGGTTTGGGGATCGGCGTCGGCGTTTTCGGCGGCTTCGGCTGGGGCTGGCACCACTGGGGAGCCGACTGGCACGGCCACGGAGTGGTGTACAACCACAATGGCTACGTCCCCCACGATCGACCCTATGGCGATCACGATCATTTCGATCACGGTCATTTCGATCACAATCATTTCGATCACGGACCAGCGGGCGGATTTGCGGGCCACGCACCCCTCGGCGGTCATTCCAGCGGCTTCAATCATGGCGGCGTCCCAGGCGCATATTCGTCACGCGGCCAGGCTGGCGGCGGTTTCCATGGTGGCGGGGATTCCCACGGGGGCGGCGGCTTTCATGGGGGTGGAGGCGGCTCCCATGGCGGCGGCGGCGGCTTTCATGGGGGTGGAGGCGGCTCCCATGGCGGAGGTCACCGTTGAACGACCGGCACTCATGGCACGCGCGCCCCGGCGTCACTGCCGGGGCGCGTGTCGTGATGCACCGCTATTCGGCGGTCGCAGGATCGATGATGGTCGTCACGCGTGAAATCTTGTTGGCCGGGAATCCACCCAGTTCGGCGTGCCTCCTCACCAGCGATTCGTCGACGGCGTGGTAAATACAGTAGATTTTGTCGGCGGTTACGTAGCTGTGGACCCACTGCACGCTGGGCCCGAGGCTGCTGAGCACCCCGCACGACTTCAGCGAGATGTTCTTGAGTTCGGCGGGGCTCAATTTACCCGCGCCGGGAATTTCCCGTTCAATGACGAATTTCGGCATGCTGTCTCCTTGGCTGATTTGTTTGTTTGGACGGAGCAGGCGTAGTCTCACGCAAAGCGGCGTTCGCGTCTTGAATCGCCGGTGAAATTATTCTGAAATTCTGCAAACCGACCGCATGGACCTGATACGCATCGGAGCCTTCGAGCTCTACCCCTCGGAACGCATGCTCTGCACGGCGGGTAAGCCGGTGGACGTAGGCGCCCGCGCCTTCGACCTGCTCCTCGTTCTCGCCGAACATCAGGGACGATTGGTGACCAAAACCGTGCTGCTCGACCGTGTGTGGCCCCGGCTTGTCGTCGATGAGAACAATCTCCCGGCTCAGATCGCCGGCTTAAGACGGGTCCTCGGCGCCGGCGCGATTCGTACCATTCCGGGGTTCGGCTACCGGCTCGAACTACCGGTCTCCAATGGGAAGGCCGGGGAACAAGCACCCGAACCTGTTGCATCCCCGCGCGAGCGCGAGCCGGCGCAGTTATTGGTGCCTCGACGTGCCTGGCCGAACCGCCTTGGATCACTGGTCGGTCGCAACGGCGACCTGGGCGAGCTTCAGAAGGCTCTCGGCCAATCCTGCCTCGTGACCCTGGTCGGCATCGCCGGAGTCGGCAAGACGCGCATCGCCCAGGAGATCCTGGCGCGCGAAGCCGATAAACCGGGCAACGGCGTAGCATGGGTATCGCTGCAGCCGCTCAATGAAGCGCAGCACATTCCTTCGGCGATTGCACTGGCGCTCGGTCTGGCACTTCCCGAGGGTCCCGACGGATTTGCGGCATTGCGCCAGGCGCTCGAGCGAACGCCGGTACTGCTGATCCTGGACGGCGCGGAGCAATTCGGCGATACGCTCGCCACACAGTTGACCCAACTCGTATCGCGGACGCAGGGCGTGCGCGCTCTGGTGACCAGCCAAGTCCCTCTCGGGGTTCCCGGTGAAACCGTGTACCGCTTGGCCCCATTGCCCGTTCCAGAGCGCGGCATGGCCCAGACCGAAGCTGCGCGTTTCGCGGCAGTTGAATTGTTCGCCGAGCGCGCGGCGGCGGCGGACCGGCGATTCGAGCTATCGGCCATCAATACGTCGACAGTGGCTGAAATCTGCCGCCGGCTCGACGGAAATCCGCTCGCACTGGAACTCGCTGCGGCACGCGTGCCGGCACTGGGACTCGACGCCCTGCTCGAGAGGCTCGAGGATCGGTTTCGGTTATTGAGACTACCCGCCCGCCCGTCCAATCCGCATCATGGCGCCCTGCAAGCCGCCTTCGATTGGAGCTACGGACTGCTCACCGCCTCTGAGCAGAAGGTATTCAATCGACTCGGTACGTTCGCCGGCAGTTTTTCGCTCAACTCGGCCGCGCGCTGCGTCGCGGACGAGACCATCGACGCCGTCGAGGCGATCGATCTGGTCGGGCGCCTGGTCGACCGTTCTCTCGTGACCGCCCTGCCCGTCGATCCACCGCGCTACGCCTTGTTCGAAACCGCGCGCTACTTCGCGGTTGGCAGGCTCGCGGCCATCGGTGAGCTTGAATCGGCGCGGCAGCACATGGCGAACACCGTGCTGAATCTGCTCGACGCCGGGTACCAAGAATATTGGTCGCTCGACGAAGCGATCTGGCTGCACCGTTACGAACCCGAACTCGACAATGTGCGTGCGGCCATGGATTGGGCCGGAGCCCACGATCGCGCGCTAGGAGTCGCACTGTATGGGTCGGCTTGGCCTCTATTCGTCGAGACTGACCTCTCTGCCGAAGGGCGCAATCGGTTCGCGCAGGCGGTGACGCTGCTGTCCGACACTCAGCCCAATTTGCGCGTCGGCCGCTTCTGGGAGGCGGTGGCCACGTACGACTCTACGCGGCAATGCGACCGGGCGCGGTACGCCGCGGAGCTTGCGGCAAAGATGCATGCCGCCACCGGCGACGTTCGATCGCATTACTACGCGCTGACTCTATTGGCCTTCAACTGGCGCGGCGACGACTCGGCTGCGCGGGCGGCCTTCGACGCCGCTCGTCGCCTCGAAGATCCCGCATGGCCGGCGCGTCTGTTGACCCATGGCGCTTTGACCGAAGGCGCACTGCTGATGAGCGGCGGCCAGTTCATAGAGGCGCGTGCCGCTTACCGGCGCGCGGTGCGGCTTGCACTGACCATCAGTGAGCGGCAGGCGCTGGCGGCGACGGTGAACATCGTCGAACTCGATACTGCCTGCGGCGACACCGCGTCCGCCCTGCAGCTCGGCCGGCCGCTTGCACTCAGCCTGCGGCATTCGGGGCGCCGAGAAACGCGGTTTGAACTCTTGGGTGCGATATTCGACGCGCTGCTGATCGCCGGCGACATCGCCGAGGCGCGCGCCACCGGCGCGGAGCTCTTCGACCTCGCCCATCGGTTCGACTCCAGCCAGCTCTACTCGGTGCTCGACGCCATGGCTTACCTAGCCTGTGCGGACGGTCGATGCGAAGTCGCGGCGCGAATCATCACGGTCGCCGACGTCGCCCATGAGACGCACGGTCAGGCGCGCCGTCGGCCCACGGAGGAACAGATGCGGACCATGGTCACCAAGATCCTGGATCAAAACCTGGGCGCGGCTTGGCGCATCTCCGCGACCGACGCCCGAGAACATTTAAACGAGGTCGAAGCCTGTTCGCTTGCGCTGGGGCTTCGCGCATGAGTCCATTCGATCCGGCCATGCCGCACAGACATGCGCCTGCGCGGCATTCAGCTCGATTACTCACCCTCAATTGGCGTTTGCGAGCTGCGCGAGGCCGACCCTATCATCATGGATGCGCAACCTATGATATTGCGATAGGAGCGGGCGATTGACACTCGCAACGGCATCAGCGACGGCCTTGTTCATGCAGGCTCGCTGCTTTTCGGCAGCCCACATCTCTCGACTCTCGAACGGGTCGCAGACCCTACGCGCCGCGTAGCGGAGCCGGGAATATAGCGTAGTAACGCCCTCAATTGTCGACAGATCGAGATAGCGGAATCGTACGACATACTTGAGCAACCCGTCCGTCGCTGACGGGGCATTTGAAAGGCTGCCGGCGGAGGCATCGGCCGAGTTGAAACTCAGAATTGCTGCGAAGCAGATCGTCATCGCGCAAGCGGCGGCGGTGGTCTTGTTCATTTCTGTCTCCTTGATCGGTGATGTTTGGCTATCGGCACGTGGGCCGACATTGTCGACGGCGCTAGCGTGATCCACCGACCGCACACCTTGGAATCGCCGGAAATGAGTAGCGATCAATCGAGCGGGTAGTGAGTCCGCGTCATTGGAAATGATTAGTCAGGAACGCACGTACGTGCGTGTTCCAAGGCCCGGTATATACTCATTGGATGCACCGCAGGTTGCTCAACTCGTGAAGTTGATTCGTCGGGCGAAGGCCCCCTGAGCCCGTCGCATGGCCACCTGGGTGGGAACATCGGGCTACAACTATCCGGAATGGAAGGGAAGCTTCTATCCGGAGAAGCTGCCTGCAACGAAGATGCTGCCGTACTACGCGGAACGCTTCCCGACCGTCGAGATCAACTACACCTTCTATCGCACGCCCAACGCGAAGATTCTCGAAGGCTGGAACCGCGCGACGCCGGAGCGGTTCAAGCTGACCCTGAAGGCGCCGAAACGGATTACTCATGATGCGCGCCTTCGAGACTGTGCAGATCGCGTGCGCTACTTCTGCGAGACGGCGGCGACGCTTGGCCCCAAGTGCGGTGCTCTTCTGTTCCAGCTGCCGCCATACCTCAGAAAAGATCTCGCTCTGCTCGATGCGTTTCTGGACACGTTTCCGCAAAATACCTGCTCGGCTTTCGAGTTCCGCCACGCCTCGTGGCTGGATGATGCGGTATATGAGCGTCTGAAGGCCCGCAACCTGGCGCTCTGCGTGGCCGACAGCGAGAAGCTGAAAGTGCCCGCCATCATCACGGCGGACTATGCCTACTTCAGATTGCGGGACGAGGGATATACGCCGCAGGACATCGCGCGATGGGCGGATACGATTCGCGACAAGACATCCGGGTGCAGGGACGTGTTTGTGTATTTCAAGCACGAGGAGGCAGGGAAGGGACCCGAGTTTGCTCGCATCCTGCTGGACGCCTTGGGGGTGAAATGACGAGCGCTCGCTCGTTTCCACGAGCTGACCCGTTCACCCATATTCGGCCCATCTCTCATTCACTCGCGGCGAGGCAGTGCTGACTCGCGTTCGGACTCCTTGGCTATTTCGCGGCGCCTTCCGGTGCCGTCGCCGGCCCGGGGGCAACAAAGATCGCGCGCGCTTCGGCGGTTTTCTTGAAGATACCCAGCGATGCGCCCGCCCCGACGCCCACGGCCGAGTTGCTCGAATAAGAGGTAGAGCCGCTGCCGCCCCCGAGCGATCCCGTTTGGCGATCGGACATGCCCTCCAAGATGACTCCGTTCGCACCCAGTTTCGCGGCCTGCTCTTTCAGGCGTTGGATGACCTTGTCGACGGTGCCTTGTCCACCGGTGCCGAACATGCTGTTGGCGGACGCGTTCAAAATCGCGATTTGCTCGAAACTAGGCGGCGGCTGTAGGTAGATCTTGACGTCCGACGGTGAGATGGGCGGGCGTGCCGTACCGACCAAGATGTGCGATGACGGTGCGCAGGCCGCGAGGCCCATGGCGAGGACGGATGCAAGGGTGAGAAGGCGGATCATGGCTTTGTCGTCCACATTTTGCAGCAGGCCCCGAGGCTATGACACAGGATCGCAATCCCTATTCTACCATCGAGGCGGCACCGCAGATTGTGAGCCTGCTCGCGGTTGCGCGGCTAGGCCGCATCCGCGGCGTCGCCCGCCTCCGGGTCATATCCCAAATTCGGCGCTAGCCAGCGCTCTGCTTCGGCAAGAGTCCACCCCTTGCGCTGCGCGTAGCTCGCCGCTTGATCGCGGTCGATCTGGCCCACTCCGAAATAATGAGCCTGAGGGTGCGAAAAATAGAATCCGCTGACGGCGGCCGTCGGAAACATCGCAAAGGATTCGGTCAATCGGATGCCCGCGTTCCGTTCCGGATCGAGCAGCTGCCAG
>Ga0137410_10001007_pt1 | contig 19390 bp, 20 predicted proteins | sample CZODoug1_16funga_FD_108878 | JGI IMG/M metagenome (GOLD analysis project Ga0137410, IMG submission 108878) | Vadose zone soil fungal communities from Angelo Coast Range Reserve, California, USA - CZODoug1_16fungal (Illumina Assembly) | ecosystem: Environmental > Terrestrial > Soil > Vadose zone... | reverse complement strand
TCTCGACATCCGGACCCACCGACGTGGTCACCGTGAGGGAGACTGTGTAGGTATCGATCGCCGCATAGGAGTGGCTCGGGCTCTGCGACGTGGAGGTTCCTCCATCACCGAAGGTCCAGGACCATGAGGTGATGGGCGCGGTCCCTGGCGTCGATTGATCGGTGAACTGCACGGTCAGGCCGGGCGGACCCGACGTCGGCGTACCCGTGAATGCGGCGGTCGGGAGCGTTCCGTTCGCGACCGTGATGTAGTCGGCCTTGGTTGTGCTGTCGCTCCCCTCCGAGGTCCTCACCGTGAGCGAAATGCTGTAGTTCCCGGGAGCAGCGTACGTGTGTTGTGGATTGCGCTCCGCGCTGGTCTGGTTGTCGCCGAAGTTCCAAAGGACGGAAGTGATCCCCGACATCCCGGGAGAGGAGCGATCGGTGAACGTGACGGCAAGGGGCTCGGCCCCTGAGCGGGGGCTGGCCGAGAAGTCGGCCTTCGGAGCGGTATTCGGGGCGGTCACGCTCTTCGCGCATCCCGACGGGAGCTGCGTTGCGCCCAGGAGAAGGGCGATCGAGAGCAGCGTCTTCGGACTCAATCTCGAGGACATCGTGCCTAAATCATATCGCTATTTTTAGCGCACGCACGCGGGGAAATTGAGTGATCAACTCACAAAAGGCCGTGTGTAGGACGAATTCTTACAGGTCGCCTCGACTCCTGGCCCACCCGACGGCGCCTAGCGTGACTGCGAGGACGTTACATGAAGCTCGGAAAGCCCTCGAATGATACGGTCCGGATGGATGTTGTACTGGAGTGGCAGACCCTCCCCACGAACGTCGATCCAGATGCCGCGGATTCCCACCTGCTGTGGCCCGCCCACGTCGCACTCGAGGCTGTCCCCCACCATCGCGGTCTCGGCTGCACCGACTCCGAGCTTCTCGAGCGCGAACCGATAAATCCGGGGATCGGGTTTTCCGAATCCCTGCTCCCCCTCGATCAGAATCGCGTCGAATAGAGATTCGAGCTGGAATCGTGTCACCTTGCTTCTCTGACCCTCGGCGCTTCCATTCGTCAGGAGCGCCAACCGGCATCCGGATTCCCGCAACCACCGGAGCGTTTCGATGGCGCCCGGGAAGGGCTGAATCCCGCGATCCCGCCGCGAGCGATAGCTGTCCGCGATGTTCGCCGCCAGATCCGGATTCTCGATTCCACAGTGAGCCAGAGCGAGACGCGCAACCTCGCGGCGCGCTACGTCCAGATCGAGGCGGCCTTCCCGATGGCGATCGGGATCGGACCAGAACCAATCCCGGCTGCGCTCGACGGATTGGTAGAGATGGTCCGGATCGAGGTCTCCCATTTCGGATTGGTGATCGATGCAACCGTCCCGCCAGCAGCTCCCGACATTGCCGCTGTCGTCGAGAATCGTGTCGTCCAGATCCAGAAGCATGGCGGTGGGTACGGCGTCCGACTTCAGTGCCGACACGAGCGGCCCTCGTTGGTGCAGTTGGCGGAGGGGGTAGGATTCGAACCCACGGTGCCTTGCGGCACAGCGGTTTTCAAGACCGCCGCCTTAAACCACTCGGCCACCCCTCCGCGCGTTACGGAGCAACAGATTACGCGATCACAGAGAGAATGGCGCGGAAAGCGTTTTGCTACGGTTTGCTACGGTTCGTCCCGCTAAGCGACCCAAATGCGCGCCGCTTCGTCGCGAACCTGCTGGTCCGTCAGCTTCCCGTAACGCTCCGTGATCGTCACGGAGCTGTGACCAAGGGCCTGCGAGAGGGCCTTGATGTTTCCGCCCTTCGTGAGCCACTCGATCGCGTAGTGGTGGCGGCAACGGTGGACCCTGAATGATTCGATGCCGGAGAGCGCGCCAACCCTCCTGGCGAACGATCCGGGTTGCGTGAATGGTACGAGTCTTCCCTCGCGGCGAAGAATCTCCTGAAGCACCGCCGGCGGTATCGGGACCCGCCGCAGCCGCTTGTTCTTGGTCCGGTACACCTCGAGGCATCCTCGCTTCACGTCGTCACGCGTCGCCCGGCACGCCTCGGACCAGCGGATCCCGGTTCCGAGGAGAAACCGAACGACGAAGCCGTGCTCTGCATCGAGAGCGGTGAGCTTCTCTATTTCCTTCGGCGAGAATCCAAGCGGTGGCAGTTCCGGCACTCTCGGTAACAATCTCCTCGGCACGGGGCTCCGGTTCAGGTACCCGGCGTCCACGCTCCATAGGAGAAATGTCTTCGCGTCCGCAAGGACGTGCCGGACCGTCTGGACCGTGAGGCGCTTTCCCGAGCTTGTCTTCTGTTGCCCTAGCCAGAGCCTGTAGCGCCACAGGTCGTCGGGTCTGAGGACTCCGACCGGCGTGTCGGCCTTGAAGAAGTGCTCGGCGTAGCGCGTGAACCGCGCCTCCGCGATGAGAGCCCCCTTTTCGTTGCGCTTCGCCTTCACGTAGGTCGCGAGCCATTGACGTCCAAGTGTCCCAAAGGTGGTGTCGCGTCCCGACTCCGAGTCGTCGGGTTCGTCGAGCAGAACTCGGCCGGAGCGGTACTCCCGCAGGCGCCTGCAGGCCTCGTAATAATCCGTCGTACCGAGCGATCGCCACCTTTCCTTCCCTCCCTCGTAGAGCCTGGCGTGATAGTGCCGTCCCCGCCGCATCAGGCATCGTGGGAGCTTCGGCATGTCATTCCTCCTTCCTCTGCCGAATCCACGATGTCACGTCGGACAGCCGAAATCGTAGGCGGCCGCCGACGTACGTGCAAGGGAGTGATTGGTAGCCTGGGTCGTTCTCGTAGCGCGGTCTCCGCTTCGCGCCACCCTTCCCGACGAACTTGTAGAGGGTCTTTATGTGGACGCCGAGGTATTCAGCGACCTCGCGGGCGCTGAGCAAGCGATCGACGGGAGCAGCACTGGACGTGGGAGCGCGCGTGTCGATGGTCATGGTGCAGCGCCCCCATGCTCGCTCTCTTGCCTCATCTGGGTTTCTTCAGCGCTTCGGAGCCGAATCCCAGCCCATGGTCTCTTCGAGCCCTTCCCAGGCTTGCAGCCCAAGTCCCTCTTCAGTCGCTCCGAGACTGCTTTGGCGGATTCGGCCGCCTCTCCAGCCTCGTCGCACCACCTGACGTAGGCAGCTCGAAGCTCACCGGCTGGGACTCTGGCATCGGGCTCGAGCGCGCACCAAGCCCGTATGAACTCCCCGAAGGTATCCTCTTCCTCACGGTATTCCCGTGTAGCCGCGCTCACCTCATCGGGTGGTGCGAGCCATATGCGCTGCCACTCGAGACAGCCGCGAACTGCCCAGGCGAGGATCCCCGGAAGTTCTTCGAGAAGCGCTGAGAGCAGCTCGCGATCCTCCCTTCCCTTGAAGGAGACAACAAAGGGGACAAGGTGGATCCGCCTCCAGATCCCCTCAGTTGTCTCGGGAATCGTGGGTCTGTGATTCGCGGCGAGCCACGGCGTGTGGGTGGGCTGGAACTCAAAGCTATCTTTGTACATGAATTGGCCACGGAGCGTGTCCCCGCCTGTAAGCCACTTGACCAGGCCCACATTGAGTCGCCTGCCTTCTTCCGGCTCGACCGCAACAACAAGGCGAACTCCACAGAGTTGGGCGATTCCGTCTCGCGGGCCGCCGGCGTTCTTGTGCGCCAGGAAGAGCGCAGGCGACGCCTGGTGGCCGTAATCACCAAGAACCGCCTTGAGCGTCATGAGGAAGGTAGTCTTCCCGTTGTGGCCGGTGCCGTAGCAGAGCATCAACACTTGTTCGCGAACGATCCCTGCGAGCGAGCAGCCAACCGCCCGGCCAAGGTAATCGACGAGGCGGTCGTTTCCGTCCATCACCTCGTTCAGGAAGCGCTGCCACCGCGGGCATGTTGCTTCGGGGTCATAGGCCACTGGGGCGAGTTTGGTGATGAGATCCTCACGGCGATGTGGGCGAAGAGTGCCGGTCCGTAGGTCAACCGTTCCGTTGGCAACATTGAGGAGCCACGGGTCCCGATCGAAATCCTCCGGACGTGCTTGAACGCGCGCGTCGGACTTGGCCAGTTCGACCATCGCGCGCAGGGAGGCAGCGCATTCGCTTTTGACCGCATGTGCCCCGATCTTGCTTCGGTCTGAGTCCGGTGCGTTCCTCGCCTCGTCGTAGATCACGCGCACAGTCCCCCGCGCGCGCCTCATGACCTCGTGCGTCGCATCACGATTCCAACGGCTACCGTCGTACCATAGCCAGCCCCACTCGTGGACATGGCGCAGGTCTCCGAGGTGGCGGTCCACGAGGCGGAGCGCATTCCCGTCGTCTGTCAGGTGTCGGGAGGGGCCCTCCTTCCGGGCGTTGGGCGGATTGGCTACTCCGTCAGCTAGGGAAATCGCGAGGCGGTCCGACACCTCGCGGATCGGGCGGAGGGCGCGCCTCGCTTTGTCGACACATACTTTCATTGCGGTCGCGCGGAAGGAGGGATCCTGGTAGACGTTTCCCCCGTCTGCAGCGGCGCGTTCGTACGCTTCCACTGCGAGGGTGCGCTCCTCTGGCTCGAGGCCCGCGAGGATCCGCTCGATCTCGGGGGCGTATCCGCGCGGCGCGGTCATGGTCCCCTGAACTCCGGGCTTCCGTGACGCCCGGCCGTTTCCAGCGACGAGAGCCAGAGCCGGTCGCGTCGGCGCTCGCCTATGCGAAACCGAACACCGCCCAACTCCACCGCACCCTTCGGGGTCACACCTCACCCCACCCCTCCCCTAGCCTCCGGCCGCGGCGCTGTCTCGAAACGGCGATCAGATAGCGTTCGATAGAGTCGCGTGGGACGAAGATCTTCCCTTGGTGGTTTACTGCCCGCAGATGCCCGCTCTTGATGAGGCGGTAAACAGTCGTGCGGTCCGCTCCGTAGAGAGCGACGGCGGCCTCCTGGAGATTTAGAACGCCCCGAGAATCGACCTTTCGCTCGTACTTTCCGAACCCAGTATCTCGGTAGACAAAGACCGGCTTGTCCGCGTCCGGTGGGTCTGGCCACCAGACTTCGATAGGTCCCCTAGCAGTTCTCCTGTAGCCGCGCACACCACCTGGGAGGATGTACGTCATGGCGTTCATGCAACACCACATGTTGCATGAACGCAAGTGAAAAACTCCCAACTACTCCGGGGCACGCCCTAGTGCAGGAAGGGGGGAGACGATTTGATGGGGTTTCAGGGTCCGGGGAACCTCCGAAACGACAAGTGGCTTGCCCGCAATGCGTTGCCCTGATTGAAGTTCCGGCGGACGATGCGAGCAATCACACAGGTAATCCTCCGTGGTCGCGTTTGCGCCCTGGGGCTGTCCCGATTGCCCCATTTGATCGGCTGCCGTTGACCGACTACGCCGATGCCACGTAGAGTGCCGCCGCGCGGTACCTCAGCGCGGAGCTGAGCGCGGATTGGGTTCTTAGCATGAGGATGTCGTCGCTTCCATGGCCCGAGCGCGTCTCGTTAGCCCGGCGACCCCGGATCACTCTTGTGACCGTAGACATTCGGATATACCAAGCGTCCTTCGCCCTTCTCGAACGAGATCTCGAGACCTTGCTGGAGTTCATTGAGCCGGTCGAGGCCAATGCGGCGTGTTTCTCCCATCGAACCTACGGGTTGCTGCTACGGTCCTCTACCGAATTTGAGAGCCTTGCAAAGGACCTGCTTCTTGAAGCTGGCAACCAGAAACCGCCAGAGAGCATGAATATCCAGGACTACCGAGCTCTTGAAGCGCACCACCACCTCGAAGGTGTGGCGGTTTCTTTCCTTCTCTGGCGGCCAGATCCGCGCCACGTTCTCCCCTATCAAGGCTGGTCAACCGCTCAGCCGCCTCTTCGTTGGTACCAGAATTACAATACCGTGAAGCACAATCGGAACGCGCAGTTTCCCTTGGCCAGCATCTCGACTCTGATTGAAGCGATGGCCGCCTTGTTCTGTCTCGTGGCCAAAGCGAGTAAGTTCGATTGGGGACCTGTGTCACAGGCGACCAGGGATGACCTTGGGGAGAGGTTTATGCGTGGCGCGTTTCAGATGCGGGCACCGAAATTGGGCGTGTTTCCTGCATAGCGCCCTGGGTCTAGATGCTTGACGACCTGTTGGCACCTAGGCTGAAGCTCGTCGTGTGCGGCTCGGCTGCTGGGGATCGCTCGGTGCAACTGGGTCAATACTATGCTGGTCCTGGCAACAAATTCTGGAGCACCATCGCGGCGGTCGGACTCACTCCTCGTCGCCTGCGGCCTGCCGAGTACCAGCTCCTGCTTACATTCGGCATCGGCCTCACAGATCTGATCAAGGAGCAGTCGGGTACCGACACGGGCATCGATTTTTCGGGCGCCGAACCTGCCTCACTTCGCGACAAACTCCTCGACTTTCGGCCCGGGATCCTGTGCTTCAACGGCAAGCGCGCCGGCCAGGAGTTTCTCGCGCGGGCGAGCGTGGCGTACGGGCTACAGTCGGAGAGAGTTGGGCGGACACACTTGTTTATTGCGCCTTCGACGAGCGGCGCCGCCAGTGGGTCTTGGGACCTCTCGGTCTGGGAGACCCTCTCGAATTTGGTCCGAGCACACTCCGTATAACATCCGCGAGGTAAGCTTCTGCCTGACTTCATACAGTGGGGGTGAAGCCACATGCCTGAGAGATACTTCAGCGATCGAGAAGGCGGGGCGCCTGCGCGAGTTCGTCTAGAGGTGGACGTCAACACTTGGGGTGGAATTGTCGCCCTGGTCACAGGCCTCGTGGCGAATGGTGCATTCGGAATCGATTTTCCCGAAGCCTGCCCAGATGGGCGAGGCACAACGGGCACGGACGCTCATGCTCTGGGCCTTGCTATCCGGGGTGAAATTCCTCAGATCGAATGGCCCCTCCGCGCCGACGCGGTTCCTCCAACGTTAGCTGTGCTGGACTTAGTCGAGTTCTGCCACTCCCATGTGGCCGAACAAACGCCGACCGAATACCACAGTTTTTTCGGCCACAATCATCTCACGTTCGATCGAGTGACGGGGCGCCAACAGTTTCGTGAGCGAGCGAATAGAATTCTGGCCCGCAACCAGATGGCCTACGAGTTGCACGATGATGGAACCGTTGTGCGTCTTGCGGCGCCTGTTCTTGGCGAGGTCCTGTCGGTGCAGACCTTTCGCACCGGCGATAACGGTCTGGATGACCTGCTCGAAACGGCGCGACTCAAGTTTCTCGATCCCGACGCCAAGGTGAGGCGCGAGGCACTCGAGAAGCTGTGGGCCGCCTGGGAGAGGCTCAAAACACTGGCGCCGGGGAAGGACAAGAAGGCCTCGGCTCAGGCTCTCCTAGACAAGGCCGCTGACGAGCCAACCTTCCGGAAGCTTCTTGAAGATGAGGCTAATGCCATCACGAAGGTCGGCAACACGTTTCACATCCGGCACACTGAAACCTCGCAGATCGAACTAAGAACCGAGGATCACGTTGATTACCTTTTCCATCGCATGTTCGCACTCATCTGGCTGCTACTTCGAGCCAGATAGGGGAACCCGGGGATGCGCTACCTAGCAGCCGCGCATTTACGGGTCTCGCCGCGAGCGCCCGGCAGCAAGCGGTGCGCCGCGGCGGCCCGGACGTTCGACCGGACATTAGGGGCTCAGAGGGTGCGCGGCGTTGTGAGAGGATGGGGCTGCCCGTCAGAATTCCGGCGAAACGGCTAGAGGGAGTCGATGACAACTCGACACCTTCAGCCGTTTTCGTGCCCATATGCTCCCCCCACCCCTGATCTCTGACTCAGGTCGACCCGAGATCGTGGGCTCTGCGGGCATCCTGCGAAGCCGCTTTCCGGCACCGAGGCTGAAATCGTCGCCGCGCGGCTCCGTTCGCACTTCTGGCTTGGCCATCGTGGTACCTCCTCCCGAGGGGGTAGGGTGTCCACGAGCGGGTCAACTCCACTCCCGGAGCGGATCGAGGGTCTGGTCGCGAGACCCCGCGTAGGTTAAAGTACGAGCATGACTATCCTCGCGCCACAATCCCAAGGCAAGCCCCGCAAGGACAAAGCGACGATGCAGCCACCAAGTAGTGCGGACCTCTCTATGTTCGTGCCCGAGACCCTCCGCAAGCTCCGAGATCACCAAACAGAGATCCCCAGAATCGCAAAGGACCCTCAAATTGTGTCGAGGATCGATGAGGCGGTCCGCGCTATTCCGACTTCCCACGCTCTCCGCCTCGGCGACGCTCGGGATCTCTCGGAGATTCCGGACGATAGTGTTCATTTGGTGGTCACATCACCACCTTATTGGACGCTGAAAGAGTACCGCAAGGCTGACGGGCAGCTCGGATACGTGACAGACTACGAGGAGTTTCTGGCCCAGCTCGACAAGGCATGGAGCCACTGCCTTCGCGTTCTCGTTCCGGGCGGGCGATTAACCATCGTCGTAGGAGACGTGTGTCTTTCACGACGTCAGAATGGCGGGCGCCACACTGTCGTTCCCCTTCACGCCTCGATTCAAGAACACTGCCGCGGTATTGGCTTCGACAATCTTGCGCCTATCATTTGGTACAAGATTGCCAACGCCGCCTATGAAGTCGAGAACCGAGGTGGCTTTCTGGGAAAGCCCTTCGAGCCCAACGCCGTGATCAAGAACGATATCGAGTTCATCCTTATGCAGAGAAAACCGGGTGGTTACAGAAGTCCTTCGTTGGCAGCTCGGATTCTCTCGGTTATTTCCGGCGAAAACCACCAGCGGTGGTTTCAGCAAATCTGGGGCGACGTGCCAGGGGCATCCACGAGAGATCATCCCGCGCCGTATCCTGAGGAACTGGCAGAACGACTCGTACGGATGTTTAGCTTTGTCGGCGACACGGTACTGGATCCCTTCATGGGGACCGGGACGACCACGGTTGCTGCAATGAAGCGGGGCCGAAACAGCATCGGTGTTGAAGTCGATGCCCATTACTTCCGGTCGGCCCGGCGCCGAATCGAAATGGAATCCTCGGACCTCTTCAGCACTGCGAGTATTTTTGTCGTTCAGCCAGGGAGAGCGCAAGAGTATGGAGCTTCCAAAGCGTCTCGAGGCGGCAATCAGACACTTCTGGACGGTGCGGGAAAGGCAAGGGGAGGCGCAGTCCGGGAGGGGGGTAAGCGATCAGGGGTCGCGGAGTCAAGTGACCGGCGGCGCGCAAATGGACGGCCTGATCAATCTGGTCCACGACCTCCTAATCGAGGACGGTTGCGCTAGCGACAACATCTTCACAAGGACCCGAATGGAGCTGCCAGGATATTTTCGGCCCACCAAGCAGTGGGATTTGATCGTGGTCGCCGACGAGAAACTCCTTGCGTGCGTTGAATTCAAGTCACAGGTCGGGTCGTTCGGGAACAACTTCAACAATCGAACAGAGGAGGCCCTGGGTAACTCGATTGACCTGTGGAAAGCATACGAGTACGACAAGTTCCAGAGGCTGCCGGCGCCGTGGCTCGGCTACTTCTTCCTCCTCGAGGAGGCAGAAGACTCGACGAGGCCCGTCGCGATACCCGAACCGCATTTTCCAGTGTTCCCTGAATTTAGGAATTCTTCCTATAAACGACGGTACGAGTTGCTCTGTGAGCGTCTCATCAAGGAAAAACTCTATAATGCCGCCTGTTTTATGATGTCCCCCCGCAAGAAGGGGGTAGGCGTGACCTACTCGGAGCCTGTACCTGAGCTGAGCTTCTTGCGATTCGTCAGGTCTCTCACTGGATATATCAACGCCAACAGGTGAGATCAGACCGGGCTGGGTCGCGAGTGGCCTCTCCCTTGACCAATCGGGCCAGAAACCCCGCACCTGACTCATCCTGCGTGACTCACCGATCGATTGACGGTCCCGCCGCGGATCCTCGGTGCCACTCACTGTCTTCAAAGTCGTGATGGCTGTAAGCATCTCGTCGCGACCTTGCCTTCGCCCATCGAGGCCAGTGCCGACGTTCAAGGCGGTCTGGTCCGCGGCATCCACCACCGCTTCGGATTCGACGTTGCACCAACTGGCTCCATACATCGGACGGATGAAGACGTCAATGGCACGATCACTCGTCTTGGACCGAACCCGCAGGGGCGACCTCGTCGTAGACCCATTCTGCGGATGCGGTGTTGTGGCGCTCGAGGCCGCCGCGGCTGGACGCCGAGTCGTCGCCGGGGACTGGAATCCGTACGCGGTACTTCTAACGCGGGCCAAGCTGTTCGCTCCGGCGAGCCTTCGCGCGGCGGAGCGCCGGCTGCGCGACACGTGGAAATGCTCGCGCGACCTACTGTGGAAGCAAGACCTGCGCACGGTGCCGCCGTGGGTACGCGCATTCTTCCATCCTGAGACGTTGCGCAGTGCTCTCGCTTTTCGCGACGCGTGTATTGAATGCGATGATGACTTCCTCTTCGCCTGCCTCCTCGGCATCCTTCACCACCAGCGGCCAGGCTTCCTATCTTACCCTAGCAGCCACCTTGTGCCTTACCTGCGCGATCGCAAGTTCCCGCGCGAACTCTTCCCTGATCTGTACAAGGAGCGGGATGTCTTCACGCGAATTGAGGCCAAGGTGCGCCGATCGTTCAACCGACTCCCTAACGCTTATACTCAGCGTCGCCGCGTGCTGCACACGGATGCACGCGAGTTCCCACGAATTCGGGGGATCCGGGCAGTTATCACGAGCCCGCCCTATATGAACGAACTCGACTACGTCCGCGACAACCGACTTCGCCTGTGGTTTGTTGAGCGGTCCCTGCCGGAAGGAATGGAGCTTTTAGGTCATGACCGTGAGGCGGCGTTCGCGGCGATAATGCGGGCTGTGTGCGTCCGGCTCGCCCCCGGTATCGAGCGCGGCGGTTCCTTCGTTCTTGTTGTTGGCGACGCAACCCGCGGCAACGGGCGCAAGGGCCGTACGGCTGCTATTACGCAGAATCTGTTCCGAAGCGAGACGGCGCTCGCAGCCTTCCAGTTAGACGGGATATGTCGGGACATCATTCCAGACATTCGTCGGGCGCGGCGTGAGTGCCGCGGAACGAAAGCGGAAACAGTGCTGGTCTACCGGAAGACCTGAGGTGGGTTCACGACGCGGGCGAGCAGGAGCGCGTGGCCGCCAGGAGCCGAAGAAACCCGTCGTCAGGGGTAGGGCAAAGGGAGTCCGTGTGAACCCGAGGCGGGACGACTCCTGGTGCAGGGATTTGGCCGGCAAGACGGTCGGAAAGTACGCCCTCATCGAGTTTGTCGGTGCTGGGCGCAATGGGTATGTTTACCGTGCTGAGTTGCACGACCTCCCGGGTGTGCTTTGGGCAGTCAAGCTCACCTTCGATAATCTTCCTGATGGCTGGGAAGTAGAGCTGAAGAAGGTCGCGCGGCTTTGCCTAATCGATGGCGTGGTACACTTTCACGAGCTGGGACAAGCCAGGATTAGCCACGCTGGTCATTCCCACCTCTGCCAGTTCACTGTCTGGGACTACATCGCACCCGGCGAGAACTTGAGAGGATACCAAGAGCGCGTTCAGCGAATACCAACCAGCTTTCTCCTCGCGGTCGTGGAAGGCGTTCTCCGTGTGCTGCACGCGTGTAAGGCCCAAGGAATCGAGCGCCACGGGGACCTGCACTCTGGAAACATCCTCATTGGCGACCATACGATAGCCAAGCTCGACGACTCTCTGCAACCACGAGCGCCGATATACGTGTCGGACTTCGGCTACGGCACCACTGGTGGGGCAAAGGTGCCGAAAGACGACTATGCGGGTCTCGCACAAATAATCAACGAGATGATTCCGAGAGTCGAATACACGACTGCCACGGCCACGCACCGTCAAATCCTCCAGGCGATACACCGCGACCTCGGCAAGCTCCTTCGCGAGCCCGTCGGGCCAGAGCGCCGGCCGCCGCTCGAACTATTGAGCGTTCTCGGTGAGATTAGGCGGGGCGCCAAAGCTGGCGACCGCGAGGCCACACCGTCCGGCCCGCTAGGCCGCGGCGGACTCGTGGCGGCAGCACCAGCTGAATCCACGAGTGTCGGCCAGTTCCAGGTGAGTGAGATGATCGGCAATCGGTGGGATCAATGGCAGCGGCTCTTTGTTCCAACGGTCCCTGCTCGGTCAAAGATTCTTGCGCTTGATATCCCCACTGTTGTGACAGGGCCGCGTGGGTGCGGCAAAACCATGCTCTTCAGGCGGCTGAGCGAGCGCTTGGTCATTGAGTGCGGCGAGGTAACCGAGCTTTCGGCTCCGGGGCGATTCGTCGCATTCTACATCAACGCTAACGACTTTGCCGACGCCGTTTCGCATTTCCCTGAGCAACCTAGGCCGGAGGACGAAGCTCACCTCACTTGCTACGCGAATCTCTGCCTTATTGCGGATCTCCTCAGCGTTGAGTCGGCCCGTGTCGGGAGGCTGAGCGAGCGTCCGACGGACGCCCTCCTCGCGTTGATACAACAATTGCTCATCCCCGACACCTACACCCCACTGCTAGAGGGTGAGGACCGTCTCGAGCGGTATCGCGCTGTGCTCGAGCAGATCAAGTGGAAGTTCCACGGCGCAGGCACAGCTGGCTTGTTCCCAGGCTACGACGAAATGTCCCAGCACCGTTGGCTTCCGCGTTTCGTCCAACAGGTACGGTCCTGTTGTCCCTGGATTGGAGAACGAGCCGTGCTGCTCTTCATCGATGATTATTCAACTCCACGTGTTTCACCCTCGATGCAGCGCGTTCTTAATCGGCTCTTCCTACAACGGTCGTCAGAGTTTCTCTCCAAGTTAGCAACCGAGGCGTGGAGCACCTTTGTGCCAGAGGACGCTAGTGGCAAGATTCTTCAAGACGGCGACGACTATCAACTCATAGACATGGGCGAGGAGTCACTGTTCCTTCCGGCGAAGGAACGCCATGCCTTCCTGAATGACGTGTTTGCCCGGCGACTCGCGGTCGATCCACGCATGCCGGATGACAACGCGTCGCTCGGGGCGCTCCTCGGTCGGATGGGACTCTCGAAGACGGAATTTGCCAGGCGCCTGCGTCGCTCCGTGCGCGCTCAGTCACTAGATCAATTGCCTGCGGTCGTCGGCGGCTCTCAACAGCGCGGCCGTTCGCGGCGGCGCGTTCACTACTTTGGCGAAGAGGTGTTCTGCGACCTCTGGTCCGGCGACACTCGCACAATGATCCAACTCGTATCCGATATCCTTGACCAGGCGTCAGAGGCCACCCAGCGAACGGGAGGAACGAACAAGATCAACCTCCCCGTGGATGGGGCTGTCCAAGATCGTGCCCTCAGGAACCGGGGAGGCGAATGGCTCAACGCTAATACCCGCAACGAGCCTACCAACCCGGATCGAATGAAGGAGGGGCTGGCGCAGCTCACTCAACTCAAGCCTGGTTTTGTGCTGTGCGGAGAGTATGGCGACCATCTAAAGGCCGTCGTCGAAGCGTTTGTCACGGCGGCGACCGCGCTACTCGCGGGGCCCGCATACACGATTCTCGAGGGAGGGTCCGCGCGCGAGGTCCCGCGCATGGCGTTCCGCATTGAGATCATCGACGAGTTTCGGATCGCGGGGCTCGCTCAAGAGATCTATCGCGATCTTGTGCGGTATGGACTGTTCATGCGCGACAGCCGGGGAAAGAGCGTACGTGGCGCCTTCGTTCCGCGACTCTACCTTCGGCGTCTCCTTCTACCCTACTGCACACTGGCCCTTTCCACGCGGGACAGCGTTCCGCTCAGGTGCGAGACTTTTGTCGAACTCTTGCTGGAGCCCGACGTGTTCAAGGCGCGCGTCGCGCGACGCTCGGGTGGCATCCTACCGAGCGATCAACTCACGATGCCGTTCCTGGATCTTCCGCCGCCGGCGGAACTTGATCCCGCCTACGACGACCTCAACGACTGGGAACTTGATGGTGTCGTCGGGGATCTCGAGGATGCCGGCGAAGTCGAAGGGGATACACGATGACGACTAGCTCACTTTCGGCATCCCTGGCCGGGCACTTGCCTGCAATTCAGTCCCACACCCGGCTGCGCCTCGGGGCGGATGATGTCGTGATTCACGCTCCGGGATTTGAGGACCGAACGATGGCGGTCGCGGACTCCCTCCTGCCCACGCAGGGAGGACACGCCATCCTGCTGGATTACCTCCCTTTCGACCATAGGAACCGTCTAGCCGATGTCCGCCACGCTCTCTCTGCCGTGGGCATCGAGGTCGCTGAGGAGGACATCCTCAGGTACCACCGCTTTGATCCAGGCGAGTTCGAGGCGCGGCTAAAGGTGCGCCTCCAAACCTACCATGCGCGTCGCGCGGTGGTTGACATATCGACGATGTCAAAGCTCGCGATCATGCTCGTGCTGAACGCTTGCCGCTCGCTCGATTTGGCGGTCTCCGTACTTTACAGTGAAGCCAAAGAGTACGGTCCTAGCAAGGAGGAGTTCGAAAGCGCGAGGGAGAAGAACGAGATCCACCGGCCGACGTTGCAGGTGTTTACTGGTGTCCACGGAGTCGTGCGCGTCGACTCGCTCGCGAGCGTCGCCATGCAGGGGCAGCCGACGGCCGCGCTTGTTTTCATGTCCTTCAACGACGCCCTGACGCAGGTGCTTCTAAACACCGTTTACCCTGGCCGGCTCTTTCTTATTAATGGACGCCCTCCGCAACACCAATGGCGCGAGGCGGCGACGGCCTGGATCCATGACCAAGTGCGCCGCGAATGGGAGGGGGACAACCCGATTGCCGCTGTGAGCAGTGGAGGGGTGCCGGTCCCGAAGCGCGTCGTGTCTACCCTGGACTACCGTGAGACGGTGTCCCTGCTCATAGACCTATACTGGCAACTTTCCGTCAACCACCGCGTCCTCCTTGCGCCTGCCGGGAGCAAAATGCAGGCCGTGGGTTGTTATTTGGTGAAGGCCCTGCACCCAGATATCCATGTCGAGTACCCGTCGCCTGAAGGGTTCTTGCCCGAGTATAGCTCCGGCATTGCAGCTAGGTGGCTACTCAACCTTGGTCGCTTCTCCGAACTGCTCTCGGCCCTTGCCGAGGCGGAACGCCGGGAATTCCTTGAGATCTCCGTATGATCGAGGCGGTGGTGGAGCGTTGCCGGTTCAGTGTATCTTGAGGCTCATCCTTCTCCTGTCCTGGCCATCGGAGTGACCTACGCGTGAAGCTCCCTGACAAGCCCTCGGAGCCCAGACCCGAGTCAGAGGGCAAGTCCTCGGTCGTGCCCGAAACGAATTCACAAGAGGTCCCCGAGCGTTTGACACGGCCAAATGTTTCAGCGCTTGACGCGATCCTAGGACAAGTGTTCCGCGTTCTCGATGACGGGTTTATCCGGGTGCTTGATTACATGGGGGACGACGCGGCAGTAGTCCGCGCCGCGCGGATTTCTTACGGGGTCGGCACGAGGCGCGTGCAAGAGGATCGCGGTCTCATCAGATATCTCATGCGTCACATGCACACCACACCATTTGAGATGTGCGAGATCAAGTTCCACGTGCGTGTGCCCATGGATACATGGCGGCAGTGGATCCGCCACCGGACCGCGAGTGTGAACGAGTATTCGACGCGCTATTCCGTCGCCATCGATGCTGCACAACGCACGGCGCCGGGCGAGTGGCGGATGCAGTCGACGGCGAACCGACAGGGGAGCACAGGTCAATTACCTACGGACGTTGGGGCGCGTCTCTCAGCTGCAGAACAGGAGGTACAGGAGAGGGCACGAGCAGCGTACGAGGCACGCCTCGCAGCTGGGGTTGCTCGCGAGCAAGCGAGAAAGGACCTTCCCCTGTCCACGTACACCGAGGCCTACTGGAAGATCGACCTCCACAACCTCCTCCATTTCCTGAGCCTTCGTATGGACGAACACGCGCAGCATGAGATTCGTGCCTACTCGAATGTCATTGGTGAGGAGATCGTGGCTCAGTGGGTGCCGGTTGTGTGGGAAGCGTTCCTCGACTACCGCCGACACGCCGTTCCGCTCTCGCGGATCGAATTTGAGATCATAAGTGCCATCACGGCCGGCACCCCGGAGCGTGCCCGCAGCATCGCCGCCGCGCGAGGCCTGCTCACACCCAGTAAGGAGGGAAGCCTCACGCCCAATCGCGAGCGGAGGGAAATCGAGGCGAAGCTGCACGCATTCGGGCTGACGCCGCCCTGGGAGTAGAGGTCATGCGCGCGCACCTCCACACGGAGAGCGCCATTTGTTCATTCTACGGTTCTATCGTCTCCCTCCAGCCCAGTACGGTCTCGCGCTTGCGTACCTCGCTTCCCTCTGAATATGTTCCGCGTAGGCGGCGCGGGCCGCACCCGCCGCCTCCTGCTGTCTCGCACCGTGCAGCAATTCCGCCTCGCGACGGGCTCAGAGGACCTCGATCTCTGCGCGGGCTTCCAGCTCCCCTCCTGGCGCGATCAGTCCTCGGACTCGTCATCCTCGTCGTCTCCCCCTTCTTCCAGCTCATCCCACTCGTCGAGGATCTCCTCTACCAAGTCTCTGACGTCGGATTCCGTCCATTTCGATGTCACGGTTCGCGCGAGGACGCTCTGCACCTCCTCGCGGGCCGCCTTCGTATCCTCGGCGGACCAAAGGAGAGTCTCTGTTCGTGCGTGGCTCGTCCCGACGTCCAACAGGCGGCGCACACACTCGCGCCTGCGCTCAATCTCCTGCTGACGGGCTGTCTCGTCCCGCCAGGGCTGAAGGAGCCGTTGAACCCGGGCTTCAATGAAGCCCCGAGCTTCCCATTCGCTCAGCGTGGCGGGAAACTGGTCGAGGGTGACGAATATCTCGAGGTCGCGGACTACATACGCCCTCCAGTCCGCCGGCGCCTCCGTCGTCAGCGATCGTCCGTGGGCCTTGAGATTCTCGAGACGGAACGACGCTTCGGCCCGGGCTTGCTCCGCATGGGCAGCCCGCACCGCAGCCGCTTCTTCCTGGCGCCGAGCCATGAGGAGAAGCTCTGCTTCCCGCCGGGCTCTCAGAACCTCGAGATCTGCCCGGGCCTCCATTACGCGCCGTCGGGGAGATGGGGGTTGTGTCGGACCCGCAGAGGCGACCGGCTCTCGGCGATCCACGGGTTCAGCGACGGTGACCGGTCGAGCGGGCTTCACAGGGCCCACAGGGCGCACGATCTCGGTCCGGTCCGGCCTAGACCCTTCACCTACTCCCAAAAGCGCGTCGACGTCCTCCTCGCGAAAACGGCGCTGTCCCCCAGGCGTCCGAGTGGCCCTCAGCCGCCCCTCTCGCTCCCAGAGGCGTACCGTGTCAGCGCTGACGCCCGCGCGTGATGCCACAGCCCCTACCGAGAGGAGACGTTTCTTCCCATGTCCATCGAGATCCATAGGATTTCCTAAGTTTCATGGTTGCGCGACCAACTGGATCGCGATTGATGTTGATGAATACGGATGCACAGGATCAAGTACAACGCGGGTTTTCCAAGAATCCAGGAAATCGGGACGCGCTGACGAATGCCTGCCCCTGGATTCGCAGTGCGTGTTGCGCGTCGTGCGTCAGATCTCATGACTTTTCCCACATATCGCCTCACTATGAGCTTCTCGGAATCAAGCGCACCGACGCGCATGCGCCCGGGGGGACCGGCCGGACGCTGCATCCATCCCACTGCTACGGTTTGCTACGGTATCAGCGGGAGTCGGCGTACGTTATCGTCCGAAGAAACGAAGCGCCCCGCAGGACCTAAATCCTGAGGAGCGCTGGTAGTTAAGTGTCCCGACGTGACTTTCGTGGATCCAGCTAAAAAGCCGCCTTTTCAGTTTTCAAGACCGCCGCCTTAAACCACTCGGCCACCCCTCCGCTCTGATCCAGGCAACATCTTAGCCGAAAGCTGCGTGGCCCGGACGGATGGCGCATTATAATGGGGCAGAGTGTGCGCCATAAAAGGGAGGTTCGAATCAGGAGCGAAACATTGCCTGCATCGTTCGATTCCCGCGGGCCCTGCGTTTTCAGCGTCATGCGAACGCTCTCTGCACTCGTTTTCCTGGCGGCGCTTTCTGCCTCCTGCGGACCCGAGATCAACTTTCCCCACGCACCGCCCCTCGAGGTCCCTCCGAGCACGACGGCACCGCGCTGGGCGGCGTTCACCCGCGGACAACTAGACTCGATTATGTTCGATGCGATCGACGCGAACGGCCAGCCCGTGCAGGAGGTCGAGGTCGACCTGTCGGGCCTCCCTCCGGGCCACGATGCGACGTTGTCAACCCAGCCAGTCCCTGGGAGCACATCCACTCGATGCACGCTCCATTGGACGCCGGCAACCGAAGACACCGGTCTCTACCGCGCGATCTTCACGGCGGTGAATGCCCTCCGCGGCGGGCCGGATACGACCGTGGTCTACACGATTGACCACGTGGACGATCTCCCGCCAGTCGTTACCTGTCCCGACACACTTCACCTCGTCGTAGGTGTGCCGCGCGATATCTCCGTGAGCGCTGATGATCCAGAAGGCGATCCCCTCTTCTTGTTCACTCCGACGAGTCCGCTCGACACCGGAACAATACGACCCGTCAATCCGCTTGCATGGAGCAGCACGATTCAGGGCTCCCATGCCTCCGGGACACTGCGGCTGCGCGTTAACGTGGCAGGCGTCTTCTCGATTCAATTCACGGCGCAGAATCACCTGCATGGATTCGGGACGATTCTGCTCTACGCACAAGACCCCTAAGGGTAAGCCGAGGTGGCGCGTATGAAATACGCGCCACCCCTTCAGCTACTTCACACCACTTATCGCCCCGCCTCCGCCTCCCCGCGCAGCGCGAGAAGCGAAGCGGGCCGTTCGCCTTACAGGCGTCGAAAAGAAACCGTTCTGGGCGCATGTGTCGGTACCCAAGACCAAACCCACAGAAGTCAGCTTTGTAGGTCCGCGTTTCGCCAAATATTCAGGCAGGCCCTCGCTGACGACTCGGCGACACAGCATGGCTCTGGACACCGCGGAGAGAACGGCGGAGTATTTCGAGCATGGGACTTGTAAACTGCTCCTCGGTTGCGGTCCTCCTGTTGACGGTTGGACTTCACTTCGCGCCCGCGCTCGCCGGCGCACAATCGCTGTGGCTCGACCGCGACCACGCCACGACGATCCGCCTGGAAGCCCACCATGTCGACATCGTGATCACCGATGAGAAGCTCCTGACGGGCGTCGCGTCCCTCGACTTTACCTCCTCGGTCGTGGGCCTCTCGCTCGCTTTCTTCCCCTGACGCCCTGAGCCTTACTCCCACGTTCGTGAAGACGTGAACCAACCTCGCGGTTGGATGCGGGCTAGCCCTCGCGCTTCATCCGCTCCTGGCGGGCGATCTCACGCTTGCTGGGTGAATCGAGCGCGCCATCGACGATCTTGATCTCACCGCCGCGCTCGTAGTGGCCGACAAGGACGCCGGCGGACGAAACGCGCGAGCTGGTCAGCTTGAACGAATGCGGCGCCGAGCCGTCCGCGAACAGCTTCTTGCCGCCGCCGAGAACGACCGGCACCGTAAAAATGCTCATCGCGTCGACCAGATCGTT